>Ga0208716_1000705_pt1 | contig 13585 bp, 9 predicted proteins | sample NGESurdeep092012_8_FD_184482 | JGI IMG/M metagenome (GOLD analysis project Ga0208716, IMG submission 184482) | Arctic peat soil microbial communities from Barrow, Alaska - NGEE Surface sample 415-3 deep-092012 (SPAdes) | ecosystem: Environmental > Terrestrial > Soil > Wetlands > Peat ...
CACCGCCGCCAAGAATCGAACACCAGCAACAGAATCCGATCGGAACGCCATCGTGGACCACCTTCAGAGAAGGCGTTGCAACGACCGATAGAACCTGTCCTACCTCATACGGGACACCCGGCGGCCGTCGACGCAGCTCGGCAAGGGGTGGCGACCAGGAGCGCTGCACGTTGAGGAGTCCCCTGGGGAGCAGTGATCGCGCCACCGCGCTGGTGACCAGATGTGTGACCAGGACGCAGGGAAACAGAGGCGTAACGGTGGGGCCGATGAGAGGAGGCGAAGGTCACGCATGTGTCAGGGAAGTCGTTGCGTTCGGACTGTCGTGTTGTGTTTTTGGTGTTTGTGATGGACGATGAAGGATATGGAGCGGATCGAGTCCCCGTTGTTGAGCACGGGTGATGTAGCGAGCGTCCTCGGGGTGTCCCGTCAGCACGTCGTTGATCTGTGCGATCGCGGCGACCTGATCTTCGTGCGCGTCGGGTCACATCGTCGTGTTCCGCGGTTCGAGCTGGATCGGCTTCTCGGAGCGGTGCATGAGGGCAAACTGACGCGTGATCAGGAACGCTCGTTGTGGTTGCACCGGGCGGTGCTGGCCGAGCTGGTCGAAAACCCAGAAGACGTTCTCGCGAGGGTGGGTGGGAATCTGCACCACCTGCGGGCCCAGCACCTGGGGCGGGGCATGACGGCACACTGGTTGGATCAATGGCAAAAGGTGCTCGACGCCGGAGTCGACGCGGTTGCCGACATGCTGACATCTCAGGGACCGGCAGCGTTGGAACTGCGCCAGAACTCTCCCTTCGCCGGGGTGATCTCCGAAGAGGTGCGTTCACGGGTCTTGGCATCCTTCGTGCGGCACTGGCGTCGGGACCATGGGCATCCCAGCCAGGCCACCACGGGCGGCGACCGTCTCGCTGATCGAGTCCGGGTGAGCGGGTGAATCGTGAACAGCTGGCTCACATCCTGCGCGCGGCGTCGACGATCGTGGACGATCCGAACATCCTGGTAATCGGTAGCCAGTCGGTGCTGGCCACCTTTGATGAGGAGGAGCTCCCGGATGCGGCCACCGCATCCATGGAGGTCGATCTTGCGTACTTCGACGACCCCGCAGAGGACAAAGCTGACGCGGTCGACGGCGCGATCGGCGAGCTCTCCCCATTCCACGAAATGAACGGTGTGTACGCACAAGGGGTCAGCGTGCGGACCGCGGTGCTCCCGGAGGGTTGGCGTGGCCGCGTGGTCCCCTGGTCAAACCAGTCCACCGGTCGGGCTCTGGCGGCGTTTCTGGAGCCGCACGACTGCGTTGTGTCCAAACTCGTGGCGTATCGGGAGAAGGACTTCGCATTCGCGGCGGCCATGCTCGAGTCCGGTCTGATCGACCCAACGATCCTTGCCCGGCGCATCGACCGGTTGCCCGCGAGCCTGGATCCGCTGGTACAGAAGAGGCTGCATTCATGGTTGAAGGCCTGGGTCGACCGACGCTGACCAGGCTGAACTGATCCCTGACATCCGACCGCCGCCCGTCATGAAGTGACCTCTTGCGTGCGACCCGGAGGTGTGGGGCCGTCGAGGCTCTCCGCGGCCGCGAAAGTACCCGTGACCAGATCCGTGACCGAGACGCCACGGGACGGAGCGGCACGGCTGGGGACGGCTGCGACGACGACGGCGTGTCGAGCACGACGATTGGTGACGGGGGAGACGGATCAGGTTGTATGAGACCGGGTTCGCCTTGCTCATAACCCGGAGGTCGCAGGTTCAAATCCTGCCCCCGCTACCAACGCGTCAGTGGTGTCACCGCAGGTCACAGGCCCGCAAGTTCACGCTTGCGGGCCTGTGATGTGTCCGGGGGAGGTGTCTTCTCTGACCAAATCCCTGACCACGGACGTCTCGGGTGTCCCACAGCGTCTCAGTCTGGATGGACGTATCGGGACACTTGAGTGTGATCGGGACGAGTCGGGTGACGTGAGTCGGCGCTCGTCGGGTCGTTTTCCGGGCGGTCGCAGGCTCGTGCGACAAGCCGGTGGGCTCGCCCGAGCCGGAGACAGACTCATGGCCAGCACTGACGTCCTGTGTCGCCCCCGATCGACGGCCAACACACCGAGGAGGCCAAAGATCATGCTGCTGCTAGCTCCAGGTCCGATCGCCAGGTGACCAGATATCTGCTTGGCTCGTACGGGTGGTATCGAACAACCCATCGGTAAACACAAGGACGGATTCCAGCACTTCATGGAAGTCAGCCGGTAGCCGATCTTCAAGGTTCTGCCGTGTGCGCCAGGCGTGCCACTTCGCTTGCGCTAAGGCGGGGTAGCCGTCCAGGACAGGGCGAAGGGGGCCCATCTCGGCGTTTCGATAGGTCGACACCTTGTTGATTGCAGCGCGTATGTCGTCAGCGACAAGGCGATGTTGACCGGTGAGCAGGTAGATGTCGGCGAAGTCGCGCCATCGTGTGCTTGTGATGCCACGCTGAGATGCAGTCACGATCTTCTCGGCGAGCACCATCGGGATTGGATAGCCGAGCAGTGCGATGTTTCCACCCAGCAAGCGGGGAAACTGCACCGTCGCAGGGCGGGGCCAAATCGGGTCTCCAACATTGACATCGACGTGGAATCGCATCTTTGCGGTCGCTAGTTGAGCCCCAAGGGTGACGCGCACGCCGCTGTATGCGTCCTCGTCGCGGATTGCGACGGCGTGGGTGTCGGAGGTGTCGAACCAGAGTCCATCATCCTGATCATCGGGCAGCTGCGTGTCCGCGACCGTGATGATCATCGACTTGATGGTGCCGACGTCGTTGGACACCTTCAGTGCTGCGAAGTCGATATCTGCCGTCGGTCGGCGAAGTTGGTATGCGGCCAGTAGGACACCTCCCTTGAGGACGAAGTCCTGGCTGCTGGCCGAGGCTGCCAGACGCAGGAGAAAGCCTTCGAGTGCGTACAGACGTAGGTACTCGTCGTTGGCACGCCCGGACTTCTTCGCTATCGCTCGCAGGTCCAAGTACGCGCGACCTGCGAGCGTGGCACGGGTTGGCGGGGGCGTGCGCCCTGCTGTCATAGCAGAACCTCCAGGGCGTGCAGGAGTGCGGGCATCGCCCTCGGGAAAGCTCTGGCGACCGCGATCAGTTGTGCTGGTTGGCCACCGCCATGAAGCCATCTGCGTAGCGCCTCGTTGGCGACATCCGAGCCGGCCGTGTTCCGCAGGCGGTAGGTGTCCACGATGGTCCTGGGGGCGCTGTACAGACCGATGGTCGTGGTGTCGTCGACCGGAACTGTTGTCCGCCCGATGTCAAACGTCGCTGCCTCGAAGCTGTGCCATTGGATGACTCCTGATAGCCGCGGATGCCATTTGTCGCGAGGCAGCGCGATGTCGTGTCGAGCGGGTATGGCATCGGTGAGATCGTGTCGCGCGAGCGCTGACAGCAAACAGATCGTGGCTTCTGGGGCACGCGTTGCCACTTCCAGGAGGTCAAGGTCGGTGAGCTCGGCATCGGCTTTCCGGTAGAGTCCGCGGCCGACCTGCTCGAGCGCTCCAGTGTCGCGCAGGCTGTACAGCCGGTGATGGCTGAGCCCGGCGTCCAGTGCCTGTGCGTACGTGAACGTTGATGGAAGCCGTTCCAGCCCTGTCGAAGTCATAGGAGAAATCCTACACAGAAGGTGTTCATCTGTGTAGTGTTTTGTCGGCCTGTCGCGACCAGATGGGTCTGGGCCCGGGTTGTTGTGATTCGCCCGCAGGCCCGCTTAGACAGGGCCCATGTCCGACACATCGCCGCTGTCCCCGTCGTGGTTGTGGAACCCGTGTGCTGGGTAGCCAAATCCATGAGCGCCGCTGCGAAGTAGGCAGGTCGGGGGAGAGGACGCAGCTTCGGCTCGGTCCGTTCTATCTGACCAGATTTCTGACCGAGACGCCGTGAGATGGGGCGGGATACTCGGGGCACCGGGAGACCGTCAGGTCGATCTTCGTTGGAGTGTAGAGACGAATAGGACGAGTAGGCACGTTCGGACTGTGGCCTTGTGTGCTCATAACCCGGAGGTCGCAGGTTCAAATCCTGCCCCCGCTACTACGTGAACTTGCGTTCGCTGTAGCAACGCTGATCCCCCCAGGGCAACCTGGGGGGATTTCGTGTTGTTTGCCCCCATTTTCCGGAGCCTGCCCGGCGTCGTTCCTGGACCGGCACTGGCCGGGGCCCGCCGCCGGGCGGCGGGCCCCGGGTATCTGCGTGGGTAGATGCCCCGGCAAATCCCGGTGCACCCCACCCGCACCCCCCAATCCGCGTGCTCGGCCCACCCCTGCCACCGGGGGCAGGCGGGCGAGCGGGGCCGGCCACGCTCTCGCTGCCACCGTCAAACCTGCGCCGGTCGGGCTGGCCGTCGCTGACCTGGCCGGCCCCATCGGGCCGCCCGTGGGCACACCGGGCGGCCCACCTTCTGGCGCGTTGCCGCCAGACGGGGTACCCGCCCAGCGGCAATCCCCTGCCGGCCATGGCGGCCATGGCGGGGGTTGCGCCCGCGAGGCAGTACCGGACCAGTCCATTCCGCAGGCGGCCACCGCGGCTGCCGCGGAAAGGAATGTGTACGCCATGTCCACCGACGACAGAAAGTGGGTCACCCGCAAGGACGCCGCCGCCCTGGCACGCTGCAGCGAGGATGCGATCAAGGACACACAGAAGAAGCACGAGCTGCCAACCCGGACCAACGCCGCCAAGGCGACCCTGCTGAACCTGGACGATCTGGTCCGGGGCGGCCGGGTCCGCGCCGAAGACCTCGCCGCAGGCGGGACCGGGACCGAGTGCGCCGAGCTGGTCCGTAGCCGGGAGCAGGTCAACCAGCTGCGCACCGAGGTCGGCCGTCAGGGCGGCCGACTGGCCGAGCGGGAGGCCTTCCTTGACGTGCTCCGCCAGCAGGTCGGGGTCAAGGACCGTCAGATCGCCGCATTACAGGCCACCGTCGAACGCCTCGCTGCGAGCCTGGCGACCCGGAGCGCGTCATGAGCCCCGCCGGCCGCCCGGCCCTGCGCCTGGCCACGCCCGTTGGCACGCCCGATCTGCGACCCGATCTGGTCCGCCTGTGCGCTGGTGAACCGGTCGCGCTCGACAAGGTCTCCATGATCGCGTTCGTCAACAGCGCCTACGCCGGCCTAGACCCCGACATCCACCCCGACCAGTACACCCTGGCCGAGCTCGCCCTTGAACGGTTCCACAGCCATGTCGGGACCAACCGACGCACCAAGGGCGAACGGGCCACCGGCATCGCCAGCGATCTTTCCCGCTACGTCATCCCGTTCGCGGTCGAGCTCGCCGCCAGCCGCCCGGCCGGCCGCCGCGGCATCGCCCACCTGCGGGTCCAGCAGGCCGAGGTGCTGCAGGCCATCCTGTGCGGCGACCACGACCTGCCGGCCGCGACCGTGGCCGGTGACCGCCTGCGGCGCCGCGCCATCACCTGCCTGTGGCTCACCCTGGCCGACGCCGCCCGGGTCTGCAGCGAGGGCGAGACAGGGTTGCGCAGGGCCATGGCAGCCGGCCGGCTGACCAGCAGCACCGACCGCCAGGGCCAGGAGCTGATCTTCGCCGCCGACCTGCGCGCTGCTGGCTTGCTCGCCGAGCCCGACCGGCCGCACGGGCTGGCCATGGGCACCGCAGCGGCCATCATCAAGCTGCTTGGCTCGGCTATCGACAGGGGCCGCGACCTGGGGGCGGCCGTGGTGGGCAGCTACGCGACGCTGCAAGCCGTGGAGCCGCTGACCAGCCACCGCAAACGACCGAAGCACACGGGGCCGCGTCCGTACACCGGCCTGCGCGACATCGTTGGAGCGTGCACGCTGCTGACGGCCACGTCCCAGCTCGCGACCTGGCTGATGCGCCTGGTCGGCCTGCACATCGGAGAGGCTTACGGGATCTTCGTCGCTGACTTTGCGGACGACGGGACCACGGCATGGCTGGTGGTGTCAACCCAGGGCGGAACGATCAGTCTGGCCCGCGACGAGGACGGACGATTTGTCCCCGCAAGTGCCAAGGACCACACAAAGACGACGGGATCGAGGCGGAGGGTGCCCATCTGCCGCCCGCTGGCCGACCTGATAGCCGAATACATCCGCATCTTTCACGCCGACCCGGTTACCGGGCAGGTGAACAAAGGGGCCAGGCTCATCGCTGGTCTGCGCAGCGAGGACACCTCTGGCAGCGACGCACTGCGCGCCAACATCGAATCAGCATTCCAGCAACGCCAGAGCGCCGGCCTGGCCATCGACTTCGATCCGCATGACTTGCGTGCCGGGCTCATCACCGACCTGAGGAACTCCCACGTGGATAAGCGAGTGGCCGAGTGGTATGTGGGCCATGCCGCCCCCAAGAGCGTTCACGACGGATACGACCTCGGGCCACCCCAGGAGCAGCTTGAAGCAGTGGCCGAGGCCATCGGTGCTCTCGTGGAAAAGGAACTCGACCGAACCGACCTGCGGGTGCCTACCATCAAGTCCGAGCAGTGGGGCAGGTCAACTCGGCGGGGCCGGGTACGGGACCTGCTGTGCGCCGAGCTGCGGGCAACTGGCTGGCTCATCGCGCGCACTGCTGAGACGTCGCCAGGCACGGTGTGCGTCCCGCCGCTGGACAGCGCAGAGGTCGGCGATCTCGATGCCGCCGATCTGGCGCACCGCGCCGGGGTCAGCCTCGGCACCGCCCGGCGTTGGATGCGCCAGGGCGAGCTGCCCGCCCGGGAAGTCGCCTGGGGCGACAGGGTGCTCTGGATGACCCGGCCGGCAGACGTGGACGTGTTCCTCGCCGCGCGCGCTGGCGCCAGCGTGGACGACCTTGCGAGCGAGCTGGGCCTGACCTACGCCCAGGTCTGGGCGCTCCTGGTCGAGCTCCGGCTCAGCACTACCCACCGCAAGGGCACCCCCATCCGGCTCGCACCCGCCGACGTCGCGGCGCTCCGCGCTGAGGTCGACCGCCGGGCCGACGCCGGCCTTCAGGTGCTCCTGGTCGCTGCCGCCGCCCAGCGGCTCAACCTGCCCCCGACTCCATCGGCACCCTCCTGCGGCAGGGCGTGCTACAGGCAGCGCCGGCACCCGATCGCACCCGGCACCGCTATGTCACCCTCGCCAGCGTCCAAGAGTTCGCTGCCGCCCACCCCTACAACAAGGTCCCTCAACGCGATGCGTGCCTGTCCCGCGGACCTGTCTTTGCCCGCCTTCGTCTCGGGTCGTCAGGGGCTCACATGTCCACGCTGACGGTCTGAGCAGGCTGCCCGTTGTCCTGCGCGGACCTGGCGCCGGTGTCTCCGTGTGGGCCTTGACGATGTCCTGCCTGAACGCACACGTGTTGCCGCAGTGGGGGGCCACTGCGGCAACAGGTGTCCGCTCAGGCAGGCCCTGCCCGCGGGCCGCCGGCCGCTGCTGGCGCGGATTTGTCTGGCTACCGGCAGCGCCCGCCTGGCCCCGGCGCCGCCCCGGTCAGCGCGCCGGTGTGGGCCGCCGCGGCCGCGTTGTACAAACCCGGGCGCCGCCCTGGGCCGGGTGCTGGCCGCCGCCGCGGCGCTGTACGCCGGCCAGGGGCGCACCGACTGACCGGCGATTGGCCGATGCGCTGGTTCTGGAGATGGTCAGCGCTCCGCCACGGGCGACACCGACGGCCGTGGCGGGTGCCTTTGCTGGGACTGTGGTCTCGCGGCCGGTCTCGTGTGCCGGCCGGCCGGGCTCAGCACAGCTAGCTGGCGCCGTGGATGAACGGGTTCAGGATCTGCGCGCCCGGCCCGTGGCGCATCAGGTCGGACTGCGCCACGGACAGCCCGACGGCCCCGGCGACCTGCTCCCAGTCCGCCTCGATGATCGCCACCTGCCCCTCGATGATGTCGCGCGCCACCCCGGCGCTGATGCCGTACTCGGAGGCGGCGTCCAGGCACACCGACAGCCGGCTCTCCCGGTCGCCGCGCCGGGAGATCGCCATCGCCTGCGCGGCAGTCCCGCCGCTGCGCGGCGCAGGGCTCAGGTCGTAGGCCGGGGTGAGCTCCAGATGCTCCCCGTCCCAGAACATGGCGTGGTTGCGGGCGTGGTCGTCGATGTTGCCGACGCACACGTTGAACACGACCCGGGAGAACAGCTCCCGAAGCGCCCCGGACACCGTCCCGGGCGGCGCCCACCTGCGCAGCTGGTCGGCCAGCTCCGGGTAGCTGGCGTACCGTCCCGTCATCTCGGTCAGTCCCAGCACCGTCAGCGCCGAGACCATCAGCCGCCGCGTCCCGGCGCCCGGCGTGCGGTCGAACCGCTCGACCAGCAGCACGTCGCGGCCCAGCACACTTACCAGCTCGCAGGCGGGCACATTCAGGCCAACCCGGCGGGCCAGCTCCATCGCGGCGGACTCAGCCTTGACCACGGGGTACGGGTCGGTGGTCGAGGAGAACTTCGCGATGAGCTCACGGCCCCCGTCGACCAGGGTCGCCTTCGGCCGCGCGCCGCCGATCGAGGTCCCGTGCAGCAGCGCCGGCTCCAGCTCGGCCGGGATGGCCTGCCCGGCCTGCAGCAGGTCCGCGGCCGCAAGCATGTCCTGCAGGGTGGCCGAGGCGCGGCGGGGCACGTACTGCTCTGCGCCGGCCTGGAAGTCCAGGGCGCCGATCCGGTTCGAGGCTGCCTCCAGCAGGTAGGTCAGCATCGGCAGCGAGCCGGTGTCACTGTCGCGAGTAAGGCGGCCGGCCAGGCGGGACAGAATGACCCGCTGCCCCCACGCGTCCGGGGCCGCGTCCCGGATGCACCCGAACGTGTCCCGGTCGGGGGAAGACAGGGTGCGCCCGGCCCGCAGAGGAAGCTCCGGGGTGAACAGGGAGATCGCGCCGGTTCGGCCCAGGTAGCTGCGCCCGTAGGTGAAGGCGAGCTGGTCGCCCACGACGTCCAGGCGTCCCGCCACGACCGGTTCGGTCGCACCGGGAAGCCATACCCAGACGAACGCGTGCTGAGGGGTCATCGCAGACCCGGGCCAGCGCACTCAGAAGTCATCGTCGACCTCGCCAGCTGCCGGGTGCCGCACCCGCTGGGGCAGCAGAGCCAGCGACTCCTGGGCGCGGCCGGTCCGGTCGTGGACCTGCTCGGGTGTTCCGAGCAGGTCGATGCCGAGCAGGACGGCGACCTCGAACACGGTCCCGATCGCCACCGAGGGCTCGCCACGCTCGACCTTGCGCAAGGTCACCAGGCTGATCCGGGCCCGCTCGGCCAGGTCGGCGGCCGTCACGCGGGCCCGCTTGCGCTCCCGTGCGATCTCCGCACCCAGCAGCCGCACGCCGGCCCTGGCCGGGCTCGAATACGGGCGGGCGCGGGCGGGCCGCTCGGTCCTGGACATCTCGGCCATTCGGTCACCTCCTGAAACTAGAGTAGCAGTTATCCTAGATAAGTGCTGTTCTAGTTTCAGTACGCACGAGGTTCGGTGCGCGGGCCCGGCCAGCCGCCGCCGGGGAGCATCCTGGGAGTCAGGTGCTCAGCGATGTCGGGCAACCCGCCGCCTCGCCGAGACGACGAGGTTGGGCGAAAGTACCACAGCACCGGATGTCTAACTACCAAGATCCGAGGGGGTCTAACTACCGGATTCGCCAGCGCCGCGGCGGCCCGCCAGGGCCTGGAGCGTGCGCAGGAACGAGGCCCATGTAAGGACGCGCAGATGGGCATAGGACGCTATAGCGGTGGGGGTCAACCCCCCCGGTTCCCCCCGCTACGGCAACTGGTGTGGGATCTGGTTCCCCCCGCTACGGCAACTGGTGTGGGATCTGGCTGCACATCTATGAGTGCGGGCGACCGGCGGGTGGGCCACGCTAGGGCGGCCAGGCAAGGGAACTCAGGAATTCAGGAACCAGGATGTGCAGCCGAGTACCACATGTGTTGCCCGCTGTTTGACATGGCGCAATAGCTGGGACGCTCAGTCCGGCGGCGCCATGGTCTCGATCAGGTGGCAGTCGCGTACGTTCTCAGACCAGAAGCGGTCCTCGTCCCGCGGGTCGAAGTCATCGAAGGCCGCATACGCTGCCTCCGCGCGGGCCTCCGCCTCGTTGTGCGCCTCGACGCCATCGATACGCGCCGCCGCCCGGCCGTGGAGCAGCTCGAAGATCACGGTCCAGTAGCGCATGGGCTCGTCGGCCTGCTGCCAGCTGAGCGGGCAACAGATCCGGCAGTCCGGCTCGTAGCAGGCCGTCGCCGAACCTGGCCTCGCACACCAGGCATAGGCACGTGGCGTGCCGTTGCGCCGTCCGCTCGCCGCACCCCGCGCCGTCGACCGGGCACACGGCCGTGGGGACCCGGGCCAGCTCGACGCCCTGGCCGCTGACGACGATGTCGTGGCCCACGAGCTCGACGGCCACGGCGTCCAGATCGCAGGCGGCGCTGACGTGCACGGCGTCAGTGCGGCTGGATGGCAGGGCGTACACCTCGCAGCGTCCCGGCCCGCCCTGGTGCGCCTCCACGACGGCCACCTGCCTGCGTGTCCAGTCCTGGTTAACGCTGCTGACGAACCGCCAGGAGAGGCGGCCGCCCTCATCTCTCGAGCAGGCCAGCCTGGTGGCCTCTCCGGTGTGCTGTTCCATGCACGTGACAGTGCAGGGCTGCGACATGGCGGCAGTCGCCGCGGGTCAGATGTCAAACGGCGGGCAACACCTGTTGCCGTACTGGGGGGGCAGGGCGCGTGGACGCACCATTCGCGGACTGGGCATTCGGTGCATCCGGGTCCGACGTGTGGCGGGTAGGTCGGGTCAGTGAGTGCGTCGTATACCGCGGCGCTGATCCTGGTGCGGGCGATGTCGAGCAGATTGGGGTCGTCGCAGGGGAGGATGGTGAGTTCCTTGCTATTGGCGGTCAGCACTTCCCATTCCAGAGCGTCCGGGATGCCGGCCGCACCAGATGCGAGGACGGTCAGGTACAGAGCGGCGGCCAGGTCGGTGTCGACCAGGGTGGTCGCGTCGGTCACCGCCATGGTGGTGCGGGTCTTGGTTTCCCGCCAAACCGTTGCGCCGTCTCGGGTATAAGTGGCGTCCGGGCGGGCGACCAGCAGGACACGGCTCTTGGCGTCGAGCGCGCCGAAGTAGGGCTGGGGGAGGAAATCCTGAGTGTCACGATCGGCCAGGGGGCACAGATCAACGTGGTTGGTTGCCATCGCAGCAGCGGCCAAGTCGCCCTCGTCGTCGAGCAGCTGTTGGGCGTCCGCCGCAGTGCACTGCTGCCCGCGTCGGTGGTTACCGGTGAGCCATTCGTCGACGCTAGTGCCTCGCCACATGGCTTCCGAGCCGCCGGCGCCCTGTCGGGGGAGACCGTCAATGGTTTGCAGGCGGTACCGGTGCGGACAGTCCGCGTGGCCGCGAAGGTCGCTGGCGGTCACTTTGACCAGTGCCGGTTGGCGCGGCACTGTCTGCAGCAGGCCAGTGATCGTGGGGGCTGCCGGGCAGCGGCCCACGAACGTACAACTGGCGCAGTGTGGTCCGGCGGAAACCCCCCTGTTGCGGACCATGGGCAAGAGCCGGTCCTGATGCAGCGCTACATAAGCGCTGGCCAGCGACGTGGGGTCGAACCTGCCCAAGCTGGTGCTCCCGCCGCCGGTTGCGCCAACCTCGAACACCTCGATGAGGGCGGGCGGCGGATCGCCGGTTTCCTGGCGCTGTTCTGCCAGGGCGTGCGCCGCCAACGTCGCCCAGCTGGTGGTGTCTGCGTGCACGGGCCGCGCGGCACCGGTTCGCAAACGCCATAACTGAAACCGGTTGTGCGGCCCGGCGAAGACGAAGGCCCCCCAGCATGCAATGACCCGCGTCCGAACGGCACCTTGATAAACGTGTCCTCGTAGTTGAACCCGGCCCCATTGCCTGACTGGGCATCCAACAGTGCCTCGACTGCTTGGGCGGCGAACAGTTGAACAGCACGGCCGTGATGGGGGATCGTGGTGGCGGCGAAGGCGAGCAGGTCGGTAACCGGGTGTGTCCCGTTGGCCCAACCAGATGTTGGCCCGTGCCGTGCGAACACCCTGAGGAGGTCGAGAGCCGCACCCCATGCGCCCAAGGTCTTGTTCATCGGTTGGGACCTGAGACCCGGAGGGAGTTGCCATCCGGCCAAGGCGTTGCTGGCCTTGGCAGGGCACGCGGCGGCGTCTTCGAAAACGCGAGGGCCGAACCAAGGGTCGGAACGCTCCCCGATGTCTAGGACCCTGAGTCCGAAACGGTTGCTGGGGTAGCCGGCGCCCAAGACCAGGGCTCCTGACATAGCTGTCGTTGTGAAGTTGCCGGCGCGCGGCTGACCTGCATGTTCATCGTGGATCTGGCTTGTCTTCCCGCCCCGTCAGTGATATAATTTGTGTAATATATGGGGAAGGAGCTGATGGGCGTCACCACCCAGCAGCTCCTTCCCCTGGCTCCCGCAGGTGCAGTCCTGATCGGGGACGCGACCGCCCTGGTAACTGACGATGACGGCGGGCGGGTGTTCATTCGTGGGGAGCTGTGCTTCGTGTGGGACGCCGGCGACGACCTGGGGCGGCGGCTGGCAGCGGTCCAGCTGGTGCGTGTCAAGGCGGCCCGCGCAATGCAGGTGGCTACCGCGTTCGGGGTCACTACCGTCACCTTGTGGCGCTGGCGCAAGGAGCTTGACGCCGCCGGTGCCCAGGGCCTTGCCCAGGACAAGCGCGGCCCCAAGGGACCATCACGGTTGACCTCCGAAGTGGTCGCCGACATCCGCAGCCGCCGCCGTGGCGGGGCGTCCCTGCGGGCGATCGCCGCCGCAGTCGGGGTCTCGACCTTCAGCGTGCGCCGAAGGCTCCACCCGGATCGACCCGGCCGCCTTCGGCAGGGTGCTCGGTTTGGATCGGGGACCGGAGGTCAAGACGATCCGCCGCAAGATCACCGCCCTGGCCGCCACCGGGCGGGCCGAGGAGCTGTTGGCCGCGATGGCACGACGGCACGTGAGTCGTTTGGACGCGACGAACTCGGACCTGTTGGCGGTGTTCTATGTTGACGGGCACGTCCGCGCCTACCAGGGCGGGCGCAAGGTCGCCAAGACCCACCTCTCCCGCCTGAAGTTCCCCGCCCCCGCAACCGTCGAGACGTGGGTCTCGGATGCGTCCGGGGACCCGGTCCTGGTCATCATGGCCGACCCCGGCGCGTCCCTGGCGATGGAGCTACGCCGGCTACTGCCCGACCTACGCCGGGCCGTCGGCGACGCCCGGCGGGTCCTGGTCGGGTTCGACCGCGGCGGCTGGTCCCCAGCCCTCTTCGAGCACATGGATGCAGAAGGCTTTGACGTGCTGACCTGGCGCAAGGGCCTGGCCGAGGACGTCGACCACACCCTGTTCACCGACCTCACCTACACCGACCAAACCGGTCGCACCCATCAGTGGCGGGTCGCTGACACCACCGTGGACCTCCCCGTAGGCGACAACGATGAAGTGTTCTCGATGCGGCAGGTCACCCTGCTGGTCGCCAACAACAAGACCGGCAGGGAAGAGCACCCTGCGGATTCGACGCGGCAGATCCACATCCTGACCACCCGGACCGACCTGCCAGTCGAACAGGTCATCTACCGGATGGGTTCGCGGTGGCGCCAGGAGAACTACTTCCGCTACGCCCGGATGCACTTCGACCTCGACAGCCACGGC
>Ga0208716_1000708_pt1 | contig 13551 bp, 11 predicted proteins | sample NGESurdeep092012_8_FD_184482 | JGI IMG/M metagenome (GOLD analysis project Ga0208716, IMG submission 184482) | Arctic peat soil microbial communities from Barrow, Alaska - NGEE Surface sample 415-3 deep-092012 (SPAdes) | ecosystem: Environmental > Terrestrial > Soil > Wetlands > Peat ...
TAATTCCATTTATCCATTTATCGGCAGCGCTGGAAACAGCGGAAATGCAAACAACGTCGCTGGCGGCAACGGGGCATCGGCATCCGGAGAATTTGGCGGAACCGGCGGATGGGGAGTTGTAAGCGGCGCGGGAGCGCATGCGAATGGACCAGGCGCGGGTGGCGGTGGCGGCGCCGCCGGCCGGGCGGTCACGGTGGTGACATGCCCCGCTTCGAGAACCGCGACACGACCTTCCAGAGCGTCGATGCGGTTGCGCAGGTAAATCCAATGAACGCTGTCTTCCATGAGGGCGCTCCTTATTTAAGACTAACTACACCTTTTCACAAATGCACATTCATGTTGGCAGGCTGAAGGCCTGCCCCACCCAGTTCCTGCGCGCGATTCCTTACGCCGCGCAGGTCTAGTTTGCCGGTGCCGAGTTGGGGAAGGGCTTCCACCGCGTAGAGGTTTTCGCGCTTGGGGATCCAGAGGCGCGGCATATCGGTTTCCGAGATCTGCCGGTACAGTTCGGCCGGCGTGAGCGTGGGATGCACGTACAGGGCCACCAGCCGCTCGCCGCGCACGTCGTCCGGGACGCCGGTCACCACACACGGGGCATCGCCGAGCACGTTGAGGATGGCTTCTTCCACTTTGAGATGCGGCACCATTTCGCCCGCGATCTTGCTGAAGCGCGAAAGGCGGTCGGTGATGCGCAGGAAGCCTTCGTCGTCGAGCAGCGCGATGTCGCCGGTGATATACCAGCCATCGCGGAAGACTTCGGCGGTGCGCTCGGGCTGGTTGAGGTAGCCCAGCATGCGGTTGGAGCCTTTGACCAGCAACAGGCCTTCGGTATTGGGCGGCAACGGCGCGAAAGTGACCGGATCCACAATGCGCGCGGCGACGCCGGGCAGCGGGTGGCCCACGGTGCCGGGCTTGTTGCCGGTCTGGGTCTCCTTGCCGGCGCTGTAGTTGGGAGCGTTGACGGCCACTGCCGGGGACATCTCGGTGCAGCCGTAGCCTTCCAACAGTTCCACGCCGAACTTTTCGCGGAACGCATCGGCGATTGGCTGGCGGAGCTTCTCGGCGCCCACCAGAACGTAGCGCAAGCTGGCGAATTCCTCGGCGGAGCACTTGTGCGTATACGTCGAGCAGAAGGTGGGAGTGGTGAGCAGCAGGGTGGCCTTGTGCTGGTGGACGAGTTCTCCGATGGCGCGGGCATCGGTGGGATTGGGGTGGTAGACCACGCCGCAGCCGGAGAGCAGCGGGAACCAGATGGTCACCGTGAAACCGAAGGAATGGAAAAACGGCAGCACGCCCACGATGCGGTCGCTGGAGTTGATCCAGAAGAGTTGGGCGATGGCTTCGATCTCGCTGATCAGGTTGTAGTGGGAGAGCATGACGCCCTTGGGGACGCCAGTGGAGCCGCTAGAGAAGATGACGGCGGCCAGGGAGTCCGGCGTGCGGCGTCCGCGCGAAAGCAGCGCGGCGGGGGCGAAGCGCGCGGCCAGCCAGGCGCGCAGTTTGGCAAAGGTGGTGGCGCGCTTGAGCAGGTCCTCGATGTAGACGGTACCCGGCAAGGGTTGGATCTTTGTCTTGGCGAGGAAGGTGTGCGAACTGATTACGGTGCGGATGCCGCATTGTTCGATGGCGGATTGCATGGCGTCCGCGCCGGCGGTGAAGTTGAGGTTTACCGGGACCGCGCCGCGCAGGGTAAGGCTCACGTTCACCAGCGCACCGGCCACCGTGGAGGGGAGGAGTACGCCTACCATTTCGGCCGGGGCGGGGCGTGGCCCCACCCTGCCCAACAACACGGAGGCGGTCAGCATTTCGCCGTAGGTGAGCGAACGGCCGGTGGTGTCGGCCATGGCGAACTTGCTCCAGTTGCGGCGCGCCACGTGGATCATCCGGCGGTCCAGCAGGTCTCCCGGCCGCTTGCGGTCCGCGGTCGCCTCGGCGGAGAGTTCCTGGATAGCCTGGCGCACGGTTTGCGCGCTGCTGCTGGAAGGCAGCGGCGCACCGAAACTGACGGTCACGGGGTAGGGAATCCGTTTGGGCCACTTCCAGAAAAACTTGCCGCTCGCGAAGCTGAAGATGCTGCCCCACAGGCGATCGAGGTGCACCGGGATTATGGGCACATCGGTGCCATCGACGATCTTTTCCATGCCGCGTTTGAAGGGCCGCATGTTGCCGGTGCGGGAGATAGCGCCCTCGGCGAAGATGCACACGATGTGGCCGGCGGCGATTTCGCGGCGCGCGGCGCGGATCGATTCCACCGCATCGCGCCCACCGCTGGTGCCCACCGGGATGGCGTTGGACAGGCGGAGGAACCAGTGAAACGCTTTCATCTCGAAGAATGGCTTCCACACCATGAAGCGGATGAAGCGCTGTACCGAGGCGCCCACCAGGAGACCATCCACGTGCGACATGTGGTTGGCGACCAGCAGCGCGGGTCCATGGAACGGCACGTTTTCCTGGCCGTTGATGCGGATGCGGAAGAAGCTGTGGGTGAGTAGCCAGAGCACGAAGCGGACCAGATAATCCGGGACGACGGTAACAATGTAAGCCGTGGCCAGCAACATCGACACGCCGAAGCCGAGCATGATGGTGGCGGCGCCCAGGTGCAGGCGGGTGTAGCAGAGCCACATCACCGCGCTCGCGATCAGCATGCCGATGGTCTGGTAGAAATTGTTGGCGGCCACCACGCGGCCCTTTTCGCGGGCGTCGCTGCGCTGCTGGATGTAGGCGTAAAGCGGGACCACGAAGAGGCCGCTGGCCATCGCCAGGAAAACCACCGCGGCGGTGGAAAGCGCGAAGGAGTGGCGCGCGGCCACCAGGGCGAGCGCGAAGCAGCCCATTAACCCAGCGCCCATCGGGACCAACCCGAGTTCCACCTTATCGCCGGAGAGGCGGCCGGCCAGCATGTTACCCGCGCCGATGCCGATGGCGAGGAAGGCCCAGAGCAGGGAAACGCCGCTGTCGTCAGAGCGCAGCACGTCCCTGCCGAAGTATTGCAGGTCCGTCTTGAGCAGCACGCCGGCGAACCAGAAGTAAGACACGCCGAGGACGGCGAGCCAGAGCGGCTTGTCGTGGAGCAGGTGGCGGGTGCTGCCGGAGATCTCGGCGAACGGGTTCCAGCGGAAAGGCTGGGTGGCGCCAGAAGCCGGGACGCGCGTGATGCGCAGGCTGGTGGCGAAGCCGATGGCGGCGATGGCGAGCGTGGCCGCGCCGATGCGCCAGGGCGCCGCCTTCCACACCGCGAACAGCACGCCGCCGCCGGCGATGCCCAGGACGATGGCGACGAAGGTGCTCATTTCGAGCAGCGCGTTGCCGCGCGAGAGGTCGCGGTCGCCGAGCATCTCGGGGACTATGCCGTACTTGGCGGGGCTGAAGATGGCGGCGTGCAGTCCCATCAGGAAGACCACCAGCAGCATGCCTTCGGTCCAACCGGTAATCAGCGTGGTGAGCCCGAAGAGCATGATGGCAATTTCGAAAAGCTTGACGCCGATCAGCACGCGGCGCTTGCTGACCAGATCGGCCAGGTGGCCGGAGTATCCGCTGAACAGCAGCGAGGGCAGGGTGAAGACGGCCGGCACCAGCGGCACGTAAGCCGGATTGGCGTTGCCCACGTGGAGGGCGACGATGGTCTGATAGACGCTGTCGTTGAAGGCGCCGAGGAACTGAGTCCAGAGGAAGGCCTGGAAGCCGCCGTTCTTGATGACGTTGCCGAATCCGCTATGTGCCATGCCGACATGAGTGCAACTGAGCTACCCATCGACGGCCGGAGCTAAGCTGCGTCCTGGTAAGAGTTTACGCGAGGGGAAGAGCGTAGTCGATAGGCCGCGGGTGTACATTGAATGTATGAGAGACGTTCATTTTGTGCAGTTGTGGAAGGTCACTTGCATCTCGGCAGAACGCTCCCTTACGGTCGCGGCTCCGATCAATGCCGCAACGCTTGCAATCAGAGCCGCGACCGTTAGGGAGCGGTTTCTTCGGAGTACACCGAACTCGAGGGAGGCTCCATGCCCTTTCTAACCTCAGCCCAGCGCACACTGCTCCAGGGAGTTTCGCGCTTGGGGTACGCCAATCCGTTTCTGCCGGAGCGGGTGGAACTGGAGCGGGCGGTACTCGGCGGCGAATTCATCGAAGGCGAACCGGTGTGGAGCTACCGCGCGGAGCATCCGGAACCGCGCGCCAATGTGTGGCGCATCGTGGCCCGGCTAGAGCCGCTGGTGGAGCAGCTTGGCGCCCGCCTGCGCGCCGGGGTCTCCGCGCGCGAGCCGGAGTTGGCGCTCTACGAAGATGCCGCGCTGCAACTCCTCTACCAGCGCTGCTATCCGAAATTCTACGCGGCGGGGTTCGGCAGCGAGCAGTCCAACCCGGGGCGGTGGCGCTTCTACAACGAGTTCCTGGCGGACTGGCGGCACTTTTTCGCAATCGATGGTGTGAGCTTCCCCAACGAACGGGATCCGCGGCATACGTTCGCCTGTTTCCGGCAGATCCAGCGCGCGTTCGACATCACCTTCCGCGACATCATCGGCAGCTCCCTGCCGGCGGCGCGATTGCGCGGGGCGGTGTGGCAATCCATCTTCACTCACGATATGCGGCGCTACCGGCGCACGCTGTACGCGCGCATGGGCGAGTTCGCCACCCTGATTACGGGACCCTCGGGCACCGGCAAGGAGTTGGTGGCGCGATCCATCGCGGAATCGCGCTACGTGCCGTTCGACGACCGGCGCCTGGGGTTCGCGGACGACGGCGAGCCGGCGTTCCTGCCGATCAACATCTCGGCGCTCTCGCCGACGCTGGTGGAATCGGAGCTGTTCGGCCATAAGCGCGGCGCCTTCACGGGTGCGGTGGCGGACCGGCGCGGGTTCCTGGAGACGTGTCCCGAACTGGGATCGGTGTTTCTGGACGAGCTCGGCGATATGGACCCGGGCATACAGGTGAAGCTGCTGCGCGTGATCGAGACGCGCACGTTTCATCCGGTGGGCGAAACGGCGGGGCGGCAGTTCCGCGGCAAACTGATCGCCGCCACCAATCGCGATCTGGCGCAGGCGATGCGCAAGGGGCAGTTCCGCGAGGATCTGTACTACCGGCTGTGCTCGGACCAGGTGACCACGCCCTCGCTCGCGGAGCAACTCGCCGCGTCGCCGTCCGTGCTGCGCGAACTGGTGTTCTACATGGCGCGGCGCGTGGCGGGAGTGGAAGGCGACGCGCTGGCGGGCGAGGTGCTGCCCTGGATCGCGGGGAACCTGGGGACGGAGTACGCGTGGCCGGGGAATTATCGCGAGCTGGAGCAGTGCGTCAAGAACGTGCTGATCCGGAGAAATTACCGGCCGGCGCTGGCGGGCGCGGAAGATCCGGTGGAGGAGTTCGCCAACCAGGTACGCGCCGGACGTCTGACGGCGGACGAGTTGTTGAGGCGGTATGTGACCGTCGTCTACAGCCGCACCGGAAGCTATGAAGAGACGGCGCGGCGTCTGGGGCTGGATCGGCGGACGGTGAAGGCGAAAGTGGACGCGGCGCTCCTCGGGAGGCTGCGGGGGGCTGTCGGGCGCTCGAATTCGGCGGCTCGTTCGATCTGCTGAAGATCGTCGGCTCTGACGACAAGATGTTCTGTGGGGCAGACCCCGACCGCCCCACGATTTATGCAGGCGCGCTTCCGATTCGGGCAGCTTTTCGAAATCGGGCATCTCCTTGGCCCCACCCTACCTGGGCTTATAGGCGATGGCTTCGATTTCCACGTGGATGCCGGGGACCGCGAAGCCCGTCACCACGGTGGCGCGCGCCGGTTTGGCTTCACCGAAGAACTCGGCGTAGACCGCGTTCATGGCGGCAAAATCCTTGCCGTCGCCAAGATACACGCCGCACTTCACCACGTCCGCCAGCGTCGCGCCGCAGCCTTCGAGCAGGGCTTTGACGTTGTTGAGCACCTGGCGGGTTTCGACCGCGATACCGCCGGAGATCAGTTGTTGGGTGGCGGGATCCACGGCGACCTGGCCGGAAACGAAAATGAAATCGCCGGCACGCGTTGCCGGGGAATAGGGGCCTCGCGGCGCGGCTACGCCGGGAGGAGAGATGCGCTCGATCATGAGTTAGTGTCCTTCCGCTTCCAGAAACTTTTCGACTTCGATGGCCGCCATGCACCCGGCTCCGGAGGCGGTGATCGCCTGGCGGTAAACGCGATCCTGCACGTCGCCCGCGTGGAAGACGCCCGCGACATTGGTGCGCGCGCCGCCCTTGGAGACGATGTAGCCGTCGGCGTCGGTTTCGATCTGCCCCTTGAAGACCTTGGTGTTGGGGATGTGGCCGATGGCCAGAAAGAACCCGTCCACCTCCTGGTCCCAGACCTGGTTGGTCTTGCGGTTGCGCAACCGCACACCCGTGACCATTTGCTTGGACACATCGTGGACCTCTTCCACGATGGTGTTGGTCAGGAACTTGATCTTGGGGTTGTGGCGGGCGCGATCCAGCATGATCTTGGAGGCACGGAACTCTTCCCTCCGATGCACCAGCGTGACCTCGCTGCCGAAACGCGAAAGGAAGTTGGCCTCCTCCATGGCGGAATCGCCGCCGCCGATCACCATGATCTTCTTGCCGCGATAGAAAAAGCCGTCGCACGTGGCGCAACTGCTCACCCCGTGGCCGATCAGTTTCTGTTCGTTTTCGAGGCCCAGCCACCTCGCGCTGGCCCCGCTGGCGACGATCAGCGTGCGCGTCTCGATCCACTCGCCTTCAATATTGAGGCGGAACGGAAGCTGCGACAAATCCGTGTCGATCACGGAGCCGTGCAGGAACTCGGCGCCGAAATTCTGTGCCTGCAACTTCATGTTCTCCACCAGATCGGGGCCGTTGATTCCCTCGGGGAAGCCCGGAAAGTTCTCCACCAGGGTGGTCAGCGAGAGCTGCCCGCCGGCTTCGTGGCCCACCACCACCAGTGGCTTCAGATTGGCACGGGCAGTGTAAATGGCGGCCGTGCTGCCGGCGCAGCCGGAACCTATGATGACTACGTTTCGCATCGTTAGAATCTCAGGTTAGCACGGGGGCGAGGGGCGCCCGCCTGGACAGGCCCGGAGGCCTATCCTACCGGTTTTCGTACCACTTCAGGCGCGTCGAATCGATGCAGGCGATGTCGGGGCGGCCGTCTTTGTTCAGGTCGACGACGGTGCATGCCGCGGCGCCCATGCCGCCCTTATCCAGATCGCCGCGCGTCCAGCGCTTGGCCGCGGCGTCGAAGCTGTAGAGGTAGACGCTGCGCGGCTGTCCGCGGAAGCCGGCGATGATTTCGTCCACGCCATCGCCGTTGAGGTCGGCGGCCTGGATGGTGTGGCCGTCGTTGAGGCTGCTATCGATCACTTCGCGCTCCCACTGCGCGCCGCGCTGGGTGTAGACCGCGACCTGGTTGCCGTGCCAGGGTTCGATGGCCGCCAGAAATCGCGTCTTTGCCAGGTGTCCAGCGCCCAGGTGCCCCACGGCGATATCGCTGGAACCGGATTTCGGCCACGGCGCGGGGTCGCCCTTGGCCACTTCGGTGCGCGTCCAGCGCGCGTCCTTCGTAAAACGGAAGAGGTGGATGCCAGTGAAGCTGGCGCTGAGGATGCTCTCGCGGCCGTTGCCGTCCCAATCGGTCACCAAGATTCCGTGCACCACGCCCGAGTTCTCCGTGCCGATCACGCGGCGCTTCCACTCGCCGGGAACGTAGTACACCAACGGCGTCTGGTCGCGATAGTCGGGCGCGGTGGCGCCGGCGCCGGTGAGGGCGGCATTGATCACCACCAGCTTGCCGGAACCGTCAATATCGGCGGTGCGCAGGCGATGGCTGGTGGGCAGACGGTCGATTTTGGTGACCGTCCAGGGTTCGCGCGGATCCCTACCGGGGCGCAGGACGCTAACCACCCCGGCGCTGTCCTTGGCTTGCATGGAGAATTCGCTGGCCAGGACGATTTCGTTGCCCACCACGGCGCAATTGATCATGCGGCTCTGGCCCGCCGCCAGCACGTGGCGCTGCCAGCCGGGGTTTTCGTACCAGACCAGTTCGCTCATCCCGCTGGCCAGCGCGATCAGGTCCGGGCGCCCATCGTGATTGAGATCGGCAGCCACCACCTGGTAGCCGCCTTTGAGATCGCCAGCGATCGTGTGCTCCACAAAGGCCGCCGGCGCGGCGGCCAGCAGGGGGAGCGTCAGCAGGAGAGTGAACAAACGGCGCACGCTCCACAGTATACTAGCTCATTACACCTATGAAAATGACTGTTTTTGTGGCGATGGCGGCGGCCGCGGCGGCGGCGGGCCAATCGTCTCACCTGAGCGGGTTCTCCCAACTGACCCATGGCGGCCAAAACGCGGAGGCCTATTGGTCTCCCGACGGCAAGCGGCTGATCTTTCAGACGACGCGTCCGCCCTACGAATGCGATCAGATTTTTATCATGAACGCGGACGGCACGGACCAGCACCTGGTGTCGACCGGCAAGGGCCGCACTACTTGCGGCTACTTCCTGGCGGACAACCAGCACATCGTTTACGGATCCACCCACCTGGCGGGCGATGCGTGTCCCACCCCGCCGGATCGCAGCAAGGGCTACGTCTGGGGTGTCTTCGCCGGCTACGATATCTTCGAAGCCACCGACACGGGCAAGATCGAAAAGCGCCTGACCGATGCGCCGGGCTACGACGCCGAAGCCACCGTGAACTACCGGACGGGAACCATCGTCTACACGTCGCTGGCCTCCGGCGATCTCGACCTGTGGACCATGAAGGCGGATGGCAGCGCCAAGAAGCAGATCACGAAATCGCCGGGGTACGATGGCGGCGCGGTCTTCTCGCGCGACGGCAAACAGCTCGTCTGGCGCGCCGGATATCCCAAGGACGCCGCGCAGTTGGCGAAGTACCAAGAATTGCTGGCGGACAATGTGACCGCGCCGATGAAGATGGAACTGATGGTGGCCAAGGCCGATGGCAGCGATCAGAAAACCATCACCAATTTCGGCTGCGCCAGTTTCGCGCCCACCTTCACGCCGGACGGCAAGAAGATCCTGTTCGCCTCCAACAAGCTGGAGTGCGACAGCCGCAAGTTCGAACTGTTCCTGATTAACGTGGATGGCAGCGGCCTGGAACAGGTGACGACCTTCGGCGGATTCACCTCGTTCCCGGAGTTCTCGCCGGACGGCAAGACGCTGGTCTTTTGCTCCGACAAGGACGCCAAGGAGCGCTACGAGTTCAACATTTTCACGGCGAAGTGGGGGAAGTGACGATACCCAGGCCTAGGCTCTGAGCGTCACCAACGTCTTGATGCCGATCGCATCGAGAATCTCCTGCAGCCTCGCGATGGCCACCGTCTGGTACTCAGACTCTTCGTAGCGGCTGATCACTTGCTTGCTCACCCCCAACCGGCGCGCCAGTTCGGTTTGCGACACGCCCTTGGCAATTCGGATCTTCGCGATGAATGGGGCGACCTGGTCGAGCCGTTCGACGTGCGGCAGAACCAGCTCGCCGGACTTTAGTTGTTCGTACTCAAGGAGCTCGTCTTCGAGTTGCCGGATGACGCCTTCATAGCTGCCGCGAACCGCCGCCGCGCGCTTGCCGGGCGCCTCCCGCTCCACCTTGGCGAGTGCCTGACGGAATCCCGCTATCTGAGCCACCGTCCGTTCTCTTTGAGCATCGCTCTTGATCATGATTGTCGCGCCTTCACCACCTGAACCACGCCTCTGGGCTGACCTTCCCGGTCCCGCCGGAAAAACTCCGGGAAACCGGCATCCGGACTGGCCTGCATGGCAGGATGGACAAAAAACTCAACGCCGTGGTCTGCCCACATCCGCCACTTCCACTTCCGTACGTGCGGAACAAGGATCAACTGGAAGTCGGCCCAATACGGATCGAGACGATCATAGACGCCCGGGTCCGGCTCGACCCAATAGCCATCGATATCCCCCGGATCAGGCTTCTCCGTACAGAAGCTGCCGTCGATGTCGATCTCCTCGATCCCGGCATCCCAAAACGCGTTGACGGCGGAACGAAGCCCTTTCAACAGCCAGCGACGCCGAGGCGTGAACGCGAGACGCCTGCCTATCTCCTCCAACGTTGCTCGATGATCACCCGGCGGCAACGCACCGGTTCTGGGGTCAAACGCCGGAATCAAGCTACCTCAATCATTTCAGAGACAACGCCAGTTGTCAACATTTATGATGTCAAGGCGCATTGTCATTTTGCTGCGACGATCTGCCGAGTAAAATCACGCCTTCGGCTGTCGCCGCATCGCGCAGTTCCTTATCCAAGGTGGCCAGCGGCAGTCCCCGGCGTTGCGCCAGCTCCAGGTACGCCGCATCGTATACGGTCAATCTGTGCCGCGCGGCCAGGCGCACCGTAGCACCCCAGGCATGGCGATCCGTTTCCGCATCGATGCCGATCGGCAAAACGGCCAGGTCCGCCAGCGCGGCATCTCTGAAAGCAGCGTCGTGACGGCCGCGCCGGACGTTCATTTCCAAGACATTCGCCACCTCCAGCCGCCAGAGCGCTGGAACCCACGCCCCCCGGTCCGTCAAGCGAGCGAGAACCTCGGAGATGGCCTCTGTGGTCTCCTCGCTATACACCCACGCCAAGGCCGCCGAGCTGTCAACCACGAAACTCACGGCCGGCCCGCATCCCGGTCCGCCATGCAGGCGTCCCAATCGAATGCACCGGCTTTCAGGTTTCGCGCCCTCGCCCGAATTCGCTCGACCGCCGCCCGCGCCTGGGACTGGTCGATGCCCCCGACGTTCGGCACCAACCGCGCCACGGCCTTACCGTGCCGGGTAATGACGAGCTCCTCGCCGCGCTCCACACGGTCCAGCAACGCTGCCAGTTTGTTCTTGGCTTCAAATGCGCCGATCTCCTGCATGTGTCTCCTCTTAACATCTAGCTTAAGCTAGCTTGATACGGTATGTCAAAATGGGCCATCCGATGGCAGCCGTCCCCGCCGGCGCGCGGAAGTGCGATATAGAGCACGTTATGTTGGGCGATAGTGCGGAACGTGATAGTCTCGGCCATATGACACAACGGTCCACTATTGCGCGTCCTTGGGATCTGGTGCGGTTCCACATTCACGAGGTAAACCGCGATGAGTTCCTGGAAATATGGAAAGATTCGGGCTTTTCCAATCAATCCAGCCTCTGGCGGGACGCCCTTCCTGATGGCGTTATCGAGGAGACCGTGACGTTCGCGACGGAAGCGGCATTTCTTACGGCGTATCAGCAACTGGTGCGTCTCGCTAGAGCAGTTGTGCCATCCGCAACGGTTGAAGCCCTTTATTACGCCGCGGGTGATGAAACCCCAAAATACTCCCGAAACTCATGAACATCGGCGTCGGCGAAATCGAGTGGATTGGAATCTAATTCGACGACGGCTATTTACATGATCGATCCCACAGGTGTAAAGTTTAGAGCGTGAGGCTCTTGGGCGTCGCACTTTTGCTAAACGCTACGTTAGCAGTCGGACTGACATTGGCGGCGAAAAAGCCCAAGCCTCCCGAATACAAGCAATGCGCTGGCATTATCTGCCTTTCTGGCTTAAAGTGGCAAGAAGACTTTACCATAGAACCTCGGAGGTCACCCAAAACCGGCCATAGAGGGTCACTTCAAAACCGGCCAACGATAAGCCGCTAAACCAGGACGTTAACTCAGACGTGAGGGCGATTACCTTACGTCGATGTGAGCAACGTCTTGAACGAGCAAACGAAACAACAAGTCATCGCGCTGGGGCGGCTGGGATGGTCGCTGCGGCGCATTCAGAAGGCCACGGGCGTCCGCCGGGAAACGGCGGCAGCCTATCTGAGAGAGGCTGGGGTTGCCTTACGGCCGTCGGGCTTATGGGGACATGGGTCGGCAAACCCGGCCAATGAGGCGGCCACCGACCTCCCGTCTGCAACAGCCACCGGAGCCGATGCCGGACCACCTTCGGCAAAACCGGCCATAGAGGTGACCACCGACTTTGGCGCGGAGTCGGCCACACCGGCGGGTTCCTGCGGTGCCCATCCGGATGCCGATGTGACCACCGGCGCGGTGCCGGCCGACGCCGCCACCGGGGGCGGCGCCGACCCGACCCACGCGAAACCGGCCAAAGAGGTGACCACCGACTTTGGCGTAGCTCCGGCTGCGGAAGCGGTGGTGCCGCCGCCATCGGCGAGCGCGTGCGCGGTGCATCGCGACGCCATCGAGCTGGGGCTCGCCCGCGGCCGCAACGCCATGGCGATCTGGCAGGATCTGGTCGATACCCGCGGCTTCACTGGCGGCTACCAGAGCGTCAAGCGCTTCGTGCGCAAGTTGGTCGGTGGCCCATCCAAGGAAGCCTGCGCGGTGATCGAGACCGCGCCCGGTGAGGAGATGCAGGTCGATTACGGCACCGGCCCCATGGTCCGCGACCCGCACAGCGGCAAGTACCGCCGCATGCGCCTGTTCGTGCTGACCCTCGGCTACAGCCGCAAGTCGGTCCGCCTCCTGGTGTTCCAATCCAGCACGCAGACCTGGGCCGAGTTGCATGAGAAGGCCTTCCGCCGATTGGGTGGTTGCACACGAGTAGTCGTGCTCGACAACCTTGGCGAGGGCGTACTCAAGCCCGATATCTACGATCCCACGCTCAACCCTGTGTACGCCGATATGCTGCGGCACTACGGCGTGGTCGCGATGCCCTGCCGTGTGGCGGACCCGGACCGCAAGGGGAAGGTCGAGAGCGGCGTGGGCCATGCGCAGATGACACCGTTGAAGGGCATGCGCTTCGAAAGCCCCCAGGAGGCGCAGGCCTATCTGGACCATTGGGAAGCGCGCTGGGCCGACACACGCATCCATGGCACCACCAAGCGGCAGGTCGCGGTGATGTTCGCCGAAGAGCGACCGGCCTTGCTGCCGCTGCCCGTCGAGCCCTTCCGCTATTACCAATACGGCGAACGCACGGTGCACCTGGACGGCTGCGTCGAAGTCGAAGCGGCTTACTATGGTGCGCCTCCGGGCTGGATCGGCCGACGGGTCAGTGTGCAGTGGGACGTCCGGCATGTGCGCCTGCTGAACCCCAGCACCGGCCAGCTCTTGCGCGAGCACCTGCGCGCGGCGCGCGGCGGCCATCGCATCCAAGACCAGGACCGACCCAAGCATACGCCAATGGGTACGCAGCAACTGCTGTGCCGCGCCGACCACGCTGGTTCGCAGATCGGCGCGCTCTGCCACGGCATGCACCGCGAGTACGGCGAGACCGCGGTGCGCCGCATTCTGGGCGTGTTGTCGTTGGCCAAGAAATACGGCGTCGCCAGCGTCGACGATGCCTGCGCCGCCGCGCTGGAAGTGGGCTCTTCTGAGTACCGCTTCGTGCGCCGCTACTTGGAGCGCCAGCCGCAACTGCCGCTGAGCTTGCGCCAGGTCGATCCGCTGATCCGCCAACTGACCCTATATCGCGACTTCATCGAAAACAAGACCAAAGGAGAGTAAACTATGAACCTCATCGAACTACAACATGCCCTACGACAACTGCGGCTCGGCGGCATCGCCACCGTGCTGGAAACGCGCTTGCACCAAGCGCAGGCCGAGGCCATGGCGCCGATCGATCTGATCTCGT
>Ga0208716_1000710_pt1 | contig 13537 bp, 12 predicted proteins | sample NGESurdeep092012_8_FD_184482 | JGI IMG/M metagenome (GOLD analysis project Ga0208716, IMG submission 184482) | Arctic peat soil microbial communities from Barrow, Alaska - NGEE Surface sample 415-3 deep-092012 (SPAdes) | ecosystem: Environmental > Terrestrial > Soil > Wetlands > Peat ...
CCCTCGAGCCCGCCGGCGCGGCCCCAGCGCAGTCGCGGCCACTCGTGGCTCGCGAACTGCACGATGATCGTCCCGAGCCCGAGCTCGCACAGCTGCGCGAACGCCACGATGTTGATCGCGACGAAATACCAGCCCTGCTCGTTCGGCGGAAGCCGCGTGGCCGCGAGATACAGCGTGACCGGAGCGCCGGCGAGCGCGATCACGCGCGCCACCACCGTGGCCCGAACGCCCGCGTCTGCCGCGAACGCCCGCAGCCAGGCGCGCGGGGCAGCCGTCAAAAGTTGATCCGGTCCTTCTCGAACACGTGCGGATGATGCCGCACCTGGGTGTAGATCGAACCGATGTACTCGCCGACGATGCCGATGAAGAAAAGCTGCACCGAGGTGAGGAAGAAGAACCCGATGAGGATCGGCGCGATGCCCAGCGAGAACCGGCTCCAGAACAGCAGTTTCGCGGTCAGGTAACCGAACGCGGTGAGCAGGCTCAGGATCGCGAGCGCGAAGCCCGTCATCGTCGCCATGCGCAGCGGCACCTTCGAGTGGTTCACTATGCCCAGAAACGCCAGGTCGTACAGCGTGTAGAAGTTCTGCGACGAGATTCCGCGCTTGCGCAGCGGCTGGTGGAACGGCACCAGCGACGGCTCGTGCCCGATCTCGGCGATCAGGCCGCGAAAATACGGATACGGGTCGTCGATCTTGCGCAGCGACTCGATCACCGACTGGTCGTAGCAGCCGAAGCCGGTGAACTGCCGCACGAGCTCGATGTCGGCGATGCGCGCGAGCATCCGGTAGTAGCGGTCGCGCAGGGCGTAGAAGAGGCCGCTCTCGTCGGCGGATTCCTTCACGCCGAGGACCACCTTCGAGCCGGCCTCCCATCGCTTGAGGAACTCCGGGATCAGCTCCGGCGGATCCTGGAAGTCGCACGCCAGCGCGATGACCGCGTCGCCGTGCGACTGCAACAGCGCGTAGTACCCGGACCGCACGTGACCGAAGTTCCGCGTATTGAGGATCACCTTCACGTTCTTGTCCTGCGCCGCGAGTTCGCGCAGAATGATCGCCGTCCGGTCCTTCGATCCGTTGTCGATGAAGATGTGCTCGTAGCGGTATTGCGGCAGTCCCGCGAACACGGCCTTCACCGCCTCGTACATCTCGCGAACGTTCCCCTCTTCGTTGAAGCAGGGGGTCATGACCGAGATCAGGCGCATGGGCAAGAACATAACGCCGCCACCGCCGCCGCGCAGTTATCATAGGTGCGGGATGACTCGTTTCCGCGAGGTTTTGCCGTGACACCGGAAGAGTTCCGCAAGCAGGGCCACGCAGTCGTCGACTGGATCGCCGATTACCGTCGCGACGTCGCCAAGTACCCGGTGATGCCGCACACGGGACCCGGCGATATCCGGCGGTCGCTCCCCGGGCACGCGCCCGAACACCCCGAGTCGTTCGGGGAGATCATGCGCGATCTCGACCGAGTCATCGTGCCCGGAATCACACACTGGCAGCATCCATCGTTCTTCGGATTCTTCCCCTCGAACGGGCTCCTCTCGAGCGTGCTGGGCGATTTCCTCAGCACCGGCCTCGGCGTGATCGGCCTCTCCTGGCAATCGAGTCCGGCACTCACCGAACTCGAGGAAGTCGTCTGCGACTGGATGCGCCAGATGCTCGGCCTCTCCAGCGCGTGGAGCGGCGTGATTCACGACACGGCGTCCACCAACACGCTCGTCGCGCTGATCTGTGCGCGCGAGCGGGCGTCGAACTTCGCGCTGGGCCGCGGAGGACTGCAGGGCGAGGACCGCCCGCTGGTCGTATACGCGTCCGCGCACGCGCACAGCTCGGTGGACAAAGCCGCGCTCCTCGCGGGTTTCGGGCGCGAGAACATGCGTCTCGTGCCCTCCGACGAAAAGAACGCGATGCGCGCGGACGAACTCGCACGGCTCATCGAAGTCGACGTGCGCGCGGGCAGGGTGCCGTGCGCGATCGTCGCCACCACGGGTACGACCACCGCGACGGCGCTCGACCCGGTGGCCGCCATCGCGGAGGTCGCGGAACGGTTCGGCGTCTGGCTGCACGTCGATGCCGCGATGGCCGGCTCGGCGATGATCCTCCCCGAGTGCCGCTGGATGTGGGAGGGCGTCGAGCGCGCAGACTCTCTCGTGGTCAACCCGCACAAATGGCTCGGCGCCGCGTTCGACTGCTCGCTCTACTTCGTGCGCGATCCCGAACACCTCGTGCGCGTGATGTCCACGAACCCGAGCTACCTGCAGTCGTCGGCCGACGGCTCGGTGAAGAACTTTCGCGACTGGGGACTGCCGCTCGGCCGCCGGTTCCGCGCGCTCAAGCTCTGGTGCCTCATTCGAGAGCAGGGCGTCGCCGGCCTTCAGGCGCGGCTCAGGCGCGACATGGAGAATGCGAAGTGGTTCGAGTCGCAGGTGCGCGCATCGCCGGAATGGCGCGTGCTGGCTCCCGTTCCGCTGCAGACGGTCTGCGTTCGGCACGAACCGCCGGGGCTATCGGGAGAGGAACTCGACGCGCATACGCAACGCTGGGTCGACTTGCTGAATCACTCCGGCGCCGCCTACGTCACGCCGGCGATCCTCGATGGCCGCTGGATGGTTCGTATCTCGATCGGCGGTGAACAAACGGAGCGCGCGCACGTCGAGGCGCTCTGGGACAAGATGCGCCTCGCGGTCGCTACGGACTGATCCAGTACGAGAGCTTCACCAGGAACGTGTTGTTCGGGTGCGCGCCGAACATGCCGGAGACGTCGGTCGGTCCGTCGAATGCGCTGTTGTTGACGACGTTCTGCGTGCGCCCTTGCTGCCAGACGAAAAACAGCACGCTCCCCGGGCGATACTCCCATCGCAGGACGGCGTTCGAGTTGAATTGCGTGAAGTCGAAGCCGTTCGGCGCCCCGCTCGCATACGCGGTGAAGCGGTCCTCATAGGACTCCGCGCCTGGCGCGTGAAGCTGCCGCCACTGGCTGTACGTTCCCGCGGCGACGTAGGGCTGCGCATAGAGCTGGAACGAAAGGGCCGGCGTGAAGGTCCAGTTCCCCCGCACGGTCATCGAGAGAATGTCCTGATCGAGGAGTGCGAACGTGAAGTGTGTCGTGTCGCTCAGCAGCGCTCCGAAATTTCCGGCCCATTGCTGGTCGTTGATCACGTGATCGAACGAGAACACGAACGAAGCCGAGAACCGGCTCGCCACGCGCAGGCTCCCGCCCGCATCGAACCCGCGGTACATCGAGCGCCCCTCATCGCTCACTCCGGCGCGAAAGGCAGCCTGTGGAAGCACGGACAGCGTCGGGTCGGGAATGAGGTCGATTCGCATCCCCTCCTTCGGCGACTGACGAAGCGATGGTCCACCGCGCGCGCAGCTCACGCAGTTCACGCCGCCGAGATCGGATCCAGTGAGCGTCAGCGTCGCGCCCCAGCTGTTCGGCAGCGTGGCCGATCCCTGGAGCTGTGCGACGCGTGCGGACGGCAGCCCGTCCGTCGTCCAGTGCGACTCATATGAAAGCAATCCGGAAAACGATCTGAAGAGCTGATTCGGCGTGAGCTGGAGATAGTCGAATTCCTGGCGGGCCGTTGCGTCGTTTACGTTCGTGATGAAGCCGGCGTCATTGGTCTCAATGCCGGGCCCTGTCCAGTGGAAATAGGTGCTGGACCGCAGCCAGCCGCTGATTTTCACGAGGTCGACGCCGAACGCTGCGCCGTCGAGCGTCTTGCGTGTGGAATCGAAGCGCTGCTCGCCGTCGGGACGCTGGTAGTAGTGCACGCTGCCGAGTTGCGTGAGCGAAAGTGCGCTGGTGCTTCCTTCGACGTGCGTGAGGGTGCCGTACGCCGAGAGCTTCCACGCATCGCGTGCGAATCTCGTGTAACCCTGCGCGAGAGCGGCGGTGGCGGAGCTGCGCAGCGACCGGGCGCTCGCGGAGTCGAGCTGGCGTCGTACGTCGGTGAGCATCGCGCCGAATTGCGTGCGGCCCGCGTCGAGCTCGCGCACGGCGCGCGCGACGAGATAGTTCGTCTGCGGCTCTATTGTCGCGCCGAGCCCGCCCTGCATGCGCTGCGTCACCGCGTCGACGACGCCGAATTGGGCGCCATCGGCGAACTGTCCGGTGAATTTCGCCGCGCCGGTAATGCTCGTGAACGCCGGATCGGATGAAAGCGTCGGGAGCTGCGGCGAGCGTCCGATTCGGCGCGTGTAGAAGAGCGCTTCGCAGGGTCCGCCGCAGGTGTAGAGGCCGGCGCCCTCCTGGAAGAACGGGCGCAGCTCGGGAAAGCGGATCTCGAACGCGGAGAGATTCAGCACCGCAGGATCGGCTTCGACCTGACCGAAGTCGGGGTTCAAGGTCGCGTCGAGACGCATGGACGGTGTCAGTCCGGCCTTCACGTCGAGCCCGACGGACCCCTTGTTTACGCTCCGGAATCCCGTAGCCGTCGGCTCGCTCGCATTCTTGGCGACGACGTAAGGGAGCAGTTCCAGGCGGCGCGCCGAAGATAGTCCGCGGAGCCCGGTGAGCGTGCCCAGCTGCGACGCGAGCGTGTTCACCGACCGGCGGTAGGCGGGCCAGGCATCGCGCTCGTTCAGTCGCGCGATGTCGCGCCAGACCCCGAAGCCGAACTCGTTCGCGGCGAGCGCATTGAACCGGAGCTGGCCGAATGGAATTCGAAACTCGGCCACCCACCCCTTGGAGTCCACCTGCGCGGCGGCGTCCCACACGCCGTCCCAGGTGATATCCTCGGTGACGTCCGAGTAGATCGCGTAGTCACGCTTCACGCCCGCGGGATTGACCGCGAATTCGAGAGCGGTGCGCTGATCGTGAAATGCGTCGATGACGATCTTGAGCTGATCGCTGGCGGTCTTCACGTCGCGCCGGCTCAGCAGGCTGACGATGCTGTCGGGATGCGGATCGTACGCGCGAACGAGCACGTAGAGAAACTGGTCGTCGTAAACGACGCGTGCCTCGGTCCGGAACGACGGGTCGAGATCCTCGCCGGGATCGAACTGGCGGAACGCCGTAATGGGCGGCGCGTCCTTCCACGCCGCGTCGTCATCGCGTCCATTCATGGCCGGCGGCGTCGAGACGCGTACCGCGCGTCCCGTCACTTGCTGATCAATCGGTTTCTGCGCGAGCGCCGGGTACGCTGCCAGCAACGCGGCGCACGCGAGGCGCAGGTTCATCGCTCGCGAGTGACGCGAAACGCGAGCAGCAGCGCGGTGAGCAGCAGCAGCGAGCCGAGCAGGAACGGCGCACCCGGCAGCTGCCAGGAGCTGCCGGTGCTGATGAAATGCGCGAAGATCCACGTGAACAGGCCGGGACCGACGAGTCCGGCGATGCCCTGCACGCTGCTGTTCGCACCCTGGAGCTGTCCCTGTTCCGACGCGCTGACGCGATGCGTCATCAGTCCCTGCGCCGCCGGTCCGTAGAATCCCATCAGCGATCCGATCGGAATGACCGCGAGAAAAAGGATTCCCGTGGGCGCGAGCCCCCAACACGCAAACCCGATCGCGCCGAAAATCAATCCTACGAAGAGGGCCCGCCGGTCGCCGATCCTCGCGACGACGGGCCGCACCAGCCCGCCCTGCACGATCACGCTTCCAATGCCGATCGCGGCGAGCGTGAGCCCCACCGCGCGCGCACTCCAGTTATAGCGATACCCCACGTACAGCACGAACACGCTCTGCAGCACCTGGTGCGAGAGATAATAGAGAAAGTTCACCGTGGCGAGGCCGAAGAGCTCGTGGTGCGACCGGAGCAGCTTCAGCGAGCCCAGCGGATTCGCCTTGGCCCACACGAACCTCGGCGTGCGCTTCTCGGGCGGAAGCGATTCGGGGAGCACGATCAATCCGTACAGCGCGTTCACGAGCGTCAGCCCGGACGCCACCCAGAACGGCAGGCGCGGGTTGACGCCGCCGAGAATTCCGCCGAGTGCCGGCCCGAGCACGAATCCGAGTCCCCACGCGGCCCCGAGAATTCCGTAGCTCGCGGCACGCTTCTCCTTTGGCGTGATGTCCGCGATGTACGCGCCGGCGGTAGTGAAGCTCGCGCCGGTAATCCCCGAGATCACGCGCCCGACGAACAGCCAGCCAATGGTCGGCGCGAGCGCCATCACCATGTAGTCGAGGCCCAGGCCGAAATTCGAGAGCAGGATCACCCGCCGCCGGCCGAACCGGTCGGAAAGCATCCCGATGATGGGCGAGCAGAAGAACTGCATCAGCGCCCATACGGTGGCGAACACCCCGAACATCTCCGCCGCGCGCGCCGTGTCGCCCTGCAGGAAATCCTGGATGAGGCGCGGAAGGATCGGGATGATGATCCCCATCGCCAGCACGTCGAGAACGACCGTGATGAAGATGAACGCGATGGCCGCTTGGCGCCGCGGTGCTGGGGCGGAAGAAGAAGTGGGCATCGGTGGGTGACGGACCTGGCTGGGGCGGGAGCGACGAAGGTTAAACAGTCGCCGCCTCCGTCGCCATCAGGGTTACGGAATCAGCGCCAGCGCCTTGATGAGCTTGCTCAGCGCATCGAGGTCGCGGAGGTCGAGCACCTCGCCCGGCGTGTGCGAGTATCGGCCGGGCCACGAGAGCCCGATGTTCGGTGCGCCGAACGTGCCGATCGCGGAACCATCCGTCGAACCCTGTGTGGTGCCGAGCTGGAGCGGTACCATCGCCGCGTGAGCGGCCTTGATCACGCGGTCGCGCTCGACGCGTGAGACGACGGTGCTGTTGTCGAGCCCGCGCAGCACCGGACCCTTGCCGAGCGGCGCGAGCGCGAAGGTCGGCAGCTCGAGCGGGGTGTCGCTCGAAACGAAGGTGTCGATCGCGTAGGTTCGCGTGAGCGTGGTGCCGTATTTCGCGCCGAACGCGCGCGCGCCGAGGAGTCCAGCTTCTTCGCCCACGTCCCACACGAAATAGGTCTTGCGCGGGAGCGTGGCGGGGTCGATGCCGCGCACGGCGAGCAGCAGCGCCGCCGATCCGGTGCGGTCGTCGCTCGACCGGCCGGTCACGCGCAGCGCGCCGAGCCGTTCGGCGTGCTTGTATCCGATGATCATCGCGCCGGCGCGAACGCCGCGCGCGGCGAGACCGGCGGAGTCGAGGCCGAACCAGGCGGTGAGGTTGCGTGGCGCCTTCACTCGCGCGGTGTCGCGCGGAATGAACACCCCGCGGAGCGGCTCGGGCGCGGCGCCACTCGTGGACTTGTCGAAGTAGAGCAGGGCGACCTCACCTTCCCACGCTGACGCGACCGCGCCGCCGACTACTCGCAGCGTGACGCTGCCGTCGGCGTTGATGCGATCGAGCAGGAACCCGACCTCATCCACGTGAGCGACGAATGCGACGGGATCCTTGTCAGGCCCGGCTTCGACGATGACGTTGCCCGCCGAATCCATCGTGGCCTTCGCACGCGCCCAGGCCGGGAGCGCGGCCTTCACGGCATCCGAGACGCGCCATTCGTGGGGATGCACGCCCGGCACGTCGAGAAGCGACGTCACCTGTTTCTCAGCGGCCTCGTAGGCGTCCGTGCGCGCGGCGGCCGCAACGTGTTTGGCATCGGCTGGCGCGATCCACGTTGGATTGGGCGCAAGTGTCACGCCCGCGGCAGCGGCAGTCTTCGCGAGCAGATCGCGAGCTTCCGCCGCGCTGATCGACTCGACGAGCGAGCCCGTGAACCGCGTGCGCGGCACGATCGACCTGGTCGGCGGCGCACCGCGGCCTCCGCGTGCCTCGCCGATCAGGGTGAGGTCGTCGTAGTGGCCGAGCCGGGCGAGCGCCCCGTTCAGGCCCGACCAGTTCATGACGTGCTGCGCGGCGAGGATGAACACCGTCTCGCCGCTCGAGACCGTGCCCTGTGCCGCGGTCACGACGGCCGCGCATCCGGCGCGCGCGCCGGCGGCCGGGCCGGCGGCGTAGCCTTCGTACGTCCACGCGGGACGATCGGCGATCACGGGGTCGAGCAGCGCGATGCCGAGTTTCTCGGCGTCGGCGCGCGACGATGCGCCGACGTCGATCCAGATCTGGTCGACGCCTATGACCGTGGTGTCGGCGCGGTGTTGCTGCGCGAAGTGTCCGTTGAAGATCGCGCCCACTCCGAGCACGCCGTTCTCGCCGCCGCGGGCGGTGAATATGCGCACGCGCTGCGCCTCGAGCGCCTGGTCCCAGAGCGGATGCGGCGGCACCGCGCCGGCGCGATGCAGTCGCACATATCCCTGATCGGTGATCTCACTCACGGCGTACGACGAGACGTCGAGCGCGCACGCGATCACGCGCCGCGGTGTGCCGGAGCCGACCGTTCGCAGGAGATTGCCGACGGCGTCGCGGGTCCAGCCCGGGAGCACGGCCTTGAGTCGTGCCGCCGCGATGTCCTCGGAGCCGGCGGGCGCAGGCAGCGAAATCCACCGCGAGATGGCTTCGGCGATGCGGTCGTCGGCGGGATTGCCCTGGGCGGAGGCCCGTGTGGCGACGGCGCATGCGAGCGCGCAGACGAGCGCGGCGGGGACAAGAAGTTTGCGTTTCATTCGTGGGACGTTACGGGGCGTCGGCGGCGCTGTCGAGTGGCGCGCGTCGCGAACCGAACGGTATCTTGCACCACTCAATGTCCAACTCCTCCCCGGTGAAGTTCGACGATCCGCCCGTATTCCCGCGCGGATTCCGCTGCACGAGCACCAACTGCGGCCTGAAGCCAGACGCGAAGGATCTCGCACTCTTCGTGAGCGAGAAGGATTCTTCCGCCGCCGCCCTGTTCACGCGAAATCACTTTCCCGGCGCGCCGGTGACGCTCGGCCGCGAGACGATCAAGGCCGGCCGGCTGCGCGCGATCGTCGCCAACAGCAAGTGCAGCAACGTCGCGACCGGCGCACGCGGCCTCGAGAACGCGCGTCGCATGGCGGCCGCAGCCGCGAAAGAGATCGGGTCGACGGCGGACCGTGTGCTCGTGAGCTCGACCGGCGTGATCGGTGTGCAGCTCGCGATCGAGAAGATCGAGCACGGCATGGTTGGACTCGCGGCGCAGCTGCAGGCGGATCCGATGGTGGGCGCCGAGGGGATCATGACGACCGACACTTACCCGAAGGCGTTGTCGGCGCGCGTGGGCGACGCGACGATCACCTGGGTGGCGAAGGGTTCGGGGATGGTGGAGCCGAACATGGCGACCATGCTCGCCTACATCTTCACCGATGCGGAGTTCGACGCGCCCGCGCTCGATCGGATGCTGCGGCAGGCGGTGCACGTCTCGTTCAATATGTTGAGCGTGGACACCGACACGAGCACGAGCGACACCTGCGCGATCATGGCGAACGGACTGGCGGGGCGCGTGGACGAGCAGGCGTTTCTCGAGACGCTCACGGCGGGCTGCATCAGGATGACCGAGACGCTGGCTCGCGACGGCGAGGGGGCAACTCACCTGCTGCGCGCGATCGTTCGTGGCGCTGCGACCGACGACGACGCGCGGCGCGTCGCGAAGTCGCTCGTGAACTCACCGTTGATCAAGACGATGGTGCATGGCGCGGATCCCAACGTCGGCCGCCTGCTGATGGCGGTGGGCAAGGCGTTCGAGGTGAACGTGCGGCCGGGGAGCACCGACGCATGGATCAACGGCCACGCGGTGGTGAAGGGCGGCGAGCGTCTCGAGTTCGACGAGGCCGCGGTGCGCGCCGCGCTAAAGAGCGAGGTCGTCGATCTCGAGGTGATGCTCGGTGTCGGCAATGCGAGCGCGACCGCGTACGGCTGCGATCTCACGAACGGGTATATAGAAGAGAACGCGGCGTACTACTCGAGCTGAGCGCAGCAGCTCGAGTAGTACGCTGGTTCAGTAACGAAGGCCGAACGTTACGGGCGCGAACCAGGAAGGTCCGGTCGTGCCGCCCACGAGGCCATTCCATCGAGCCTCGGCAACAGCGCGCAATCGTGGGCCGACGGGCACGGCGAAGCCGGCTCCTGCGGACAGACCCATGTGCAAATCGTGGTCTCGCGCGTTCACGTCGTAGGCGCCAACGCCGCCGATCAGGTAGAAGATTCCGCGATGATCCACATTCAGGATCCCGTTCGCCACCACTCCGAGGATGTTTACGGTCTGCGCGTTGTAGTAGGCATGTGTGCAACCGGGAGACGGACAGGGCGGATAGAACTGGACGCTGTCGACGAACTGGCTCATGATCGCATCTATTCGCAACAGGAAGTTCGACGCGAGCTGCGGGCCGACCGAGACACGGGCAGTCCAGCCGTGCGAGTAGGTCTCGCCCGACGGTCCCGTCCCGGGATAGTTCCAGCCGCCGCCGACTTCGACGATCGTCTGGGCGCTGGCAGTCGCCGGAATCGCGAGAAGGCAAGCGAGACTGAATGCGTGAATGCCCGTGATCACGGTCGGCTTCATTGCTTGGTCACCGTGAACGTACCACTATCGGTGAACGTGCAGTTGAAGGTCACATACGTCCCGTGCATCGACGTCACGTTCGCCAGCGTGCCGGTGAAGTTGCGCGGGCAGACGCCCCGCGGAGTCGGCTGGCTTGGCGTCAAAGAGAAAGCGACTGACGACTCGTTCACCCGTCCGGACAGCGTGCCGCTATTAGCGTCAGCATTGAAGTTCAAGAATGACGTCACCCACGTTCCGACGAGATCTTGCTCCATGCCGGCGCCGGGTGGGAGCAACACCAACCCCATTTGCGACAACGAGAGCGAGATTGTTCCGGTGCTCGACAGTGTGCTGGTGATCGTGCCCGACCAGTTGCCGGAGAGATTCGGCGTGGGCTGTGTGGGTTGCAACTCGCTGCCGCAGCCGGCGAGCACCGTGAGACCGGCCACGGCGATGAACCAGCGAAGCCGATTCGAGAGCGTCGTCACGGTGTGACCTGAATGGTGGTTGGCACAAGCGACATCGACGCGGAGTTGTCGACCTCACGAATGGACTCTTTGCCGGTAACGACATAGGTGCCGGGAATCAATGTCGGTGTGGACTCCGGCACCGAGCCACGACCGAACCACGGGACAGACCAAGAGTATTTCGCGCCGGGAGCGAGAGCCATCATCTCGCTGTACGCAAAACAGGCGAGCGGGTCCGGACCAACGACCGCTCCGGCTGACGTGCTCACCACGAATGGCCGGTTGCACTGATTCAATTGGATCGATTGTGGCACATCGCTGTGATTGACGACGGTGACGGTCACTGTCACGCTGTCGCCAGCACGAAATGTCGATGGCGAAATGTTCGCGGTGACGATCAAAGCCGTCGCGGGAGCCGTGACCTCGCGGCCGCACGCCGTCAGCAATAGGAATCCAAAAAGAAGTCGATTCATTGCAACCCTCTTGGAACGAGGAACCTCTACTTCAGCTACCCCGCCGGACACAGCGTGGTCACCGGAATCGCGGCCCGGTTGGCCATCGTGGACCAGTGCGCATCAGCTGCACGGCGGATCGTTCGTCGCTGCCGGATGTCCCTGAACGGCCACGGCAGCGCTCGCGAATATCGTGGAATCCGCCACCGAGGTCGCCGTCAACGTGAGATAGCCACTCTTCGAAAGGCAACGATACGTGAGAATGCCTGTCGCCGCGTCGAGGGCGACCGAAGCAGTGTCGCCGGTAAGACTCCAACGGACCGCGTGCGATGTTCCGACGTTGGCATCAACCACGGAAGCGAACGCGTACTTACCATCGCCGCCTCGATCAAGAGTTCGCCGCTGCGGTAAGACGTACAGCGATCTCACCGCTGGTGAACCGGGAACGAGCGAAAGAACGATCGGCACTGTGACGACCGCCCCCGCACGTCCACATCCGAGATCGGGCGTGTAGACGTTGTGCGCCGATGCATCGTTGTAGTAACGCTTCGAGACTTGGATTTCGTACGCCGTACCCGGTCCGCCTGCGCGAACGTTTACGGAATCATCGAGCGTGCTGTACTGATAACGATTCGAAGCCCACGTGAACGTGACGACGGCGCCGAGCGCCTGCGGAGCTCCCGCTTGATCCCGCACCGTCACGTCGAACGCCGGCGGGTAGGCCATCAAGTTGCAGCGATCGACTCCGACGATCGATCCGCAAGCGGAGAGGGCCATCGCAGCGACGAGCAGTGCGCTGACGCGTAGAGAAATTTGCAAGGCAGGCGGCCCGTTCATATCGGAGATGTCTGAACGAGAACGTTTGCTCTCCATTCATGGGGACATGGTGGGCTCAAGGGTAGATAGACCGCTCTGACGTTTGTAGTTCCGGCGCTCACGGCGGTCACGACTCCCGTTAGCGAATCGACAGTGGCCGGCGCCGGATTGTCCACCGACCACCTGATCTGCCCCGGGATTCGCCCCGACAGCTGAGCAGCGGGGATTTGGAACTGCGCCACGTCGCCGACGTGCATGGTGTCGGCAGATGGAATCAGGACACCGCCCGGCCCTGGGCAGAGCGGCGCCGGCGAAACAGTCAGCGTGGCACAGCTTCTGACGCCCGAGCTCACGCTGCCCGTGCTCGCCGTCGCGCAAATCGAAACCTCCGGTGACGCAGCGATGCCGACTGCGAGACCCGTCGAGTCGACAGTCGCAGCCGCGGCCTCAGAGGTGGTCCACGTTACGGCATAGGCACTGCCGCTCGGGCTTGTGCTCACCGTCGCGACAATCCGAACCGATTGTCCCGGTGAGATCGTGGCCGTGCCTGGAGCGACCAACACTTGGCTGATCGACGCTTTCGGCGCGGTCGGCGCGCAGGCTGCGACAAGACTCGTCGTGAAGGCGATCACCGTGCGACGTGCTGCGCGAGCCGTACCCGCGATTTGACTCGTAGATGTCGTCATCGCACCACTACCGTGTCGATTACATCGGCTAGCACGTTTCCCGAACCAGCCGGATTCGCCGGATTGTGGAACAACACGATCGCCTGCCCGCTCGCGACACCTTTGAAGTGAAAGAGCTGTAGCGCGCCGCCGGGGGTCGCGACGCCCGGCGGATTTGTCTCCTCAAGAAACGCGATAGCCGACCCGGTGATCGTGGGCGGGCTCGCATAAGACGGTCCAACACCGCCGATCTGTATGATCATTTCTTCGCCAACGGCGATAGAGAATGATCGGGATGGGGAGCCGCTCGCCTCGAACGGTCCGCTGCGAGCGCATGCTGCCAACCCCAGCCCTGAGAGAAACACAATCGTCGAACGAAGCAGTTTCATATAGAGTCCTCGAGTTAAGGTGCCGTCACAGTTATGCCCATACTTCCAACCGACCCGAAGCGTGTACCGTGAGCGAATACTCGTGCCGTGCCGGACCGAAGTCCGGTCGTCGTTCCTGCCGTAGCGTCCACGCGGACGATCGTGCTGTCACTCGCGCTCCATTGGAAGGTGTCGCTGTACGTGAGATGCTCGCCGCACCCGAACAGCACCAAGGAAGGAGTGAAGCTCTCGCCGACTGCCAGCGTCTTCGTTGATGGATTGAACACAGGCACGAGTTCCATGGTGCACGACACCCAGACTTGCAACGAGTCGCGCAGCGATTGGCCGGCTGTATCGAGCGACGCGACGACCCATGCCGACCCCATTCCGGTCGAGCGGACGACGGTATCACTGTCGATTCGCAC
>Ga0208716_1000712_pt1 | contig 13509 bp, 9 predicted proteins | sample NGESurdeep092012_8_FD_184482 | JGI IMG/M metagenome (GOLD analysis project Ga0208716, IMG submission 184482) | Arctic peat soil microbial communities from Barrow, Alaska - NGEE Surface sample 415-3 deep-092012 (SPAdes) | ecosystem: Environmental > Terrestrial > Soil > Wetlands > Peat ...
TTGCTCTGGTAGAAGGCACCGCCGTGCCAGGCATGATCCCGAGGCAATCGGTAAATTGCCTGACCGCTTTGTGTCTCGATGCCGGGGCCGCCAACGGGCGGTAGCTCCGTCATTTGTGCGTCGAGTGACTGTGTCATGAAAACTCCTGAGTGAATAAAGAATAGATAGATTCGATGGATGAAAGGAGCGATCGCCCCCCTTACAGAAGAGCGATCGGATATCACGCTGATCGACTCGCCTTGCACCAGCCGCCGTCGGCGAATCTTGCCGATCGTTTCCACGCACAGCACCCCAGTTTCTCCCCAGGCAGGGAGTTCGATGCAAGTCATGGCCGGGACGGTGACCTAGCGCTATCAAAGCCCAGGCGTCGGCCGGGTACCTTGCGGACGCCACTGCAGTTCCGGCTTTTCCGGCAGCCCTCGGGTGAACTTCGGCCCATCCGACGGGTCGTTGCCGTCCGCCAGCGGCCTGGAGAGGTCCACGATCTCGCAGAAACCGGTTGCCACGATCGGACCCTCGGGCGAGCCCTCGCGGAACTGGATGACGCCCTCGATGAACCCGCCCGCGAGACCGACGCCTTCCTGGTCAGGATAGGTCGGACCGTAGAAGAGAACGCCCTTGGGCGTCGTCATCTTGCCCCACCAGGGATATTTCTGACCGGTGTGCGGTGATGTCCACCACTTCGTCGGCTCGGCTTTGAAACCTTGCCCGAACGCGTGTTCGCGCCGCCCGGTCTTGCCGTCGATGAACTGGTAGCGGCTCACTTCCTGATTGGGCTTCGTGAAGCCCGGACCCTCGTAATACTGCCGCCACGAGAACATGTCACCGTTGTTGTAGCGAGCGTAGCCGTAGAAGTAGCGCCACTGATACGTGTTCCGCAGGTTGCCCCACTGCTTCTCGTACCAGCCCGTGCCCTGAAAGCGAATGGTCTTGCCGCCGATCTTGAGCGTCCCTGCCGATGCCATGCGCGGAGCGATGTAATACCAGGTCAGCCCGTACATCGTTTCCGGATGCTGGCGGTCCTGGGGATCGACGCCGATGCTCTCGAGACCCCAGTACGCGGCTGGCACGTAGCCCGGCCACTCCAGCGCGGCCGTGAAGTCGATTTCGCACGCCTTGCTCTGGCCCTTCGAGACCTTGTTGTAGGTGGTGAAGTGAAAGGTCTCGTTCGCGTGGGTGTACTCGTGCGTGAATCCCGTCTCCGGACCCTCCATCCGGTACTTGAAGCGAAAGTCCTTCGCGTCCGGCGCAGTGCCTTCACTGTGGAACTTGCCGGTGAAGAAGACGAACGAGGTGTCGAAGTCACCCTTGTCGATGTTGTGGTACGAGACCAGTGCGAGCTGCGACGGCCGGTTCTCTTCCGCCTGCCAGCCCTGGGACAGCTCCGACCAGAACACGGAGATGTTGTCGCCAGTGTCGAGGTCCTTGCCGAGGATGGTGATGTAGGCCCACTCGCTGAAATCGTTGGTCTGGTAGAACTTGCCGCCGTGGTAAGCGTGGTCGCGCGGGAGCGTGTACGGTGCCTGCCCGGTCATGCTTTCGATGCCGAGGCCTTCAAATGGCCGTGTCTCCGTCGTTTGTGCGTCGAGTGACTGTGTCATGAACCCTCCTGAGTGAATAAAGAATAGATAGATTCGATGGATGCAAGGAGCGATCGTCCTTCTGTAAGGGGGGCGATCGGATGCCGTAACCAGGTGAATGCTTAAGCGCCAAACGTGGTGCCACCCATGGGCAGCTCGCGAGCCAGATCCTGCTCAGGAAGCGTGCGCATTCTGGTTGGCCCGCCGCGCGGCTGGAAGTACTGCTCGACGTAAGCCATGCCAATTTGACGACCTTCTGAATTGCCCTCGTGTATCGACATTGGGCCTTCCCAGAACGTCATGCCGGTCTTACTGACATATACGGAGTCCAGTACCAGGGGTTTGAGATAAAAATCACCAAACGGCGTTTCCATTAACCCTTCCGAATCCCATTGGCCTGGAATTCCCTCGATCGTCCACGAATTCGTTGGCGTAAAGCGCATTTCGCGATTGGGGTAGCCATACTCCACCCTGCCATCGGGGTGCATCATGCAGTAGTGATTGCGGTAATGCACCGGGCTGTCGTCTGGTGGCACAACCCAGTGACGAAATGCCAGATCGCGACCGTCCTCAAAGCGGAAGCTAAACCACCGCCAGCGGCAGTTTTCCTGATCCGTGCCTTTGATGTTGCCCCACTGGTGTTCTAGCCAAACGCTGCCTTCCACTTCAACGGTTTTGCCCTCATAGCAAACTGTTCCCGTAAATGGCATTTTGGGCGCAATGTAGTAGTAGGACAACCCATGCATCGTCTGGGGATTGTAACGACCGTGGTCATTAAAACCCTCTTCTTCAATACCCGTTGGGGTGCGGGGAATATAGCCCGGTGCCGCTAAACGAATGTCTAGGTCACAGCCCGGATCGTTGGGGTTTTGGGACTGCATCTTAAACGTCCAGCGTTCTTCCGCATGGTAGTAGCGCTCATCGATCGCCCAACCGGCTTCATCGTTGTAGAGCAAATACTGAAAGTCAGCAGAGGTTTTGGCATCGTCCGGCACCCGTGGCTCAAACCGGGGGAAATTGTTGAAGTAATAGTACTTGCGCCCTTCCTTAATGGGTGAAATTGAAATTATTGCTGGTAGGAAGCCAAAGCCGCCAGTTTCAGGATTGTAGCCAACCGGGTCAGTACCGAAAAAGAGTGCGTAATCGTTGCCCTCTTTGTCTTTACAGAAGCCTGACCAGTAGTGCCATTCCCAAAGATCATTGCAGGCATAAAACTGGCCGGAATGAAACTTGTGATCGCGGGGCAGCACATAAACAGGTTGCTGAGTGGTAACAACTAACTCACTCGACATGGCCAGGGGGGTGAGAGATTCGCGCACACTACCTAGATTTGGGGCAGGAAAGCCGCTGGGACGGTAAGTTCCGTTGTTGTCAGATTTTGTTTCAAAAGGTTGAGTAGCAGTCATAAAACAATTCCTTCATGGAGAACCATGCAATTCGGTAATGGAAATTCAAATCCGGGCAGAATCAAGACGTTTGCCCTGTGACCTGTCCACTCACAGATCGGCCAGGCAAATTCCGACTGGGAATCAGACCCAGCAGAGCTAAACCAGCGGTAAACAGCATGGCGATTCGCAGGGCATTGAGGCGGGCAGCACCATTGATGTTCAGCAGTTCCGTCTGGGTTGGGGCATCAAGTCCAGGAACTTTGGCGATCGCCTGCTCCACCTGAGCGTTGCTCATGAACCGGGCATTACTCAAATCCACCGTTTGCTTAAACTCAGCAGGCAAATTGGGGCTAAGTTTGAGTAAATCGATTGCTGAACTACTTAACGCTGCAATCAATACGGCTCCGACCAGTGCTGGACCCAGTGCTCCGCCTAGATTGCTGCTCGTTCCCCGCAGCGCGCCCACATCTCCGCCTAACTCTGGTGGCGATGCCGACACCAGCACCATACTCAGTACTGAACTCAAAACTCCGTTTGCGCCCCCCACCAGAGCCAATCCCAGCAAAAGCATTGGAGTGTCCCATTGGTTCGCGAAGGTAAAGGCAAGGATGAGCAAGCCGATCGCCTCAACTATCTGAGCCACAAACACAATCTGTCGCGGAGCAAACCGAGTGGCCAGCTTTGCAGCAGCGATCGCCCCCATAAACAGCGCCAGCGTGAAAGGTAACAGCACCAGCGCCGTTTGCAGTGCGGAAAATCCCTGCACCAACTGTGTGTAAAGGGGTACGACGAACCCGATCGCCCCCGGTATTGCCATCGATAGGATCAAGATCAGAATTGCCGATCGTTCCAGCGATGTATCCAGCACTAGAGGCGATAGTAGGGGCATTCTGTCTGCCTTCAGGCGGTCAGACTGGCGGGCAAAGAATGCCTGCAGTAAAAAGATGCCAAGGCCAATCATCACGGGTACGGGAGAGAGTCCCAGCACACTGAAAGGTGCAGCCGGTTTCGCTAGTAACAATCCCCAGGCACCAATCTGGTTAATCCCCATCACCAACGACAGCACCCCCAGACCAGAGAGAATAGCGCCTAATCCATCAAAATCAAGCTTCTGTGTTGCTTTGGGGTTGTAGTGCAGCAGCAGACTTAGCCCCAGCGTCAGCAGACCGATTGCCGCCATCGTAAAAAAGGCAACGCGCCAGCCAAAGGCATTGATGATGTAGCCCCCTGCCAGCAAGCCGACTGAACCACCCACTCCCATGGACGCGCCCAGCAAACCGACTGCTGTTGCCTGCTGCTTACCTTTGTAGTTAGCAACAATTAGCGCCACCAGTGCCGGAACTAAGGTGGCTGCACCGACACCTGCGATCGCCTGCCCTGCAATAATGCCGCTGGCGCTTGGAGTGAGACCAATCACCAGCATCCCCACACTAAATAAGCCCCCACCCATGCGCAGAGCATTGAGTGAGCCAGACGCACCGCCTAGTTTGCCCGCCGCAATCATTAGGCCAGCCGTCACCAGCGAATAGAATACTAATCCAGTCTGTACGGTCGTTGCAGGTGTATTTAAATCTGCCACGATCGAGCCGATCGCTGTATTGGTCACACTGGGGTTTAGCACCACCAAGATTTGCGCCAGACAGATGACAATCAGCGGTAGCCAGGAGGCGCTACTTTCCCTGGGAGTTGCTTCTGAAGATGACAAAGTTTGATTCGACATGAAGTTATGGTTTCCAGCTTTTCTGAATCTCAACCAAGCAGCGCATCAATGTCCTGATCCGTTTGTGCTAGCGGCCACAATTCTGTGGAAGCTAGACAGGTCAAACAGTGCACTATAAAAGTAAGAAACTGGCATGGAATAAAAGTAACCTTCCCCTGAGCGGAGTCGAGGGCAAGATGCCATTGCTCTATCAAATTGCTCAGGGCACCTTCTCATCCTAAAGGACTGTGCCGGAGGTTATCTGCCCAATCGTGGCTGCGGAAATTCTGCAAAGTCTAATTTGGGAATTGGAATCGAATGGCACAACCTACTGTACGGAGTTCACAACGTAACGATCTCTGTAGGTCAGACAAATTACTCTGGTGGGAGTAGGGCAGCAATCTGTATGGATAGAGTCAACGGATCAAAAGGTTTGATCACTGTATGAATGATTCTATTCCTGCAAAGATTTGATGGAATTAGAAACTCAGCTTGCTGGACAAGCAGCAGAATTGGGATGGATTGGGTTGAGGGGCTGTCTGTCAAGTTTTGAATGAATTCTAAGCATCTATCCCGATCAACCTTCGCGGTAGAGACCGCCAGGAGAATGGCCTCAAAAGTTTGGTTAAAAGCAAGATTTAGACCCCCTCGCACAGAAGCAGTCGTGACTACCTCCCAGTCAGTTAGCTCGGTCAAGCATAGCTGCAAGAGTTCTCGTAAGTTAGAATCTGGTTCGATGACGAGGATTGATTGAGTTTTCATCCCGGCGCTTCGTGATCAAAAGTATAGATATAGCCAAAACAAGTTAGGACAAGGGGACGAAACCGAAGCAGAGGGGGAAACCCCTGCACCCTGTCCTAAACCAAATGACTGTGGCTACAGGTGAGTCAAGACAAACCTACATAGGAAAACAATCCTAGTGACCCACAATAGTTGATACAGTATCTTGTAAAAGTATGATTCTGGTAAGAATGAGGGGCAAGGCTCACATCTGCCAGCCGAGGATTTCGGCAATGTCAGCAGCAATGGTTTCTGAGGCAAAGGGTTTTGTAATAATGCCAGCAACGTCCATATTCAGGAATCGGCGGCGATCGTTCGACTGCACCTTCGCAGTCAGTAAAATGACCGGAGTAGTCTGAGTTGTGGGGTAGGTTCGCAGTTGTTCAAAGACTTGAAACCCATCCATATCCGGTATCGAGATATCCAGTAAAATGGCATCGAAGGACTGGGCGATCGCTTGCTGGACACCTTCGGCCCCCGTTGCCGCCGTGCTCACCTGCCAATCGGTGAAACAGTTCAGCGAAAGCTGCACAAGCTCGCGCAGATCCCGCTCGTCGTCAATAATCAAAATATTTTTAGACATCGTACAGATTCTAAAACAAAAACTAAAGCGGTAGGGTGAAATAAAATGTGCTGCCCTCGCCTAAACGGCTTTCCGCCCAGATTTGTCCGCCGTGCTGTTGGATAATACTTTTACAAATAGTTAATCCTAAGCCCGTACCTCCCTTTTGTCGAGAATCGGAGGCATCGACCTGTTGAAATCGCCCAAACACAGCATCTAGCTTGTTAGCAGGAATACCTCGTCCCTGATCAGTTATCGCAAACAGCATGAAGGGGAAGGGGGTAGCTGGAAGAGTGTGGGGCAGGTTGAACGGTTTTTGAGTATCGGCCTCGCTCATCCATTCATGAACAGCATCAGCACTCACCCAAATGATGCTGTCTGGAGGTGAGAATTTGATGGCATTGCTGAGTAGGTTGGTTAATGTCTGGACGATCGCCCCAAAATTTGCTTTTACAACCATGGTTGCTGATTGAAGTTGAATGGAAATTGATGATTGGTTGGCAAGCGGAGAGACTGCTTCAGCCCCCTGCTGCAATAGTGCCACGACATCACAGTCTTCCTTCACAATCTCCACTGCGCCTGACTCCAGGCGTTCTAGGTCTAGAATGTCATTGATAAGCTGAACCAGCCGATTGCTGTTGTTCAATGCCATTTGCAGAACATGGCTGAACTTGTCGGGCTGACTGTCTAGTTTGCCTGTTTTCAATAGTCCCAATGATCCTCGAATGGCGGTCAGCGGAGTGCGAAGTTCGTGGCTAACAATTGAGATAAACTCATCTTTTACCCGCTCAGCCGAGTGGCGATCGCTAATGTCTTGAATTTGAGAAACAAAGTAGAGTGGTGTTCCGCTTTCATCTCGAATGAGGGATGCGCCGAGAATGGCCCAGACCAAGTGTCCCTGTTTGTGGATGTAGCGTTTCTCCAGGTGAAAAGAGCGCTGTTTTCCCTCTAGCAACTGCTGTATATTGTGCAGATCAGGATTCAGATCATCAGGATAGGTAATGGTCTGAAAGGTGCGTTGCAGCAGTTCTGATTCAGCGTAGCCCAGTATCTCACAGAGAGAATGATTTACCCTAATCAAGTGCCCATTTAGGGCAACAATCGCCATTCCGATCGCAGCATCATCAAATGCTAGCCTGAATCGCTCTTCGCTTTCGCGTAAAGATTGCTCAGTTCGTTTACGTTCGCTAATATCTCGCACCATGATCAGCACTTCCTGCTCACTGCACGGAACAATTCGCGCTTCTTCATATTGATGTCCTTCTTCAGTCACCAGCTCATATTCATAAATTTGAATTGTCTGAGTTGCCAATGCTTTCTGGGCATACTGCAATCGTTCTTCCGCAACCCATGAAGGTAGCGCATCAAAAATACTGATGCCTGCTTCGAGCTTGTCAAGATTGACCCTATCCACCTGATCCGTTTCGTTAAAGGACAGATAGGTGCCATCCTCATGCATTCGCACTAGAAAATCTGGAATTGCCTGTATCAAGGCGCGATTGGTTGCTTCACTTTCTCGCAGTGCAGCTTCAGTCTGTTTGCGATCCGTAATATCCTTGCAAACTGTAATCACGGTAGGCTGTCCATCTAATTCCACAAGCTCCAGCGATAGCAGCGTGATTTTAGACTTTCCAAACTTGGTGCGGTAACGAAACTCAAAGCTTTCTACCCTTCCCTGTGTTTGCAGAATTTCCGTTAGGGCTGCATCTTGAGTGGCGTCACTGGATAGGTTAAGGTCTGCTAGTGTCTTTCCTAAAACCTCCTCCCGCTTGTACTCGCTTAGCCGCAGAAAGCTGCCATTTACTTCCAGGAACCGTCCTTCTAGGGTTGTGATGGCGATTGAGTCAGGGCAGGTGCGAAAAACCGTTGTGAATTTTTCTTCAGATTCTTCCAGGGCAATTTTAATGCGCTCAAAGGATTGCTGAAGCTGTTCGGCAGTCTGGTTGAAGGCGTGGGTTAAGGTCTTTAATTCGACAATGGGCAATTCTTCGGATAGGGGTTCGCTCCATTTTCCCTGGGCCAAAGCATGGCTCGCTTGGCTCAGGTGCGCGATCGGTTTAGTGATCCAGCCAGCCGTTAGGCCACCGAAGGCAGTGGTGACTAATAGGGTGAGCACGCATAGGAGCGCGGTTTTGACATTGTTTGCCTCGATCGCGCCCATGAAGTCAGACTGGGGAATGACGACTACCAGCAGCCAGTCCAACCCATGAGAGTCTTGGTAGGGAACAACTTGCGCAAATTGCCGCTGCCCTTCGCTGTCTACTACGAAATTTAGGGGAGTTTGAATCTGCTGCAAATCCCGCCACTGAGTTTGGAGCGCTCGCGCGGCAATCTGAGTTAACCGATTATTGCTAAAGATGGGCTGCTTGCGAACGGGGTTTTGCTGCTGCTGCGTTTTAGCAAAGGGTTGTTCTCCAGTCGAGGATGCGACCAGATTGCCATCTCGCTCGATGATAAACACCTGCCCCGATGGCGAGAAGTTGAGATTTTTCAAAAATAAATTGAGTTCAGACAATAGAATGGCTGAACTTAAGACGCCCTGGAGTTCGCCATTTTGGTAAACGGGGGCTGAGAAATTGAGCGTTGCGATCGCAAGCCCCTGAAATGGATAAATCGATGTCCACTTGGGCTGGCCTGAACTAGCTGCAACCTGATACCAGGGACGCTGACGAGCATCAAATCCTGGGGTCTCATTGAGCAGTTTTAAACGCTTGCCCTGCTGATCAATCACATAAAACCGTCGCACTCCAGGGGTTGATTCATCGGAAAGGAGCAGGGCACCTGGGGTGGACATCACCCCCGCATTGTCCCGTCCTATCCCTGCACTTCCTCCCTGGGCGCCTCCCCAACCGATCGAGTTCAGCTGTTGAAAGGCATTCATCTGCCTAAGAAAATGCTGCTGTAGCTGAACTTGGTTCTTAGTATCAATAATTCCCTGCTCAATTTCAGCCTGATTTAGGTTAATAATTTCCTCAGGTTTGCCTAGGTAGGTATTCAGGCGGTCGCGCACCCGACTTGAGGTTTGATTCATCAGCTGATCGGCTAACATCTGCACCGATTGCTGTCCGCTCCGGTAAGACAAATACCCCACCAATGCACCCGCTCCGACCGTTTGCAGCACAAAGGGAACTACCAGCACCCAGCGCAAGGGAATACGGGTCAATGTGCGGTGGATTGAATTGTGAAGGGCAATCGCCATGGAAAAATGCTGATAAACGGCAGGAAAATGCCTTTGATTGAAACTATAATCCTACCATCGTTCTCTTAGGGCAGAATACCCTGTTTTAGGACACAGCGTTCAGGCGATGCAGTGGATCGAGGCGCTCCCACTGATTCGTTCTGTTTGGTACTTTCATCAGATTTAGAGGGGTTGGGCAAAGGTCTGTTTCAAGTCAATTAGCAGTTGAGATAGTTGAGTCAGCTCTGTTTGCTGTAAAGGTGTCTTTGCGGCAAGAATTTGTTCGATCGTCCGCGCCAAAACCGATTCTTGCTCATAGCCAAAGGTGCCTAAACTCCCTGCCAGACGATGGGCCTCTGCTTTTGCGCCTTGGCGGCGATCGTCATCTAGCGTCTGACTTTGGGCTGCTTGAATTGCCGCATCTAAAACTGCAAGTCGCTGCTCTAGAGATGCTTGAAACCGCGCTGCTAGCTGTGCTGCACCAGTCTTCCACTTTTCCCACTGCTCATTTTTCTGCTGCTCCACTTCCTGTTCTAGAGGCGCTGATGCAGTCTGCTGCGGCTCTGGGTCAGATGCCGGAAGCTCGTCCATCAGGCGATAGCCCAAGCCATAAACCGTCAGCAGGATTTCCTCAGCCATGCCTCCTGCTTTGAGCTTGTGTCGCAGGTCTTTTACCAGGTTCGTCACGGCTTTTTCCGTGGGCGTTGCATCGATGGACCAGAGGCGATCGATAATCACGTCCCGGCTAAAAATTTGCCTGGGATTACGCAGAAACAGATCAAGCAGACTGTATTCCTTGGAGCTGAGTGGAATGCGCTGTTGACGATAGGTGACTTCGGCAGCAATGGGATCTAAACAGAGATTGCCCCAGATCAACTGGGCTGAAGGGGCAACCGTACCACCCCGTCGAGAAATCGCCCGAATTCGTGCCAGGAGTTGAGCTGGCTCACAGGGTTTCACCACATAGTCGTCGGCACCAGCATCTAAACCCTGAACAATTGATTCACCGGAGCCATTAACGGTCAACATCAGAATGGGAACCGTGCATTCCTGAGATCGGAGCTGTTTGCAAATCTGTATTCCATTCAGCTTCGGTAATTCTACATCCAGCAAAATCAGGTCGTAATTCCACAGACTCACAAGTTCTAAGCCCGTCTGCCCATCTTCAGCGAGATCGACTGCATGGTGGTGAGCCGTTAGCATCGAGGCGATCGCTTCTCCTGTAAATAGATCATCCTCCACCAGCAGGATTTTCATGATCGACACGTGCCTCATAACACCCCAACATTATGCCCGTTTAAAGGTGAGAAGATGTTTGGAAAGTCGGATTGCGACCCGAACTGCCCCCGCCATCCAACTCTGGAGAGAACTGAGGGGAGCGGAATATATTTATAGTAAAGACGAATTTATGATAGAGTCCCTTCAATTTATGGCTATGCGTATCCTTCAAGGCGGTTTTATTCGTAAGCATACCTACGAGTATGTTGGCTCAGCGAAGCCAAACCCTACTTAAGATGTCCCCCTCGACTCCGCTCAGGGGAAGGCAACTTTTATTCCATGCCAGTTTCTTACTTTTATAGTGCACTGTTGGACCTGTCTAGCTTCCACAGAATTGTGGCCACTAGCACAAACTGATCAGGACATTTTGGCGATGGAAACATGTCAAACTATCACGGCAGTACTAGAACCTGGGACACAAATTGCTTCCTCTTAGGGAAGTTGAATTAATGGAAACATCATTCAAGGGCCTCACTGAATGACTGGTAAAAGCGCCACCCTCATCGCATGCAGCCTTGCCGCTATGTTGTGCGCCCAACCCGCCCATGCCGGCAAGGCACGAGACTATCTCAACGCTCCGAAGGACAGCTGGGTCACGTTCTACAATATCGGCTATTCCACCTCGGTCACGCCCGTTGAGGGCGGCGAGGACTTCGGCGTTCCGAAGTTCGGCACGAACGTGCTCTCGCAATCCGTTATCATCACGCGGGTCATGGATTTCTGGGGCCGCACCGGCGGCGTGTCGTTGATCGTCCCCTATCTCGACCTGTCGCTCGACGCAGGCGGTTACAATACGCAGCAGGCCGGTCTGGGCGATCTCAGCTTCGCCTTGGAATCGAACATCTTCGGCGCTCCCGCCTTGAGCAAGGAAGAGTTCAAGAAGTGGACGCCCGAAACTTTCTCCAGTATTCATTTCGTGCTGACTGCGCCCACCGGCCCCTATGACGCCAACAACGTGCTCAACACCGGCTCCAACCGCTGGATCTTCACCCCCACGATCAACTACAGCTACACGCCAAATGGCGGCAGGACCTGGCTCGAGGCATATGGCACCATGAAGCTGTTCTCCGAGAACCAGGCCACGCAGACCGATCAGTACCCGCTGTTTCTGTTCGAGGGCCATGCCAGCCAGAACGTGACGGACAAGCTCTGGTTCTCGGCCGATGCCTATTACAATGTCGGCGGCGAAACCCGTGTGTCTGGCGAGGCTCAGGACAATGCAGCCGACACGCTCCGGCTCGGCGTGGGCGCCGGAATACGGCTGTGGAGCGGCGCGCAGCTGCTGCTAAATTACGACCAGGTGGTCATCAAGCCTAACGGTCAACCGACGGGCACGAACTTCCGACTTAGTTTGGCACAAGTCTGGTAAGTCTATTCGGTGGAGGTCCACCCTGACCGGCATGTGCGGGTTTGAGGTCAGTTGGCAATAGTGGAGTCCAATGGGTTAAGCCGCGCATCGGCATTCGTAGTAGTGCTGAGTGAAGGCAGCAGGTGACAGGTCATTCATTGCTTACTCTTAAGGAAGTTGAATAATGGAAACGCCAAAGTTCCCAGTCTGGGTGCCGCTAAAAAGATAGAACTGCTCAACATTCTTAGGAATTCTCGGAGGGGTTTCCAAGTCTAGATTAGTGTGCTTATTTCTTCTCAAAACTCATTAGGTTGGCAGAATATTGAGAAGGACATTTCAAGAATGGTTTATAAGAATGGGAAAAACTTGATTTTTCCTACCGCTGAGAGTTTCAATTGCCTACAATTCTTTAACGTACTACATTTTCCCACTAAAGTCGGTTCACTGTTCCACTGCTCCCCAGACTCCAAACTCTAGAAGCTCAATACCTTGATTACAACTTTAACCCTAGGCTTATAAGAAACGTGTAAGGTGTGAAGAGGGTTAACGCGAAGCGATGGTGAAAACAAGACGCCTAAGGAGAACGTTAGTGTATGATTCCTCAATTGGGTTTGAGTGACGAGCGTCTTCATTCCAAGAGCAGTTAACTACGAAATCTTGTCATTAAAGCCGAGAAACTATATCTAAAGTTTAAAAGTTAATTATGATACCCAAAAATTCTCATTCACCTGGTAAAGTTCATAAGCGAACTAATAGTTCGGTAGCCCAGGCTATCGAGAATGTGAGCTCTAGTCCCCTCTTTTTTAAAGGACCCACAGTCATGCCCTTAACAAAAAAATTGCTTGCAGAATTTATAGGAACTTTCTGGCTAGTTTTTGGTGGTTGCGGCAGTGCTGTTCTAGCAGCAGCCTTTACAGGTGCCACTCTCTCTGCTCCAAATACTCCTGCCTCATCGATGGTAAGCTTCCCCCTGGGGATCGGTTTTCTAGGGGTTGCCCTCGCCTTTGGTTTAACGGTAGTAACGGGCGCTTATGCGTTCGGACCTATTTCAGGGGGGCATTTCAACCCAGCAGTTTCTATAGGTCTCTGGGCCTGCAAACGCTTCCCAGGGGCTGAACTGCTACCTTATATCATTGCTCAAGTACTCGGCGGCATTCTGGGTTCTGGCATTCTTTACGTCATTGCAAGCGGCAAAGCTGGATTTGCACTGGATTCATCGGGGGCAGGGGTTTTTGCTACCAATGGCTTTGGCGACCATTCTCCCGGTGGTTACAGCTTACTTGCTTGTTTCATAATTGAGTTTGTCTTGACCTTCATTTTCTTAATGGTCATTTTGGGAGCAACAGATCGGCGTGCTCCGGCTGGTTTTGGGGGTGTTGCCATAGGCTTGGCGTTGACCTTGATTCACTTGATCAGCATTCCAGTCACCAATACTTCAGTGAATCCTGCTCGAAGCCTTGCCCCTGCGTTGTTTGTTGGGGGTACTCCCCTCGCACAAGTATGGCTCTTTTGGTTAGCACCTATCCTAGGGGCACTGGTAGCTGGTTTCTTGTACTACAACTTCTTTGAGTCTTCTCGCTCAGAGCAATTTGATAAATAGCAACTGTATTGTTCGTCAAGCATTTAGCTGGGTAACATCCCACTCTCCAGAAGCTCATGTGCGCATCACAAACAAGTCCGACCTCAGTCGGACTGA
>Ga0208716_1000715_pt1 | contig 13486 bp, 13 predicted proteins | sample NGESurdeep092012_8_FD_184482 | JGI IMG/M metagenome (GOLD analysis project Ga0208716, IMG submission 184482) | Arctic peat soil microbial communities from Barrow, Alaska - NGEE Surface sample 415-3 deep-092012 (SPAdes) | ecosystem: Environmental > Terrestrial > Soil > Wetlands > Peat ...
GAGTACGCGCGGCTCGCCCACCAGACGCTCTCCGAGATCGCCGGCCGTGGCCGCACCGCCGTGATCGAGGGAGGCTCCGGCCTCTACGTGCGCGCCGCATTTGGCACGCTCGACTTCGGTGTTCCGCCGAACCGCGCCCTGCGTGTGGAACTTGAGCAGAGAATCGCTGCTGATCCGGCCGCGGTCTATGCCGACCTCGCGCGCGCCGACCCGGAGGCGGCGGCGCGCGTCGATCGCGCCAACCCGCGGCGCGTCGTTCGCGCGCTCGAGATCGCGCTGACGCGGGGCGACGGTGCGCGCCCGGCGGGCGACAGGCTGTGGGCGGCCGGCGCCGGTGGTGCAGGCGGCCGCCTGTTTGCGCTCGAGCCAGACCGCGACGAATTGCGCGCACGCATCGACGCGCGCATCGACCGGATGCTCGCCGACGGGCTCGTCGCCGAAGTCGAGGCGCTCCTCCGCTCCGGTACCCCGTCGCGCACGGTCGTGCAGGCGATCGGCGTCCGCGAATGCGCGGCGTTGCTGGCCGGCCAGATCGATCTCGATGAGGCGGTGGCGAGCATGCGCTCCCGCACTCGCCGCCTCGTCCGCCGGCAGCTGACATGGATGAGAAAGCTCCCGGATGCTGTTAGAATCGCGACTGCCGGGCGCTCGCCCGGCGACGTCGTTCAAGAGATCATTCGGCGACTACGGTGAACCAGGAGGGTCCAGGGGTGCAATTCTCCAAGTGGCAGGGGCTCGGCAACAACTACATCGTGCTCCACCGCGAGCAGGTGCCCTTCGATCTCACGCCCGAGCGCGTGCAGCTGCTCTGCGACCGTAACCGGGGCATCGGCTCCGACGGCATCCTCGTCATCGGGCCCAAGACCGGCGATGCCCGCTTCCCGTTGCAGATCTTCAACCCGGACGGCAGCGAAGCGGAGATGTGCGGCAACGGTGTCCGCATGGTCGCGCGCAAGCTCAAGATGGAGGGCTCGATCACCGGCAATCGTGTGGTTCTGGACACCGCTGCCGGCGAGATCGTCCCGACGCTCGCCGACGACGAGCTGACCGTGACCGTCGACATGGGGATCGCCCGTTTCGGCGGCGAGAAGCTCGCCCATTTCACCGGCGATGCCGTCGACGAGTCGTTGCCCGTCGCCGGCCGCAATTTCAGCTTCACCTTCGTCGATGTGGGCAACCCGCACGCCGTGATCCGCTCGCCCTGGCCGCTCGAGCTCGTGCCGCTGCACGAGGTCGGCCCGATGATCGAGGAACACAAGTACTTCCCGCGCAAGGCGAATGTGGAGTTCGTCGTGCCTGTGGACGAGCACAACGCCAAGATCCGGGTGTGGGAACGGGGAGTGGGCGAGACGCGCGCCTGTGGTACGGGCGCGACCGCGACGGCGGTCGCGCTCGTGCGCACCGGCGCCGCACAAAGCCCCGTCACGGTCGAGCTGCCGGGCGGCACCCTCGTGGTCGAAGTCGACGACGACTGGCGAGTCCGCATGACCGGCCCCGCCGAGGAGATCTATCATGGTGATCTGTCACGCGAGTTCCTGAGGCACCTGGTGTGATGCGGTTCTCACAGCGCGTGCAAAGCCTGCCGCCGTACCTGTTCGCCGAGATCGAGCGCAAGGTCGCCGGCCGCCGCGCCGCCGGCGTCGACATCATCAGCCTCGGAATCGGCGATCCCGACACACCGACGCCGGCGCACGTCGTCGACGCGATGCTCGCCGCGACGCAGGACCCCGCGACTCATCAGTACCCCACGAACCGCGGCGCGCCGGCCTTTCGGCAGGCAGTCGCCGACTTCTACCGGCGCCGCTTCGCGGTCACGCTCGACCCCGAGACCGAGATCGTGCCCTTGCTCGGCGCCAAAGAAGGCATCGCCCATATCTGTGTGGCGATGCTCGACCAGTTTGATGTGTGCCTGGCGGCCGATCCTGGTTACCCTGTCTACACGACCGGACCGATGCTCGCCGACGGCCACGCCGTGCACCTGCCGCTGCTGCCCGATCTCGGGTTCCAACCCGATCTCGAAGCGATCGAGCCGGCGGTGCTCGCCAAGGCGAAGATGATTTTCGTCGGCTACCCGAACAATCCGACGGGCGCGGTCGTCGAAGACGACTTCTTCGCCCGTCTCGTCGCCTTCGCTCAAGAACACGACATCCTCGTCGTCCACGACAACGCCTACGCCGATATCACGTTCGACGGATACGTCGCGCCCAGCTTCCTCGAGACTCCCGGTGCGAAGGACGTCGGTGTCGAGCTCTTCTCCCTGTCGAAGAGCTACAACATGACGGGCTGGCGTGCGGGAGCGATCGTCGGTAACCGGGAAGTAGTCGACGCATTCTGGCGCCTGAAGACGAACGTCGACTCCGGCATGTTCGTCGCCGTACAGCGTGCCTCCGCCGCGGCCTTGAGCGGCCCCCAAGAGTCCGTCAAGCAGCTCTGCAGGCTCTACCAGTCGCGGCGCGATCTCCTCGTCGCCGCGCTGCGTGGCATCGGGCTCGACGCCCGGCCCCCCAAAGGGAGCATCTATCTCTGGGTGCCGGTGCCGGACGGTCACACGTCCGCCAGCTTCGCCGAGCTCGTGCTCGAGCAGGCCGACGTGATCGTCTCACCGGGCGCCGCCTACGGACCGTCGGGAGAAGGCTATGTGCGATTCTCACTGACCGTACCGGACGCACGCCTGGAAGAGGCTGTGCTGCGCATCAGGGAGCGCGTCAAGCTCTAGGCGAGCTCATCCGATCATGGCCACGTATCCAACAGCCGCCGATCGCCCCAGGGCGGTCGTCTTTGCCGTGCTTCGCGGCGGCCGCGCCGGCGTCGCCGCGGGCGACGACGCGCTGGCCGAGATCAAGGAGCTGCTCGCCTCGGCCGACATCGAGTGCCTCGGCGAGGTGATCCAGCATCGCGATCATCCCGATGCGCATTCTTACCTTGGCCCCGGCAAGCTCGCCGACCTCGGTGCGACCGTTGCCGCGCTCGGCGCCAACGTCGCCGTTTGCGAAGACGATCTCGGCCCGGCGCAGGTGGCGGCCGTGCTCGACGCCGTCGGCGTCGACGTGCTCGACCGCACCGAGCTGATCCTCTCGGTCTTCGCCAGGCACGCGCACTCGCTCGAAGGCACGCTGCAGGTGCACCTCGCGCAGCTCGAATACGAGCTCACCCGGATGCACGGCAAGGGCTTGATCCTCTCGCGGCTGGGCGCCGGCGTCGACATGCGCGGCCCTGGCGAGACCAAGCTCGAGGTCGACCGTCGCGTGATCAGAGGGCGCATCCAGATACTGCGCCACCGGATCGAGCGCATGGCGCAGACACGGCGCGTGCAACGCGAACGCCGGCTGCGCGCCGACGTGCCCTTGATCGCGCTGGCAGGCTACACGAACTCGGGCAAGTCGACGCTGCTCAATGCGCTGACGGATGCCGACGTCTCCGTGCGTGACCGCCTCTTCGAGACGCTCGACCCGACCACGCGCGGCTTCCGCTACCGCGATCGCGACTACCTGGTCACCGATACCGTCGGCTTCATCCGCAAGCTGCCGCACGAGCTTGTCGACGCCTTCGCCTCGACGCTCGAGGAGACACGCATCGCCGATGTCGTGCTGGTCGTCGCCGACGCCCACCTCGAGGCGGCGGAGGTCGCGGCGCGACAGGCGACCGTCGGTGACGTCCTCGACATGATCGGTTCCACGGCGCCGCGCATCACGGTTCTCAACAAGTGCGATCTCGTCGACGCCGCGAGTCTGGCTCGCCATCACGCCCTCCAACCCGATGCTGTGCCGATATCGGCAGTGCGCGGCGACGGGCTCGACGAGATGCGTGATCGCCTCGCCGACTTCTTCGCGCGTTCACTGCGCCCGGTGCGCCTGCTGATCCCCTACGCCGAAGCCGGCGTCATCGCGCGGCTGCGCGGCGTCGCCGCCGACATCCTTCAGGAGAGTACGGCGGAGGGCATCGTGGTAACGGCGCGGCTGCCGGAGGCGGACGCCGCGCGCTACGCTGCGTACGCGATCGACGACGATGAGCCGGAGGCTGAATGAGCGAGCCTCTGACGGTTGCCGTGAGACTCATTCACGCCCAAGCGCGGATGCCGGCGCGAGCCTACCCAGGCGATGCCGCCTTCGATCTGACGGCGATCGAGGAGTGCACGATCGCTCCGCAAGAACGCGCCGTCGTCGGCACGGGAGTAGCTGTGGCGATGCCGCCCGGGCTGGCGGCCCTGACGCTGCCGCGCTCGGGGCTCGCCGCCCGTCACGGCATCGCCGTCGTCAACGCTCCCGGATTGATCGACTCCGGCTACCGCGGGGAGATCCGCATCATCCTTCTGAACACCGATCTCGATCAGCCATTCACCGTGCACGCAGGCGACCGCGTCGCGCAACTGCTGTTCGTCGGTTTGTCCGAAGTCACGCTCCATCGTGTCGACGTCCTGCCCGAAAGCGAGCGTGGTGACCGTGGCTTTGGATCGAGCGGCCTGAGCGGGGAAGAGGATTGACCGACCCGACGCCTACTATTAGAGTCGCAGCTCTGCTCGTCGTTACCGGGCGCATCCTGCTCGTCGAACAGTCCCGCGAACAGGAACGGTACTGGCTGCTGCCCGGCGGCGGCCTGCAATTCGGTGAATCGCTCGAAGCGTGTCTACAGCGCGAACTCATCGAGGAGCTCGGCACGGCGATCACCGTGAGCCGGCCGATAGGCATCGTCGAGTCGATCGCGCCGGCCGACGGAGAGTACCGAAAGCACGTGCTCCACGTCGTCTTTGCCGCGTCACTGATCGACGAAGACTCGTATAGGACCGCCGACGAGCTGCCGGCAAGGGATCCGGCCGTCATCCGTGCCGTGTTCCATGCGACTCCCGACATCAACCATCTCGACCTGCGCCCGCCGATCGCCGACTTCCTTCAAGCGTGCCTCAAAGGGCTACCGCCGGCGATCGTCTACCTCGGCCAGCGTTGGTAGGTGCAAGCTTTGCCGTCGTCGCGCATTCGATACTAACGCACGATAATCATGGTTATGTATAGTTGGCACTTTCTCGTGTCGACCACCACGCAGTGCGCCACTGGTTGACGGCGCCTCCCCGCCCCACACGGCCAACGGCGGCTAGCTGAGGCGTGCACACTCATCCCGCTGCGATGGCCGGGTTCGTTGTTCGCTGAACGGCGAATCTCGCGTCGGCGATCGGCCTAACTTTGCCGACCGGTTGCCGTCCTTAGCGAGCCCGTTGTGGTGCCAGGACGAGGATCCGCACTCTTACCCACTGAAGTCGATCGCGGCGGATTGTGCGCAAGCGAAGCGCCGGCGGCTTCGGGCACGAACGTGTGTTCGTCTCTGGGCGTTGCGAGGGAACTTGGTCGGCTGAGCCGACCGGCGTCGGCGCGATCCGCTAGTACGTGATCAGGCTCATGACATCGTAGCCAGCGAGCTTAGTGCGTCCGCCGAGTTCGACCAGCTCGATGATGAAGGCAACGCCAACGACCCTACCTCCGAGCCGCTCGACGAGCTCGCACTTTGCCTTGGCGGTGCCGCCGGTGGCGAGCAGATCGTCGTGCACGAGCACATTCATGCCGGGCGAGATCGCGTCTTCGTGCACTTCCAGGCTGTCGGTCCCGTACTCGAGGTCATACTCGGCCGAGATCGTGCGCCAGGGCAGCTTGCCGGGCTTGCGCGCGCAAACGAACCCGGCGCCGAGCGCATAGGCTACCGCGGCGCCAAGGATGAACCCGCGCGCCTCGGCTCCGAAAACGACGTCGACATGCTTGCCGGCCCCGTACTCCGCGATACGATCGATGGTCTGGCGAAGAGCGACAGGGTCCTGCAGAAGAGGCATGATGTCGCGGAAGATGATGCCTTCTTTGGGAAAATCGGGGATCGCGCGGATCTTCGTCGCCAGATCGATCGGTTCATGCGCTGGATTCACGGTACTCCCTGCTCCCGGTCTCGAGACCTACTCGGATCGTCCGCCGGTCATGCGACGGATGTTCTTGGTGAGGAGGAGCTGGCGCAACTGCGTGGTCGCCTGCACCATCTCCTCCACCCTGTCGAGCGCCTCACGGCGGCGCTCCGGGCGGTTCGAACGGAGCGCCGCCAGAAGGACCTGCTCGATCAGGCCGGTCTCGCGGTCGACAGCGCTCTTGAGGATGCGCAGGTTCTTCGGACGCAGCCCGCTGTGGCCGAGTTGCGCGGCGGCGCCGACGATGCCGACATCGGCCTCGCTATACCGCCGCACGCCGCTGACCTGCCGGCCCTTGACCAGCTCGTATTCCTCGAGCTCGCCAAGCAGGCCGGCGTCGGCGCCCGTCATGTGCTGCACGTCCTCGCCGGTGTACTCGCGCTCTTCGCCGCCGGGCAGGAAGTCGGCTTTGCGGATGCCCTGGCGCGGCGTCGCCGCAAGTGTCCCCGCGGTGCGCTCGATCTCTCGCCGGATGACCTTGAGCGGCAGATACTCGTCCCGCTGCAGCGTGAGCACGCGCACGAGCCGGCGAAAGTCGTCCGGGGAGAAGAGCCGATAGCCTGCCTTGGTGCGCCGTGGCGCGATCAGATGTTGCTCTTCGAGGTATCGCAGCTTGCTCACGGTGATGTCGGGGAATTCCGCCTTGAGGCGGTCGACGACGCCACCGATCGTGAGCAGTCGCTCGTCGCCGACGTCGAACAGGAGCTCGGTCTCTTCGCTCATGCGACGATGAATGTGAACTTGTACTTGCCGACCTGGACTTCGTCGCCCTCGACCAGCACGTGGCGCTCGATCCGCCGGCGATTCACGTACGTGCCGTTGAGGCTGTCCTGGTCGGCGATCGCGAAGTGCGTGCCTTCGCGCTCGACGACGGCGTGGTTGCGCGACACGGTCACGTCGTCGAGGAAGATGTCGGCGGCAGGATGCCGACCCAGGGTCGTGCGGTCCTGAGTAAGCGGGTAGGTCTCCCCCGCCCTGCCGCCGCCACTGCGGATGACGAGCGTGGCGCCCTCGGGTAAGTCGCCGGCAAGTGGGTCGAGCTCACGCTCGTCTTCGCCGGGCTGGTAACTCAGCGTGGTCTGTGCATCCGCCTGTTCGGCGATGATGCTCGCCCCGCAACGCGCGCAGAAACCGGCGCCCTCGATGTTCCTGAACCCGCAGTCCGGGCAGAACATGCTAGACCTCGTCGCCTTCCTCGGCGCCGTCCGGCGGAGCAGCGTCTTCTCCACTGAAAGGATGCCGGCCGGCGAGGATTCGCGAGAGGCGCTCGACATCGGCGCCAGAGATGATCGCCTGGCCCTCTCGGTGGCCGTGCTGCAGGCGCATCACGAGCTCGGCTCGGAGGATGTCGAGCTTGCCCTGGAGGATCCTTCGGCGGCGCGAGATCTCGCGCTCTTCCGCTTCGAACTCGCCGATCAGCCGCTTGAGCTCGTCGTCCGAACTTGAGACGAGGTCGACGATGTCGTCCATCGCGATTAGCCTCCGTCGTTCAGGGACTGAAACTATACTTTAGCGAAGCGCGCCTCAACCTTCAAGCTCAGATTGAGGGAATCCTGGGGTCAGGCTGCGCGCGTGAATGCTACGCGCCGGCCGGATGACTCCCACGACGGCGCGCTCCTCGAGACGGGCCATCGCGCGCAGGCTGTCGTATTCGTCGGCAGCGCCATCGACGAGCAGCATGCCGGCGACGATGTCGCCGACAGAGCGCGATCCGGGCCCAAGGTAGCCGAGCACGCTGGCTTCTATGGGATCCTGAGGCCCTTCCCCGGACAGGGTCACGATCGCGTCGGACGGCATGAAGTTGCGCATGCGCCGCACTTCGTCGATGCGGCGCATGCCCTCGATGAGCAGCGATGCCGTCGACAGGTTGAACTCCTCCGCCGGCACGTCGTCGCGCGGCTCGAAGGAGAAGCTGCCCTCGCGCACGTCGAGCAGCGCGTAGAAGGCGCTCTCGCCGCGCAGCGCGCCACAGGACGCGCTCACGAGTCGGCCATTGTTGAACCCGAGACTGCCGACCGTACTGCCCAACGTGTCGGCAAGGACGAGCAGGCCCGACTTGTTGCCGAGCGATGTCATTTCGATCATATCTGCGAGCGGCAGCTCGTCGAGCGTACCTTCGAGTGGCATCTGTGCGCAGCCCTCCGTCGCGGTTCCGACCTATTACAGCACACCTTTCCCGCGTTCGCACCACGACGCCCAGTTCCTGCATGGTTCAGATTTGCCGCGCAGGCGACGATAGAAGGGAGGGGCGTGACTGTGCCAAGGCGGGCGACGCCTGGTGTATACTGCCTCAAACTGCTGTTCACCCGGGAGGAACCGCGCGTGGTCAAGCGCAAAGGGCTGGTCATCAACGATCGTCAGCTGGACGTTTGTGACGATCTCCTACGCAAGCTCAAGGAGGTCTCCGGCTCCACGTTTCTGGCGCTCATCTCCACGTCGGGTCAACCGATCACGACCGCGTCCGACGACTACCACCCCGAGACGCTGTCGCTCGCTTCGCTGGCGGCAAGCTCCTTCGCCGCCACCCAGCAACTCGCCAAGATCCTCGACGAGACCGAGTTCACGCTGCTCTTCCACGAAGGTAAGTCTCTCAACCTGCACGTCTCGCAGGTCTCCGAACAGGTGTTGCTCATCGTCACCTTCGGGCGCGAGACGCAGGTCGGCAAGGTGCGGCTCTACACCCAGAGGGCGATCGACGTCCTCAAGCCGATCTTCGAGAACGCTGACGAGGAGAACGACGCGCTGGCCATGGACGACGACTACGAGGCCAGCGCCGGCAGGGTCATCGACGATCTGTTCAAGGACGTCGAGGGAGGGTTGAATGCCGCTCATTAACTTCGCCGCTCGCGAGATCAACTACAAGATCGTCTACTACGGGTGCGGGCTCTGCGGCAAGACGACCAACATCCAGTACATCCATCGCAAGATCAACCCTGACGCTCGCGGCAAGCTCGTCTCGATCGCGACTGAAGAGGAGCGCACGCTCTACTTCGACTTCCTGCCGCTGACGCTCGGTACGGTCAAGGGCATGCAGACGCGCTTCCATCTCTACACCGTGCCCGGCCAGAGCTACTACAACGCCAGCCGCAAGCTCGTGCTGCAGGGCGTCGACGGCATGATCTTCTGTGCCGACTCGCAGATCACCAGGCTCGACGAGAACGTCGAGAGCTATCTCAACCTCTGGGACAACCTGATGGACCAGGGCGACGATCTCACGAAGCTCGCGTTCATCATCCAGATGAACAAGCGCGACCTCACGGACATCTTCTCCGTCGAGGATCTCAATGAGCTGCTGAACCACACGAACTCGCCGGTGATCGAGTCCTGCGCCGTCACCGGCCAGGGTGTGTTCGAGACACTCAAGCTCTGCTGCAAGCAGGTCATCGCCAACACCGGCTGAGCCGGCTTCGCCGCAGCCGCTCTCACCGCCCCACTCCCTACTGCCCCGTCCCCACCCGTTTGATCCAGTCTTTGGGCTGGTACGTCGAGCGGAACGTGTCCGTGAAGAGCACGGCGCCGTTCTGCCGTACCGTACGCGTGACGGCAACGCTCTTGCCCGGACCTCCCAGCTCCCAGCGCACGATGCCCTTCGCCAGGAAGCTGTCGTAGATGACTTTCGGGTGGCTCTTCGAGGTCGTCGGCTGACGAATATCATAATAGGGCGTCGTCGTGTACGTGACCGTGCGGTCGGTGCTGCCGACGATCACTACCGTCAGCTCGCCGTGCGTGACCCAGGAGCGGACCATCAGTGTCTTGGCGGTGTCGTTCTTGAACTTGAGATCGACCGAGCCCCAGGAGACGCTCGCGTCACGGCCCATCGGATAGTGATCGATGAACAGGCTGTGCGCATGCCTCTCGACGATCGGCAGACCGGCGAAGAAGACGGCGTTGAAGAGCGTCGTCGCGTACTGGCAGATGCCGCCGCCCACGCCCGGCCGCAGCACTCCGCCAGGGCCGATCACCGGCGCATAGTCGAAACCGCGATTGACCGTACGCGGCCCGATGGCGTCGTTCAGGGAGAAGATCTCACCGGGCCGCACGAGGGTTCCGTCGACCTCTTTGGCTGCCTGCGTGAGGTTCGTCGCGCGGGCGTGATTGCTGGGATCGAAGTAGGTCGAGAACTGCGATCCCAGCGCGCTCAGGCCCATGCTGCGCACCTCGTCGGTGCTCAGCTTCGGGGGCACGTCACGGATCGCCACGAACACCTGGCGCAGACCGGACTGCTGCGCCACGGCGTCGAGATCGCCGACGAGTCGCGGCATGTCGATCAACCGACCGTCTTCGCTCTGTGTGATCGTCACCTGCCCGTTGCTCACCTCGACCTGGGCGCTGACGGGCGCCGTCTCGATCGCGCTGAACAGTGTGTGGAGCATCTTCTCCGCGCCCGGGTTGCCGAAGGTCAGCGGGGACGTGGCGGAGCCGGCGCCCGTGTTGACGGAGAGCATGCGCGCGATTGTCGCCGGCGTGAGCACCACCGACACATCGCGATAGCGCAGGGTCAGCGCCGAGCTGACGTAGACACGTGCCAGCTCGGCGCGCGCCTGCGCCTCGGCGGTCGTCACCTTGGGCGCTGCGACCATAGTCGGCAGCGGCCCGTCGAAGACACGCCCTTGTTGAAGCGCGGCGAGGATGCTGCGTTCGAGCGCCACCTCGTCCAACTGCGCGCCGTCCTTGCTCGGCACCACGCGCACGTGGTCGCCGCTGAGCTCGAGTGCGGCGTCGCGCGCGGGAACGTCGGCGACCTTGTGCAACGGGGCAACGGCCTGCGCGAAGCGCGCCGGGTCGACCTCGGCGTCGACCGATGCCTGCCCGCCCGGCCAGAGCCACAGCGTGATGCCAAAGGGTAGGCGCATCCTGCCGCTGCGCCCGGCGGCATCGACAGTGCGCGATGCGTCGACGGTGAAGCCAAGATCGGCGACCGGCATCGCGATCTCGCGCTTCGCTGTCTGCAGATGGGCGATGAGCGCGCCGCCAGCGCTCAGATGAGCTTCTATCCGCGTCAGCGCATCGTCGGTTGCAAGACCGCCGACGGCGACGCCGGCGATGCGCACACCGTAGCCGACACGCTCGGCCATGAAGCCCTGGAACACGCCGAAGCCGAGCGTCAACAAGGCCCATGCAAGCAGGATCAGCCGGGCACGCAGCGACTTGGGGAACCAACCTGTCAACGGGGGCCTCTCATGCGGCTTCCGTTGGAGGCTACTCCGCCCGCTTCTCGATCACGCTGCGCACTTCGGCGACGAAGCGGTCGGCGAGCTTCTCGGACTCGCTGTCGTCGGCACCTTCGGCGTAGATGTGGAAGACAGGCTCGTCGGCGTCCGGCAGCACCTGTGCCCACGCCTCACCGACCCACATCTTGACGCCGTCCAGCAGACTGATGTGCCCATCTTCGGAACGCTGCAGATCCTCGGTCACCGTGCGCATCACGGTGCCCTTGAGCGACCACGGACAGGTGACGGTCTTGTGGACGAGCGTGCTGTTGGGGATCGCGGCGACGAGCTGCGAGACGGTCTCCGCGCACGGCGCGAGCAGCTCGAGCAGCTTGCCGAAACTCATCACCGAATCGTATGCGGGCAGGAACTCGGGGAACATGTAACCGCCACCGAGTGAGCCGGCGAAGACGATGTCGGTGCCGGTCGCCGCCTCCATCAGCGCCGGCAGCGACACCTTGGTGCGCACGACCTCGATCGCGTACTCGCCGGCGAGCTTGTCGGCAAGCCCGGTCACCGTCAGCGGCAGAGCGATCTTCTCGCCCTTCGTGGCCGCGCGGGCGACGAGCTTGACGAACAACAGCAGAGCCTTCTCCGGCGGTATCTCCTGGGCGAGCTCGTCGACGAGATAGATGCGCTCGGCGCCGGGGTCGCAGACGACACCGATGTCGGCGCTCATCGTGCGCATGAGCTGCTGCACGCCGCTGATGTTCGTGCCGAGCTCGGTCGCGCCGATGGTCGTGCGCCGCTCGTCGGCGAACGCGTGCAGCGAGAGGATCTCCGCCCCGAGGCCGCCGAGGATGTTCGGCAGCACCAGCGAGGCCGGCGAGTACGAGTAGTCGAGCACGAGCCTGAAGGCGCGCTCGCGAATGCGCTCTACGTCCCACGAGCGCAGAAGCGTGCGCGCGTACGTCTCGAGCGCGCGATCGGGAAACTGGATCTCGCCGAACTCCGTGTAGAACGCGCGGCGGAAGTCCTGCCGGCCGTAGTACTTCTCGATGTCCTTCTGCCGCTTCTCGCTGATCGCCACGCCCGGCGGTTCGAACACCTGGATCTGCATCATCTCGGGGTCCCAGCTCGAGATACGCACGTGGATGCCGCCCTGGGAGTTGCCGCTCTTCACGTCGAAGCGGTTGACGCCGGCCGCGGCGACGCGCAGGTCGCGCACCACCACCCCGGTCGAGTTGAGCCCGCTGATCAGCGCCCGTTTGATCACACGTGAGGCGCGGTTGTAGTCGCGGCTCGTCGTCACCTTGGCGCCCTTGGGCAGGAGCGTGCCGTAGGCCATCGCGAACTTGAGCGCCAGCTCCGCCGTGATGTCGACGTTGATCAGCCCGACGATGCCGTCTTTGCCGAACAGCTGCGAGGTGCCGCGCGACTCCCAGATGACGCTCGAGTTGATCTGCGCGCCGGAGTCGACCGTCTTGAAGGGATAGATCTTCACGTCGGGCGCGATGTACGCCTCCTCGCCGATCACGCACTCGTCGCCGATCGCGACACCTTCGCTGAGGCTCGCGCCCGCTTTGATGTCGCAGTTCTTGCCGATGATCGTGCCCATGACTTTGGCGCCGCTGCCCACGTACGTGTTGGCGTCGATCACGCAGTTGCGCGTCTCGGCGTGCTCCTTGACCACGACGTTGCTGCCGAGCACGGAGTAGGCGCCGATGCGGGCCTCCCGGTCGATCTTGGCGTAGTTGCCGATCAGCGCCGGCCCGCGCACGTTGTCGAGCGAGTCGACGTTGAGGTTCTCGCCGATGAAGATGTTGTTGTCGAGGCGGATGCCCGGCGCGGCGGCCTCGAGCTTGCCGTCGAGCAGGTCGCGGTTGGCGGAGAGGTACTGACTGAGGTTGCCGATGTCTTGCCAGTAGCCGTCGGCTACATAGCCGTAGAGCGGCTTGCCCAACTCGAGCAGCCGCGGGAACAGGTTCTGGCTGAAGTCGAAGGCCTCGTTCGCCGGGATGTGATCGAAGATCTCCGGCTCGAGCACGTAGATGCCGGTGTTGACCGTGTCCGAGAACACCTGACCCCACGTCGGTTTTTCGAGGAAGCGCTGGATGCGCCCCTCGTCGTCGATCACGACGACACCGAACTCGAGTGGGTTCTCGACCCGCTTGAGGGCGATCGTCACCATCGCGCCGGTGCGCTTGTGCGCGGCGACGACCTCGGTGAGGTTGAAGTCGGTGAGCGCGTCGCCGGAGATGACGATGAACGTGTCGTCGATGTTGTCTTCGGTGAGCTTGACGCTGCCGGCGGTGCCCATCGGCGCCTGCTCGACCGAGTACGACATGCTCACTCCCAGTGCCGACCCGTCACCGAAGTAGCCACGGATGACCTTGGGCAG
>Ga0208716_1000716_pt1 | contig 13473 bp, 9 predicted proteins | sample NGESurdeep092012_8_FD_184482 | JGI IMG/M metagenome (GOLD analysis project Ga0208716, IMG submission 184482) | Arctic peat soil microbial communities from Barrow, Alaska - NGEE Surface sample 415-3 deep-092012 (SPAdes) | ecosystem: Environmental > Terrestrial > Soil > Wetlands > Peat ...
CCTCCACCTGTGCCCACCATCACCGCCGTGCTGGATGCCGGCAGCTACACCAAGAACATCGCGCAGGGAAGCATCTTCGTGGTCAAGGGGACAACCCTCAGCGCCAGCGGCTTCACTCAGATGAGCTTTCCGCTTCCCACCAGTTCCAGCGGCGTCAAGATCACCTTTACGCCTGCCGCGGGCGGCGCCGGCACCGACGCGTATCTGGTCTATCTGTACAATCAGGGGGGTGTCAACCAGCTCGCGGCGGTATTGCCCTCCTCGGTAACGCCGGGCAACTACAACGTGACCGTCACCAACGGCACCGTCAGCGCGCCGTTCGCGACCCAGGTGGTGCAGCGCAAACTCGGCTTGATTACCGCGGACTCTAGCGGCAGCGGTCTCGCGGTAATTCAGAACTACATCTCGGCGGCCCAACTCGATATCGACCGCTTCACCACTTTCGCGTCTGGCGGCTACACCTTTTCGCCATCCCGTCCTCGACAGATTCTGATCGCCTGGGCCACCGGCATGGGGCCGGTCACGGGCGGCGATAATACCGCCTCCCCAGGCTTCGACTTCAACGCCAACGGCGTGAACGTCAAGGTCATCGTGGGCGGAGTCAGCATTACGCCCCTCTACGCGGGCCGCGCGCCTGGTCTGGCTGGCGCCGACCAGATCAACTTCGCCCTGCCTTCGGACATACCCACTGGCTGCACCGTGTCCTTCCAGGTGTCGGTCAACGGCGTGCTCAGCAACCCCTCGTTTATTGCCATCGCGCCGGACGATTCCGCGACTGCGTGTGTCGCCCCGGGCTACACCACCCAGCAGTTGAGGAACTTCGATAATGGCGGGACGTACACGACCGGCTATTTCTCGCTCACGCAGTTCGCGATGACCCTGCCTTCGGTGGGCAGCGTGAAGTCCAATTCCATAGCCGGAGCTTTCAGCAAGATCACCGGCTTCCAATTGGCGTCCGCTTCTCAAGGGAACGTGTCCACCATCCAGTCCGGAAGCTGCCAGGTGATTCAAGCGACCACCACCGGCACGACCAGCGTCAGCGGCACGGTGACCAACCTCGACGCCGGCGCAGTTACCATCAACGGCCCGGGCGGTTCCAGCCTGACCAATCAGGCCCTCACTAAGACTGACAACAGCTACTCCCTCACCAATATCGAAGCCTTAGGTGTCACCATTCCAGGCCAGACGACCTTCACGCTTCCGCCTGGAACCTATACCTTGAACGGCGCCGGCGGCAACGACGTCGGAACGTTCAACACCTCCATTACTCTCGGCTCTCTGCTCACCCTCTCCAGCCCATTGCCCGACACTGTCACCCGCAGTGCGGGACTGACTCTCAACTGGACCGGCGGCAATGCGTCGGATCTGGTGGAGATCATCGGCTCCTCCGGAACTACCACCGGCACCGGGAGCAGCGCGGTCACCAACTCGACCACATTCATCTGTGTCACTACCGCCGGCCAGAGGACGTTCACCGTGCCCGTTGCGATTCTGACCCAGTTGCAGCCCACGGCCACGGGCTTACTCTCCGTGGCTTCCGGCGTCACTCCCGCCACGTTCACGGCTTCCCTGAAGGCTGGCGGCTCGATCGACGCCGGTGCTTTCACCAGCTTCGTCGGGATCGGCGGCACGCCCGCGTACCAGTAGAGCTTCACCCAGAGCGCACTTCTTCCTCTCGCTATACTGAGGGAGAAGTGCGCTTTCCTTTTCGCCTGGCCTGGAACAGTACGGCGTCCTACGTGGGGCTGCTTGCGGCCTCGTTCGGCCTGGCCCTCTTCGTCAGCTACATCTTCGGCCCGCAGATCAACGACTACGTCTACGACGGCATGTTCCGCGCCTACCAGCCGCCGAAACCCGCTCATCCGGAATCCGTCGTGCTCGCCATCGACGAGCTGACCCTGATGGATTGCGGCGGGATTCGCGGCATCCGGCGCCCCATCGCCCGCGCCCTGCGCCTGCTGGCGCCGGTCAAACCGAAAGCCGTGGCGGTGGACGTGATCCTGGCCGATCAGGGCGATCCCAAATCCAAAGAGGATGCCGCGCTGGCCGAGGCCTTTCGCGCCACCCCCAACCTGGTCCTCTCCACCGAACTGATCGACGGCGGCCGCACCTGGGAAGACCCGCTCCCCGAATTCGCCTCCGGCGCCAGGCTGGGACACGTCTCCACCGTAATGGACAAGGATGGCATGACGCGATCTATCCTGATCGATCAGCACAACGCCGGCGTGCAGCGGGGGGCGCTGGCACTGGAAGCGTTCCTGCTCAGCCGCGGCGTGGACACGCCGCGCGAAGACCTGGTGTTTACGCAATTGCGCGGCGGCCTCTCCAGCGCCCGGCTTCGCGTGGGCAGCGTCACCATCCCCATCCTGGTGGACTCCACCGAACACCGCCGCCTGATGCGCGTGCGCTTTTTCCCCCCGAAACTGACCGTGCCCCCCGTCTCCATGAAACGCCTGCTGGACGATCCATCCCTGGCCGCCCAATTCGCCGGCAAAGTGGTCTTCGTCGGGCTCACCGCCAATTCCGCGATCCACGACCGTCTGTTCACTCCGTTCGGGCTGACCCCGGGAACCGAGATCAACGCCGCCGCCTTTGAAACCATGGCGCAGGGACTGTTTCTGACCGACGTGGGGCCGTTCTACGAGAATCTGGTGGCTCTCGGCCTGCTGCTCGCCATCGGCTTGGCCTTCCGGTATCTCCCCGGGTGGTGGGCCTATGCCGCCGGTGCGCTGATTCTTTTCGGCGCCACCCTGATCCCCTACATCTTTTTCATCAATCTGCGCGTCTTTCCATTTGCGACTTCGGCATCGGTGGCGTGGCTGGGCACGCTGACCGCCGCGTCCTACTATCATCTTGTGGTGCGCCGCAACCTGCGCATCGAGCAGGCGTCACGCGAGCGCTACCAGCAGGCCATGCACTTTGTGACCCATGAGATGCGCACGCCGCTCTCCGCCATCCAGGGCTCCAGCGAACTGATTTCGCGCTACCCGTTGACCGAAGAGAAGCGCCAGCAGATCGCCCTGTTGATCAACTCCGAATCCAAGCGCCTGGCGCGCATGGTGGAGATCTTCCTCAACGTGGAACGCCTGTCCGCCGGGCAGATGGAGCTCAAGCAGGAGGCCATTTCGGTGAAGCAGATGATGGAGGTCTGCGTGGAGCGCGTGCGCCCCCTGGCCGAGCGCAAGCACATCGCCATCACCCTGCAACCGGTGCCCGAAGAGCTCAATCTCACCGGCGACCACGAACTGGTGGAGTACGCTTGCTACAATCTACTTACCAACGCGGTGAAGTATTCACCCCAGCGTACCGAGGTAACTGCCTCCGCCTGGAAGGACGACTCCTGGATTCATATCGCGGTCAAGGATCAGGGGATCGGTATGGACCAGAAGGAAGTCAAGCAGATCTTCCAGAAGTTCTACCGTACGAAGAAGGCGGAAGAATCGGGGGAGGCCGGCACCGGAATCGGGTTGTCCATCGTCCAACAAATCGTGGAACAACACGGCGGACGCATTGAAGTGACCAGCAGGCCGGGGGCCGGCAGTTGCTTCACGGTGGTCATGGCGGCGCGCGCCCACGCCAGCGTCCCCACCGCGGCGGAACGACATTGATGCAGAAAATACTCTTAGTCGAAGACGATCCGAACCTGCTGTTCACCATCCTCACCGCGCTAGAGGCGCAGGGCTATACGGTGGATGCCGTGTCCACCACCGGCGAGGCCATCGAGCGCCTGGGCGAGAACGCCTACCCGATCGTCCTCACCGATATCTATATCGACGAGCGCACCGGCCTCGACGTGCTCGATGCCGCCAAGCGCAAGGACCCGCGCTGCGCCGTCATTCTCATGACCGGCCGCGGGACGGTGGAAACCGTCATGGCCGCCACCCGCGGCGGGGCATTCGAGTATATCGCCAAGCCCTTCGACCTCGACACCCTGTTCGACGCCCTGACCCGGGCCGAGGCCGCGCGCGACGATACCGAAGCCGAAGCCGAGGAAGAGGAACTGCCCGAGAGCGTGATGATCGGCAGCTCCCCTGCCATGGTGGAGATCTACAAGACGGTGGCGCTTGTCGCCCCCACCGACGCCACCGTGGTGATCGAGGGCGAAACCGGCACCGGCAAGGAACTGGTGGCGCGCATGATCCATGGCTTCAGCCTGCGCGCCAAGCAGGCCTTCGTGCCGGTGGATTGCGCCTCCATCGCGCCTTCGCTGCTCGAAAGCGAACTCTTCGGCGCCATGCGCGGCGCGTTTACCGGAGCCGACCGCGACCGCGTCGGCGTCTTCGAAGCCGCCAACCGGGGCACCGTTTTCCTGGACGAAATCGGCGACATCGATAAGAGCTTTCAGGCCAACCTGCTGCGCTTCCTTCAGGAGCGCGAGATCCGCCCCCTCGGCGCTTCCCGGCCCAAGGAGCTGGATGTGCGTGTGATTTGCGCCACCAATCGCGACTTGCAGCGCCTGGTGGATGAGGGCAAGTTCCGCGACGACCTCTGGTACCGCTTGAACATCGTGCGCATCGTCATGCCGCCCCTGCGCGAACGGCGCGACGATATCCCCCTTCTCGCCCGCTTCTACGTCAATAAGTACAACGGGCTGTACAATCGCGAGGCCAAGCTGATGGATTCGGGCGTCCACGCGTTGCAGGATTTCACCTGGCCGGGCAACGTGCGCCAGTTGCAGCACGTCATCGCACGCCTCGTGATCCTGGCCGGCCGGATCGACCGCGAAACCGTCTTCGAAGCGCTCACCTCCATGGAATCGCGCGACAAACCGGTGGATACCCTGGCGGATGTGCAGGAGGACAAGATCCGCGAGGTGCTGGCCGCCACCGGCGGCAACAAGAGCAAGGCCGCGCAGATCCTGGGCATCGAACGCAAGACCCTGTATCGCAAACTGGAGCGTATGAAATTGTAGCCGGGTGGTCTCCCCCATGATCGACATCCATAGCCACATCCTGCCCGGCCTGGACGACGGATCCAAGAGTCTGCAGGAGTCCGTCGCCATGTTGCGGCAGGCGGCCGCCGCCGGTACCACCGATATTGTGGCCAGCCCGCATGCCAACCAGGATTATGCTTTCGATCCGCTGGTGGTGGAGCAGAAAATCGGCGAACTGCAGGCGGCGGTGGGCGATGCTCCGCGGATTCACTACGGCTGCGATTTCCACCTCACCCTGGAGAATATCGACGACGCCCTGCGCTCGCCTGGGAAGTACTCCATCGACCACCGCGGGTACCTGCTGGTGGAATTCTCCGATTTCCTGATTCCCAAAACCACCGATCAGCTCTTCGCCCGCATGATGAAGGCGGGGCTGCGTCCCATCGTGACCCATCCGGAGCGCAATCAGTTGTTGCAGCGCCGCCTGCCGGAGTTGGAGGCGTGGGTGGCGCAGGGCGCCCACTTGCAGGTGACGGCGCAATCCCTGTTGGGCCGTTTCGGCAAGACCGCCAAGCAATTCGCGCACCAGTTGATGGGGCGTGGGTTGGTGCATTTTCTGGCCAGCGATGCCCACGACACCAAGTGGCGCACTACCGCCCTGGATGAATCCCGCCAATACGTGGACCGGCGCTTTGGCCCCGAAGCGGGATTGCGGCTGTTCGAGGAAAACCCGCGCTCGGCTCTGGCCGGGGTGCCCCTGACCGCGGTTCCGCTCCCCATCCTGCGCAAACCGTGGTACGCGTTCTGGTAGGCCGATTCACTCCCGCTTACGGACCAAGGTTGCGGTACCGGAAATCAGCTCCAGTTCCTCGCCCAAGTGACCGGCCTCCCATGCCACTTCCAGATTGCCGTTGGCCAGCAGGCGCAGCGTAATCTCGCCTTGCGCCCCTCCCGGGCCGCGCCAGGGTAGAACACCCCCGTCGGCCGCGATGTGCCCCTCGAACTGGAACGTCACGTTCGGCGAAATCGCGCGATCGGTGACGCGATACCGGGCGCGGTAGCGGCCGCGCATCACACCCTCGTTCTCGCTCAGCCGCAACTCGATGTATTCCGGTGGGTAGCCGTTTTTCCCGGTCTCCGCGGCCGGCACGAAAAACCAATCGCCAGAGAGCACACTCGGGTCTTCCCCCGGGGCAGGTTCGCCGGCGCCGGCCGCGGGAGTGCGCATTGCCGTATGCTCCGGATTTGCCGGCCGGAGCGCCTCCGCCGGCGGATCCTGGGCCGGGGGGCTGTACCTGGCCAAGGTTTCCATGGGCGCGTCTTCTCCCTCCGCGGCGGCTGCCGGCGAGGATGGCGCCCGCGCCGTCCGCTCAGCCCTCGGCACGGGGATCTTGCGGGGGTTGGCGGCGGCTGGGGCGACCGGCTTCCGGACCGGCGGGCTGGACCGCATCAGGGCGCAGAAAAGAACCAACCCCAGCACGCCCGCCACTGCCGCGGCCGGCCGTAACATCGCGCGCCACCGCCACAGCGCGTCGCGCCACCAGGCGAAACCGCCAGCGCCACCAGTATGGTGGGGCAGGCGACCCAGAAGGTACCCCGCCTGCCACGCAGGCTTGCGGGCGTATTCTTTCTCAGCTTCCCAGTCCGGCGGCTCCGGGCAGGGGGCGTCACGGGCTACCGTGGGGCTTTGCCAGCCAGGCAAGTCCCACCAGTTGTACCAGCGTGACCGTGGCCAGTCCGGAGAGCCTTCACCGGCTGTGGCCGGGTGCCGCCGTCGCGGATCCCTCTCCACCAGTGAGCGGTCGTAGTTCGCGCGCTCGCCCGGGTGGCTCAGCACTTCCAGAATTCCGTTGAGCCGCCGCATCTGCAACTCGGCCAGTACGCGCGTCGCCGGGTCCCCGCACTGATCCGGATGGAGCAGCCGGACCAGCCGTTTATAGGCCTGCCGGATCTGCTCGCGCGATGCCTCGGCGGGCACGCCCAGTTCTTCGTAATACGTCATCATATGCGCCGTTGGCGGCCGCTTCACGCGCGCACACCGCGCCAGCCATGGCGAACCACCACGCCGCCAGCGCGGGCCGCTGCTGCATCGGGTAATCCACGAGCGCATGCAGCAGGACCGCGGCCACACCCAGCCCATATATCGACCGGAATGCCGGTTTGCATAAGAGCCCGGCGAAAAGAATCATTACCACCAGGAACGGCAGCCCGCCTTCAGCCGCCCATTGCGCCCAATCGTTATGCGCCTGGTTGACCGCCACGCCGGTGTCCAGGCCCGCATAGCGCGGGTACATCCGCGCCCAGGTGCCCAGCCCGCTGCCCAGCCAGGGGCGGTCCTGGATCATGGCGAGCGAGGCGCGCACCGCATCCATGCGCAGCACCTCGGTGCCTGGGGTCCCCAGGCGGTCCCGCAGGCCCTGCCACCCCACCACGGCGATGGCGATGGCGGCAAAGCAGCCGAACTGGACGGCCCACAGCGCCACCGCCCGCCGGGGGGCGGCGCGGCGGGCGGTCAGAGCCAGCGCAACCGCGAAGACCTCGAGAGCGGCCAGCGCCGACCCGGCGCGCGACGCGCCGGCGACCGCCGAACCCAGCAGTATGGCCGCCGCCGCGCCGTAGAGCGCGCGCCGCCGCTCGGTCGCCGCCAGGTACAGCGCCGCCGGCAGCAGCAGCTCGACCCACGCCGCGTATTGATTGCGATTGACGAACGGCCCGAGCACGCCTTCGGTGTACCCGCTGGGAAAGAGCCAGAAGATCTTGCCCGCCGAGGAGTAGTCCTGGAGCACCGCGGCGGCCGCCACGGTCATGCCGCCGAGCGAGATCGCGCCCAGGAACCAGTGCCGCTCGCGCTGCCCGCTCAAGATGTCCTTGGCCACCAGGAATACCACCAGGAATGCCGCCCAGTCGAGTGCCGCCATCCAGGTCTCGCCGCCCGCGACGCTGCCGCCCGCCGCCACCTGCATCAGTGGCCAGGCGGCGGCCACGGCCACGGTCGCCGCGGCGGGCGTCGGGCGGATCGAGCGGGCGCGCCCCACCCGCCACCCGGCCAGCAGAAAAACTCCCACCTGGAACAGACTCCACGCCCAGCGCTCGGGAACCCACAGGGTCAGCGTTGCGTAGAAGAGCAGCGCGGCGAAGAGGGCGGCGGCGGTCACTGCGCCCGCTCCAGCCGCACGTGGGCGATCGAGACCGTATCTTCCAGGCGCGCCGACCCCGGCGGCCTCTGGTAAATCAGATAGATACGCGCCAGATCCTTCGCCGCCAGAAACTCCAGGGAGCCCGCGGACTCCGCTCCTGGCTCGGCATCCGATACCACCCAGGCGATACCGCGGGCGGGCGCGTCCCCGCGCTCGCGCACCTCGTAGCGCAGCCGGTAGCGCGTTCCCGGCGCGGTGGCAACGTACTGCCACGCGATCGGGCAGCGCTCCGGTTGGCGTCCCGTAAAGCTGACCCGCAAGGCGCCGCCAACGGCTACTGCGCTCACCCCGGTCTGCTCCACCAGACGCCAGTCAAAGCCGCGGCCCGAAGGCGCTTGCAGGAAATCGCCGTTGGTGACCAGGCGGTCGCCGGCCGGGTCCAACGGATCGTGCGCCAGCAGGCGCCGCCGGCACATGGCATTCCAGATTTCCGCAGCCTCGCGCCCGTCGCCCCGGGAGAGGCGCGCCTCGCAATAGGCCAGCAACTCCGGCCGGTCCGCACTCTCTCCGCTAACCCAGGCCTGACCGGCGCCGGAGGCGGGGTACCCTCTGGGTCGCCGCCCTGCTAAGGGCTCGGCGGCGGCAACCATCTTGCGCGCCTCGGCGGCGGCCGCCGCCCACCGTTCGCGGTTGCAGAGGTAGGCGAGATACTGCCGGGCCATTTCGCGCCGCGGCGGGATCAGGTTCGCGCTCAGCCAAGTGGCGTCCGGCCGCAGCCGCCAGCCAAGCTCGAAGATGGGCGCGGCATCGCCGTAGGCCGCTTCCAGGGCCGCGCGCGCCCACGGCCAGAACCGGTCGGCATTCTGGCGCCGGAAATAGTACTGCGCCAGCAGATATTTCGGCTGATAGAGCCGGCTGCGCGCGGCCGCGGCTAGCAGACTCGTCTCCGCCAGGGGATAGTCGCCCGCCAGTTCGGCGCGCACTCCGAGGCGCATCAGCGGCTCGGGGTTTTCGGGGTCGAGCGCGGCGGCGCGCCGCGAATCGGGCAGGCAATCGCCGCCCAGTTCCTCGCGCCCTTGGGCCAGCCGCTCGGCAAAGGCCGCGGCGGCGGGCGCCAGTTGGACGGCGCGTTCCCGGCCGGCCAGTTCCGCGCCGTAAGAAAGATGGTCCGCCCACGCCAGGCGCAGCGCCCAATAAGAGGATAGGGCGAGCGCGAGCCACAGGGCGCAGCGCGGCAGCGCCCGGACTACGCGATTCTCGGATGGCTTGCCGGACAACGATCCTCCCTCTTCGGTAACCCTGGGGACAGACCAGACTGTCCCCAGCCGCTGCCTTTGCGGCGCGTGGGGGGTGCCCTTTGGGCCCCGGTCTGTCCCCGGTCTTGCTCCCAACCCGCTGCTTTTGCGGCGCGCGGGGGTGCCCTTTGGGCCCCGGTCTGCCCCCGGTCTTGTGTGGCAGGCGCCATGCCGCCCTGCCCAGGGCTCCGTCCACACTATCGGCAGTCCGGCGCGGGAAGAATAGGTGTCGAAAGCGCCGCCGGCAAATTTTGTCTCCGCGGCTAAAGATCCCGAGCGCACGTGCCGATAGAGCATTTGTGGATGACCACGGAGGTTTCTATGTTGCGACGACTCATACGGGTGACAGGGATTGTGCTGGCGATTGGCACAGTGGCGGTGCTTTCGGCGGCCGGCAGCGCGATCGGGATGGCGGTAGCCAATGGCAGTTTCCAGGTGGACCACTCCGCCGTATACGGCAACGGTACGCTCTTTGAAGGGAGCGTCATCGAGACCGCGAAGGCCTCTTCGCGGCTGCAACTGACGGGTGGCGTGCAGATGCGTCTGGCGGGCGAATCGCGGGCCAAGGTCTACCAGCGTCGTCTGGTTCTGGAACAGGGTTTGGGCGAAATGGAGTCGGCGGGCGGCTTCGAAGTCGAGGCAAGGTCGCTGCACATTGTCGCGGCGCCCGGTTCGCTCGCGCGCGTCAAGGTCGAGAACGGCCGCAATGTGCTGGTGTCGGCGGTGCGCGGCGCGCTGCGCGTGACCAACGCAGGAGGCGTGCTCGTGGCCAGGATGGAGACGGGCAACAGCATGGTCTTCGAGCCGCAGGCCACCGGTGCTACGGCGCCGACACGCGCCACGGGCTGTCTGCTGGAGAAGGATGGGAAGTTCCTGCTGGCGGAGCGGACCACCAATATCGTGCTGGAATTGCAGGGTAGCGACCTGGACAAGCAACTGGGCAACCAGGTGGAAATCAGCGGTAAGGCCGAGACGGCCTCGCCTGGGACGGCGGGCGCCGGGCAATTGGTAAGAGTAGCGGGAATCAAGCTGGTCCGTAAGGGCGGATGCACGGCGATCGCCAAGAAACTGGGTGCTGCTGCGGCTGCGGGCGGGGCGACGGCCGCGGCCGCCGGCACCGGTGCGGGTGCTGCTGGCGCCGCTGGAGCCGCTGGAGCCGCCGGCGCGGGCATCGGGATCGGCACGGTGGCGGTGATCGGCGGCGTGGCGGCGGCGGCCACCGTCGGTGGACTGGCCGCCGTGGGGGACCTTCCCGGTCAGGGCGGTACGACCCCTTCCGCCAGCCGTTGAATTGGTAGTGTGTGTCCTCCTCTCTGGTGGGCTCCGGGGAATCTTCCGGAGCCCCTTTTTTCCCAGAGGCCGGAGGGGGGTTACACCAGAACGGTGAACGTCGATTCGGTGCGCTGTACGGGCCGGTAAAGGGTGTCGCGTTCGATGGGTTCCCGGCCCGCCTTGCGGATCAAGTGCAGTAGCTCGTTGCGTCGCAGTCCCTGGGCCGTGGTCGCGCCGGCATCGTGGTAGATACGCTCTTCGACAATCGTGCCGTCGAGATCGTCGGCGCCGAACTTGAGCGCGATCTGGGCGATCCGCGGGGTCATCATGACCCAGTAGGCCTTGATGTGCGGAATGTTGTCCAGCATCAGGCGGGCCACGGCGATGTTCTTGATGTCGCTAAATCCCGTAGTCCTCGGGATGTGCTGCAAGGGCGTATTGTCGGGATGGAACGCCAGCGGAATGTAGGTTACGAAACCGTGAGTCTCGTCCTGCAAAGCGCGCAGCCGCACCAGGTGGTCGGTACGGTCCTCTTCATTCTCCAGGTGGCCGTACAGCATGGTGCAGTTGGAGCGCAGGCCCAACTGGTGGGCGATACGCGCGGTCTCCAGCCATTCGTTGCCGTCGATCTTGTGATCGCAGATGATGCGCCGCACGCGCTCGTTGAAGATCTCGGCGCCGCCCCCGGGTAGGGAATCCATGCCGGCGTCGCGCATCCGCTCCAGAGTCTCGCGGATGGAAATCTTGGTGCGCCGGGCGAGGTAGGCGATCTCCACCATGGTGAACGCCTTCAGGTGCACGGTGGGAAAACGCTGTTTGAGGCCGCGGAGCATCTCGCAGAACCAGTCCAGGGTCAGTTCCGGGTGCAATCCGCCGACGATGTGGAACTCGGTGACGGCCTCGCTCCAGCCTTCGCCGGCGCGCTGCCAGACCTCTTCCAGCGACATGGTGTACGCCTTGGGGTCGCGCACCCGCTTGCCGAACGCGCACAAGCGGCAACTGGCCACGCAGACATCGGTCGGGTTGATGTGCCGGTTGACGTTGAAGTAGGTTTTCGACCCGTGCAGGCGTTCGCGCACCAGGTTGGCCAGGTAGCCGAGCGCCAGGATATCGGCGGTGCGGTAGAGCGTCACGCCGTCCTCGAAAGACAAGCGCTGCCCCGCTTCCACCTTGCCGCGAATCGGGTTCAGACGGGGATCTTCAAATACCACTTGCATGTTGTTCAGGTACCCGGTTTGAGGAGGAAAATATCAGCAGCCCAGAAGATTAAGAATAACACGCTGACATAACCGTTCATGGTGAAGAAGGCCGCGTTGACGCGCGAGAGATCGTCCGCTTTCACCAGGGAATGCTCGTAGACCAGCAGGGTTACCACCGCCGCCACGCCCGCCAGGGCGAGCGCCCCCAGATGCAGCGTGTGGATCAGCGCCAGCAGGCAGACGATCATGAGCAGGTGCAGCGCCTGAGCTACGTGCAGGGCGCGAGCGATGCCTAGCACGCGCGGCACGCTAAACAGCCCCTCGGCGCAGTCGAATTCGAAATCCTGGCAGGAGTAGATGACGTCGAACCCGGCGGTCCAAAACGCGACCGCGGCGGAGAGCCACAGGATCCGCGGGTCCAGCCAGCCGCACACCGCGATCCACGCCGCCGCCGGCGCGATGCCCAGCGAGACGCCCAATACCAGGTGCGAGAAAGAGGTGAAACGCTTGGTGAACGAATAGAAGAAGACGATCCCCAGGGCCACCGGCGCTAGCCGAAGACACAGCGGATTGAGCGCGCCGGCAGCCACGAAGAAGAGCGCCGCCGCCACTGCCACAAAGCCCCAGCCGAAGCCGCGCGAAAGCATCCCGGCGGGCAATTGGCGCATTTTGGTGCGCGGATTGCGCCCGTCGATCGGCGCATCCACCAGCCGGTTGAACGCCATCGCGGCAGAGCGCGCACCCACCATGGCGACCACGATCCAGGCCAGCTTTCCGCCGATTTCGGCCGCCCTGTAGCCGCTGTCGCGGAAAGCCAGCAGCGCCCCCGTGAGGGCGAACGGCAGGGCGAAAACCGAGTGCTCGAACTTGATCATGTCGAGCGTGAGGCGCAGGCGTTTCCAGAGCATGAAGGTGACGAATCTCCCATTTTACCGTCAAGCGCCTCCGTGCTACAGTGGCGTACGGGCGGATTCGTGCACATGCTGGAAGCCTTCTCGCTGTCGGATAAGGGATGCGTCAGAACCAATAACGAGGATTACTGTTTCATCGACGCGGAGCGCGGGCTCTTCGTCCTGGCGGACGGCATGGGCGGCGCCAAGGCGGGCGAGCATGCCTCGCGCATCGCCGTGGAAACCGTGGCCGAAACCGTCCGTCTGTCCCCCCAACGGGATTCCCAGGTGCTGATCCGCGCCGCCGAGGAGGCCAACCGGCGGGTGCTCGAAGCGGCTCGGGACAACCCCAGTCTGGAAGGCATGGGCACTACCCTGGTCGCCGCCCTCGAACTGGAAGAGGAACTCGCCATCGCCAGCGTGGGCGACAGCCGCGCATACATATTGGACGACCGCGGCTTGCACGTCATCACCGACGATCAGACCTGGGTCAACGAAGTCGGCCGCCCCCTGGGGCTCGACGAGGAGAGCCTGCGTCATCACCCCATGCGGCATGTCCTCACCATGGCCATCGGCGCCAGCGCCCCGCTGACCATCAACCACTATCGCGTGCCCCTGGCGAAGGGCAATCTGGTACTCATTTGCAGCGACGGATTGCACGGCGTGCTGGAAGCGCCGCAGATGGAACAGATCCTCAATGGCGGGTGCGGTGGCGGTTCGCTAGAGGACAGTTGCCGCAATTTGATCGAAGCGGCCAAGCAGGCCGGCGGTCCGGACAACGTGACGGTCGTGCTGATTAGAAAAACC
>Ga0208716_1000718_pt1 | contig 13444 bp, 16 predicted proteins | sample NGESurdeep092012_8_FD_184482 | JGI IMG/M metagenome (GOLD analysis project Ga0208716, IMG submission 184482) | Arctic peat soil microbial communities from Barrow, Alaska - NGEE Surface sample 415-3 deep-092012 (SPAdes) | ecosystem: Environmental > Terrestrial > Soil > Wetlands > Peat ...
TAATTATATTTTTTGAGATAAAACAAGCCATGAGTTAAATCCATGAACTCCTGATTTGAAGGATAGTCACCGTATTTGAATACGACAATGACGTTAACCTTGTCAAGCTGGTCTTTTGCTAAGACATTAACCGTTTTTAGATCATAGAATCTCGCCACATTTTCTTGCTTAATAAAAGGCCACCTCTTTTCTTCTTCTGAAGATCTCTTAGTAGAGAAGACAAAAGGTAGATGCTCGGCTAAAGAACTATCATCGAAATACACTCCTAGAAAAACATTTTGATTTTTAATCAGCAAGTTCATAACAGCCATTTTCAAACCCCATAATCTTTCATAATGGATAATGGGATTGCCAACGACAACAACTGTTTGTCCTTGGCTAGAACTGATAGAGAGCTGTTTCACGAACTCTTGATCGGAATGCAATGAAATCGAAAGATCTTGGAAGTAAATATAGGTCGTAAATACTTGTTGGGAAACAATGAGAAAAGCCAGAGGAATAAATACCTTAAAAAAGACAGAAGGAGTTTTTCTAAGATATTCCAGTGGGAAAATAGTTAGCATTGAAATTCCTATAACTGACGGGAAGAGATAATGATTGTCAATGCCAGACTTGGAATACAGAAGTAATTGAGGAATTGTAATCAAAAAAGACAGACAATAGAAGCCTAAAGAACCCATCACTAGGCTTTCTACCTTCAAGCTATGCCTCCTAAGAATCAGAGATAAAGCAAATACTATATTTATAGCAATCGATAAACTCAGGGGTGTTCTTATGAAAAGTGTTTGGAATAGTCTAGAAATGTTATCAACAGAAAAAGCAGAGCTATCTAATCCCGCATAGCCCGGACCAGAAACTCCTAATAGCTTAAGATATGCAATCAAGACAATCAGTATACCTGATAGCAAGGAGATAACATGCCAATTTGCAATGATTGCATTTTTTATTGGCATCTTTTTATCCTTAGAAAAGGACCACACTTTTAAGAATCCAAGAGCAGGCAACATTAAAATACAGGCTTCTTTATTCAAAGCAGCTAATACAGCGAAAGTCACGAAAAATAGATTTATAATAGATTGGGCATGACCAGGACGTTTGATATTTAGGGTGGCAAGAACTAAGGCAAGACTAGTGAATAGCATTGCACTGGTTTCAGGAGTTCCGAATCGAGCATAGGTTGACGCTTGGCGCCCAAAAATTGTCAACAAGGCAAAACAAGTCGAACCAATGCTAGAAAAATGTAACCTTCTTGCAAAAACAAAGAAAAGATAGGTTGTTATTATCGCAGCTATCAGTGATGACAGGTACCACACGAATGAATTTAAACCATATAGCTGAGAGAAAAAACGTAATAGCACCCAATAAATGGGTCGGAGCCTACCAGTTACGTTGGGAAATAAATCAAGAAAAGGATTTAAATAAATCTCTTTAAAACCTTTTTGATTGTAATAGCTGTCTACAATGTAATGATCATCTAGAACATAATTGAATCCCGAACTATATATATTTGTTGAGAGGAAGATTGCAACCCAAATCAAAGCAAAAAATGACAAAAAATACAAAGATTTATATCTCATCTTTTTTTACCAAATGAATAATTAGTCAGAACAAGAGAAAGGGCTTTTACGCTCATTGCAGTTACTAGAAGACTTACTTCCAAGTTGCTTTGGTGGTTGAATTACGGCAAATTGTCCTACTCCTTGGCTGTCCTCGTTGCTAGGTAAGCTGAGTTGAGTATAGAGGTAAAATGCTAGCAAATATCAATTTCACTGAGCACGCAAGGCCACAATTGGGTCTAGGCGAGCAGCTTGACGTGCCGGAAAGATTCCAAAGAATAGACCAATTCCCACCGAAACAGCGACGGCAATGGCGACGGCAGGCCAGCCTGCCCAAACGGTTAGGGGCGTGAACTGAGAAAGTAGGGCACAGGCTCCTAAACCAATAGCCGTGCCGATGATGCCGCCTGTTCCGGATAGGGCTGCGGCTTCAATCACAAACTGGAGCAAGATATCCCGCTGGGTGGCTCCAACTGCTTTGCGAATGCCAATTTCACGAGTTCGTTCCCGCACCGATACCAGCATGATATTCATAATGCCAATTCCACCCACCATCAAAGAAATTCCTGCCGTTCCTGCCAAGAGAATCGTCAAAGCCCCGGTGATGTTACTGGCTGTCGATACCAAATCATTCTGAGAGGCAATCGTGAAGTCATCTCCCCCTGAAGTAATGCGGTGGCGCAAACGGAGTAGATTGGTAATTTGAAAACGGGCAGCCTCACTTTTGCCTTCGGCTGCTGCAACGCTAATGGATTGCACGGGAACCCCCTGTGGAGAAGTTTTTCCCACCAATCGATTAGCCACAGTGGTCAAAGGAATAAAGATCAGGTCATCTAGATTCTGAAATAGAGTAGTCCCTTTATCGGCCATTACGCCAATAACCACAAAATTCTCATTGCCAACCCGGATCGTTTCGCCGAGTGCTGACCGATTGCCGAAGAGTTTGGTCTTGACTTCACTGCCGAGGAGCACCACCCGGCTATTGCGCTGTAGGTCTACCCAGCTAAAAAATTGGCCCTGAGCCACCGCAAAATCGCGGACTGCCGGAAAGGATGGTGTAGTCCCAATCACCGTAGTGGCCGTATTTTGCCCATGCCAGACTACGGGAGCGCGGGTACTGACAGCAGGCGCTAAATCCGTAACGGTGGGAACCTGTTGTGCAATGGCTTCTGCATCGGCAACTGTCAACGCTGAATTCTCTCGGCCCAAACGTCGCTCCTCAATGGCACCTGGAAGAACGAATAAGAGATTGGCCCCCAGGGATTGGAATTGTTGGTCCGCATAGCCTTGCGCACCCCTCCCTAGCCCAACCATCAGGATCACTGCCGCAATGCCAATGGTGATGCCCAAAGTCGTCAGCAATGTTCGGAGCACATTACTCCTGAGGGTAAACCACGCCATACGGGCGCTTTCAACAAAGTCCATAGATTGTTTATTGGTTAAGGGAAAAGAGGCTGTGAGCTCAACGCTAACATGCTTCTACAGAGAGCTTGCCTGGGGACCACGCCATCCAAGAAGTTGGGGCATCAACTGTTGGGTTAGGTGATGTGCGACAGGCTGAGCCCGCAATCGCTGTTTGATTCTAGAATCCCACATGTTTTAGCCTTGGGAGTATGCCAAGATAGCTGGATTGATTCTGTAGGAGCCTATCACGATGACCCACGCTCTGCGTAACGCACTCAGCCAAGGTCGGGCTGTAAAGATTATTTCGGGTTTACATAACTTTGACCCCGCTCAGGTAACCCGTGTCGTTCGGGCTGCGGACCAAGGAAGAGCTACTTTTGTCGATATTGCCTGCTCCCCGGAGTTGGTAAAGTTGGCCAAGAGCTTGACCCAACTGCCTATTTGCGTCTCTGCCGTCGAGCCGGTCGCTCTTGCTGATGCCGTGCAACAGGGAGCGGACCTGGCCGAAATTGGTAACTTCGATAGCTTTTATCCCACGGGCCGAACCTTTGGGGCTGAAGAGGTCTTAGCGCTTACCATCGCCACCCGCAAACTGCTTCCCGCTCGTACCCTCCTCTCGGTAACGGTGCCCCATATCTTGGCCCTGGATGAACAAGCTGCTTTAGCCATGAAACTGGTGGCTGCCGGAGCAGACATCATCCAGACCGAAGGAGGAACCAGCAGTCGTCCCGTCAGTGCGGGAACCTTGGGCTTGATTGAGAAAGCGGCTCCTACCTTAGCAGCCGTTTATGAAATCAGTCGGGCCGTCTCGGTGCCGGTGCTCTGCGCTTCTGGCCTTTCCACGGCCACGATTCCAATGGCCTTGGCTACGGGAGCAGCTGGGGTAGGCATTGGTTCTGCGGTCAATAAGCTAACCGACGAATTAGCGATGACTGTGACCGTCCGGGCTTTGGTAGAAGCGGTGGAAATGTTCTACTGCCCGATGGCCCAACCGATTCTGTAAATCTCGCAAATCCTGGGGGCGAGCCGTTAATTATAGTGGTTCGCCCCTATATTTTTGATATGAAACAACTTACTGCCTTAGAACTGAAACGCATTCTGGAAGCAAAACCAGAAGCTGTACAGCTTGTAGATGTGCGGGAGGCTGATGAAGTGGCTTTCGCCGCCCTCCCTGGTTTTCGTAACTTCCCGATGAGTGCCTATTTTGGCAATGTAGACGCACTTAAAGAAGCTTTAGACCCCCATAAACCCACGGTAGTCCTCTGCCATCACGGGGTACGCTCATGGCATATGGGAAGTTTCTTGAGTCAACACGGATTCACAGACCTCTACAACGTGGAGGGGGGAATAGATGCCTATACTTCGGAAGTCGATGCTTCGATTCCTCGTTATTGAAGCTTGTCTGGTAGCCGGACTTTTGGCGGTTACGCTAACGTCTGCGATCGCTTTTCCGCTCCAAGGGCAGGTGTCCTTACAAGGTCCCGAAGGTCCTATCCCTGCTGAAAGTGGAGCTGTTTTTGTCGTAGAAGGAACCCCTGAAAATCGGGCTTTGTTCAAAGGCCTTGCCGATGGAGTCAAACGTTCACGGATTAACCGTGCCCAAGCGGTCGTCGGAATGGTTCCTAATGACCAAAATGCCCTACAAAAATTCAACCGGGTTAGTGGGCGACTGACAGGACTTTTGACTCGGATGGTTTCTTTGGCCCGTGAACGGGCTGTGCTGAATACGGCGGTCATGCAGGGCGCATTTTCTGTTATGGCCACCCCACCCCAGGAGGTTCATGAGCCTATCGTAATCGTGTTTGCTCAGGTGGGAGCGGCTCTTGGGTGGTGGATGAGCGACACGCCAGAAGTGTCCTATGCCCTTGATGAAGAGCGTGTACTGTACCGGCAGGGAACGGCTATTCCTAAGGAAGCGTCGGATATTGCAATAAAACAGGAGGTTGAACCTTAAACCTTTATAAATTGGTTTTTTGCGCAATCTTTTGTAATATAAGTAACTGACCGCTCACACTCCCCCACTCCAAGACTGGAACGCTAGGTGGACTAAAGCCGGGGTATCCTGAACATATACGCAATGAATATTATGACCCAAGCTACCGTGCATGCGATCAATTACCAGGACCCGAAGTACCTTGATGCCTATAGCCGTATCAATGCCTTAGTGATCGAAGGAGAGCGAGAAGCTGAAAGCAACTACCTAACCATGGGAGAGATGCTTCCAGAACACAAAGAGGATTTTGTGCGCTTGGCGGCGATGGAGCGTAAGCATGCGAAGGGATTTGAAGCCTGCGGTAATAACCTAGGGGTCACCGCTGACATGGCGTATGGGAAGGAATTTTTTGATACCTTTCATCGGAACTTTCAGGATGCCAAGGGCCGCAAAGATATTGTGACCTGTCTGGTCATTCAATCTTTACTCATTGAATGTTTTGCTATTGCTGCCTACAACATCTACATCCCGGTAGCAGATGATTTTGCACGCAAGATAACCGAGAACGTAGTGAAAGATGAGTATATTCATCTGAACTATGGCGAAAAATGGCTGAAAGATAACTTTGAAAATAGTAGAGAAGCAATCCAGCAGGCTAATGCAGAAAATCTGCCTGTGGCTTGGCGCATGCTGAATGAAGTCGAAAAAGATGCTAGTGCTCTTTCTATGGACCGCGAGGCGGTCCTAGAAGACTTCCTGATTGCCTATGGTGAGACACTATCCAACATTGGCTTTACGACCCGTGAAGTCATGCAGATGTCTGCCAAGGGAATTGCCTAATTGTGCCTAAGTCCTCTGCTACCCGAGAACCCCCATGTTTGGCCTGATTGGTCATCTTACGAGCCTTGCCCAAGCGCAAAGTGTAGCTAGAAATCTCGGATACGACGAATTTGCCGAGCACGACCTTGAATTCTGGTGTGTGGCTCCACCCCAGATGGTTGATGAAGTGGCCGTCACTAGTACAACCACTGGAAAAACGGTCTATGGTCAGTACGTCGAATCTTGCTTCTTGCCCGAAATGTTGGCTCAAAAGCGATTCAAGGCTGCAACCCGCAAGATTATCAATGCGATGGCCTTTGCCCAAAAACGGGGTATTAACATCACCGCTTTGGGTGGATTTTCCTCGATTATTTTTGAGAATTTCAATCTCGATAAAATCAAGCACATTCGCAATGTCACCCTGGAATTAGAACGCTTTACCACAGGCAATACCCACACAGCTTATGTACTGGGTCGCCAGGTCCAGCAAGGGGCTGACCAATGTGGCATCGATCTCAAGCGCTCTACCGTAGCCGTGATTGGGGCTACGGGAGATATTGGTTCTGGACTTTGTCGGTGGCTGACAGAGCACACTCCTGTGCAAGAGTTGATCCTCGTTGCTCGTGACCAAGAACGACTCCAAAATCTGCGGAGTGAACTAGGCGGTGGCCTGATTCAGACCATCCATCAAGCGCTCTCCATTGCAGACATTGTGGTCTGGGTTGCCAGCATGGGCCAGGGACTTGATTTAACCCATGAAAATGGTCCTGACCGGGTGCTGCATATTGATGGAGGCTATCCCAAAAACATGGCAAAGGCTCCCCGACGAGAGGGGGTGTATGTCTTGGATGGTGGCATCGTTGAACACTCTCTAGATATTGAGTGGAAGTTGATGAATATCATCAACCACGTAGCCAATCCTGCCCGTCAGATTTATGCCTGTTTTGCCGAATCTATCCTGCTGGAATTTGAGCAGCTCTACACGAATTTTTCCTGGGGTCGTAACCAAATCACCGTGGAAAAAATTGATGAGATTGGCCGTCTATCCATCAAACATGGCTTCAAACCTCTTTTGTTTAAAGCTGCTGATGGAATAGCCTTGTAGGCCGTGCGCCGCTACAAGGCTATTGCGAAGTATCAAAAATCTCCCTAGACTATCGGGATTCAAACTGGAATCCGTGGGCTTCGGCATAACGATGTAGAAATCTCTTTACGCGTTCATATTCTAATTCTGTGCGTAATTCGATAGAGCATTCTACTTTGGCAAGGTCATCGTCGTTTCTAAAGAAAAATTTGATGCCACTGGGAAATACTTGGATCTCTCCCTCTTCATCTTCTAGCCACAGACTATCCACCCCATTGGTAAAGCTGCGTAGTTTCTCCATCGCTTGACAGCGTTCAAAGAGAAGCATCACGATCTTGTTGGGGGAATCTTTACGCTGGCGCAGACTGACGCCGCTGATTTCTTCGTCTAGCCCGCGAATAAATTGTACGGAGATTGTCACAGAGCTTCCTGGGTAGGCCGTGGATAATACTTTACTACAAGAGCGATATGAGCGACTTCTAGGCTTTGTTACGCCCCTGAAAAGACCAAGGCTGAACAAAAAGACGGCAGCGGAAAGAGTGAAAAGCTTGATCCGGTAGAAATTATCTTGCTCTTCCATATCTCATACTCAAATTTAACGGCAGATCATATCCTTGAAAAGTCAAGTCATACTGAGTACGCTTTTTGATATTCGTTTGTTAATATAAAGATGTAATGCTGTATCTGGAAGAGCTATGGCCCTTCAACTTAATTCTTATGAGGCTGCTTTGGGCTATTGTCGTGAGCAGGGAATGCGCCTAAGCAAGCAACGTCAATCCATTTTGAAGTTGCTATGGGATACGGGTGAGCATCTTTCTGCAAATGGCATCTATGATCGCCTACGCCAACAGGGTGAAGATATTGGACATACTTCGGTATACCAGAATCTAGATGCGCTGGCGAAGGCAGGCATTGTTGAGCGCGTAGAAAAAGCAGAGGGCTGCCTCTACGGTCATAAAACCGATTCCCACTCCCATGTACATTGCTTGGATGATGGCAACTTGATTGACGTTGTTGTAACGTTGCCCCCAGAAATTATCGCTCAAGTAGAAGCGCAAACAGGTCTCAAGGTAAGCGATTATAGAATCGAATTCTTCGCGCGCAAGTAGGCCCTGTTGCCCATGTTTACGCTACGCAAATCTTTTTCTTTTGAAGCAGCGCATCGCTTGCCCCATGTTCCTGAATGGCACAAATGTGCCCGTCTGCATGGACATAGCTTTCAGGTAGAAGTTTTTGTACGGGGCGAAATAGAGTCTGAAATCGGCTGGGTCATTGACTATGGAGACATCACGGCCCAGGTGAATCCCTGGATTGAAAAATTAGACCATTACTATCTCAACGAAATTCCTGGTCTAGAAAATCCCACCAGTGAAATCCTCTGTACTTGGTTGTGGGAGCGGATTGCCCCTGAGTTGCCTGGGTTGTACTGTATCTCCATTGCAGAAACCTGCAGCGTCCGTTGCGATTACTATGGACCTAGACTGAAGACTTAAACAGACATGACTTTTAGGGACAAACTGCATGGAAGATGAATTTTTGCTCATGGACTTAGACCTGGATGATTTTGATGGATCGTTCACGGGAGCGGACCTTTCGGTAGCACCCCCTGAGATTGATGATGCCGATATCTACAACGCCGCCCAAGTAGAAGCGAGTACGATTTCTTACGATTAAGGTCTTTTGAGAATGCGGGCCAGAATTTGGGTAAGCTGAAGACTGTGTTTTGCGCCTGCACTTATGGTTTTCTAGGATTTTTACACTAGCCCTAGCGTAGACAAAAGGCAGGGGCAATGCTTATATGGTGACAATTCCTCACCGCTCTGATATCGGCGCTTACCCTTGACGACTGCGCTCCCTACTTCTTCTGTACTTGGTATGCCCGTGCATCTTGCCGGGGATTACCTCGATTGGTTACTCGCCCAAGGAGAACAAGGGCTAGGGGTCCATGTCGTGACCCTCAATGCTGAGATGACCATGTTGGCTAAAGAAGAGCCACGCTTGGCAGAACTGATTCGGTGTGCTGAATTGGTTGTCCCCGATGGTTCTGGGGTGGTCTGGGCCTTAAATAAATCAAACCGTACTGAAATTCAGGTCTCCCGTTGTCCAGGGATTGAGCTTGTGACCAATCTCCTGCCTGGCGCTGGACAAAGGCGTTGGCGTGTCTATCTGATTGGAGCGGCTCCTGGTCTGGTGCAGGCTTTGGCCCCTGAATGGGAAAAGAAATATCCAGGGCTTCAGATAGTCGGCACGCAGGATGGTTATTTCACGGCAGAACAAGAATCTGAGATTCAAGCCAATATTGCCCGGACTAAACCCCATTTGATCTTGCTTGGTTTGGGAGTTCCTAAACAAGAATTCACGATCCAACGCTGGCGGGATGCTGCTCCACAGGCTTTATGGATTGGTGTTGGCGGCAGCTTTGATGTCTGGACAGGTGCTAAGGAACGGGCTCCGCAGTGGTTTAGAGACAACAATTTGGAATGGGCCTATCGCCTGTATAAGGAGCCCTGGCGCTGGCGTAGAATGCTCGCGCTTCCGAGATTTGCTTGGCACGTACTTCGTTCTGGAGTTTCTTCCTGATGGATGTCCCCTCCTCTTCCCGTAACCTGCGCTCCATTCTGTCCTCTTTGACAGAAGCACGCCCAGGCGAGCGGGCCTTTGCGACTAAAGAGGTCTCTTCGGTGCTGATGCCGCAGGGGCAAACGCTTGCCCTCTCGGAGACTGAAAAAGTTATTGCCTATTTGCATAAGGTGACCAAAACCTATGACAAGCAGGGGCGAAGCTTGTCTATAGACTTGGACATCCGTCAAGGTGATTTCCTGTTTATCACGGGGATTTCAGGGGCGGGAAAATCCACGCTGCTGAAGATGCTCTATGGCGAAGAAAAGCCTACCAGTGGTGAAGTGGTTGTAGATGGGACCCGACTGAATAAACTGCGTGGCCATAGCTTGTCTTGTTTACGCCGCCGTATCGGCGTGGTATTTCAAGACTACAAGTTGTTGCCCCGGCGCACTGTGGCTGAAAATGTTGCATTTGCTTTGCAGGCTCAAAATTTTCCTAAAGCTGAAATTCGTCGTCGCCTCTTACCTACCCTCAAAATCGTAGGTTTGGAGGAAAAGGCCGAACACTTCCCTGAACAACTCTCTGGAGGTGAGCAGCAGCGTGTGGCTATTGCACGAGCGATTGTGCACACTCCTGTTTTGCTTCTGGCTGATGAACCCACCGGGAACCTAGATGCCGGTAATACCTGGAGTGTGCTAGAAATCCTCAGGCAGCTGAATGATATGGGCGTGACGATTGTAGTCACCACGCATGACGAAACCATTGTTCAGGCTTTTGCGAAGCGAGTGGTTACCTTTGAGCAAAATCAACTTGTAGAATTGGATGTTCGCTGATGGTCTTTGTACAACAGGTCTTTACCCGCGCTGATTTTATTCTCAAGGAAACGCTGACTGGGTTGCGCCGGGGCGGTTGGATGAATTGGGCCGCCGTTAGTACGCTCGTCATTCTGTTGTTCCTTTTTGGATTTGGGACTCGGCTCTCCTGGCAGTTGCAAAATGCCGTAGCGACGCTGGGAAGCCAGTTGGAAGTGTCGGTGTACTTGACTCCAGAAGCTTCTGGCAAAAAGCTTATGCAGAAAGTGGAGACGTTGGATGGAGTGCAGAAAGTCACGCTTCAAACCAAGAAGGATGCACTCAGCCAACTTCAAAAAGAAATGGGGCTAAAGCAGGACCTTACGCAAACCCTAGAAGGAAATCCTCTGGTCGATAGTCTCCGGGTCAAAGTGGCTACTCCAGAGCAGGTGACCACCGTTGCAGAGCAACTCAAAGCAGTCCCTGGTGTAGCGCAAACCCGTTATGGGGGAGAGGCCGCTAACCGTTTGATCCAAATCGATAAGACAGTGCGCTGGATTGGTTTGGGCGTTACAGGCTTACTGGGATTTACAGCGGTAGCAGTAATCACGACGACAATTCGTCTGGTAGTTCTTTCTCGTCGCAAGGAAATTGAAGTGATGCAGCTTGTAGGGGCTGCTCCCATTTGGATTTATATGCCTTTTCTACTGGAAGGGCTCACCCTGGGCTTAGTGGCAGCGATGATCGCTTGGGGGGGACTCCATTACACGGACCAATTCCTGGCCCAACAAATTCAAGTTAATGTGCCTTTTATGGTGCTAGAAATCACCGAGGAACAAGCTAACCTTTTGCCCTGGATCTTAGTAGGCTCTGGAGTCGGTTTGGGGTCTTTGGGTAGTTTGCTGGCAGTGAGTAAGTATTTGCGATAGGGCATTTTGGGGATATGGATCTAAATCTGTGCCAGCCGCTGCTTGCCCTGATTTCTACAATAGACAAATATCTATGCTTTCTTCCTAGAATTCATGGTCTGCGGTTTCCTGATAGCGGCGTAAAGTATAGTTACAATGAACGATGAGCAAATAAACTTACTCTGGAAAACCGCACGAATGGTGAAGTTTCTAGAAAAAATGGGTGGGTACGCAAAAGAAGTCTTTGACAATACCCGATATATTGGACAGGGCTTGGGTGTGGTTTTCGATCATATTCGTCGTAAGCCTGTCACTGTAAACTATCCTTACGAAAAATTGATTCCCTCAGAGCGCTTCCGAGGAAGGATTCATTTTGAGCGGCCCAAGTGCATTTCCTGTGAAGTTTGTGTCCGCGTCTGCCCGATTAACCTGCCCGTAGTCGATTGGGAGATGAATAAAGAGACTAAGAAGAAGGAGCTCAATTCATACTCTATTGACTTTGGGGTATGTATCTTCTGCGGTAATTGTGTCGAATACTGTCCTACGAATGCTCTTTCGATGACGGAAGAATATGAACTCTCTGTCTATGACCGCCATGAGCTGAATTTTGACGATGTGGCTCTAGGTCGTTTGCCTATCAACGTTACCCAAGTGGCAGAAGTGAGCGCGATTCGAGAGTTTGGTTATCTGCCGGATGGAGCGATACAGCCGGCTCACGAGCATAGCCCCGGCGGGGCTCGGGCAGGAGAATTGCCTGCTACTATTCTTGAGCGAATTCAAAAAGAACTGGGAGATAAAGGGGATGCCTAGTTTAGGAACCGGGGTTCAGTTCGTTAGTTTTTTCATCTTGAGTGCTCTCATTATTGGAGCGTCTCTGGGTGTAGTCCTCGCTCCCAATATGCTCTATGCCGCTTTTCTACTGGGCTTTACCTTCATTTGTCTTTCAGGCATTTACTTACTACTGAATGCTGACTTTGTAGCGGCTGCTCAAATTTTGATATACGTTGGGGCCGTAAACGTCCTCATTCTGTTTGCGATCATGCTCGTCAATCGCCAAGCACCTGAAACGCCTGTTCCCCTCAAAAAAATCCGGGATGGTATCGGCGGTATTGTTTGTTTTGGACTTTTTAGTTTGATCGCTACGACCGTAGTTAGGACTCCTTGGCCTTATTCTACGGAAGCACCTGTTACAAACACCACCCTCAAGATTGGCGAACAATTTTTCACGAACTATCTTTTGCCCTTTGAAGTTTCTTCTGTGTTGCTTCTGATGGCTTTGGTGGGGGCCATTATGCTAGCCCGACGTGAATTCGTTCCAGACCAAACCGTGACGGGGGACGAGCCTTTGGTATTACCTGAACGCTCTAGAGAAGACCTGGAACCAGCACTCAAAAAGCTCCCTGTGAGTACAGCCTCGGAGGAATAAGAAGATGAATTTTGCCCTGAATCTCAACTATTTCCTGGTGCTGGCTGCTGCCCTCTTTTGTGTAGGCATCTATGGACTAATTAGTTCTCGGAATGTCGTACGGGTTCTGATGTCTATTGAACTGATGCTCAATGCGGTCAACGTCAATTTGTTGGCATTTTCTAACTATATAGACCCCCAAAATATCCGGGGACAGTTGTTCACCATTTTTGTGATTACCGTAGCTGCTGCCGAAGCTGCTGTAGGACTGGCAATCATTCTAGCGATCTATCGCAATCGACAAACCATTGATATGGAAAGATTCAACCTTTTAAAGTGGTAGATCCGTTTCCTGGTAGGCCCAGTTGTTTCCCCTGAGCGAGGATAAACTCGAGCACCGTTACACGCAAAAGCCCATGTCAGACTCCGTGCGCTCGCATCATGAATTAAAGAAAATGCTTCGGGACTTCAGTCAAAATTAAACACAAAAAAGCGGGTAGAGATTCCCTACCCGCTTTACTAGATATCACATACCAATAACTGCTTACCTAGAACTGATAAGAAGCACGTAGCAATCCGACGGTAATCGTTGGGTTGCCTGCGACACTTCCAGGGGTGAAGTAAAACTGGATGTCTGGGGTGATCGATAAGCGGGAGTTGATCTGAAAACGATAGAACAACTCTAGGTCATTCTCGGTCCCTGAGTCCGCTCCTTGAATCGGACTTCCCGGACTTCCCGTAATCCGAATCGGTTGACCAAAGGCGATTCCTCCTAGGTTTCCTATGGCAAACAAGTCGGCGAAAGAGAAACCGAAGTGGTAGCTGTTGCTGGTCACATTGCCATTGCCTCCGGGGATGGTCGTATCTCCTGTGGAGAAGCGGCCAAAAAGACCTATACCAGGCGTTATTGCCCAGTCCACGTTCACCCCAAAGACGCTGGTTTGAGCATTGTTGGCAAAAACACCGCCCACAGAAGCAAAGG
>Ga0208716_1000719_pt1 | contig 13426 bp, 8 predicted proteins | sample NGESurdeep092012_8_FD_184482 | JGI IMG/M metagenome (GOLD analysis project Ga0208716, IMG submission 184482) | Arctic peat soil microbial communities from Barrow, Alaska - NGEE Surface sample 415-3 deep-092012 (SPAdes) | ecosystem: Environmental > Terrestrial > Soil > Wetlands > Peat ...
GGCGCGATCGGCGTCGCCGTACGCGGCGACGCGCTCCACCCGGAAGCCGTCGTAGGCGGCGCGGAACCCCTCGCGCTTCTTCAGCATCAGCTCCCAGGACAGTCCCGCCTGGTTGATCTCCAGGCAGAGACGCTCGAAGAGCACGTCATCGTCGCGGACGGGGAATCCGTACTCGGTGTCGTGGTAGGGCCCGTGCAGCGGGTGGGCGGCGGCGTCGCCGCCCACCCGCCGAATACAGCTCCCGTTGCGATCGACGAGCGTGAGTACGACCTCGCCGTCCTGTTGGCGCGTGTCGGCGAGACGCGAGTCAGGGCACGCGAGTACCTCGCCACGGTCGTCGGCCCGGGCGCCGTGCAGAGACGTTGGGATTGTCGTGCGGCGCTGTTCTCGCGGCGATTGACGGCGTGGGACGGGCTCTTGGCAACGCCGGCGGCGCTCGCCGAGCTGCGCCGCCGCGATCCGTTCGCGGCGGCGGTGTCGCCAAGCGCTCTGCAGCGCTACATCGGCTGCCCCTTCGCGTTCTACTTGCGTGACGTCCTCGGCCTCTACCCGCCGGAGGAACTGGGGGCGACGGCGGAGATGGAGGCAGGCGAGATCGGCACGCTGGTGCACGGGATCCTTGAGGATGTCTACCGTGAGGCGGACGCGGCGCATTCCGGGCGGGAGGGGGCGCTGGCGACGCTGCCGGTGGCAGCCGCGCGGCGGTTCGTTGAGGCCGAGCGATCGGGGGTGACCGGGGCGCCCGTGGCTTGGCACGCGGTGCAGCGACAGGTGCTCGAGGACATCACGCACACCATCGCCGGCGACGACTGCTGGCGGCCGGGTGTACTCAAACCGTGGCGTTTCGAGTGGCGCTTCGGCGCCGACGTCGGCGCCGCTGTCGAGCTGGCGCTCGACGATGGGGGCTCGCTCGGCATGAGAGGTCGCGGCGACCGCCTCGATCGCAGCGCCGACGGTCGCCACGTCCGCGTGATCGACTACAAGACCGGCAGCGGCGAGACAGAGCGCAAGCAGCTGCGCGCCGGGCGCAACGTACAGCTACCGGTCTACCGGCTCGCCGTGCGCCAGGCGCTGGGCGTGGACCCCGAGAGCGTCGCCTGCGAGTATCGCATGGTGAGACGCCGCGGGGGATTTGTCAGTCTCCCGCTGACCGAGGGCGAAGAGTCGTCGCTGGCGACCTTGCGTGTCGTCGTCGCTTTGATCCTGACGGCGGCGCGCGGCGGCGTGTTCGCGCGCGCCGCTCTTTCCGGGTGCGAATACTGCGACTACAGCTACGCATGTGGCAGCACCGCCTGGAGTCGACAACGCAAGCGCGACGATGCCGCGCTGGCGGCGGTGATCGCCTTGCAGACGGCGGACTTGAGAGAGGCCGAAGGTGGACCGACTCCCGAGTGACCACGACGTCCGTGCGCGCGCGACCACCGACCTCGCCACGACGATGCTGGTCGAGGCCGGCGCCGGCACGGGCAAGACGCGGATCCTCGTCGACCGTTTCGTCACGTGTGTCGTCGTCGGCACCGATGTGCGCGCGATCGCGGCGATCACGTTCACCGAGAAGGCTGCCGGCGAGTTGCGTCAGCGCATCCGTCTGCGGCTCGAAGAGTCGCTGCGCGAGCCCGTTACGGCCGACGCCGAGGTGCGCGCGCGATTCGAGTCGGCGCTCGAGTTTCTCGACGACGCGCCGATCGCGACGATCCATTCGTTCGCCGCGCGCCTCCTGCGCGAGCTTCCGGTAGAGGCGCGCGTCGATCCCGGATTCGAACAGCTCGACGCGCTTGCCGGGACGCTGCTCGTCGAGCGTTTCTGGGAGGAGTGGCTGGCCGGCGTGATGGATGTCGACGCCGGCACCGGCGCGCGGCTGCAAGAGGTGCTGGTCGCCGGCGTCGCCCTCGACGCGGTGAAGGCGCTCGCCTTGCGTCGTTTCGGCGAGCGCTACGACGTTGTCGCCGTGGCTCCCGAACCGCCTCCCGACCTGGATCCGCTGATCGCCGAGATGGAAGGCCGCGCCGCTGAGCTCGCGCAGTTCTGCGCCGCGGCCTGCCTCCATCAGAGTGATGCGGGGTTCGCGCAGGCGATCGCCGCGAGCGACGTGGTCGCGACGCTGCGCGAGCGTGCCGCCGGTGGCGATATTCACGCGCTCGCCGCCGCACTTGCCGCCGTGCCCACCGACCGCGCGCCCGGCGGCAACAAGAAGAACTGGCGAGCCGGCGGCAAGGAGACGATGGTCGAGCTCTACGAACGAGTCCGCGCTGCCGCCGATGCGGCGAGCGCGGCCTATGGCCACTACGTGGCGACGCTCGCGCTCGCCGTGGCGCAGGAGTTCGCGACCGCGGCGGCGATCGCGCAGACGGCTCTCGGCAAGCTCGACTTCGTCGACCTGCTCGGCAAGGCGCGCGACCTGCTGCGCGACGATCGCGCCGCGCGCCGTCACTTCCAGCAGGCCTTCTCGTTCATCCTCGTCGACGAGTTCCAGGACACGGATCCGCTGCAAGCGGAGCTTGTGTTCTTCCTGGCCGAGCGTGAGCCGCGCGCCGGCGACTGGTCTGAGGTCGAGCTCGCCCCCGGCAAGCTGTTCATCGTCGGCGATCCGAAGCAGTCGATCTACCGCTTCCGGCGGGCCGACATCGGCATGTACGACCGCGTGCGGAGAGCGATCGAGAGGCAGGGCGGAGCAGTCCTGGCGATCGCCCAGAACTTCCGCACGGTCCCCGCAGTCGTCGACTGGGTCAATCGCGCGTTCGCCGCTGTGATCGGTGAGGATTCGGCGATCGAGCGCCAACCGGAGTACGTGGCGCTCGACGCATATCGCCGCGAACTTGTCGCGGGCTCGACGGTGACGATGCTTTGTGACGCGCAGGTTGGCGACCGCGTGCGCGCCGACGAGGCGCGTCGTCGCGAGGGCGAGGCGATCGCGGCGCTCCTGCAGGAGCACGTCGGCGGCGCCGGCGATCCATGGCTCGTGCGCGGTGACGACGCGCCGCGGCCCGCGGACTGGGGCGACGTCGCGATCCTGTTGCGCGCCTTCACCGGTCTCGATGCCTACGAGCGTGCGCTGCGCGAGGCCGGTGTGCCGTTTCGTGTCGAGGGCGGGCGCACCTACTTCGCGCGCAGCGAGGTCGCCGACTGCCTGCTGGCGCTGCGCGCCGTGGACGACGCTGCCGATCCGGTGGCGGTGTACGGCGCGCTGCACTCGACGCTGTTCGGCTTCAGCGACGACGACCTCTATCTGTTCGCGGCGCGCGGCGGTCGGTTCGACTATCTGGCGGCGCAGCCCGAGGGGCCGGCCGAGATCATCACCGCGCTCGGCGTTCTCCGCGATCTGCACGAACAGCGCGCTCTGCGGGCGGTGCACGCGACGGTCACCGACCTTCTGGCGCGAACGCATGCACTGGAGTTCCAGGCGGCATGGGGCGGCGGCGCCGAACAGGCGATCGCCAACCTCGACAAGCTGGTCGAGAGGGCGCGAGCGTTTGCTGGGATCGAAGGTCAAGGTCTGCATGACTTCGTGAGCTGGGCCGATCAGGCGGCCGTCGGCGGCGACGAGGCCGAGTCAATCGTCGCAGAGGGCGCCGCCGCCGTGCGGATCATGACAATCCACAGCTCCAAGGGCCTCGAGTTCCCGGTCGTCTTGCTCGCCGGCGGTGTCCATGGCAGCCAGGGCCTGGGCAGCGAACCGATTGTCGACCGCGCCGCCCGGCGTCTCGAATGTTCACTGCCGGCATCGGTACCCGGGCCCGCCGCCGCCCGCTCCAAGAGGCCTCGACTGAATACGCGGGGTTACGCCGCGGCGCTCGCGGTCGAGACGGCGATGGATGCCAGCGAACGACGACGGCTGCTCTACGTAGCCGCGACACGCGCCTGCGACCATCTCGTGATCGGCGTGTTCGGCCGTGTCGAAGCGACATCCCTGCTCGCCCCGCTGGGCGAGCGGTTACCCGGCCCGGAGGTCGCCGCCGGCGAACACCTCGGCGCTATCGTGCGCCGTGCCGCGGAGTCGGCCGCGCCCGGCCGTCCTCGCGGTCGCGAGCCGTCGTTCGACGTAGGCGCGGCACGGCGGGCGCGGCTCGAGTGGGCGGCGGCGCGCGCCGCCGCGCTGGCGCGGGCAGCGCGCCCGGCGCGCTTGGCGGCGCCGAGCGATCTCGAACTCGAGACCCTGCTCGCCGACGAGGACGAGGCGGTGGCTGGGGGCCGCGCCCGCGGGCGCAGCCTGGGCTCGGCAGTCCACCTCGTCATGCAACGCGTCTCGCTCACCGACGAAACCGGGCTGCGCGAGCTGGCGTTGGCGGCGGCCGAAGAATGCGGTGTGGGCGAGCTCGGCGACCGGGTCGCCGAGCTCGCCCACACCTGCTGGTCGGCGGCCCCGGTGCGCGCAGCGGCGATGACACGCACTTGGCGCGAGTTGCCGGTGATCTTCAGCGCCGACGGCGTCATCGTTCAGGGGTTCGTGGACCTGGTATACGAGTGCGAGGGAGAGCTGGTCGTGGTCGACTACAAGACTGACGTCGGCGTCACGGCCGCCTTGCTGCAGGAGCGGTACGAGCTGCAGGTGGGATCCTATGCGCTCGTGCTCGAGAGCGCCTGCGGGATGCCGGTCCGCGAGGGCGTGCTCGTGGGTGCGGGAATCGGGGGGCCGGCGTCGAACGGGGCAGCGTGCGTGCGGGTGAGGGTGGATGACGCCCTGCGTCGGCGGGTGCTGGCGCGGATCGGCGAGGTGGCCACGGCGCGTGGGGTCGCCGCGCTCGCACATCGGTGTGAGGTTTCATCAACTTCTGACGTGCAGGTGACGATAGAAGGGGCATGACGAGCACCGAGTCACACCCGGAGCGGCTGCCCAGGTTGCGGCTGCGTCTACGCACCAAGCTGATGTTGGCGGTGGTCGCCGCGGCGATCGTCGCCATGGTCGCGCAGTTCGGGCTGTCGGTCAGGCCCGCGGCCACGATCCTCTCCGACCTCGAGACCTCGCGGATCAACGAGAACGTGCAGGTCGCTCTCGGCGGCCTCGATCAGAAGGGTCTGGAGATGCAACGCGTCGCTTCCGGGCAAGGCATCTCCATCGACCTCTCTCGCGCCGTGAGTCTTGGCGACCGGGCGTGGATCGTTACACACGTGACCGACAACGTCCTCCAGAACTATCGCGTCCACGGGGTCACGGTGTTCGGCGCCGGCTTCCGGGCGATCGCGTCATCGGGCACCTCGCTGGCCGGGCTGCGCAACGTCAACTTCGTGCGCGGCACGAGCTCGAAGGTCGCCTCCTACCAGATCGTCTGGTACGGCGGAGAGCTCTGGCTCGTGGCTGCCTCCCCGATCCGGGCGAACGGCTACGACGCGCCGGTCGACGGCGCGCTGGTCGTCGGCGAGCGGATCGACGACCAGTTCGCCCAAGTGCTCAGTCGACAGACCAACAACGCGGTGACGTTCGTCGCCATGGGCAAGGTGCTGTCGAGCAGCGAGCCGATCATCGCACAGCTGCTGGCGAGCTCCGCCAACCAGTCGAAGCTCTACGCGAAGAACGGCATCATCACGCGCGACGGGTTCACGACGAAGGCCTATCCGCTGGGCGTTTCGGGCACGCAGGCGTTCATCGCTGTGAGCGTCAAGAGCGACCCGATCACCCACGCGCGCAGCACCTTGATCCGTGGACTCTTGATCTCGCTGGCGCCGGTGATCGCGATGGCGATCGGCATCGCCGTGCTGCTCAGTTTGCGCCTCGGCCGCCCGCTGGCGTCGCTGCATTCGGCGGTCAACGCGATCGCCTTCGGCGACCTCGGCCGGCGCGTGGAGATCAAGACCGACGACGAGGTCGGCGACCTGGGGCGCGCGTTCAATGCGATGGCCGACCGCGTGTCGAGTGCGCAGGAGACTCTGCGTCGCGCGGCGATCCGCGACGGTCTCACCGGGCTCTACAACCATCGCGAGTTCTTCCGGCGGCTGCACGAGGAAGCCTCGCGGGCCCAGCGCGACGGCAGCGCGCTGTCGATCCTGATGATCGATCTCGACTACTTCAAGAAGATCAACGACACCTTCGGCCATCTGCGCGGAGACGCCGTGCTGCGTGAGTCGGCGGCGCAGATCGTCGTCAGCGTCCGCGAGGGCGACGTCGTCGCGCGCTACGCCGGCGACGAGTTCGCCGTCATCCTGCCGCACGCCGACGCCGTGCAGGCGGCGGCGATCGGCGAGCGCATCCGCTCCGGCAACCGCGACATCCTCGAGAAGGCCGACCTGCCGCGCGATCAAGGCCTCAGCATGTCGATCGGCGTCGCGATGCGCCCGGACGGCGAAGTCGTCGCCGAGCGCATCGTGGAGCTTGCCGACAGCGCCCTGTATCGGGCCAAAGAAGCCGGGCGCGACCGCGTCGAGATCGAAGAACCCGCCGACTGAAGATCGCCGTCGCGCCGCTTCGCCTTCACAGTTGAACTGACCACCCGCCCTGATATACTCCGCATACCTTTTATGCATCGCTGAGTTTTCTGTGGAAGGAGCGTGGTCACGGTGATCAAGGTAGTGGAGTGGGGAACAGGCGAGATGGGCCAAGGCCTGCTCAAGTTCATCCTTGACCGCCCCAAGGACATCGAACTCGTCGGCTGCATCGTCACCAACCCCGCCAAAGAAGGTAAATCGGTAGGGGAGCTGCTCGGTCGGCCGTGCGACGTCGTCATGACCACGGACCACGAGAAGGTCCTCGCGACGAAACCCGATGTCGTCTGCATCAACACGCAGTCCAACTTGGACGAGATCACGAGCCAGGTCGAGCCGTCCGTCAAGTCCGCCGCCGATGTGATCTGCATCGCCGAGAAGCTCGCCTATCCGTGGGCCTCCGACCCCGCCTGGGCGGACCGCTTCGACGCGCTCGCAAAGCAGCACAACGTGAGCATCCTCGGCACCGGCATCAACCCCGGCTTCATGCTCGACGCGCTGATCGTGCTGTGGAGCAGCATCTGCCTGCGCGTCGACAGCATCAAGGCGACGCGCGTGAACGACCTCTCCCCGTTCGGCCCGACCGTGATGACCGGCCAGGGCGTCGGCACGACCGTCGAGCGGTTCACGAAGGGTGTCGCCGACGGCAGCATCGTCGGCCACATCGGCTTCCCCGAATCGATCCACCTCATCGCCAGGGCCCTGAACTGGAAGATCGACGAGATCGTCGAGACCCGCGAGCCGATCGTGACGAGCGTCGAGCGTTCGACGCCACACGTGCACGTGGCGCCCGGCGACGTCGCGGGCTGCCGGCACATCGGCAAGGGCTACAGCAAGGGCGAGCTCAAGATCGAACTTATCCACCCGCAGCAGATCCATCCGGAGCTGGAGGGCCAGGAGACCGGTGACTACATCGAGATCCACGGCGACCCGAACGTGAACATGGCGAACAAGCCGGAGATCCCGGGCGGCAAGGGCACCTACGCCAGCACCGGCAACTACATCCCGCTGATGAAAGCGGCGCCGGCGGGTATGCTCACGGTCGTCGACATGCCGCTGCCGCGCTTTCTCACGCCCACCGTCTGACGGGGGTCGTCGTGAATGAGCCGCAGCGCGCTTGCCCCGGCGACTGGGTCGAAGTCGAGCGCATGATCCTCGACCCGTCCCAGCGCAGCAAGAACCTGCCGCCGGAGACGGCGGCGAAGCCCCTGATGATGTGGGTCAAGGGCTTCGCCCTGAGCGACGGCGCCCTGGGCGAGGAGATGACCGTCGAGACGATGACCGGGCGCACGGTTGCCGGCACGCTGTCGGCGATCAATCCGGGTTACTTCCATACCTTCGGCAAACCGATCCCCGAGCTCGCGCACGTGGGCAGGGACCTGCGCGCGCGGCTGACCGCCTTCCGCGCGCAGGGTGGTGCGCGATGATCACCCGCTTCGACGAGATCATGGGCCGTCGCGGCGAGATCATGCGCGGCGCCCTCGGCATGGACTACTCCCGGTTCGAGCGCAGCCCCATCGCCTTCGACTACGAGGCGATGATGAGCGACCACGGGTACAGCCTCGACGACATCGTCGCGATCCAGACGACGGCCGGAGTCGGCAACACACCGCTGCTCGAGCTGCGCAACATCACCGATCTCGTGCGCTCGATCAGTGAAGCCGGCAAGGGCGCGCGCATCTTCGTCAAGGACGAGGCGGCCAACCTTGCCGGGGCTTTCAAGGACCGCCGCGCGTCTGTGTCGATCCACGTTGCCAAGGAGAAAGGCTACGACGGCGTGATCGCGGCGACGTCGGGCAACTACGGCGCCGCCGTCGCCAGCCAGGCGGCGCGTTACGGTTTGAAGTGCATCATCTGCCAGGAGACCTTCGACAGCCGTCACATCGGCCAGCCCGAGATCGTCGAGAAGGCCCGTGTCTGCGAGGCGTACGGCGCCGAGGTCGTGCAAATGACCGTCGGGCCGGAGCTCTTCTTCCACATGCTTGAGCTGCTCGACCAGACTGGCTACTTCGCCGCCTCGCTCTACTCGTCGTTCGGCGTCTCCGGCATCGAGACGCTTGGCCTTGAGATCTCGCGCGAGATGCGCGCGCTCACCGGCGCCGACCCGACGGCGTGCGTGATCACGCATGCCGGCGGCGGCAACACGACGGGCACGGCTCGCGGTCTCCAGCGTGCCGGCGCGACGACGACGCAGATCGTCAGCGCCTCGGTCGACCTCTCCGGGCTGCACATGGCCTCGGACACCGACTTCAATCGCAAGAGCTTCACCACCGGGCACACCGGGTTCGGCGTACCGTTTGCGACGTGGCCCGACCGTGCCGACGTGCCGCGCAATGCGGCGCGGCCGCTGCGCTACATCGACCGCTACCTGACGGTCACCCAGGGTGAGGTCTTCTACGTCACCGAGGCGATGGCCAAGCTCGAAGGTCTCGAGCGCGGCCCGGCGGGCAACACGGCCATGGCGGCCGCCATGAGCCTTGCCCGAGAGATGCCGCGCGCGGCGACGGTCGTCGTCCAGGAGACCGAGTACACCGGCGCCGGCAAACACCATTGGGCGCAGCTCAACTTCGCTCGCGAGATGGGTGTCGAGGTTCGCTGCGGCGACCCGGCCGACAACAAGCCGGGCACGGTGATCGTCATCCCCGAACGGCCGGAGCAGCTGCAGGCCAAGGACTTTGACCTGCTGCGGATGCGCAAGTCGTACGTGCGCAACGCCGTCAAGGCGGCGCCGGCCGACTACGTGCCGACCGCCGCCGACGTCGCCTTTCTGGCGGCCGACACGAACACGGACGCGGCCACGGTCGAAGCCATGCTGGCCGAGCTCAGGGAGGCGTGAGATGGCGCGCGCCGACACGTACGCGCAGGAGCGCGGTCATCTGGCGGGCCTCACCGACGAGCAGCTCGAGGCCCACTTCTGGGAGCTCACGCAGGAGATCGTCGACCCGCTCGTCGAGCTGGCGCGCACGCACACGTCGCCCTCGATCGAGCGCTCGGTGCTGATGCGCATGGGTGTCGATTCGCGCGCCTGCATGGCGATCGTCACCGAGTGCGAAAAACGCGGCCTGCTCGGTCACGGTGCCGGCAACGTCGTGCTGCACTGCGCGACACTGTGGGACGTGGATGTGCGCGCCGCCGCGGCGAAGCTTGCCGGCGGCGCGGGCTGGGACGCCGTCGAGCAGCGCTGGGGGGTGTCCGATGGCTGATCTGCAGGACATGCCGCCACTGGAACCTAACGAGAAGCTCGACATCGCCAAGTTGCTCGAGGGTATCGATCAGTATCGGCCGCGGCGCAAGGGCTGGACGTGGCGCAAGCTCGTACCGCACCAGCATGTCGGCCCGTTCGAGTACCGCGAGACGTCAGCGCCGCTCGAGCGGAGCGTGCCGCTGCCCGCGGCACACTACTTCGGCGACATCGACCCGCAGCCCGATTGCGTGATCACCACGGAGATCGCCTCCGGCCGCTTCGAGGACGACATCCGCCGGATGCGCATGGCGGCCTGGCACGGCGCCGACCACATGATGGTGATCCGCACCGCCGGCCAGAGCCACATGGACGGCCTGCTCGAGGGCACACCAGAGGGCGTCGGCGGTATCGCGATCACGCGCAAGCAGGTACGCGCCACGCGCAAGGCGCTCGACCTGATCGAGGACGAGGTCGGCCGGCCGATCAACTTCCACTCGTACGTGAGCGGAGTGGCCGGCCCCGAAATGGCCGTGATGTTCGCCGAAGAAGGCGTCAACGGGGCCCACCAGGATCCGCAGTACAACGTCCTCTATCGGAACATCAACATGTACCGCTCGTTCGTCGATGCCGCCGTCGCCAAGAAAGTCATGGCGAGCGTACGCATGGCGCAGATCGACGGTGCCCACAACGCCAACGCCACGGCGCGCGAGGCGTGGAAGGTGATGCCCGAGCTGCTCGTGCAGCACGCCATCAACTGCGCCTATTCGGTGTCGGTCGGCATGCCGGCCGAGGACATCTGCCTCTCCACGGTGCCGCCCGACGCGCCGCCGGCGCCGTGCATGCGCATGGATCTGCCGTATGCCGTGGCCTTGCGTGACCTCTTCAAGGACTACAAGATGCGCGCCCAGCAGAACACACGCTACATGGAGTCCTGCGGGCGCGAGGCGACGGTCTCGCACGTGATGAACCTGATGATCTCGCGACTGACGAGCGCCGACATCCAGAGCACGATCACTCCCGACGAAGGCCGCAACGTGCCCTGGCACTACAACAACGTGCACGCCGTCAACACCGCCCGCCAGTCGCTTGTCGGCATGGACGGGCTGCGCGAGATCGTCAAGCTCGACTACGACAACCCCGAGTTCACAGGCAAGGTGCGCGAGTTCAAGGAGCGCGCCGTGCTCTTTCTCGAGGCGATGATCAAGGACGGCGGCTACTTCGCCGCCGTCGAGAAGGGCTACTTCGTCGACTCCGGCCAGTATCCCGAGACCAACGACGACGGCATCGTGCGCCTCGCCGACGGCGGTGTCGCCGCCGGCAGCATCGTCGCGCGCGCCGCCGACTACCTGGCGCCGGTGTGCCATCACTTCGGCGCCAACCATCTGCCCGACGGGCTCGCCAAGCCGTGCGCCGCGATCGGCGGCTGCACACTGTGCGAGCCCGCGCTCGTGCCGTTCACGGACGAGCTCGACCCCGAGGACAACGTCAACGCACGGCTCGCGCAGACCGCCGAGTTGCGCGCCAAGGGGCTCATCAAACCGGAGGTCGAGTGGGCCGGCGACGGCGTCGTCGTGGTGACGATGTTCCTGCCGGCGCCCGAGCGCGTCGCCGAGTTCGCCGCGCTCGAGCTGGGCAAGGCGATGAACCTTCGCGACCCGGAAGTCATCCACAAGCAGGTGATGCATCCCGCGGAGGGCACGCTGATCGAGATGAAGGGCCGGCTCGACGTCTCGGTCGATCCGGCGACGCTCGTGATACCGCCGAAGCCGCAGATGCTCACGGCGGAGGAGATCCGCGCGTTCGTCGCCGAGCGCGGGCTCAAGGTCGTCGGCGCCACCGTCGGCGAGGACGAGCACTCGGTGGGCATGCGCGAGATCATCGACATCAAGCACGGCGGGCTCGAGGGCTTCGGCATCACGTGCGAGTACCTCGGCACTTCGGTGCCGGTCGCGAAGGTGCTCGATGCGGCGATCGAGCACGCCGCCCAAGCGGTGCTGATCTCGACGATCATCTCGCACGGCGACGTGCATCGCCAGAACATGGAGAAGCTCGCCGACCTCGCCGCCGAAAAGGGCGTCCGCGACCAGCTCCTGCTGATCGCCGGCGGCACGCAGGTCACCGACGAGCTCGCCAGGAGCTGGGGCATGGACGCCGGCTTCGGGCGTGGGGCCAAGGGTATCCAGGTCGCCTCGTTCATCGTCAAGACCATGCGCGAGCGCGGGATGTAGTCGCATGCGACCGGCCGATCCGATGGCGACCGCGTGAGAGCGCAGAGTGCAGGAGACGGGCGCGCCGCAGGGCGCGCCCGTCCCGTCGACGCACTCGTCGCCGAGATAGGCTCGACGACGACGGTCCTCTCCGCATTCGCCGGACTGAGCGGCGCGGACGCGACGCCCGTCCTCGTCGGCCAGGGCGTTGCGCCGACCTCCGTCGAGGACGGCGATGTGACGGTCGGCGTCGACGCGGCGCGCGCCGATCTCGAAGCGCAGGTCGGCGCCGTGGCGCCGCGCGTCACGCTCGCCACGAGCTCAGCCGCCGGCGGCCTGCGCATGACGGTGCACGGTCTCACACAGCGGATGACGGCGATGGCCGCGCGCGAGGCTGCGCTCGGCGCCGGCGGCGTCGTCGAGTATCAGACCGCCGGTCGCCTGCGTGACGGCGATCTCACGAAGATCGTCGACGCGCGCCCGAACCTCATCCTGCTCGCCGGGGGCGTGGAGGGCGGCGACTACGGCACGGTCCTCTTCAACGCCGCCCGGCTGGCGGAGCTGCCGATCCGGCCGATCGTCGTGTACGGGGGCAACTCGGCGGTGAGCGGTGAAGCGCGCGCGCTGCTGGAGCGCGCGCGCTTCAAGGTGAGGGTGACGGCTAACGTCTACCCGGGAGTCGACGAGCTCGACATCGTGCCGGCGCGGGCGGCGATCCACGACGCGTTCGAAGAGCACATCACGCACGCTCCGGGGATGGAGAGGATCGGCGCCATCGTCGACGGTGCGATCCTGCCCACGCCCGGCGCCGTCTTGATCGCCGCCGAGCTGCTCGCCGACGTCCTCGGTGACCTCGTCGTCGTCGACGTCGGCGGCGCCACGACGGATGTCCACTCGGTGACCGACGGGAGCCCCGAGATCGCTCCGCTGCAGACGGAGCCGCAGCCACATAGCAAGCGTAGCGTCGAAGGCGACCTCGGCACCTATGTGAGCGCTGCGCACGTGATCGGCATGCTCGCCGCCGGCGAGCGTCCGGCGGCTCCGCCGCCGGCGCTGCCGCGCACACCCGAGGAGGTCGCGGCGGCGCTCACTCTGGCGCACTTCGCGGCGGTCACTGCCGTGCAACGGCACGCCGGCCAGCTGGCGCATCTGTACACGCCGACCGGCCGGCAGACCGTGGCCCGCGGCCGTGACCTCACTGCGTGCCGGCTGCTGATCGGCACCGGCGGTGCGCTGACGCGCCTGCCCGGCGGGGCGGCGACGCTGGCCGACGCACGCGCGAGGAACGGCGGCGAGCGACTGCTGCCGCCCAAGGACGCGCGCTGCGAGCTCGACCGCGAGTACATCTTTGCCGCCTGCGGCGCGCTCAGCGCGCATTTCTCCGCCGAGGCCGTTGTGACGCTCATGCGACGGAGCATCGGCGTATAACTGCGGGTCGAGCAGCGTCGCCAGGACGCTTGCCAGTCGCCGCATTCTGCTATAACGTGCTGCATAGGAAATATGCAGGCCGACGCGAGGACACCCGAAGTCACCATCCACGTCGATCTCGCCAAGATCGAGGCGAATGCGCGCGCGCTCACGCGCCAGCTGCCGGATGTCGCCTTCGTCGGCGTCACCAAGG
>Ga0208716_1000724_pt1 | contig 13382 bp, 12 predicted proteins | sample NGESurdeep092012_8_FD_184482 | JGI IMG/M metagenome (GOLD analysis project Ga0208716, IMG submission 184482) | Arctic peat soil microbial communities from Barrow, Alaska - NGEE Surface sample 415-3 deep-092012 (SPAdes) | ecosystem: Environmental > Terrestrial > Soil > Wetlands > Peat ...
CACGCATCAACGCGAGAGCCTGCGAGAACTTATCGAACATGTGTTCTACTATAGCCCCCATGACCGACAACCGGAAGCCTCATGCACAGTGAATATCATTGCAGAACAACGCATTTCAGAGACAAGGCACTTCAGGAAGTTCACCCTTCGAGGCTGGCCTCGGCGTTACGCGCAAGCTCCGCCCACTGGGTCTCGTGGGTCGGCGGAACCTGGACCCAGGCTTTCATGGGTCGACCGGCCATCGGCTCGAAGAGATGCGCGCCGCTGAGCGCCAGCGCCTTGGCGTGCACGTCCCCCGCGAGCTTGAAGACCATGTCGTCACCGTAGAGACCCGCGAACGCTTTGCCATCCCGGCGCTTGACGGACGGCATGCCGAACATGGACGTACTGACGATGTCCAGCTCCTTTCGGAGCTCCTCGACCACTACGTCGAACCGCACACGCCCTGCCTCAGTGGGAGGGGTCATCTTCGGTGTTTCGGTCATGGCCCAGACTCTAGCCTCGGGACGCCAGGTCAGCCCAAGATGCAAGTCTTGGCGCTCAGGATGAGTCCGCGGTCCGAGAATGGGCCTAGAACAACGCACTCATGAGTGCTCGACGAGCCTTCTGCACCCGTTCGTCATGGGCGCCAACGACCGCGAACAGCTCGACCAGGTGCTCACGTACCGTCTCGCGCTCATCCCCGCCGGTTGCCCGAACCACGTCGACCAGACGCACGAAGGCGTCCTCGACGTGGCCGCCAAGGACGTCAAGATCGGCCACCAGCATCTGTGCCGTGATATCGGTTGGAGCCTCCGCAGCAGCAACGCGAGCAGCCTTCTGGTCGACTCCTGCGGTGCGCTGCATGAGCTTGACGTGGGCCAGCCCGACTGCGGCGTCGTCGTCAGCAGGGTTCTGTGCCAACGCCTGGGTGTAAGCGGCGGCCGCGGCGTCAAGGTCGTCACGCTCGATCGCGTCGAACGCCTCCTGGTGCAGCGGCGGCAGCTCGGGCTCGACCTCAGCTTCGCCGGTTGCTGCGACGGCAGCCCGTCCAGTCACACCGTGCTCGGCAGCCAGCTTGAGCAGCTCGTCGATATACACGCGCACCTGCTCAGCGCTCTGGGCACCGGCGAACAGCGGCACCGGCTGACCTGCCACGAGCCCGAGCGTCACCGGCACCGACTGGGCCTGGAAGGCCTGCAACAGGCCAGGGTTGGCGTCGACGTCGACCGACACGAGCTGGAAGCGTCCCTCGTAGGACGCTGCCACTGAAGCCAGCACCTCGACGAAGTCCGCCGAGGCCGGCAGACGCTGCGACCACAGGACCACGACCGCCGGAACGGTCTGTGTGCCGGTGACGATGGCCTGGAAACCGCCATCGGTGCCCTCGATCACAAGTCCGCTGCCAGCTGCCGCCCCGGTCGCAGGGCTGGGCTGGCTGAGCGTTGACAGGTCCACGGCACCACGAAAGGCGGCCGAGCTGATGGGATTCGAAGTCATGCGTTCATTCTCCCTGATGTCGGCTCCGATCAGGAGCCCGACCCTGCGACGATCTGCTCCCGGGCCGCAATCAGGGTGGCCTGCCCCGTGGTTTGGGGTACGGCAAAGATGACGAACTCCAAGGTGGTCATCGTGGCAGCCTTGGTGATCAGCTTCTTGCCGGTCAGCAGGACAAACTCTTTGTTGGCAACGGTATTGACGTTCTGGTCCGCCTTCACCGCAAAGGAGTCCGTGCGCACGAGGACTCCGAAGACCAGTGCGTCGCCACTGGCTTGCCGCACGGCATACACGGAGTTCGGGGCGACCTTGTGGACCTGGCTGAAGGTGGCCTGGGACGCAACGCCTTTGGCAACCCCAGCCGCTCCGGCCTGCACCTGGCCCGAGAAGGAGTCCGCCACGAACGGCGGCTTGGGGACGGCCTTGGCTGGAAAGGCCATCTGCGCGGCGTAGAGATTCATCAGAGTAGTGGGAGCCACCGCCAGCCCTGTGCGAGCGGTTACCAGAGGTCCTGTGCTGTTTGTGACCAGCGGCGAACCCGAGCTGAGCCGGTCAAAGGGCTTGACCGTGGCCGGCGGCACCATCTCGGCCGACATGCTGATCCGGTACGGCGTCGCGGCATCCGGGGAGATCAGGAGGTGCAGGATGGGCAGGCCGCCATCCGGCGCCACGGTCTGGGCGACGATGAACCGAGGAAAGCCGAAACCGCGGGAAACGGCCAGAAGCTTGGGATGCGGCGCCAGGAGCGGGGATGTCGCGACCGCCGGCTGGACACTGGCCAGCTTGATCCGACCGGCAACCCCGCGTAGACCCTCACTCGTGTATGCCGTTCTCAGGTCTGCGCGGGAAGCTGCGCCGGTCGTCGTCTCCCCCAGGTAGGCAGCCGTGAAGGTTCTGCTGAGGATCCTCTTGGCTTGGTCGACGGTCAGCGGAGCCGAGGTGGTGCTCGCCTTCGGGGGCTCGTGAATGCCCAGCAAGGCATGTGTGGCTCCCCATCCCGGCACGGACGTGATCACGACGACCGACACGACACAGACGACGGACACCACGATGACGCGCACAATCCGGATCAGGTCGTCGCGGCGGAGCCTCAACGCCGCCGCGGCCTTCGTGATCAGCTCCTGTCGGAGCAGGTCATCGCGGCGAAGTCTCAACACGGCCGTGGCCTTCGTGATCAAGTCCTGGCGGGTCATGCTGAGGCCTCGGAGGTCTTGGCCGCGGCTTTAGCCTTGGCCACATTGCTGCGGACCGTCAGAAGCCGGCCCTGCCACAGATCGTTGAGGGCGAACGCGGCCAGGACCGCCCCGATCGTTGCCATGGCCAGAGCCTCGAAGAACCAGGCGCGATCGGCCCAGCTCAACGTCACCTTGGCATTGGTCAGGGCGGTGGTATCACCGGAAGTGACCACCACCGTCTCGGGTCCCCTGCCCTGGTCGACCACCAGGGCGACCGAACCCGCCCCCGTGGCGCTGAGTCGCCAGATATCTGCCGTGCTGACGTCAGTCAGCGCGCCCGCCCCTGAAGCGTGAAGGTCAAGTCGCCCCGCCGGATAGTGCAAGCCGCTGACCGTCGACACGGCCGAGCCGGCCAGAATCGCGCGGGCATCAGGGCTGGGAGCCACGGCCAGGAGGAGCGCACCGCCATCCGCGCGGGTTGCTGTGACGCGCACCGGCACATCCACCGCATTGAGCACATCGGACGGGACAGCTATGGCGCCAGGAGCCTTCGAGGTGGCACTGAACTGCGCCTCACCTGAGGGCCCGAGCATAATGACGATCCACGCTCCGACAGCCACGAGTACGATGCCCGTGCCGGCGATGACGGCGCCTAGAGCCCGTCGGGTTGATGCTGGCAAGTTCTGTCCTCACGTTGATGAGTGGTCATCACGAAGGCCCACCTGCCCACGAGTCGTTCTCACCACCATAGAACCATCTCGGCGGCACGGAACCACAAACGGCGATCACGACAACCGTCGGCCCAACCGGATCAGAACCGCGCCGGCTCCCGATAGACGCCCCAGACGTCGCGCAAGGCGTTGCAGATCTCGCCCAGCGTGGCCTCGGCCCGAACCGCATCGAGCATGGCGGGAACCATGTTCTGCGACGTCCCCGCGACCTCGACCAGGTGGCGGACGGCAGCACCCACGGTGGCCTCGTCACGGGCCGCCCTGCGGGCGGTCAGCGTCGTCACCTGATCCAGCTCGACCTCGTGGCTGACTCGCAGGATCTCCAGCTCCGCACTGACCGACTCGGTGTGGCAGTTGACACCGACCACCTTCTTATCGCCCTTCTCGAGAGCGATCTGGTACGTGAATGCCGCGTCCGCGATCTCGGACATGAACCAGCCGTCCTCGATGCCACGCAGGATGCCCGACGTCATCGGACCGACCGCGTGCGACACCTTGCCGTCAGGACCCTGTGCGCGGCCCAGCTCCCCCATGGCCCTGATGTTGTCGAAGATCGCTTCCGCATCGGCCTCGATCCGGTCGGTGAGGGCCTCGACATACCAGGAACCACCGAGGGGGTCAGCGACGTTGACGACGCCGGTCTCCTCCATGATCACCTGCTGGGTGCGCAGTGCCACCTCGGCCGACTGCTCGGTCGGCAGAGCCAAGGTCTCGTCAAGAGCGTTCGTGTGCAACGAGTTCGTGCCCCCCAGGACCGCAGCGAGCGCCTGCACAGCCGTGCGCACGACGTTGTTGATCGGCTGCTGGGCCGTAAGTGAGACACCGGCGGTCTGGGTGTGGAAGCGCAGCCACTGCGCCTTGTCGGTCTTGGCGCCGTAGGTGTCACGCATCCATCGCGCCCAGATCCTGCGGGCCGCGCGGAACTTGGCAATCTCCTCGAAGAAGTCGAGGTGGCTGTCGAAGAAGAAGGACAGACCGGGAGCGAAGACGTCGACGTCCATCCCTCGGGAAAGCCCCAGCTCCACGTAGCCGAACCCGTCGGCGAGGGTGAAGGCGAGCTCCTGGGCGGCCGTGGCTCCGGCCTCACGGATGTGGTACCCGGAAACCGACAAGGGCTTGTATGCCGGGATGTTGACTGAGCAGTACTCCATCAGATCCCCGATGAGACGCAGATGGGGCTCCGGCTCGAACAGCCACTCTTTCTGGGCGATGTACTCCTTGAAGATGTCCGTCTGCAACGTGCCGTTCAGGACGCCTGGATCGACTCCCTGTCTTTCTGCCGCGACGATGTACATACAGAAGACGGGGACCGCCGGGCCACTGATCGTCATCGACGTGGTGACCTGGTCCAGGGATATGTCCTTGAACAGGATCTCCATGTCGGCGGCCGAGTCGATGGCCACCCCACAGTGACCAACCTCACCAAGACTCAACGACTCATCCGAGTCCCGGCCCATCAGGGTCGGCATGTCGAAGGCGACGCTGAGGCCGCCGCCGCCGCGGTTCAAGATCATCTTGTACCGCTCATTGGTCTGCTTGGCATTTCCGAAGCCGGCGAACTGCCGAATCGTCCACGGGCGTCCGCGATGTCCGGTGGCGTGTAGCCCGCGGGTGAAGGGGAACTCTCCCGGCCAGCCGATCCGCTCAAAACCAGGGATCGCCGCCGCCACCTCTTCGTCGGAGCCTGAAGGCCCGTAGACAGCGTCGACCTGAACACCGGACAGGGTCGTGAAGTCCGCATCACGCACCAGGCCCTTGGCGAGCGCCGCGTCATACCTCTGCTGCCAGCGGGCCCGGCCGGACATCGGAACTCCGGTGGACTGGGTGCTCTCGGTCGTCATGGAGACATTTAATAGGACGTCCTAGTAATTGTCACTGCCATGGGGGATGAGGTTTTGGCACCAACCCCGCTAACCGGAGAAATCGCCGGCCGCGACGCGCACCTTGCGCAGCAGGGCAAAGAGCTGTTCGTGCTCGGCAGGGGTCAGCGCACCGAGGCTGAACCCGGCGGCCACGAGATCCCTGGTGGCCGCTTCCACGACCTCGCGGCCCTCGGGAGTAATGGTTGCGAGCATTCCCCGACCGTCAGCCGGGTTGGGAGCCCGTTCAACCAGACCCTGGCCGACCAGACGCTGAACGATGTTCGTGACGCTTGTCGGGTGGACCATGAGCCGCTGCCCGATCTTGCTCATCGACAGTCGTCCCTCGCGGCTGAACGCGAGCAGCACCAGAGCCTCGTACCGCGCGAACGTCAGCCCGTGTCGACCGACCGTTGCGTCAAAGTCACCCAGGAGCAGTTGCTGCACACGCATGATCGAGGTTGCCGAGGCCATCGCGACCGGTTCCGATCGTGCGCCCCAGCGAACGCGCCAAAGGTCGGAGGCACGACGGATCGGGTCGAACCGGAGGGCAACGGGCTTGGCCACGACGACACGCTAGCGCTCGGCAGACCGCCGGGCCATGCGTAGCTCGGTGGCACCGGTGACCTCGTCCAACATGGTGGCACCATCCATCCGGAAGCCGTGGCGGCGGTAGAAGCTCTGAGCACGCGCGTTCTCCGCAAGAACCCACACCATGGCGTCGCTGTCGCCGGCGGTGACCCGGATCAGGTCGTCAGCCAACCCGCTGCCCCGCTGAGCGGCCGTGACGTTGATCGAGTAGAGCTCCCAGGCAGTTGGGGCGTCGTCATCACGCGTGGCCCCGGCTGTGGCCAGACCGATGATCGTCCCATCCTCATCGATGGCGGCGGCCACCCTGGACCCGGGTTCGTCCACCTCGAGCCGCATCCGCCACCTCGGTGCAGGCTCAAGCTCAGGAAGGCCGTTGGCGGTCAAGGGCCTTCTCCAGGCGCTCGACCTTGGCGGTGAGCTCCCCCTCGAATCCGGGGCGGATGTCGGCCTTGAGGACCAGGCTGACCCTCGGGCCGAACGCTCCCACCGCCTCGCAGGCTCGGCGCACGACATCCATGCACTCTTCCCAGGTTCCCTCGACCGTGGTGAACATCGAGTCGGTGTGGTTGGGAAGGCCGCTGTCCCGTACGACCCTGACTGCCGCAGCCACGGCCTCACTGACCGACCCCGTGGACTCGGGCTCGGACGGGGAGGGGGCGACAGAGAACGCGATAAGCATGTTTCCGATGGTAGGCCGTAAAGTCGAAGGCGTGACCCTTCGCCCCGGCTGGCGTCCCTTCGCGACCTTCGACTGGAACTCGCGTTCGTGCGGGTTGCACGGCCATGCCACCTACGCGCCGACCGAGCCGGCCCTTGCGGCGAGGTTGCAGACCACCACTCCGTCGGGGCATGCCTGGCGCTGCCTGCGCTGCGGTGCCTACATCCTGGGCGCGCCCCAAGGTTCTGGTCCGGCCAATGCCGCACCGATCGTCCTGCGTGGCAAGGCTCTGCGGGACACGTTCGTCCTGCGGTTCCTGGCGGTCGACCGTGGCGTCCGCGGCTCCCTCCTGCTGGCTCTGGCCTACGGGGTCTGGCGATTCGACGGAGCCCGTGGCGCGCTGAGGCAGGTCCTGAACACGTACCTGCCCATCCTCGATCCGCTGGGGGACAAGTTCGGCGTCGATCTTGAAGAGAGCGGCCCGGTCCGCCTGATCCAGCAAGCCCTGACGGCAAGGCACTCCACGCTGTTGCTCGTGGCGCTGGGGGTCCTGGCCTACGGCATCCTCGAGCTTGTCGAGGCCTACGGTCTGTGGTTCAAGAAACGCTGGGGCGAATACGTCGCCGTCGTGGCAACGGCACTCTTCATCCCGCTGGAGATCCACGAGATCATGGTCAAGGTCAGCTGGCTGCGGGTCGGCGCCCTGATCATCAACCTGTTCGCCGTCGCGTACATCCTGTGGACCAAGCGACTCTTCGGGTTCCGGGGCGGTCACGCGGCATTCGAGGCGGAGCGCCGGAACGACTCACTGCTCGAGCTTGAGCACGCGGCAGCCCTTGAGTATGCCGAAACGTCTGAGGAGTCTGCAGCCACCGCCGGTGGTCATGATCCGGCGGCGGACAGCTATGCCGGCTCGCGAGACATGTCGACGTCCGACTGAACTACGTAACGGCGGCTCAGGTGACCGCGGCTCAGGTGACCGCAGCCAGGATTCGGTCGGCAGCGGCGTAGGGATCACTGGTGCCGTCCACGACATGCCCGGCGAGCTCGTCCACTCCCTGTCCATGGCGCAGGTCACCTATTCGGGCGCGCAGCGCCTGTATGGCGATCGCCTCGATCTCGTCGCCCGCTCGACGCACGCGGCGATCCCGCAGCGTCCCTGAACCCTCCATCCAGGCGAAGTGATCATCGATCGCGGCCATCACCTCGTCGATACCATCTCCGCGGGCCGCAACCGTCTTGAGCACCGGGGGGCGCCAGAGGTCCGGTTCGGAGCGGTCCCCCAGGCTGATCATGTGCCGAAGATCACGAACCGTCGCGTCGGCGCCCTCGCGGTCTGCCTTGTTCACGACGAAGATGTCACCGATCTCCAGGATTCCGGCCTTGGCCGCCTGGATGCCGTCGCCCATCCCGGGTGCGAGAAGCACCAGGGTGGTATCAGCCAGACCGGCCACCTCGACCTCGCTCTGGCCCACGCCGACAGTCTCGACCACCACGACGTCACAGCCCGCGGCATCAAGGACGCGCAGCGCCTGAGGAGTCGTCCAGGAAAGACCACCGAGGTGACCGCGACTGGCCATCGAACGGATATAGACCCCCGGGTCAAGTGCATGATCCTGCATGCGGATCCGGTCACCCAGCAAAGCGCCGCCTGAGAACGGCGAAGACGGGTCGACTGCCAGGATGCCGACTCGCTTGCCTCGAGCCCTCAGCGCACCGACCAGCGCGTTGGTAATCGTCGACTTGCCGACCCCGGGGCTACCGGTGATGCCGAAGATGTGCGCCCGGCCGGTGTGCGGCGCGAGAGCCGCCATCACTTCGCGCAGCGCCGGATGGCCGTCCTCGACCAGCGAGATGAGCCGGGCGACGGCACGCGGAGCTCCTGCCCTGGCCGCTTCGACCAGGGCAGGAACATCAACGGGTCTGCTTGCCATCATCAAGGGTTCAACGTTGAGGTCAGCTTCGAGGTCATTGCTGGGGGACGCGCACGATCAGTGCGTCTCCCTGCCCGCCGCCACCGCAGAGAGCGGCCGCACCGACGCCGCCACCACGGCGTTTGAGCTCCAGCACGAGGTGCAGGGTAATCCGGGCCCCGGACATGCCGATGGGGTGCCCGACGGCGATCGCGCCTCCATTGACGTTGACCTTGTCTGCGTTGATCCCGAGAATCTTCGTGGAGGCCAGCCCCACCGCGGCGAAGGCCTCGTTGATCTCGACCAGGTCGAGGTCCCCCGGGCTGATGCCCTCCTTCGCACAGGCCCTGGCGATGGCCTGTGCAGGCTGACTCTGCAGCGAGGAGTCTGGGCCTGCGACGACACCGTGGGCGCCGATCTCGGCAAGCCAGGTCAGGCCCAGCTCTTCGGCCTTCGCCTTGCTCATCACCACGACGGCCGCGGCGCCGTCGGAGATCGGTGACGCAGAGCCGGCCGTGATGGTGCCGTCCTTGCTGAACGCGGGGCGAAGCTTGGCCAGAGTCTCGGCGGTCGTGTCCGCACGGATGCTCTCGTCGGTCTTGAACTCGATCGGGTCGCCCTTGCGCTGAGGAATCGAGATCGCAACGACCTCGTCGTCGAAAAGTCCGTCCTTCCAGGCGCGCGCGGCGAGCTGGTGGCTGCGGGCCGAGAACGCGTCCTGCTCGGCGCGGGAGAACTGCACGTCACCGGTGTTGCCTTCCTCCGTCAGCAATCCCATGCCCTGGTCCGTGAACGAGTCCCACAGACCGTCGCGGTCCATGTGATCGTGCATCGTGACATCGCCATACTTGAAGCCCGCGCGGCTCCTCTCCAGCATGTGCGGAGCGTTGGACATCGACTCCTGGCCACCAGCCACGATGATCTCGAACTCACCCGCGCGGATCAGCTGGTCGGCCAGCGCGATCGCGTCAATCCCTGACAGGCACACCTTGTTGATACTCAGCGCGGGGACGTTCATCGGAATGCCGGCCTTCACAGCGGCCTGGCGTGCGGGGATCTGGCCGGCGCCGGCGGTCAGCACCTGGCCCATGATCACGTAGTCCACCTGGTCGCCTCGCAAGCCGGCCTTCTCCAGGGCGCCCTTGATGGCCAGGCCGCCCAGATCCACTCCGGAGAAGTCCTTCAGGGAGCCCAGCATGCGACCCAACGGGGTGCGGGCTCCGGCAACGATCACCGATACGGGACTTTCGCTCATGTGAGTGCCTCCAACAAGTAGGTAGACGAGTGCGCCCGAAACGTGCGAGCACGCCTTTTTGCCGTCATCCTAGCCGCGCAGCGCAGTCAGTGAACCGCGGTGATCAAGACACCCCATACCTGTCCAAACCGACCGGGGGTTGTCTGCGGTTCGCATAGGCTGGCTCACATGACCCAACAGCCTGCAGACCTTTTCACCGCGATCGACCACGTTGGCGTGGCTGTGAACGACCTCGATGCCGCAATCGCCTTCTACCGCGACACCTATGGGATGACCCTGCAGCACCAAGAGGTCAACGAGGAGCAGGGCGTCCGCGAGGCGATGATGGCTGTGGGCGCGTCCGGCTCATGCATCCAGCTGCTGGCACCGCTCACGCCGGAGTCGACGATCGCCAAGTTCCTCGATCGTTCGGGCCCCGGGATCCAGCAGGTGGCCTATCGCGTCGTCGACCTGGACGCCGTGTCGGCAACACTGCGTCAGCGTGGACTTCGCCTGCTGTTCGACGCGCCGCGGCGTGGCACCTCCGACAGCCGGGTGAACTTCATCCACCCCAAGGATGCGGGCGGGATTCTGGTCGAGCTCGTCGAGCCGGCTGCCGCCACCGCACACTGAGCCACCGGCGGTAGCCGGAGGAACACCTTGCTCACCGTGCTCAAGGCAGATGGACTCGCATTCGCGACGGTCTCGAAGCTGTGCCGCCTGCGGTGAGCGAGGTCACCATGTGCGGAAGTTCACCTGGCCTTCCCCTTCCGGCCCGCTGACAAGTAGTTTCAGCGAACACAGAGTTTCAGCACCCATGGTGTTCAGCGGACCCGGTGGTTCAGCCCAGCCCGGACAGTGCTTCCAGCAACCACGGTGTCTTCAGCACCCATAGCGTTTCCAGCACCCATAGCGTTTCCAGCACCCATAGCGTTTCCAGCACCCATAGCGTTTCAGCCCAGACGTTGTTACAACCGAGGCAGCAGGTTCTGACTCGCCCACTCGTTCTGAGGAGTACCACGATGCAGGCCATTCGCGATGCGATCCTCTCCGGCGACCGATCGCCGGAAACGTATGCCGCACTGGAGATCCCGGCGAGATACCGCGCCGTCACGGTGCACAAGGACGAGGTCGACATGTTTGCCGGCATGGCCAGCCGGGACAAGGACCCACGCAAGAGCCTGCACGTGGAAGAGGTCGACGTCCCCGAGCTCGGCCCGGGCGAGGCGCTCGTGGCCGTGATGGCCAGCGCCATCAACTACAACACGGTGTGGACCTCCATCTTCGAGCCCATGTCCACCTTCGGCTTTCTCGAGCGCTATGGCCGGATGTCGCCGGCAACCAAGAAGCACGACCTCCCCTATCACGTGGTCGGCTCCGATCTCTGCGGCGTCGTCCTGCGGACGGGCCCCGGCGTCAACGCCTGGAAACCCGGCAACGAGGTCGTCGCACACTGCCTGTCCGTGGAGCTCGAACACGCCGACGGTCACAACGACACGATGCTGGACCCGGAGCAGCGCATCTGGGGCTTCGAGACCAACTTTGGTGGTCTGGCCCACCTCGCACTGGTCAAGGCCAACCAGCTGATGCCCAAGGCCGGCCACCTCACCTGGGAGGAGGCTGCCGTGCCCGGGCTGGTGAACAGCACGGCATACCGTCAGCTCGTCTCGCGCAACGGTGCCGGGATGAAGCTCGGCGACGTCGTGCTCATCTGGGGTGCCAGCGGAGGACTCGGCTCGTACGCCACCCAGATGGCGCTCGCCTCCGGCGCCACCCCGATCTGCGTGGTCTCCAGCCCTGACAAGGCCGAGCTCTGCCGGAAGATGGGGGCCAAGCTCGTCATCGACCGCAGCCGCGACACCGGTGAGGGGTACCAGTTCTGGAAGGACCAGAACACCCAGGACCCCCGCGAGTGGAAGCGCCTCGGCGCCAAGATCCGCCAGCTGACCGGCGGCAAGGACCCCGACATCGTCTTCGAGCACCCAGGCCGCGAGACCTTCGGCGCCAGCGTCTTCGTCGCGCGCAGGGGGGGCACCATCGTGACCTGTGCGTCAACCTCGGGGTTCCTGCACGAGTATGACAACCGCTACCTCTGGATGAGCCTCAAACGCATCGTCGGCTCGCACTTCGCCAACTACCGCGAGGCGTGGGAGGCCAACGACCTCATCCACCGGGGTCTCATCCACCCGACGCTGAGCAAGACGTACTCCCTCGACCAGGTCGGTCAGGCTGCCTACGACGTCCACCGAAACCTGCACCAGGGCAAGGTCGGCGTGCTCGCCCTCGCCCCGCAAATCGGTCTCGGCGCCACGGACCTGGAGAAAAGGGAAGCGCTCCTGCCCGCGATCAACCGTTTCCGGGATACCTGAGAAAATCCCGCCTGACCGGGCACATTCGATCGAGGCAAACCTCGTCAGGATGCCGCTGAGACGGTCAAGACGACCGTTGATCGAATCGAGCGACCAAGGCCTGAGACAAATCTCGTTTAGTCCTTTCGCACTCCGTGTCTGTAGCCTACAATCGCGCGGTCTCCAAGATCTGGGGCCTCGCCTCGGGCCGGTACCTGCCCGAGGCGTAGCGCCAGATAGTGAAGGGCCCAAACATGGCCAGCACAGTCCTGGAGTCACCCGACGTCGCGGCGGCGAAAACCGACGAGGGAATGCGGTTCGGCCATCCTCGTGGCCTATCCACGCTCTTCTTCACCGAGGTGTGGGAACGGTTCAGCTACTACGGCATGAGAGCACTGCTCGTGCTCTTCATGACAGCAGCAGTCACCGGAACCAATGCCGGGCTCGGGTTGGACGTCAAGACGTCGACCGCCATCTACGGCCTCTACACGTCCATGGTCTACCTGCTCGCCCTTCCCGGCGGCTGGGTCGCCGACAAGCTGTGGGGTCAGCAACGCGCGGTCTTCGTCGGTGGCTGCATCATCGCCATCGGTCATTTCACCCTTGCCGCCCCGCTGATCGGGTTGCCGGTGCTGCCAACCTTCTTTGCCGGGTTGTTCTTCATCATCGTGGGTACCGGACTGCTCAAGCCCAACGTCTCCAGCATCGTTGGCCAGCTGTATGACGTGCGGGCTCGCCTTCTGGGGAAGCAGAACCCTGGGGGGCAGAACCCGGGCAAGGTCGATGCCGTCGATCTCGGGGCGCGCCGGGACGCGGGCTTCTCCATCTTCTACATGGGCATCAACATGGGCGCGATCATGGGCCCGTTCATCTGCGGCACCATCGGTGAGAAGGTCAACTACCACTGGGGCTTCTCCGCCGCGGGTTTCGGCATGCTGTTCGGGCTCGTCCAGTACCGCATGGGTGCCAAGTACCTCGGTGAGGCCGGCCTGCGCCCCGCTGTCGAGGACAAGGCGGCCAAGGCCGCTCTGTCGGTCAAGTTCTACTCCGTCACCGTGACTGTCCTGGCCACGGTGGGCCTGCTGATCGGGCTGGGCGTTTCGGGCATCATCAGCCTCCCGGTGACCGACGTGGCGCGGTGGCTTGGTTACGGCATCGTCGTGATCGCCGTGATCTACTTCGGCTACCTGCTGCTGCGTGCCGGCTACGGACGCGAGGACAAGCGACGCATCCTCGTCGTCGTGTGGCTCTTCGTCCTGTCGGCAATCTTCTGGTCGGGCTTCGAGCAGGCCGGCTCGTCGATGAACCTGTTCGCGGAGAAGCTCACCAACCGCAACATCGCGGGTTGGCAGATGCCGACGTCGTGGCTGCAGAACGTCAACCCGATCTTCATCATC
>Ga0208716_1000726_pt1 | contig 13371 bp, 12 predicted proteins | sample NGESurdeep092012_8_FD_184482 | JGI IMG/M metagenome (GOLD analysis project Ga0208716, IMG submission 184482) | Arctic peat soil microbial communities from Barrow, Alaska - NGEE Surface sample 415-3 deep-092012 (SPAdes) | ecosystem: Environmental > Terrestrial > Soil > Wetlands > Peat ...
CTTCGACTCCGCCACGCCGGCGGCTGGACCTGGGCAGAGGCCGCGCTCACCAATCTGCTCGACGACCCGGTGGTGCGGGGCGTGGTCTGCAACCTGCGCCTCAGCATTCGGCGCAGCGCGCAGGAAGAAGCGGAAGCCAGGGCCGAACAGCTTCAAACGGCGCTGGAATCCCGGTTGACCATCGAACAGGCCAAGGGCTTTCTCGCCGGCCGCGATGGCACCACGATCGATGCTGCCTTCGAGCGGCTGCGGGCTCATGCGCGCAAGCATCAGCTCGCCATCCGCGATGTCTCCCACCTCGTCCTCGACGGGGAGCTCTTCGCCTCGAAGCCCCCCGACCCGGTTCAGTAGCGCAGCGCAATCGTGGGCGCCGGCTTCGGCTACCCGGGGGCGACCGCTCTGCTGCGGGTGGAGACGATCAGCACCAACACCAGAACCGCCAGCACGCCCGCGGTGACATAGAGCGACGCCGGCAAGAACGAGGTGGCTGCCACCAGGACGGCTGCGCCGTTCACCGCCCGGGCGATGAGGCGGGAGCGCCCCGGATGCGCATGCAACGCGGCAACTGCAACCAGGTAGACCGCCACCGGTACGGTCGTGGCCGTGCTCGCCAGGGTCTGACCGATGCCTTCGGCCAGCTCCCGGTGGTAGGACACAGCGACCACCAGTCCGGCGCCCACCGCGGCCGCGGCCGCGAACACGAAATAGTGGCCGTACCCCCAGATGAACGCGGAACGAGGGGAATCCAGCCGCGGGTTGTCCTCGTGGTCGAAATAGACCCACCACATGCAGAACAGGATGACGACGCCGGCCACTGCGAGACCGATCAGCGTCGCGCTGTCGGTGTCATCCAACGCCCCCTGGAATGCCAGCGTCGCGGCCGTCACCGACTCCCCGAGCACGATCACGGTGAACAGACCGTATCGCTCGGCGATGTGGTGCGGGTGGAACGTCGTCATGCTGGGTCTTTCAGCGATCACCGGGACCGCGAGTTCGGCGATCACCCCGATGGCAAAGCCGATGTAGGCGAAACCCACCGGCGCCCACAGCAACAGCAGCCAGTACAGCTGGACAAGCGACACGCCGACCGCATACCGCAAGTCGGTGCGGCGGCGCGGCGGATCCGATCGCGCGGCGCGGATCCATTGGGTCACCATGGCCAACCGCATGATCACGTACCCGATCACGATGACGACGTTGCCCCCGCCGTCGAACCACCGCGGGATCCCGGCGGCCATCACCAGCGATCCGGCGATCTGCACCAGCACCGTGAGCCGGTAGGGCACGTCGTCGTTGTCGTAAGCGGAGGCGAACCAGGTGAAGTTCATCCACGCCCACCAGATGGCGAAGAACACCATGAGGTACTGCACGACGCCACTGGCGACGTGGTTCTCGACGATCGCGAGGTCGAGCCCGGCAGCACCCTGAGCGATGGCGACCACGAAACACAGGTCGAACAGCAACTCGAGAGGAGTGGACACGCGGCCGCCTTCGTCCGGCCGGCGGGCCGTCATCGGGACGTACCAGGGTCTCGCCGCGGCGGCGGGCGCCGCCGGATGTTCGCTCATGACGAAGGGTCCGTTCGTCAGGGTGACGGCCTTGCTGGGCCTTGGGGACCGATCGACCCTAACTTCCCAGGTTCACCGCAGTCCGGGTAGGCAAGAAGCGCCCATGCGCAGCGCACAGGGCGGGCACCTCGGGTGCCCGCCCTGTTGCGACTCTCAACCCATCGCGTCGGCGTCAGAAGCCGCCGAAGTCACCGCCACCACCGAAGTCACCGCCACCACCGAAATCGCCACCGCCGCCGAAATCGCCGCCACCACTGAAATCGCCGCCGCCGTCACCACCACCACCGTCACCACCGCCGCCGTCACCGCCATCTCCGCCGTCGGCCTGCCCGGCGTCGTACCCGGCGTCGTACCCTCCGGCCCAGCCGATCCCCGCCATGCCGCTGAACAGCGTCGAGGCGACCAGATAGGTGCCGACGCCCCAGGCCCCGGCGACCAGCGCCGGTTTCCACCACGGTTCGGAATACCAGCCGCGCGGGACGGGCCGACCGGCCACCATGCCCCCCGGGTAGTAGTGCTGGGTATTGACGCCGGGTTGCGGCGAGGCCTCGTATTCGTGACCTTCGACGCTGACCCGACGATCCTCGCTGACCGCGCCCGCCTGTTGCTGGCCGGGGATGGCAGGCAGATCGGGACCGGGGTCAATGCCTAGCGACGTCCGTGCGGCGCGGACGTAGTACAGGCCTTCGTAGGCGGTCTGCTGTGCGAGCCGGTATTGCTGCACCGATCTGGCCTGCTCGACCTGCGAGCCGGCGGCGGTGAACCGCTCCGCGGCATCGGCAAGGGCCTGCCTGGCGGCCGGGTCGTCCTTGGGGTCCAGCGAGTAGACCTGCCCGCCGAGCCGCTCCACCCAGCGGCGAGCCTCGGCCTGCGAATCCTCCAGCGACCTGGCCGAACTCGCCCCACGCTGCCGCATGTAGTACAGCGCGGCAACAACCACCGCCGCGATGATCACGACCCATAGGAGTGTCTCCACTCGTCGTTCCTTTCCATTCACTGTGTGACGGTCCGTCGGTCCAGCCGTCAACCACCGTCGTGCTGTGGTCGTACTGGAAGCAACGACCGGTGCTCCGTGATCGTTCCACGGCATGCGCGGGCAGTCAGCCGCGCCAGTCAGCCGCGAGTCAGCCGCCAATCAGCGCCGCCGTTTGCGGGTGCCGAACACCGACCGACCCATCGCGCCACCCAAGGACGTGCCCAGCGACTTCATGAAGGACGTCACGACGGGGTTGTTGAGCATCTCGCCCAAGCCACCCGATCCCTGCCCGGTCTGCCCGCGCGGCTGTCCCGACGGAACGGGGGCGGGAACCGACGCGGGCACCTCGTCCAGGTACGGGTTGTACGGCTCGGGGACCAGGGACGGCCAGCCGTCGGCGCCGACCGTCGGCGCGCTGGGCGTTCCCGGAACGGGGGCAGTGCCGGTCGGGATGGTGACGGGAGCCGCGCCGGGTGCAGCCGTCGGCGCGACCCTGGCGGTGAGCATCTCGTAGGCAGATTGCCGGTCCACCGCCTGGCCGTAGGTCGCGAAGAGTGGTGAGTTCGCGACCGCCGCGGCGACAGCGTTCGCTGGTGCCGGCGCCATCAGCGAGCGCGGCGCCCGAACCCGGGTCCAAGCCACCGGTGTCGGGGCGCCCCGCTCGGACAGCACGGTGACGATGGCCTCCCCGATGCCGAGGCTGGTCAGCGCCGTGGACAGCTTGTAGTCCTCGGTGATCGGGTACGTCTTGACGGTCGCGGCCAGCGCCTTCTGGTCGTCCGGGGTGAAGGCGCGCAGGGCATGCTGGATCCGGGCACCGAGCTGGGAGAGCACCGGTCCGGGCACGTCTGTCGGCATCTGCGTGCAGAAGAAGACGCCCACCCCCTTGGACCGGATCAGCTTCACCGTCTGCTGCACAGCCTGCAAGAACGCCTTGGACGCGTCGGCGAACAGCAGATGTGCCTCGTCGAAGAGGAAGACCAGCTTGGGTTTGTCCAGGTCGCCCACCTCGGGCAGTTCCTCGAACAGCTCGGCGAGCAGCCACATCAGGAACGTGGAGAACAGCACCGGCCGGGTCTGCAGCTTCCAGACCTCGAGCAGGCTGATCACCCCGCGGCCGTCGGGCGCGAGCCGGATCAGGTCGGAGACCACGAGCTCGGGTTCGCCGAAGAACGCGTCACCGCCCTGGGCGTCCAGATTGGTCACCGCGCGCAAGATCACTCCGGCGGTGGCCTTGGACACCCCACCGAGTTCGCGGAGGTCTTCCTTGCCCTCGTCGCTGGTCAGGTGCATGATCACCGCCCGCAGATCCTTCAGGTCCAGCAACGGAAGGGTGCGCTGGTCGGCCCAGTGGAAGATCAGCCCGAGGGTGGATTCCTGGGTGTCGTTCAGGCCCAGCACGTTCGACAGCAGGATCGGCCCGAACGAGTCGATCGTCGCGCGCACCGGGACGGCCCCGCCCTGCCCGGCAAGGCTGAGGAACTCCACCGGGAATACCGCCGGCGCCCAATCGTCGCCGGTCTCGGCCGCCCGCTGGGTGGTCCGGTCACCGGGCTCGCCCGGGGCGAACAGCCCGGTGAGATCGCCCTTGACGTCGGGGATGAACACCGGGACGCCGGCGGTGGACAGCTGCTCGGCGATCACCTGCAACGTCTTGGTCTTACCGGTTCCGGTCGCTCCGGCCACCAAGCCGTGCCTGTTGAACATCGACAGCGGGATCTTCACCAGCGCGGTGGGGTCGGCAACGGTGTCCACCACCACCGAGCCGAGCGTGACGGCGGCTGCGGTCGTCGCATACCCGGCCGCGATGCGCTGCGCGGCGGTCTCCGAGCCGCCCGCGGGTGATGTCGTCGCCGGAGTCGTCATGATTCCCCTTCCTCATCGGGCGGCTGGTCCGCAACGCTGCGTCCCGGTCTGACGACAGTCTGTGTCACGGTCGAGCGATTCACCGCCCAGGACACGTATCGACGGCGGGCCGGTGCCTGGGGTCGGACCGTCACGATCGACATGATCAGCCGGACATGAACAGCGCGACATAATCAGCCGGACATGATCAGCCGGACATGATCAGCCGGACATGATCAGCCGGACATGATCAGCACTGTCGGACCCCCGGACTACTGTCGATACTGTGAGCGACCGATTGGTGTGGGTGGACTGCGAGATGACCGGGCTCGATCTGCGGACCGACGCGCTGATCGAGATCGCGGCCCTGGTCACCGACAGCGACCTGAACGTGCTCGGCGATGGCGTCGACGTGGTCATCCACGCCGACGACGAGGCCTTGGCGCGCATGCCCGAGGTGGTCCGGGTGATGCACGAGCGGTCCGGGCTGACCGAACAGGTGCGGGCGTCGACGGTGACGATGGAACAGGCCGAGCAGATGGTCCTGGAATTCATCCGCCAGTTCGCCCCAGACCCTGGGACGGCGCCACTGGCGGGCAACTCCATCGCCACCGACCGCGGGTTCATCAGCCGCGACATGCCGACGCTGGACGCCCATCTGCACTACCGGATGATCGACGTGTCGAGCATCAAGGAGCTCTGCCGGCGCTGGTATCCACGGGTGTACTTCGCTCAGCCCGTCAAGGGGATGGCACACCGAGCTCTGGCGGACATCACCGAGTCCATCCGCGAGCTGGCCTACTACCGCAGGACGGTCTTCGTGCCCGGCACCGGTCCGAGTTCGGACCAGGCGCAGGCGGTGGCCGCCGAACTCGCAGCGAAGTCCTGAACCGTGAGGAGTCACGGGCGGCTGCTCGTCGTCCTGGGCCCGCGACGGGTGCCCGCCCCGGTCGGGCATCGACACCTCGGCGATCCGTTAGACTCGTCGGGACCCGCAGGGGGTGGAATTCCCACTCGCGGGCATGGTGGGCGTAGCTCAGCTGGTAGAGCCCCGGCTTGTGGTGCCGGCTGTCGCGGGTTCGAGTCCCGTCGCTCACCCTGGTTGACCTGCGGTGATGTGCAGGTGCATGCGGTTGGTTCGCGTCGTCGATGCTGCTGCCGTATTGGAGCATCACCGCAGGTCCGTTGTTGATGAGTGATTCGAGGGCATTCAGCGCTCCCCCAGGTCAGTCCCGATCCGGGTCCGGGTGCACCGCGAGGAACACAACACCCGGATGGGCTGATGGCATCACTCCGCGAACGTGCCCTGGCTCGGACGCCGCCGGCGTACCGCATCCGCGAGCGCGCCCCCGACCAGGGCGGCAGGGAGACAACGCTGAGCATCGAACGCCGAGGCGCGGCTGATCGACTTGTGCCGATCATCAACGGGAACGGCGGGCTCCCCCGCGCTCACCAGCGCCTGGGCGCCAAACACAGCAATGAGTTCGACCATTGGATGCATCCAGACCGAAACATCGAAGGTTTGGCCGGCGTCGCCCTCCCAGGTCGGTCGGGGCGTTCCGTGTGCGGACTCACCGCTCGGCCCACACCCACCGCAACGACGGGGCTGTGATCTACACAATCAGGTGTCGGAAGAACGCGCTGAGTTACGCCATCATTGCGGCAATAGCCAGCAGGTCGACAGGGGGACCAAAGAATGACGCAGGCCCAAACCACTCGACGAACGAAACCAGTCACGATCGTCGGCAAGGTCAAAACCCGAATCGCCCGCCTCACCCACCGCATCGCATTCACCGGCAGCACCGAATACTGGGAACGCCGATACGCCAACGGCGGCCACAGCGGCGCCGGAAGCTACGGACCCATGGCCGAATGGAAAGCCCACCACATCAACGAATGGGTCCAGCAACATAACATCCAACGGGTCATCGAATTCGGATGCGGCGACGGCGCGCAGCTATCCCACGCCAACTACCCCCACTACATCGGGCTCGACGTTTCCCGCACAGTTATCGACACATGCAAACAGAAGTACGCCGACGACCCCACCAAGTCGTTCCTCTGGATGGACCCCGACCGCTTCATCAACAATCGATACATCACCGGCGACCTCGTGCTATCACTGGACGTCATCCTCCATCTCGTAGAAGACGAGCGCCTCACCCAACACGTCCAAGCCATCGATGCAGCAGGCACCCGCTACGCGATCTTCGTTACCGAAGACCGGAAGACCAGCCCCGGCGACCCGCACGTCCGGTACCGGAACCTCGCCGATTGGAAATCGATGATGCCCGGATGGCGATGGGTCAAGACCATCGAAAACCCCTGGAAAGACGGCCACCCATCCGACGCCGACATGTTCATCTTCGAACGGGTGGATGGTCTTGGGGCGGTGGACGCTGTCCGCGGGTAGGGGCATCGCACGGCGTGCCTTCGTCGGTGCACTGCCTGTCTCGGCCGGCAGCGGGTGTGCCCACGCCCGTTGCTCGGCCGGATGAATGCCTCCGTCCGCTTCATCGTGTGGGGAAGCATTCCGGTCGGGGCCTTCGTCGGTGCGCTGATCGGTGGGCGCTACGGCGCGCTGACGGCGTTGTGGGTCTCCGTCGCCGGGCAACTGGTTGCCGTGCTGCCCGTACTGCTCAGCCCGCTGCGGCGGATGCGCGATCTACCGCAGGCGCTGGACCAGCACGCCGATTCGTCGTCCTGACGTCGACGCCGAGTCGACGCCCGGAAGGGCTCACCCGCTGAAGTAGTCCATGCCCGTCGCCGCCCGGACCCGCTCCAGCGTCTCCGCCGCTGCCGCGCTCGCCCGAGCGGTGCCATCGAGCAGCACCTCGTCCAGGTACCCGGGGTCGGCCAGCAGTTCCCGGCGCCGTGCGCGTAGCCCTCGCAGCGACTCGTTGATCACCTCGGCCGCCAGTGCCTTGAGCACGGACGCTCCCCCGTCGCCGATCTCGTCGGCGATCCGGGCCGGTTCACGACCCGACAACGCACCGACGATGGCCAGCAGGTTCGCCACCGAGGGGCGAGCCGGTGGATCGAAGGTGATGCGCCGCAAGCCATCCGTGCGGGCTGACCGGATCGCCGCGGTGGTCTGGTCCTCGTCCGCGCCCAGCAGGATGGTGTTGCCCCTGGTCTTGGACATCTTCGCGCCGTCCACGCCGAGCACCACCGGCGCGCTGGACAGCAACGCCTCGGGCTCGCCGAACACCGTCCCGTACCGGTCGTTGAACCGCCGGGCGATCACCCTGGCCAGCTCGATGTGCGGCAGCTGGTCCTTCCCCACCGGCACGAGATTGCCTCGGCAGCAAAGGATGTCGGCGGCCTGGTGGACCGGGTAGGTCAGCATCAGCGCGCTGAGCGTCCGACGAGATGCCAGCGATTCGGCCTTCACGGTGGGATTGCGGTGCAGTTCGGCGACCGACACCAGCGAGAGGAACGGCAGCAGCAGCTGGTTGAGCGCGGGCACGGCCGAGTGCGGGAAGATCGCCGTCCGTTGCGGATCCAGCCCGGCGGCCAGGTAGTCGGCGACCAGTGCCCGAGCGCGGTCTCGCAGCGGCCCCGGACGTTCCCGGTCGGTGATCACCTGGTAGTCGGCAATCACCACAGTGACCGGTACTCCGGCGTTCTGCAGCCGCACCCTGTTGGACAACGTGCCGATGTAGTGGCCGAGGTGCAGGTCGCCGGTCGGTCGGTCGCCGGTGACGACCCGGTAGGCGGTGGGATCGACGGGCAGGTCCGCCTCGATTCGCTCGGACATTTGCCGCGCCCTCCGGAACGTGGCGTCCGTAGGGCCATCAACGACGAGAGTGTCTGCGGCGGTGCGGGTGTCGGGCAGACGGGACGCGGTCCCGGTGGAGATGGTCTCGGGAGGGGCGGTCGCCCGGGCGGTGACGGTGGGGATGGTCATGCTGTGCTCCTTCGGTGCGGGGTGACCGACGGGAGCCGACGACGATGTGCGCAGCGCACAAGAAAACCGGCCACCATCGGCGGCCGGAGTCGGGGACATCGCGGAACGCCGTCAGGCGATCCGCCACCAGTTCTGGTGCTGGGTCGGGATGGACCGGGATGTCATGCCAACGAAGGTAGCAGACCACCCCGTCCGCCCGAAACCCGTTTGCGCCTCCCCTGATTGGCGCGGATCAACTTCGCCGACGCGAATGAAATCGTTCACAAGCGTCCCACCAGTCCCACAACCGGCACGTTTGTCCGTGCGGTCGATGTTGATCCGCGCCGTCAAGGGCAGCGGCCCGCGGCGAACCGGACCCCGGAAGGTCAGGCTCGCCGCAGACTGTCAGGCAGCTTCGCGGCGGCCCCCGTCGAGCGTCGCGCGCTTCGTCGTATCAGCCTCCATGGGTGACGGCGCCGAGTTGCTCAGACTCCTCGTCGGTGAACAATCTCGACCGGATCAGAAAGCGTTGCCCGGTCGGCGATTCCACGCTGAACCCGCTCCCACGGCCCGGCACCACATCCACCGTGAGGTGGGTGTGGCTCCAGTACGCGAACTGCGATTCCGACATCCAGAACGGAATCGGCTGCGGCAGGCCGGCATCCAGCTCGGCGAGCCGGACATCGACTGCACCGATGCGGAACTCACCGTCCGGATAACACATCGGCGACGACCCGTCACAGCAGCCGCCCGACTGGTGGAACATCAACGGCCCATGGATCTCCGTCAGTTCGGCGAGCAGGGCGACCGCCTTCTCGGACAACTGGACCCGGGCGATCGGGGACCCCGACGTGGCCTCCGGCATTTAGAAGAAGCCTTGGGCGTTCTGCGAATAGGACACCAGCAGGTTCTTGGTCTGCTGGTAGTGGCTCAGCATCATCTTGTGATTCTCCCGACCGATTCCGGACTGCTTGTAGCCGCCGAATGCCGAGTGCGCCGGATAGGTGTGGTAGTTGTTCGTCCAGACCCGACCGGCCTGGATGCCGCGGCCCATCTGGTAGGCGGTCGCGTTGTCCCGCGACCACACACCGGCCCCGAGGCCGTACAGCGTGTCGTTGGCGATCTTGAGGGCGTCGGCCTCATCGTCGAACGACGTCACCGCGAGGACCGGCCCGAAGATCTCCTCCTGGAAGATCCGCATCGAGTTGTCCCCCTGAAACACGGTCGGCGTGACGTAGTAGCCGCCCGCCAGGTCACCGGACATCTCGGCGCGATGACCGCCGGTGAGCACCTTCGCGCCCTCCGCCTTGCCGATCTCGATGTAGGACAGGATCTTCTCGAGCTGGTCGTTGGAGGCCTGCGCGCCGATCTGGGTGGCGGTGTCCAGCGGGTTGCCCTGGATGATCATTTCGGTCCGGGCGATCGCGTCGGTCATGAACTCGGAGTACATCGAGTTCTGGATCAGCGCTCGGGACGGACAGGTGCAGACCTCGCCCTGGTTGAAGGCGAACATGTTGAAGCCCTCGAGGGCCTTGTCGTAGAACGCATCTCGCTCGCGAGCGACGTCCGCGAAGAACACGTTGGCCGATTTCCCGCCCAGCTCGAGGGTCACGGGAATCAGGTTCTCCGACGCGTACTGCATGATCAGCCGGCCGGTCGTGGTCTCTCCGGTGAAGGCGATCTTGCGGATCCGGTTCGACGAGGCGAGCGGCTTGCCGCATTCCACACCGAAGCCGTTGACGATGTTCAGCACACCCGGGGGCAGCAGATCACCGATGATGTCCATCAGCAACATGATCGAGGCCGGGGTCTGCTCGGCGGGCTTGAGCACGATCGCGTTGCCGGCGGCGAGGGCCGGGGCCAGCTTCCACACGGCCATCAGGATCGGGAAGTTCCACGGAATGATCTGCCCGACGACACCCAGCGGCTCGTAGAAGTGGTAGGCGACGGTGTCCTCGTCCAGCTGTGACAGGGAACCTTCCTGGGCCCTGATCACGCCGGCGAAGTAGCGGAAATGATCGATGGCCAAGGGGATGTCAGCGTTGATGGTCTCGCGGACCGGCTTGCCGTTGTCCCAGCTCTCGGCCACGGCGATCTTCTCGAGATTCTGCTCGATGCGGTCGGCGATCTTGTTCAGGACCACCGCGCGGTCGGCTGCCGAGGTCTTGCCCCAGGCCGGTGCCGCCTCGTGCGCGGCGTCCAGCGCGAGCTCGACGTCTTCCTTCGTCGACCGGGCGACCTCACAGAACGGCTGGCCGTTGACCGGCGACACGTTCTCGAAGTACAGGCCCTTGACCGGGGCGACGCGCTCTCCGCCGATCCAGTTGTCGTAGCGGGACTCGTAGCTGACAACACTGCCCGGCTGACCGGGTGGGACGTAGACCGTCAATGCGACCTCCTGATCGAAGGGCGGACTCCTCGTCGAGCCGCGCCTTCAAGCACGGTAGGAAGCGCGGGGTTGCGCGAACGTTGCGCAGCGGTGATCGCGGTCACGATCTCAGGCTGGGGGCTCGCCCTGGGTCGGCCGGCGGACCGGTTCAGCCGCGACGCAGCAGCCCGAGCGGGGTGCCCTGCTCGCGCTCCAGCCTGGCCAGATGGCCGTCGACCACGGGCAAGGTGGCGGGGTCGGCGAGGTCGGCGGCGTGCCTCCAGACGAGCAGGTCGTCCCGTCCGCACGGCGAATTGGCGAACCGCAGCACGGTCTCCGCGTCGGCCGAACCCAGTACCGCGGAACGGATTTCGCGGTGCAGCCGGTCGCGCTCGGCGTGCACTTCCGGTGACACCGACGACGGCAGGGTCGGACCCGGGTAGGCAGCGACGGCAGCCGCAACCTTGCCCGCAGTGAGGTGCTCACGCACCTTGCTGACGTCGGTGACCAGGCCGGTGACGCGGTATGGACGTCCCTGCAGCGGCAGGTCGGGGACCAGCGAGCGGAGTCGGCTGAGTTCGGCGCGCACGGTCACGGCGGGGACGTCGCGCTCGTGCAAGGCGATGGCCAGCTGGTCGGCCGTGTAGCCGGCCGGGTGCTGGGAGAGCAGGAACAACAGCTCGGAGTGCCGGATCGACAGTTCTACGTCTGTCGGGGTGCCCGGGGTGTGTAGCCAGGCCCGGTCGCGACCCAGCACGGACAGGGTGAGCTCAGGTGTCGAGCGCCAGCCCGACGCGATCGGTCGCATATCGGCGGCGCCCCTGGCGCCCGCGCCGAGGGCGCCGATGCGGAGTTCCGATTCGACAGCGGCGACGGCCGCCCGGACCAGGCCCAGTACCGCGGGCGCGGCGACGTCGTCGCGTCCGGTGATGTCCAAGGCGCCGAGCAAACTGCCCGAGACCGGATCGTGGATCGGGGCGGCGGTGCACGACCAGGCGGCCACATTGCTGGCGAAATGCTCGCGGGCAAACACCTGCAGGGCCTTGTCGAGCCGCATGGCCGCGGCCGGGGCGTTGGTACCGGCGGAGCGCTCGTCCCATCGCGACCCGGCAACCCAGTTCATTCCCTCGGCTCGGCGGAGCAGAGCCTGATCACCCTCCACCCAGAGCAGCCGTGCGTGCGCGTCGGCGACGGCCACGATGGCGTGGGAGTCCTCGGCGTCCTCGATCAGCAGCTTGCGGATCAGCGGCATCACGGCCGCCAGCGGGTGGGTGCGGCGGTACTCCTCGAGTTCGGCGTCGAGCAGATCGACGGTGGGCAGCACGCTGTCCGGGCTGACGCCGCTGGCCAGCGACAACCGCCAGGACTCGGCCACCATCGGACGCAGCGTGGGGTCCATCGAGCCCGTCGAGATGAACGCGTCGAAGACCTTTTCCAGGTAGCCGCGGCGGCGGCGCGGGCTGGAGCCCTGGGGCAGCGCGAGGAACGGCCCGAGCACGCCGACGTGTGCGGTCATGCCTGGCCCGTCCGGAGCGCTGCTGGATCGATGGGGGCCGCCTTCCTCGACGGGGCGAGCGCCCCAAGTCCGCGGTGACCCTACTCACGGTACCTTGCGATCCTGGGCTGGTCAGGCGAACCGGGGGAACTGTCTGGTTCGGTCTGGTGGGCTCGCTCCTGTAGAGTCGTGTCCGGCCTGCTCGTACGGCAGGCCACGCGCCATTAGCTCAATTGGCAGAGCAGCTGACTCTTAATCAGCGGGTTCGGGGTTCGAGTCCCTGATGGCGCACCAGGTGGGAGCGTTGTAAACGATCTTGAACCTCCTTTGACATCTCGGGTTGACATCCACGGGGTGTTACGAGAGTGCTTCGTCAAGATCATTCAGAGCCCTCCTCTGGGTCTCAAGGTTGATGTGTCCGTAAACGTTCATGGTCACTTCGATTCCGCTATGACCGACGATCTCCATCACGACTCTGGGGTGAACCCCGATCGACAGCAGCAGACTCACGCAGGTGTGCCGCAGGCTGTGAAGTGGCAGTCGACGCATGCCCTTCGACGTGCAGAGGTTGGTCCACATGCGGGAGAGGTTCCGTGGCTCCAGCGGTGTGCCCTTCCTGGTGCCGAACACGTAGCCACGGCCACCGTTGGCGTCCGGTACCGGGATCTGGCCCTGAGAGTGCTCCGTCAGAGCCCACAACACCCGGGGTGGTAACGGAATCGTCCGATTGGAGCGTCGCGTCTTTGTCGGTAACTCTTGGAGCCTGCCGTCGAATCGTTGGACGGACTGGGCCACCCTGAGTGTTTGCTTTTCGAGATCGATGTCCTCCCATCGCAATCCGCACGCCTCGCTCCGCCGAAGGCCGAGCATCAGCATCGTGGTCCACAGCACGTGGTTGCGCTCATCCTCGATGGCGACGAGCAGGTTTCGAGCCTCCTCGATAGACAACGGTTCCTTGACCACCGGCCGTGGCGATTCGACCCGCACGAGCTTGACGACGTTGCGGTTGACTAGTGTCCTGCGTCGTAATTTCGTTGTCATAGAGTATGAATTTGGGTATGACAGGACGGCCGAAAGCCTTGCTGGAATTGACATCTGATGAAACCGAGCAGCTGGAACGGTGGGTTCGACGGAGGAAATCTGCGCAAGCTCTGGCGTTGCGTTCGCGGATCGTGCTGGCCTGTGCGACCGGTTTGACGAACAAGGAAGTCGCTGCGCAACTGGGGGTTT
>Ga0208716_1000727_pt1 | contig 13370 bp, 11 predicted proteins | sample NGESurdeep092012_8_FD_184482 | JGI IMG/M metagenome (GOLD analysis project Ga0208716, IMG submission 184482) | Arctic peat soil microbial communities from Barrow, Alaska - NGEE Surface sample 415-3 deep-092012 (SPAdes) | ecosystem: Environmental > Terrestrial > Soil > Wetlands > Peat ...
GGGGCCGGTCACGCGGCCGATGGAGAAGCCGCTCCGGGAACTCTACGAGGCGGTGCCCGACCCCAAGATCGTGATGGCGATCGGGGCGTGCGCGGTGGGCGGGGGGCCGTGGTTCGACACGTACAACGTGGTCGGCGGCGTGGACAAGGTCATCCCGGTGGACATCTACATCCCCGGCTGTCCCGCGCGGCCCGAGGCGATCATCAACGGCGTGGCGCAGCTCCTGGCGCTGGCGGAGAAGAAGATCTTCCCGGTGAAGGAGTCGCAGGAGTCGCCGGAGGAGCTGGCGGCCGTGGGGCGGGTGCCGCTGCGCGTGGGCGCGATGCCGCCGGCGGACGTGCTGGCGGCGCTGCTGAGGCACTAGGGCAAGCCGTCAGCCGTCAGCCGTCGGCCGTCAGTAGCACGAGCGCCCCGCACCGGCTTTCGGTGCGGGGCGCTGGTAGTTCTGACGGCTGACGGCCGACGGCTGATGGCTATCGGCTTCCCGCTGCCGACGTCACCGCCTTCGGCGGCTCCGGCGGCTTCATGCCCTTCATCACGTTCATCGCCAGGGCGATCATCGAGCCGACGTCGGAGAGGCTGGCCGGCAGCACCACCGTATTGGTGCTCTTGGCGATCTGGCCGAACTGCTCCACGTACTTCTCCGCAACCCGCAGCTGCACCGCCTCCACGCCCCCTTCGCTCTTGATGGCTTCGGCCACCTTGCGCAGCCCTTCGGCCGTCGCGGTGGCGATGGCCTGGATGGCCTGGGCCTGGCCCTCCGCCTCGTTGATCTGCTGCTGGCGCTTCGCCTCGGAGGCCTTGATCACCTGCTGCTTCTGGCCTTCGGCGCTGTTGATGGCGGCGTCGCGCTCCCCCTCCGACGCGAGGATGACCGCCCGCTTCTCGCGCTCGGCCCGCATCTGCTTCTCCATCGCGGCCAGCACGTCCTTCGGCGGGGTGATGTTCTTGATCTCGTAGCGCAGGACCTTGACGCCCCACGGCGCCGAGGCCTTGTCGAGCTCGGTCACCAGCATGGCGTTGACGTTGGCGCGCTCCTCGAAGGTCCGGTCGAGGGTGATCTTGCCGATCTCGCTCCGGAGCGCCGTCTGCGCGAGCTGGCTGATGGCGTAGTAGTAGTCGGAGATGCCGTAGCTGGCCCGCTCCGGGTCCAGCACCTTGAGGTAGATGAGCCCGTCGATCCCCACCTGCACGTTGTCGTTGGTGATGCAGATCTGCTCGGGGATGTCGATCGCCTGTTCCTTCAGGAGTTGCTTGTACCGGATGGCGTCGACGAACGGGAGCAGGATGTGGAAGCCGGCGTCGAGCACGGCGTTGAACTTGCCGAGCCGCTCCACCACGAAGGCGTTCTGCTGGGGCACCACCACCGCGGTCTTGACCACCACGATGATGGCGAAGACGGCGAGGACGAGGGCGATGACGAGGCCGACGCTGACATTGTCCATGCTGGGTTCCTCGGTCGGGTGACGGGGGGCGCCGCTACTCGACGTCCACCCACAGCGTGAGCCCGTCCACCCGCTCGACCAGGCAGCGCTGCCCGGTCCGGAGCGGGAGTTCGGAAGAGGTCCGTACAGTCCAGGTCGTGCCCCGCAGCTCGGCCTTCCCCTCCGCGCCGGCCGGCAGGTCGGTCAGGAGCAGCGCCTGCTCCCCGATGAGGTCGGCTTGGGCGGTGGGGTGGCGCGAGAGCCGTCGCAGGAGACGCCCCCGCAGCGTGATCAATCCCGCCAGCGACAGGACGGAGAAGGCGAACCACTGCACCGCCTCGGGGAACCCGAACGCGGCCAGCGGCGCCACGATCAGCGCGCTCACGCCGAAGAAGAGGGCGAAGAGCCCCCCCGGCGTGGCCATCTCGAAGGCCAGGAGCAGGATCCCGGCGAGCAACCACAGCCACCAGATCATGACGTCAGTCCCCTCTCATACCGCGATGATATGCACTGCGGCGCGCGATTTCGCTACTTCGGTCGGCGACGTGGTGGGGTTGCGGCGCGACGACGTGGACGGCCCTGAATCGTGGTGACGCTTCTCCCGAAGCAGGCCTGCTCACGATCGAAGGGTTAGGGATGAGGTCCGCGGGTGTCGCCGCGGGCGTTCCGGGTGAAGGTCTCGCCGTCCTGACGACTGCCCCGGGCCCGGAGCAGCGAACGCGCATCGCGGATGGCCGGCAGCGGCGGCGTCGGCTCGCGCCGCGTCACACCGTAGCGGCTCTCCCGCTCGGCGTGGCCATCGACCATGAGCTCGACGCGTATGTCGAGGGCCCGATCGTCGCCGCCGCCACGGGAGGGATGCTCCGGCGCGCGCTGGAACAGTCGCTTGCGGTGCAGACCGTTCGGGCGCGGTGGGGCAGGTCCGCATAAGTCCGTCCGGCTGAAGCACTTCACCAGCGTCAGGCTGCGGAGCATCGCGGCGTCCCCTGGAAGCTCCTGGGGCCACTTCGGCCAGCGGTACCGAGGAGGGACTACGTCGTAAGAGGTAGGTTGCATCTCATCCGCTCTTCACCCCTTCGCGCGATACCCGCGTCAATCGTTCGGGTCTAAGTTCTCGCCGTCGGTCGCCGCTCCGGGACGCCGCCATTCGTGTATCTGCCGGTGCCGGGAGGCAGCGCCGCGCTCAGTGACCACCGCTCTACTCGCCCGGAGAGCTCACAATTCGCGCATGAACGGAACAGGCCGCCCCAGTGATGCGGAGTCGCGGATGCTCGACGCCATCCAGGGGGAGGCGTTCAGCTACTTCGCGCACGAGACGAACTGCGCGAACGGGCTGGTGGCGGACCTCTGCAGCGGAGTCGCGCCCGCGAGCATCGCGGCGGTGGGGCTCGGACTGACCGCGTATCCGGTCGCCGTGGAACGCGGGTTCATCTCCCGGAGTGAGGCCGCGGCGCGTACGCTCACGACGCTGCGCTTCTTCTGGGAGAGCAAGCAGGGACCCGAGCCGGACGCCACGGGATACCGGGGGTTCTACTATCACTTTCTCGACATGCGCACCGGCACGCGTGTGTGGCAGTGCGAGCTTTCGACAGTCGATTCGGCCCTCCTGCTCGGCGGGATGTTGACGGCGGCGGCGTATTTCGTCGAGGACCGGCCCGCCGACCGCGAGATCCGCGATCTCGCCGAGCGGCTGTACGCGCGGGTGGATTGGCAGTGGGCGCAGAACGGTGGCACAACGGTGACGCACGGCTGGAGGCCGGAGGAGGGGTTCCTGCCGTACCGCTGGCAGGGCTACGACGAGGCGTTGCTGCTCTACGTGCTCGGACTCGGCTCCCCCACCCATCCGCTGCCTGCCGAGAGTTTTCGGGCGTGGGCCGCGACCTATGACTGGAGGACGGTCTACGGCACTCCATTCCTGTACGCCGGGCCGCTCTTCACCCACCAACTCTCTCACCTGTGGATCGACTTCCGCGGCATCCAGGACGCGTTCATGCGTGGACGCGGCATCGACTATTTCGAGAACAGCCGGCGCGCCACCGTGGTGCAGCAGCAATACGCCATGCGCAATCCAGGCGGATATGCGCGATACGGGGAACGGTGCTGGGGGATCACCGCGAGCTACGGGCCGGGCGACCTGACGCGTGAGGTTGCTGGCGTCACGCGTCGGTTCTTCGGCTACCGGGCCCGCGGGGTGCCCGACGGCCCCGACGACGGTACGATCGCGCCGTGGGGGGTCGTCGCGTCGCTGCCATTCGCGCCGGAGATCGTGTTGCCCACGATCGCCCACCTGCGGCGCCTGCAGCTCGGCGGCACGCATCGCTACGGCTTCAGGCCGGCGTTCAATCCCACCTTCCCCGATCCGGGCGGATCCCCGCAGGGGTGGGTCTCGCCCTGGCACTGCGGCCTCAACCAAGGGCCGATCGTCATGATGGTCGAGAACTACCGCTCGGGACTCGTGTGGGAGTTGCTGCGCGGCTGCCGCTACGTCGTAGCCGGACTCCGGGCCGCCGGATTCGCCGGCGGCTGGCTCTCGCACCGCGAGCGGAGCCAGCTGTGAAGATCAGCCCCTTGGCGGGCCATCCGGCTCCGGCCGAGATGCTCCTCGACGCCTCGCGGCTGGTCACGGCCTACTACACCGAGATCCCCGATCCCTCCGTGCCGGCGCAGCGCGTCGCCTTCGGCACCTCGGGGCACCGCGGCTCGGCGTTCGAGCGGACCTTCAACGAACGGCACGTGGTCGCGATCAGCGAGGCCATCTGCCGCTATCGCCGGCGGCGGGGCATCGACGGCCCGCTCTTCCTCGGCATCGACACGCACGCGCTGTCGGTGCCAGCCTGCGCCAGCGCCCTGGAGGTGCTGGCGGCACACGCCGTCGACGTCATGCTCGCCGAGCACGATGCGTACACGCCGACGCCTGCGGTGTCTCACGCCATCCTCTGCTACAACCGTGGCCGTACGACGGGGCTGGCCGACGGCATCGTGATCACGCCCTCCCACAATCCGCCGGACAACGGAGGGTTCAAGTACAACCCCCCCAGCGGCGGGCCGGCGGACACGGACGTCACCGGGTGGATCGAGGCCCGGGCCAACGAGATCCTGGAGCGCGGCCTTCGGGGCGCGAAGCGCATCCCCTACGAAAGGGCGTTGCGAGCGCCCACGACGCACCGGCACGACTACCTGCACGCGTATGTCGGCGATCTGGGCACGGTCGTCGATATGGATGCCATCCGCGGCGCGGGCCTCCGCCTGGGCGTGGACCCGCTCGGAGGGGCCGGCGTCCACTACTGGGCCCCGATCGCCGAGCGCTACCATCTCGACCTGACGGTGGTGAGCGACGTGGTGGATCAGACGTTCCGGTTCATGACGGTGGATTGGGACGGCCGCATCCGGATGGACCCGTCATCGTCCTACGCGATGCAGCGGCTGATCGGCCTGCGGGACCGGTTCGACATCGCCTTCGCGTGCGACACCGACCACGATCGCCACGGGATCGTCACCCGGAGCACGGGGCTGATGCCGCCCAATCACTACCTCGCCGTCGCCATCCAGCACCTGTTCCGGCACCGGGAGCGGTGGCACCCGGAGGCCGGGGTGGGGAAGACGGTGGTGAGCAGCGGGATGATCGACCGGGTGGCCGCGAAGCTCGGCCGCCGCCTGCACGAGGTGCCGGTCGGCTTCAAGTGGTTCGTCGACGGCCTCGCCGACGGCTCCCTCGGCTTTGCCGGCGAAGAGAGCGCGGGCGCGTCGTTCCTGCGCCGCGACGGGACAGTCTGGACGACGGACAAGGATGGCATCGTCCCCGCGTTGCTCGCGGCCGAGATCACCGCCCGGGCGGGCCGCGACCCAGGGGAGATCTACGGTGACCTGACCCGCGAGTTCGGCGAGCCGGCCTACGACCGGGTCGAGGCGCCGGCGACCGCCGAACAGAAGAGGCGACTTGCGGCGCTCGCGCCGCACCAGGTGCGATGCACCGACCTCGCCGGGGAGAAGGTCGTGAGCATCGTCAACGAAGCGCCGGGGAACCACGCGCCGCTCGGCGGCGTGAAGGTGACCGCGGAGACCGGCTGGTTCGCGGCACGGCCCTCGGGCACCGAGGACATCTACAAAATCTACGCCGAGAGTTTCCGGGGGCAGCACCAGTTGGACCGGATCGTGGAGGAGGCGCAGGCGATCGTGGATTCCGCGCTCGCCGCGGGGACGGCGGGGAGCGCGCACCGACCATGACCTTGTCCTCTCACCTGTGGAGTTCGCGATGGGTCGCGTGAGCCACCGCCCGGCGCCGTCCGACGCGCTGGTCCTGTTCGGCGTGTCGGGTGACCTCGCCCACAAGATGATCTTCCCCGCGCTCTACGCGATGGTCAAGCGGCGCGTCCTCACCGCCCCGGTCGTCGGCGTGGCGTCGACCCGTTGGACGGTGGCGCAACTGCGGAAGCGGGTCGCCGACAGCCTCCGGCAGTCGGGCGTCGAGGTGGAACGGCGTGTCCTCGACCGCCTCCTGTCCCTCCTCCGCTACGTGTCCGGGGACTACAACGATCCGGCGACGTTCGCGGCGCTGAAGCTTGCCCTGGGGAAGGCGCGACGTCCCGCGCACTATCTCGCCATCCCCCCCGCACTCTTCGCGACGGTGATCGAAGGGCTCGGGGCCGCGGGTCTCACCGACCACGGGCGCGTCATCGTCGAGAAGCCCTTCGGGCGTGATCTCGCCTCCGCTCGCAAGCTGAACGCCGTCGCGCGGGCGGCGTTCCCCGAAGACGCCATCTTCCGCATCGATCACTTCCTCGGAAAGGAAGCGATCATGAACATCCTCTATTTCCGCTTCGCCAACACCTTCCTCGAGCCGATCTGGAACCGCAACTACGTCGCCAGTGTCCAGATCACCCTCGCGGAGCGGTTCGGAGTGGGCGGCCGCGGCGCGTTCTACGAGACGGCGGGCTGCCTCCGGGACGTGATCCAGAACCACCTCTTCCAGGTCGTTGCCCTGCTGGCCATGGAGCCGCCGGCCTACCGGGGCTTCGGGGCCGTGCACGCCGAGAAGGCCAAGATCTTCGACGCGATGCGGCCGCTGCGGCCGCGGGACATGGTGTGCGGTCAATATGCCGGCTATCGGAAGGAACCGCACGTGGCGCGGCGGTCCGAGGTCGAGACCTTCTGCGCCGTGCGGCTGTTCATCGATTCGTGGCGGTGGGAAGGGGTGCCGTGGTACCTGCGGTCCGGCAAGTGCCTTCCCGAGACGGCCGCCGAGGTACTGGTCGAACTGAAACCGCCGCCCGTGCGGCTGTTCTCCGACGCGGCCCCGCTCGCCGGCCCGGCGAACTATCTGCGCTTCCGGCTCTCCCCCAGCGCCGCCGTCGCCCTGGCCGCCCGCGTCAAGCGCCCGGGGAAGGAGTTCGCAGGCGACCAACGGGAGCTCTACATGGTCGAGGAGCTACTGGGAGCCGAAGCGCCCTACGAGCGATTGCTGAGCGACGCCATGATCGGCGACGGGGCGCTGTTCACCCGGGAAGACGCGGTCGAAGCGGCGTGGGTGGTGGTGGAGCCCGTTCTCAAGCGCCATCCCCGGGCGTTCCCGTACAAGCGGGGCACGTGGGGGCCCACACAGGCCGACGCGCTCATCGCGCCGGACGGTCGCTGGCACAATCCCGCGGCCGACGGGACGACCGCGTGACCGCGCCAGCGGACGTCGTGTTCCTCCTCGACTGCGACAACACGCTGCTCGACAACGATCACGTCCAGGAGGATCTCCGCGATCACCTCGCACGGGAGTTCGGGCCCGCGAGCCGGGACCGGTACTGGGCGATCTTCGAGCAACTGCGCAGCGAGCTTGGGTACGCCGATTACCTGGGCGCCCTGCAGCGATACCGGCTGGGAGATCTGAGCGACGCGCGGTTGCTCCTGATGTCGTCGTTCCTGGTCGACTATCCGTTCGCGAGCCGGCTGTACCCCGGCGCGCTCGACGCCATCCGGCACCTGCGCACACTCGGACCGACGGTCATCCTGTCGGATGGCGACGTGGTCTTCCAGCCGCGCAAGATCCAGCGTTCCGGCCTCTGGGAGGCCGTGGAAGGCCGAGTGCTGATCTATGTGCACAAGGAGCAGATGCTCGATGCGCTGGCCGCGCTCTATCCGGCCCGGCATTACGTCATGATCGATGACAAGCTGCGCATCCTGGCGATGATCAAGAAGGTCTGGCGCGACCGCGTGACGACGGTGTTCCCCCGGCAGGGACATTACGCGCTCGACCCGCACAATCTCGCCGCTTATCCCGCGGCCGATCTCACGATCGAGCGGATCGGCGATCTGGTTCCCTGCGATGTCCCGGCTCTGATCGGCGCGACGGTCGCGCGTGCGCCCCGGCCGTGAGGGCGGCGCCTTCGCCGGGCGTCCAGACGCTGTGATCCGGCATTGGAGGTGGTTCGTTCGTCGGTCCGTCGAGCGATGCTGGCCGGCCTGGCAGGCCGGTGGCGTTCGCTGACGAAGGGGTTTCACGGCTGGCCGGGTGACGGCGACGACCAGGACCGGAACGGGTGCCGCACGAGGAGGACCCAATGCTGGAGAGGGCCAACACACTCCGGGGTTATCACTTGCACTGTCGCGATGGGGCGATAGGGACGGTCAAGGACTTCTACTTCGACGACCATCACTGGGCGATCCGCTACCTGGTCGCCGACACGGGAGGCTGGCTCGCAGGCAGGCAGGTGCTGATCTCACCGTATGCACTGACCACCGTGGGCAGCGCAGAGCACCACTTCGAGCTCTCCTTGACCAAGAAGCAACTCGAGGACAGTCCGTCCTTGAACACGGACAAGCCGGTCTCGCGGCAGTTCGAGGAGTCGTACTACGGATTCTATGGATGGCCGATGTACTGGAACGGCCCACTCCTCTGGGGAGCATATGCCGACCTTGCGCGCGAGCCCGGAGGATGGAAGAACACCCGCCCGGACGGAACCGCGTGGGATCCGCACTTGCGCAGCATCAGCGACGTGACGGGCCATCATGTCGAGGCCGCCGATGGTGACATAGGCCACGTCGAGGATTTCCTCGTTGACGATCGTTCGTGGGCGATCCGCTATCTGGTCATCGATACGCGGAACTGGTGGCCGGGGAAGAAGGTCCTCGTGTCCCCGAAGTGGATCGAACGCGTCAGTTGGGGCGAGGCGAAGGTCGTCGTCAGCCTGTCCCGCGAGGCCGTCAAGCAGTCGCCGGAATACACGGAGGGACTGCCGCTGACGCGGGAGTACGAGACACGATTGCATCAACACTATGATCGCCGCGGATACTGGGTCGATGACCCCGCGGCCACGAGCCACGCCCGCTGACGCGGACGACGGCGTTGTGAGGGGAACCGCTCGGCCACGTTGGGCAACACCCTCGTGGTCCAACATCCAAGAAGGAGGAAGGTCCCGTGGTCATCTCATGGTGGTGGTTGTGGCTGGGCTTCCTGTTCCTGTTCCTGGTCGCTCCGGTCGGCTATGGCTGGGGCTATCGCAGCTGGGGGCCGCCCTATCCGAGGTACTACCAGCGACGCCGCAGCGAACGCGCGGCGGCGCGCGGCGGCTCCGCGACGTTCGACCATCACGCCTGGGGATGGGGCGGCGACGTCGTCTGGGTCGTGCTGATCATCGCGTTCGTCTGGTTGATCATGGGGGCATGGGCGCGGTGAGGTGAGACCGCGTCCTGCGGCTGGAGGACGGCATCGGCGAGCGTGGCGCCCAGCGCGCCGCGCTCGCACCGCTCGCTCGGACGAGGAGCCAGTAACCTGGAGCGAGCGCAGGCGGCGACAGCGGCGCTCAGCCATCGGAGTGACCATGAAGGCGACCCGACAGTTGCACGAGATCGGCCAGAGCCTGTGGCTCGACAACATCACCCGCGGCATCCTGAACGACGGCACCCTGCGACGCCACGTCGACGAGCTGTCGGTCACCGGGCTGACCTCCAACCCGACGATCTTCGATCACGCCATGACGAAGGGCGATCTCTACGACGACGGCATCCGCCGGAAGGCGGCGGAGGGCAAGTCGGGCGAGGCGCTGTTCTTCGAGCTCGCGATCGAGGACCTGGCGCGCGCCGCCGATCTGTTCCGCCCCATCCACGACAGCACCGGCGGCGTGGACGGCTGGGTGTCGTTGGAGGTGTCGCCTCTCCTGGCCGAGGACACAGCCGGGACCATACGGGCGGCGGCGCACCTGCACGGCCAGGCGCAACGTCCCAACCTCTTTATCAAGATCCCGGGCACGCCCGAGGGCATGCCAGCCATCGAGGAGTCGATCGTCGGCGGCGTGCCGGTCAACGTGACGCTGCTCTTTTCTGCGGCGCAGTACCTCGCGGCGGCGGAAGCCTACATGCGGGGTCTCGAGCGGCGCGTCGTGGCGGGCCTCGACCCGCGGATCGAGTCCGTCGCCTCGCTCTTCGTCAGCCGCTGGGACGTGGCGGTGCGGGACAAGGTGCCGGCGGCGCTGCGCAATCGCCTCGGCATCGCGATCGCCGGGCGCACCTACCGGGAGTACCGCCGCCTGCTGGTGTCGCCGCGGTGGTGCGCGCTCGCGGCCGCCGGCGCCCGGCCGCAGCGCCTTCTCTGGGCCAGCACGGGGACCAAGGACCCCGAGGCGTCGGACACGCTGTACGTCGAGGCGCTGGCGGCTCCTGACACCGTGGATACGATCCCCGAGAAGACGCTTGCGGCCTTCGCGGATCATGGCCGGGTGCGGGGCGTGTTGCCCGTCGACGGCGGTGATGCCGAAACGGTGCTCGCCGAGTTCACGCGGGCCGGGGTGGACGATGCGGCGCTCGCGGCCCGCCTGCAGCGCGAGGGTACCGCGTCGTTCGACAAGTCCTGGAAGGATCTCCTCGCTCGCCTGGCCGCCAAGCAGGCGACGCTGGCGCCAGGGGATCGCGCGTCCCCGGGTCAGCCATGACGGTGCAGAGGGTGGGGCCGGCCCCGTCGCTCACCGAACGGCCGGCGTGGAAGGCGCTGCAACAGCACTACGGCGAGATCCGCCATCTGCATCTGCGACGGCTCTTCGCCGACGACCCGGGCCGGGGGACGCGCTTGACCGCCGAGGCGGCCGGACTCTACCTCGACTACTCGAAGCATCGCGTGACCGACGAGACGCTGCGGCTCCTCTTCCGGCTGGCCGAGGACCGCGGCCTCGCCGGGCGCATCGACGCCATGTTTACCGGCGAGAAGATCAACGTGACGGAGGGAAGGGCCGCTCTGCACGTCGCCCTGCGGGCGCCGGTGAGCGAACGCATCGTGGTGGACGGTGCGGACGTCGTCCCGGCGGTGCACGGGGTGCTGGACCGCATGGCGGCCTTCGCCGAAGACGTCCGCGGGGGACGCTGGAAAGGCCACACGGGCCGGCCCATCCGCAACGTCGTCAACATCGGCATCGGCGGGTCCGATCTCGGCCCCGTGATGGCCTACGAGGCCCTGCGCCACTACAGCCGGCGGGACCTGACCTTCCGCTTCGTCTCCAATGTCGATGGGACGGACTTCTGCGAGGCCACGCGGGACCTCGAGCCCCGGGAGACGCTGTTCATCGTCTGTTCGAAGACGTTCACGACGCTCGAGACCCTGACCAACGCGCATGCCGCCCGCGCCTGGTGCGTTCGCGCGCTCGGAGACGAGCAGGCAGTGCGCCGGCACTTCGCCGCCGTCTCGACCAACGCGGAGGGAGTGGCGCAGTTCGGGATCGATCCCGCCAACATGTTCGGGTTCTGGGACTGGGTGGGAGGGCGCTACTCGATGGATTCGGCGATCGGCCTCTCCACGATGCTGGCGGTCGGTCCGGAGCACTTCCGCGAGATGCTCGCGGGGTTCCACGCGATGGACACCCACTTCCGCGCCGCGCCGCTCGAGCGGAACCTGCCGGTGATCATGGGGCTGCTCGCGGTCTGGTACGCCGCGTTCTTCGACGCGCGGACCGCGGCGGTGTTGCCCTACGACCAGTATCTGAAGCGCTTCCCCGCCTACCTCCAGCAGTTGACGATGGAAAGCAACGGGAAGCACGTGACGCTCGACGGCACCCGGGTCGACTACCAGACGAGCCCCGTCATCTGGGGGGAGCCGGGCACGAACGGGCAGCATTCGTTCTACCAGCTCCTCCATCAGGGGACGCAGCTCGTCCCCTGCGACGTCATCGCCTTCTGCCGGTCGGTCAATCCGTTGGATGGCCAGCACGACCTCCTGATGGCCAACGTGTTCGCGCAGGCGGAAGCCCTCGCGTTCGGGAAGACGGCGGGTGAGGTCGCGGCCGAGGGGACGGCGGCGCGGCTCGTCCCGCACCGGGTCTTCGAAGGGAACCGGCCGACGTCCACGATCCTCGCCGACCAGCTCACCCCGCGGACGCTGGGATCGCTCGTGGCGCTCTACGAACACAGCGTCGTCACGCAGGGAGTGATCTGGGGCATCGACTCGTTCGATCAGTGGGGTGTGGAGCTGGGGAAGGCGCTGGCCCAGCGCATTGGCGGCGAGCTGCAGGGCGACGGCCCGCCGGCCGAAGGCCATGACAGTTCGACCACCACCCTGATGTCGCGGTACATGCGGTCGCGAAAGGATAGCGCGCAGTGACCCCGCCAGCCGGCACGATCGACGCGCTCTGCATCAACACGATCCGCACGCTCAGCATCGACGCGGTCGAGAAGGCGGACTCGGGGCATCCGGGGCTCCCGATGGGTGCCGCGGCCATGGCCTATGTCCTGTGGACGCGCCACCTCCGCTGCGACCCGGCAGCCCCGGACTGGTTCGACCGCGACCGGTTCGTGCTGTCCGCGGGGCACGGAAGCATGCTGTTGTACAGCCTCCTCTTCCTGACGGGGTACGGGCTCACCCTCGACGACCTCAAGCAGTTCCGGCGTTGGGGCAGCCGGACCCCGGGGCATCCCGAGCGGGGGGTCACGAAGGGCGTGGAGGTCACCACCGGGCCGCTCGGCCAGGGGTTCGCGAACGCGGTCGGGATGGCGATCACGGAACGGTGGCTGGCCGCCACCTTCAATCGGCCCGGTCACTCCATCGTGGACCACCGGACCTACGTCATCGCGAGCGATGGCGATCTGATGGAGGGCGTCGCCTCGGAGGCGGCGTCGCTCGCCGGCGACCTCCATCTCGGCAGGCTGATCGTGCTCTACGACGCGAACCGCATCACCCTCTCCGCGACCACCAACGTCACCTTCTCGGAAGACGTGGGGGCCCGTTTCGCGGCCTACGGCTGGCAGGTCCGGGAGGTGGACGGGATGGACGTGGCCGCGGTGGACGCGGCGCTCACGGCGGCCCGCGCCGACGAGCAGCGGCCCTCGCTCATCGTGGCCCATACCCATATCGGCTTTGGGAGCCCGAACAAGCACGACACCTTCGCGGCCCATGGTGAGCCGCTCGGCGAAAACGAGGTCCGGCTGACCAAGCGCGCGTATGGTTGGCCGGAAGACGCGGAGTTCCTCGTCCCGGAGGAGGCCCAGCGGGAATTCGCCAAGGTCCGCGCGCGCGGCGCGGCGCTGCGGGCCGCCTGGCAGCAGACGATGGATGCGTGTCGCGCCGCGCAGGGCGACCTCGCCGGCGCCTTCGACCGCGCCATGGCGGGCGAGCTTGCCTCAGCGTGGGACGCCGGGCTTCCCGTGTTCACGCCCGAGGACGGCGACATGGCCACACGGGATGCCGGGGGGAAGGTGATCGCGGTACTCGCCGAGTCGGTGCCGAACCTGGTCGGCGGGTCAGCGGACCTCGATCCGTCCACGCGCACCATGATGAAAGGGAAGGGCGACTTTCAGAGCGCCGATGTGCTGGAGGAAGGGCAGACGCCGCCGACGCAGGGGATGGCGGGCGGCGTGTGGGGGTACGCGGGCCGGAACATCCATTTCGGCATTCGCGAGCACGCGATGGCCGCGATCCTCACCGGGATGGCGCATCACGGGGGAGTGATCCCGTTCGGCGCGACGTTCCTGACCTTCTCGGAC
>Ga0208716_1000728_pt1 | contig 13352 bp, 15 predicted proteins | sample NGESurdeep092012_8_FD_184482 | JGI IMG/M metagenome (GOLD analysis project Ga0208716, IMG submission 184482) | Arctic peat soil microbial communities from Barrow, Alaska - NGEE Surface sample 415-3 deep-092012 (SPAdes) | ecosystem: Environmental > Terrestrial > Soil > Wetlands > Peat ...
CGGCGCAGCACTGTACGCGGCCGCCAACGGCGCGGTTACGGCGGAGGGCTACCCGGTGGACACGGGGTTGCGCAGCCCCGGCGCGAGCGGGTTGTTCACCGGCACTCTCGGCCTGTTCACGGCGGCCGGTTTCACCATTGCGCGTACCCGCTCACCCGAGAGGCCAGTGGTGCAGCGCATTGTCGGGCCCGTGCAGGTGGGATGAGGGTGAGGAGAACGATACGGGGCCAGTGCAGTGACCATCACGATCACGGCCTACCCGTGGTGATCACCGTTTCAGTCCTTTTCGCGTCGTGCCGCGACACCGTAGGGCCGCAGGTCGTGATCAACCGCTCGGGTTGTGGCGGGCCGCAGCAGCTGAGGTTCGATCCTCCGGGATCCCGGCGGGCGGCCCTCAACGTGGCCGACGTCACGTCAGGGCCCGGAACTGATCAGCACCACCACTGGTTGAACGGAGCGACGGTCCCCGGGACATGCCCCGGGCCCCACCCCTTGAAGTCGCCGAGAGCGACCACGTGCCGAGAGGCGCACTGGCCGGGGATCGTCCGCAATGGCCGTCAGGCGTTTGTCAGTGCCTGGCGGCTTTCGCGTCTGCAAACGGGGCAGCCGGCGTTGGCAGCCGGCGCTGATCAGCAAGATCATCGGGATGGGACCGTCCGGGGTGGTCGGGGCCGCTCTGAGTCCCCACCCGGTGATCTTGGCCCGGTGCTGGTCCCGAACCAGTGATCTTGAGCTCGTCCGCGTCGGAGAGGAGTGGCTCAGCCAGCGCCGGCTCCGCCGACTCCGTCGTGAGGGGTCCTCCGCCGACTCCGTCGTGAGGGGTCCTCCGCCGACTCCGGCGGGCGGGGTCAGCCCAGGGTGGCGCCGAAGATCATGCCCAGCAGGTACGTGGCCGCTGCGGCGCCCAGCCCGATCGCCAGCTGCCGCAACGCGCGCCGCAGTGGCGGGCCGCCGGACAGCACGCCGACGATGGCACCGGTCAGCATCAGCGCGAGTCCGACCAACACGACGGCGAGGATCAACGACGTCCGCTCGGAGAAGCCGAACAGGAACGGCAACACCGGAATGGTGGCGCCCGAGGCGAAGAAGCAGAAGCTGGACACCGCGGCACCCAGGCCGGTGCCCACCACGTCGTGCCCGTCGTCGACCACGGCGTCCGGCTCCAGTTCCGTCGGATAGGCCTGCAGCACGTCGTTCGCATGCGATCGGGCCTCGTCCACCGTCATCCCGCGAGCGCGGTACACCAACGCCAACTCGTTGGCATCGACGTCCAAATGGGGGAGCGCCGACTGTGCGGCGGTTCCCGGAGTCGATGCCGCGAGCAGTTCCCGCTGCGAGCGCACAGAGACGTATTCCCCGGCACCCATCGACAGCGCGCCGGCCAACAGTCCGGCCAGGCCGGTCAGCAGTATCGTGCTCGCGGCCACCCCGGCGCCGCTGACGCCCAGCACCAGCGAAAGGTTGCTGACCAGGCCGTCATTCGCGCCGAACACCGCGGCCCGGAAGGTGCCGGACACCCGGGCTCTGCCGCGCGCGGCCAGCCCGCGCAGCACCTCTTCGTGTACATGCTCGTCGGCGGCCATGCTTCTGGTCGCGTCGGCGTCCTCCTCGTACGGCGAACGGCTCTCGGCGCGCTGGGCCAGCGCCAGCACGAACACCGATCCGAACCGACCGGCCAGCCACGCCAGCACGCCGATCCGCGCGCTCGCGCGGCGGCTGCGGCCGACGTCCTCGCCGAGCAGCATCTCCCAGTGCGCGGCGTGTCTGCCCTCGGCCTCGGCGAGTTCGAGCAGTATCGCCCGTTCCTCGCCGGATCTGCGATCGGCGAGCCGTCGATAGAGCGTGGACTCTGCGCGTTCGTCGGCCAGTCGGCGTCGCCAGGTCCGCAACGTTCCAGCGGAACGAGCCGAGGGCGTCGAGACGGCGGGGCCGCGACCGGAAGTATCGGCCCCCGGCGCGGTCATCGACGGAGCTCCGGGCGGGCCTGGGGCATCCGGCGCATGTGGGCAGGCGACGGCAGCGATGTGTGCACCGGTCCATTGTCCCGGTTGGCGGAGGTGGCCGCGGACAGCCAGGTGGGCGACGACCGATCCGCCGCGTTTGCCGAACGTTCCGTCAAGGGCTTCCTCGATGACGGAGGTTCTCGCATGTTGTGAGGACCCTGTGAACAGGGTCACTGAGGGGACCGCGCCCATGCTGCGCACGCTGATCCGGTTGCTGGCCGTCACCGCCTGACGACGGCGTTCCCCAGACGATCGTCGACCCGCAATTGGGCCGGGATCTCCTTCGTCGACGCCATCGACCCCGACCTGTTCGCGCCGGTCGCCAGCCCGACGACCGGCGAGCACTTCTTGTATTCGCAGGTCGCGAATTTCAGCTACAAGCGGCTGACGCGAACGATCAGCGTCCCGGCCGCTGGGGCGCAGCTGTCCTACTGGGTCACCAGGGACACCGAGCAGGACTGGGACTTCACCTTCGTCGAGGCGCGCACCGCGGGCGCGGATGACTGGACAACCCTGCCCGACGTCGGGGGGCACACCACCAGCGACGTCGGGCGGTCGTGCCCCTTCTGACTCGGCATGCATCCGTTCCTCGCCCATTATCAAACCGATAATGGTGACGGCACGTGTTCGCCGGCCGGAACGACCGGCACATGGTCGGCCGCCACCGGTAAAGGAAACGGCTCGGAGCACTGGCTCGTCGACCTGGCGCGCTACGCCGGGCGGGATGTCGAACTGTCCATCAGCTACGCCAGCGACGACTTGGTGCAGGCGAACGGTGTTGTCGTGGACGACATCGCCGTTTCCACCGGTGAGGGCAGCACATCGTTCGAGGACGACGGGGATGTACTGGACGGGTGGACGGCATCCGGCGCCCCGGCCGGCAGTCAGGCCAACGAGAACGACTGGATCGTCGGCACGGTGGCGGATCTGCCGCCGTCCACCGGTGAGATCGTCCAGGGATCATTCGCCAGGGAGCCGGAGATCATCGACTTCCTGTCCCGGTCGTTCGGTCGCTACCCGTTCACCGCGGCCGGCGGCGTCGTCGACGATCTGGAGGGCGTGGGATTCGCCCTGGAGAACCAGACCCGGCCGATCTACTCACGGGCGTTCTTCACGGATCCGATTTCCGGCGACGACGTCGTGGTGCACGAACTCGCTCATCAATGGTTCGGCGACAGCGTCAGCGTTCAGCGGTGGAAGGACATCTGGTTGAACGAGGGTTTCGCGACGTATGCCGAGTGGTTGTGGAGCGAACACGAGGGTTTGGGCACGGCTCAGCAGAACTTCGATTTCCTCTATTCACGGTTGTCAGCTGACAATCCGTTCTGGTCGGTGGTGATCGCCGATCCCGGTCCTGAGGAATTCCTGGACATCCCGGTGTACTGGCGGGGCGGCATGACCCTGCACCAGTTGCGGTTGTCGATCGGCGACGACAGCTTCTTCCGGCTGCTCCGTACCTGGACGCGGACCCACGCCGGCGGCAACGCCACCACCGAGCAGTTCATCGCCCTGGCCGAACGGATCTCCGGGCAGGATCTGGGCGCGTTCTTCCAGACCTGGCTGTACACGCCGACCCGGCCAGATCTGCCGGGCGCGCAGAACTCGGCCCGATCGTCGTCCACCCCCGTGGCTTCCATCCCGGCGGCCGCACCGGCGACGGTGAAACGGATGGAGTTCGCCGGCGGGCTGTCGCGGCACTGACGGCCGTCAGCGACTTCCCGGCGGCCCGGAGCACGGTGACCCTGTGGTGGACCCTCAACCGTCGTCGTCGAGGTGCTCCTGCTCGCCCGGCCACAACGGCAGCAACCCGCGTCGCTTCAGCTCAGTGCGGATCCACAGCTCCCGATCATTTGCCGACGTGACATAGGCACCGAGATCGGCCGAGAACTTCTCGTCGAATCCGTTGACGGGCGAACCGCTGTCATCACCCTCGCCATTGGCGTCCTGTTCTCGGTCGAGCCGTTCCCGCTCTTTCTGGGCACCCTTGGTCAGGCGGCGGAGTTCGGGCAGCAATCCCACCAGAGTTGCGGAATCGGTGCGCCGGTAGATCCTTTTCGTCGCCTCGTCAAGTGCCACAAGGCGCAACGGTACAGAACACCGACAAGCAGGACGTGTCGCTGGCCAACGGTTGACACCGCGCCGGTGCGTTCGGGACGCAGTCCCCGCACGACATCGAGCGCCGCGTGCTTCCGAGGGTTCATTCCGTGTTCACCATCCGGACCTAACGTCCCATCCGGCATTGCTGTTCTGCTGGTCCGGCGGCCGGCGCAGCAAGGCCGCCGTCCGCCTCGTCAGTTGCGTCCAAGGAGACATGGACCATGTCAACTAGGTTGTTCCTGGTGTCGATGGTGATCATCACCGCGCTGTTCTTCGATTTCACCAACGGCTTTCACGACAGTGCGAACGCCATGGCCACTTCTGTCGCGACAGGCGCTTTGAAACCGAAGGTGGCGGTGCTGATCGCCGCCGTGCTGAACGTCGCCGGTGCGTTCCTGTCCACCGAGGTCGCCAAGACCATCTCGGGCGGGATCGTCAACGACGCGCTGGTCACCCCGACGATGATCTTCGCCGGTCTGGTCGGCGCGATCTTGTGGAATCTGGTCACCTGGCTGTTCGGGTTGCCCTCCAGTTCCTCGCACGCGCTCTTCGGCGGGCTGATCGGTGCGGTGCTGATCGGGGCAGGCGTCTCGGGGGTCAATTTCTCCGTGGTGATGTCCAAGATCATCCTGCCGGCGGTGGTCGCGGCGCTCGCGGCCGGGCTGGCGACTTACTTCCTCTATATGATGATCAAGAGAGCCGACCGGGAACCGGTGGCGGGCTGGTTCCGCCATGCGCAGTCGGTGTCCGCGTCGCTGGTGGCTCTGGCGCACGGCACCTCCGACGGGCAGAAGACGATGGGTGTCATCACGCTGGTGCTGATTACGCGGGCTACCAGGAGTCGGGTACCGGACCGCAATTCTGGGTGATCGCCAGCGCAGGACTGGCCATCGGGCTGGGCACCTACTCGGGTGGCTGGCGGATCATGCGCACGATGGGCAAGGGCATCGTCGACGTCAAGGCGCCGCAGGGCTTCGCGGCCGAGACCACCTCCGCCGCCGCGATTCTCGCGTCCTCGCACATGGGTTTCGGTCTGTCGACCACCCAGGTGTGCTCGGGCTCCATCCTCGGCTCGGGCATCGGAAAGAAATTGGCCCAGGTGCGGTGGTCCACGGCGCGGAAGATCCTCTACGGGTGGCTGCTCACCCTGCCGTCCGCCGCGATCGTCGGAGGGGTGGCCGCCTCCGTCGCCCTCACCGGGACCGTGGGGATCATCATCGTCTTCATCGCGCTACTGGCCGGTGCCGGTGCGATCTACGCGATCTCCAAGCGCGCACCGGTGTCGAGCAGCAACGTGAACGACTCCCCGGACGTCACCATCGCTGCCGAGAAGACAACGGTGTCGGTATGACCAACCCACCGGCACGGAGCAACACCATGGCGAACGCACGCGGAGCGAAAGGGCTTTCGAGGTCATGAACATCGATTGGAATTCTCTGTTGCTGGTGAAGATCACCACCGTCGTGGCGGCGGTCGCGATTGTCGGCATCTTCTCGCTCGGGGTGTTCGCGCTGACCTCCGGCGGCCGCGCCGACGAATCGGTATCGCCGGGTCCCCTCGCCAGAGTGTCCGGCTACGCGTGTGTCGGTGTGTCCGGCCTGCTGGTGCTGTACGGGTTGTACCTCATCGTGCCCCAATTCCACTAGCACGGTCGTCACCCGCCGGACGGGGTGCCCGGCAAGCTGACTCGACGTGGACGCTGAACCGTGGTTCTGTCAGGTGTTCAGCGACAGGCTGATCGAGCCCGCTGGATCGGCCAGGAAGTCGCCGCTCCCGGTGACGCGGCCGAGTTCGTCCGTTCCGCCGAGCACGGTGAGGGTGGCCTTCGCGGCGCCGTCCCGGTATTGGCCCACGTGTTGCAGGACAAGCGTTCCCGGGTGCCCGCCGATCGTGCCCCTGATCCGTTCGAGCCCGACGAACGCCGCCGCGCCGTCAGCGTCGTACGACATCAACCATTCCGTCGCGGATGTCCCATCGACGTCGCCGGAGTACTTCTTCCGCACGCTTGCCCTGGTCAGCTTCGAGGCAGCCGACTCCGACTCGCCTGCCGCGGCGTCGAACGGTTCCTCGTCCCAGGACGTCACTTCGAAGTTCGCGTCGACCATGAAGCTGTTCATTGTGACTTTCCCTTCGTTAGCTACGAATATGAGTCGATCACATTAGGAGGGCGGTGTCAACCGGGGTGCGGTACCGCGGCGGCGGTGTGCGCCGGACAGCGCGCGAATTCCCGCCCGCACGCCGTGAAGTCGCACATCCGGCACAGCGCGCCACCGTGCGGTGGCCTTCCATCCGCCCTGCGGGCCAATCGATCGCGGGCGATGTCGCCGATCATCGTCGACAGGCTTGTCGCCAGCAGGTTCTGCTCGTCCGGCGAGAGCGATCGGATGGCCCTGCAAAGCACCTCCGCCCTGGCCAGCGCGATGCGGTCGGCGGCGTCCGCGCCCTGCTGGGTCAAGGTGACCACCACCGAACGGCCCGGCGGGCGCGGCCGGCGGGTGACGTAGCCGAGTTCGGCGAGGCGATCGACGAGCCGCACTCCGCCGGAATGGGTCAGGCCCACCAGCGTGCGCAGGTCCTCGATGGTCCTTTCGCTCGGCGATTCGCGCAGTGAAACCAGCGCCGCGGGCGCCGCATCGCTGACCCCGGCGGCCCTCTCGGTCACCTCCCGGATCTGATCGGCCAGCGCGAGGGACAGTGCGCCCAGCAGGTTCGACAATCTGTCGGCTGGGTGGTCGGGCACGATCCCGAAACTACGCCGGTCGGGGCCCCGGCAGGCCGGTTCAATGATCGCGCAACGCGGAAACCAGTTCCTTCTTCGACATCGACGACCGGCCTTTGATGCCCACCTGCTTCGCCTTGTCGCGCAGGTCCGGCACCGACCAGTCGTCATACGATGGTGCCTTCGCACCCTTTTCGACACCGTCTTCCGTGACGAGCCGGCAGCGGCATTCGCGATTCGAGCAGACTTTCCCTTGGAATTGCCCCCGGTGCCGCCGAAACACTCGACAACGGGCAAGTGGGTCCCCCTGGTGTCGGCCGGCGTCGATAGCGGGCCACGCCGGCCCGTGGGGCACTGGCATCGAGCGCGGCGACAAGAGTTGAATTGGGGGAAACTGCCGGCAGATCGTATCGAAGAGGTGGGGACCATTGGAAGCGACCGAGGAGGGGCAAACCGGCGGTGAGGGAACGCTTGCCGACCGGGACATCTCACACACCCTGCACCTGGCCGACCGGTTCGCCGAACTCCTGCCGGTGAACGGCGCGTCGATCCTGGTGCGTAGTGGGCCGGACAACACCCAACTCGTGCACGCCACCGACGACGTGGTCGCCCAACTCGACGAGTTGCAGTTCACCCTCGGCGAGGGCCCATGTCTGGATGCCTTCCGGCAGCGTGAACCCGTGCTCGTGGCCGACCTGGGCAGCACCGATGCCTTCGCCCGGTGGCCGGGGTTCGCCCACGAGGCAACCCAGGCCGGCGCCTTCGCGGCGTTCGCGTTCCCGCTCCAGCTCGGCACCGCACCGTTCGGCACGGTCGAGCTGTACCGGGACGAACCCGGCGAGCTGAGCGAGCGGGACACGGCGATCGCCCTGCTCATCGTGGACGAGTTGGTCAGTGTGGTGCTCGACGACCTCACCGGGCGGGATCACCGGCTCGCCCCCAGCGGCGCTAATCCAGTTCCGTTGTTCGGGCGTGCCGAGATCCCGCAGGCGACCGGGATGATAGCTGTGCAGCTCGCCGTCTCCATCCCCGAGGCGTTGGCGCAACTTCGGGCGGCCGCTTTCGCCGCGCACCGCCCGATTCTCGAGATCGCCGAGGACGTCATCGCCCGCCGGCTGGTGTTTTCGCCCGATCGGCGCTGAGCTGGCCCGGGAGCTCCAGTGGGCGGCCGGCCGACTCATGAACAAGGAACTCATGAACAAGGAACTCATGAACAAAGAAGGGAAAGGTCCTTGACCGCACCGGATCGCGGCAGGAATGGGACCGGCACCGACGCCGTGACCGACGCCATTCCGGTCATTGGCCCTGAGCCGGGCACGCCTCACGTCCACGACGGGTGGACGAGCCGTCCGGTGCCCGCGACCCGCGACTCGCCCCTGCCCCGCACTCCATGGACCTTCGTCGACGTACTGGCCGGGCTCGGGCTGCTGCTGATTCTGACCGTGGTGATCAGCGCGGGGGTTGCGGCCAGCGGGGACCGGCCGGACCCTTCGGTGCTGGCGTTGCTGTCGCTGGCCGCCACCTGGATCGCATTGCTGGCGACCTCGTGGTGGGCCTGCCACCGGCATGGCACCGGGAGCATCGTGGCCGACCTGGGGCTGACCTTTCGCTGGGCCGACCTGTGGATCGGTGTGCTGGCCGGACTCGGATTGCGAATCGGGGTGGTGATCATCGGGGTGATCGCGGCGACGATCACTCGCTACCAGGGGGGTGCCAGCAGCAACCTCCCCATGGAACTGACCGCCGGGACCGGCATGCTGATCACCACAGCCGTCGCCGTCACCGTGATCGCGCCGCTGGTGGAGGAGTTGTTCTTCCGCGGGTTGCTGCTCCGCTCGACTTTGGAAAGCCTGAACCGCAGGGCGTACCGGCCGCGTCTGTCGAACCCGACCACCCGCATTCACCTCGCGGTGCTGACCTCGGCGGGGCTGTTCGCCCTGATCCACCTGAGTGAGGCAGACAACGCGTTCTCGGCGACCGTCCTGTTCCTGTCGCTGTTCGTGGTGGGCTGGGTCAACGCCCGACTCACCCTGTGGAGCAACCGCCTCGGGCCCGCGATAGTGTCGCACGCCGTGTTCAACGGCACCGCGTTGATCCTGTTGCTGATCATCCAACGCTGAGCCGGACCCGGGTGCCCGTCGGGGCGACCATACCCATGTTTCGTGGACCGGATGTCCCGTCGCGCCGGATGACCCGCTCCCGCACTGTCGGTGGGGTGCGCGACGATGGTCGGGATGACGACCTCAGGCTCCACACTCCGCCGGCTGCGGTTGGCTGCGCAGCGCATCGAGGGCAGCGAGTTCACCACGCCCACCGAGGTGGTGACGTGGATGCTGGCTCTGCAGGGTCAGGACCTGCCCGGCGCCAAGTGGTCGGTGGGCCTGCGAGCCCCGGGGACGACCCTCGCCGATGTGGACGCCGCGCTGGCCCGTGGCGAGATCATCCGGTCCTGGCCCATGCGCGGCACCCTGCATCTGGTGCCGGCCGTCGACATCGGCTGGATGTTGCAGCTGACGGGGGAGCGGACGTTGCGCTCGCTGGCCACCCGGCACCGCGAGCTCGGCCTGGACGATGCCACGTTCGGGCAGGCCAGGGACATCGCGACCAAGGTGCTCGAGGGCGGTCGGAGCGCGACGCGCGCCGAGCTGTTTCAGGCTTTCGAGGCGGCCGGGATCGCCACCACTGGTCAACGCGGAGCGCACCTGATCGGGCAGCTCCACCAGATCCGCCAACTCTGCCTCGGCCCGATGCGCGGCAGCGACCAGGCCGTCGTCTTGCTCGACGAATGGGTCCCCAACCCTCGTAGGCTCGACCGCGAGGAGTCGCTGGGGGAGTTCGTCCGGCGCTACTTCGCCAGCCACGGACCGGCGACCGTGCGTGATTTCGCCTGGTGGACGAAGCTCCCGGCCCGTGACACGGCGATCGGGATGGCATTGGCCCGTGAGCATCTGGAGGAGCTCGTCGTCGACGACGTCAGCTACTGGATGGCACCGGGTCTACCGGACCGGGCGTCGAGGCGGGTGCACGCCCTGCCCGGGTTCGACGAGTTCCTGCTGGGCTACCAGGACCGGAGCGCCGGCCTTGCCGCCGAGCACGCGCCGGTGATCGTGCCGGGCAACAACGGTATGTTCCAGTCCACCATCGTGATCGGCGGCGGCGTCGCCGGGCTGTGGCGGCGGAAGAAGACCGCGGCGGGTGTGACTGTCACTCCGCTGCCGTTCGAAGCGCTCTCGGCCCGTCAGCTGTCCGCTTTCGGGGCCGCCGCCGACGCCTACGGTCGCTTCCTGGGCGTCCCGGTCACTGTCGCGGCGCAGCCCGACGGCCGGCACCGGGCAATGCCGCCACAACGGTAGCCATCAAGCGGGATGGCCAATGTGGCCCCGGACGCCGGCCGACACGCGGCCGGGTGGTTCGACGATCTTGAGGCTTGACCACCCGGCGTCACAGCGGTGTTTCAGGGAATGAAACGGGGCGTCACCAGTCGGTGACCAATGTTGGCATCGGGCGGCCGCGGTGGCAGCATCATTCGCATGCTGTCACAAGAAGATGAAACCCGAGCGGTCACCGAGGTGGCCCAACGCCTGACGGAGTCCTTTCCCGACGTCGCGCCGGATGTCATCCAGGACACCGTGCATACCTCCCACCAGCGGTTCGACGGCCGTCCGATCCGCGACTTCGTGCCCGTGCTGGTCGAACGGGCCGCCAAGACCAGCCTCGCCACGACGGCGACGGCTGTCCACCCTGATGAATCGCTGACCGGCGCCGACCAGCTGATCCCGCGCCAACCAACTGGTGGGACCGCGGCCAAGCATGCCGATGTCTAGCGGTGACGACCTGACACGCCGCCGCGCGGATCAAGCTCGCGAAACCCTACGAAGTCCGAAGATCCCGTCTGTCTCGGACAGCCGCAACCGCTTCCCGAGCTCCGTCGCCGCGGATCAGGAACGCTAGGGCCTCGCCCAGCCGTAAGGGCCGGTTCAGATCGGCATCCGGTATCCGTAGAACTCCTGATCTTCGTTGTACCCGCCCTGCCCCGCGCCAAGATGTTCGAAGCTGGCCACGAACTCTATGGCCTGCACCCATTTGACCTGCTTGAACCCGAGTTCCGCCTCGTCACGCAGACGCAGCGGCGCGCCGTGGGACTCGTTGAGCGGCTCACCGTTCATCTCGTAGGCGAGGATCGTCAGTTCGTGGCGCATGTTCTCGATCTTGTGGCAGTCGTAGTACAGACCTCCGACGGGTCCGGCGCCGTACGAGTAGAAGACGACCCACTTCGCGTCCGGTCGAGGGCGGACGATGTTCAGCAGATCGGACAGGGCCACGCCGCCCCATTTTGCAATCCCGGACCATCCCTGAATGCAATAGTGCTGGGTGGTCTGCTCGTGCTTGGGCATCGCCTTGATTTCGGCGAATCCGAGTTCAACCGGGTTCTCCACCAGTCCGTCGATCCGCAACCGATAGTCGGCAAAACCACCCGTCTTCAGTCGGGTGTATTCCGGCGAATCCGGTAAGTGCCCATTCGGCCAGAAGAAGGTCGAGATATCCTTTTCCTGGTACGTCGATCGGGGATCCCACCACTCCATGAGTCCCTTGGCCCAACCGACCATGAATGCGCCCGTGTGCTGTACGACGCGCGGGTGGCGGATTGTGAAAGGCGATGCCCACGCCCAGAGCCCGATGACGACAGCCATCCCGCCGGCATAAATGGCCACCGCCCACCACGAATCCGTGTTGGTGCCCAGCGTGATGTGGTTCACGTTGCCGAGCAATCCGGTGATCCACACCATCAACGTATGCACCGCGATGAAGAAGATCATCCAGCACAGCACCAAGAAATGGATGCTACGGGCCACCTGCCGGTTCAAGGCGCCTGCTCCCAGGCCCAACTTCCCGGCGATCGCCGGCGACTGCAGCAGTCCGGTGACGAACGCAAGCGGAGCGGCGACGAACACGGTGAGGAAATACGCCAGCAGCTGCAGTCCGTTGTAGTTGGTGAAGCCGTCGTTCGCCGGCAGATCCAGCGACGCGTACTGGACGGCGGTCGATACCGCATTCGGGAAGACATCCCAGGAACGGGGGACCAATCGCTGCCACTGACCGGAGCTGAACAGGAGAATGAAGAAGATCACGCCGTTGATCAGCCAAAGAAGATCGAAGCTCAGGTGCCACCAGCGCGCCAACCCAATGGAATGGCGTAACCCAGGTAGGCCGAGCCATTTCGGCAGCGCCACGGAGTCGTCCTTGGCGGTCCAGACCTCATGCGCCTTGTTCGAATCCATCCGGTCGGTGGGCACCGGGTCACGAAGCCGGAGCCACTCGGTACCGGGCCGACTGCCGGAGTTGACATAGAGCCGCGGGTGGTCTGCCAGGATCTGCAGGCCGGCCCGAATGATGAACATCATGAAGACGATGTTGAAGAAGTGCTGCCAGCGCAGCCACCATGGAAATCCCGAGGTGACCGACGGAACGTAGTCCGCTGAGGTCCCGGGATAGTCCCGGAGAAAATCCTGCATCCACTGGTACGTGCGCAACTGCTGCGCGACGGCGATGCAGAAGACGAGTGTGACGATTCCGATGGGAATCAGCCACAACCCGCTGACCCAGTGGCGCCCCAACCGGACCGATGGTGCATGAGCGGGGTACTGCGGAACACCACCAGCCCAGTCCTTGGGCACTATCCGGCCGTCGGGTGATGCACCGTTCGCATCACCGACGAGGTCGCGCTGCAGCGGATCCGGGAATTCCGGAGCGCGATCGCCGGTGGAGCCGGTCATGTCTCCCTCCGGAAATGCCGGTCGTAAATCCCCTGAACCTGGGCCGAACCCTACCGGTTTCCCGGTGCCGGCGCGGGAAGACATTTGCGTCGGATATCCGGCAGTTGCGCACGGTCGTCCCCGGGAGCGTTGCGAACGATCGCTCGGTGTGACTCGTCCCCGGCTCCGGCAGTTCGCAAGACGCCAATGCCCACCTTGACCACCGGTGATATCACCGAGCGTCAGCCACATTCATCCCGAACGGTATTTCCTGCGCAGGGAGAATGAACATCACCTCGCCCGCGCGACTCTCGGCACGAATTCGTCCGAGTGCAACTGGGCGGAGGCAACATCACGAATCCGCGACAGATGCCCTGTTCCGTCACGGTGACGGAACAGGAGGCCGGGGAGCGGCCTCGTCCGACTTCGCGTCGGTGCGCCTGCGCCAACGCCCGCTGAAGTCCGTTCGCGCCGCGGCCGCGTTCAACCTGCTTCAGTTCCGCGCGGAGGCTGGAGGTTGAGGACGGCGGAATCCCGTTGCTGTGGTTGTCGGGTTGACGAGCGCCGTGGTGCGACGTGTCCGCGCGCCCACTGATCAAGTGCCGATAAGGGCCATTATGTCAATTAGGAAACTTGTGTCCTCTAGGATCAGCTAGCCTGAGTTTCCTGGCTATGAAGATCTGTCCAGTTCTGCCGGAATCTCGGAGTCGATCTTGATCAGGAACTTACGAAACTCAATGGTGCGATGCCGGCGGTGCAGGCTGGAGATCACGGTGCCGT
>Ga0208716_1000729_pt1 | contig 13340 bp, 8 predicted proteins | sample NGESurdeep092012_8_FD_184482 | JGI IMG/M metagenome (GOLD analysis project Ga0208716, IMG submission 184482) | Arctic peat soil microbial communities from Barrow, Alaska - NGEE Surface sample 415-3 deep-092012 (SPAdes) | ecosystem: Environmental > Terrestrial > Soil > Wetlands > Peat ...
GGATAAATCCATGCGGCTCGGCGGCGGCGTGATTCCCAATGGCCGCATCCAGCGTGTGAAGCTCTATCGGTATCGCTAGCCGAGCCGGACTCCCAGAATGATATAGTGAGCCGACAGTGGTTTTCTCAAGCGGCGTCGCATGTTCAAACGGACGGTATCGCCTCGCCGTTTTCGGCGCTGGCGCGGCAACCCTCGCACCCCGGCGCTCACATCGACATGCTCGCCGTGGAGTGCCGGCTGGGCGGGCCGCCTGGTTTGTGTCTGGGAGGTTTCTCTAAAACGGGTTTGAGAGGAGTCTTGGTTATGCCATCGATCACCGTGCCTGCGCGTGGCAGGCGGCAATTTTTGCAGGCTGTAGGCGCGGGCGTCTTAGCGCTCGGCCGCTTGCCGGCAGCGGACCAGCCCGGCGCGAAACCTATGCGTGGGCTCTTCCCCATTGGGGCGTCGCCGTTCACCGACGCGAACGAGTTGGACTTGGAGTGCCTGGCGGCGCAGGTCAAATTCCTCAATCGGGGAGGCGTGCACGGAGTCATCTGGCCGCAGATCGCGAGCGAGTGGACCACGCTTTCGAAGAAGGAGCGCCTCGACGGAGCCGAAGCCATGACCGTGGCCGGCAAAGGTGGCAAGACTGCCATTGTCATCGGTGTCCAGGGCCCCGACACACCCACTGTGCTGGAATACGTGAAGCACGCGGAAAAAGCCGGCGCGGATGCGATCTGTTCGCTTCCCCCGGCCAACGTGACGGACGAAAACGCTCTGTTCGATTACTACAAGCAGATCGGCGCTGCCACCGGGCTTCCGCTCTTCGTGCAGAGCCAGCCGTTCCCCATGAGTATCGATCTGATCGTCCGCATGTACAAAGAAATTCCCACGTTCCGGCAGATCAAGGACGAAGCGGGCGATACGCTGGCGCGCATCACCGAGATCCGCGCCAAGACCAACGACGGCGTGAAGGTCTTCACCGGCAACGGCGTCCGCAATATGATCAATGAGCTGATGCTGGGCGCGCAGGGCTACTGCCCCACCACCGATTTGGCCGACATCTATGCGCAGGCATTCGATCTGTGGTACGCAGGCAAGCGCTCGGAGGCCTTCGACATGTTCGGCCGGGTGCTGTGTTTCAACAGCGTCGTTCAAACCGCCGGCGCGCCTCAAAAGTACATTCTGGTGGCGCGCGGGGTTTTCAAGAACACCCGCCGCCGCGGCGGATCCGGCGGCGACGCCCCGGCGGGACGCGGCGGTGGGCAGGCGGCAGGCGGCGGCGGCCGTGCGGCGGCGCGGCCGTTTACGGCGGAGAGCGAGAAGCTCGTCAGAGATGCGCTCGACCTGCTGAAGCCTTATTTGAGGGCGTAGGCCATGCCAGCGGACCTTTCGCGCAGGAGCGTACTCGGCAGCCTGGGTGCCGCGGCAATGGGGCTGTCGATAAAGGCCGCCAATGCCCCCGCCGCTCCGGTGGCTATCGCCCGGTGTAAGTCATACCAGCCGTCGCAACTGATCCCGGTGCTCGAAGGCATGTTCGACAAACTGGGTGGGCTGGGACGCCTGGTCAAGGGGAAGACCGTCGCCATCAAGCTCAATTTCAACGGCGGATCCACCGTGCGCCTGGGTTTCCTTCCGCTCGGCGATACCCACTGGCCGCATCCCGACCTTCTCGCCGCCGCCATGCACCTCTTGGCCAGGGCCGGGGCGCGTACGATACGGCTGGTGGAGTGCGCGCCTATCCCGTGGACCACTCCGTTCCAGGAATTCTTCCTCGAAGCCAACTGGAGCGTGCGGGATCTGGTCGCTGCCGCGCCGCGCGTCGAGTTCGAGAACACCAACTACCCCGGCCCGTCGGGCAAGTTCGTCCGCTTGCCCGTCCCCGGCGGCGGCCTCCTCTATTCGGCTTACGACGTGAACCATTCTTACGTGGACTGCGACGTTTTCGTGAGCATCGCCAAGTTCAAGGACCACCCCACCACGGGAGTCACCACCGTCATGAAGAACCTGTTCGGTCTGACGCCCCTCATGGTTTATGGGAATTACGCGGGCAAGTGGGAAGAAAACGACCTGGTGGCCGGCATCGACCGCATCATGCAATTGCATCGCGGGGTTGGAAGGCCAGCTTATGGCGCCTTGGAAGAGCTCGACCCCGCCTCCCCCCGCGAAGACGGCTATCGCGTCCCGCGCATCGTCGCGGACCTCTGCGCCGCCCGGCCCGTTCACCTCGCCATCCTGGACGGCATCAAGACCATGGCTGGGGGGCAGACCCCAAATCTGTCTTGCACCCCGGTGGAACCCGGCGTCCTGATGGCGGGCACGAACGTGGTGAACACCGCCGCCGTCGCTGTGGCCGCCATGAACTATGATCCCCGCGCGCCGCGCGGCGCCGTGCCGTTCGAGCGCTGCGACAATAAGTTCCTGCTCGCCGAACAACTCGGCGCCGGCAGTTGCGACCTCAGCCGGATTGAGATCATCGGACCTTCTGTCCAGGAGGTGAGCTTCGACTTCCGGTCTCTCCGTGAAAAACAGCGGGAGTTGCGCCAGAGGCTCTCTCCGAACCCGCGCCCGGGCGACCGGAAGCAGAACTGAGATGGCCGACATGCACCGGTGGGTTCCCATGCGATGGCCATGGCCGGACGCTTCCATGCTGGCCATTCTCGACCGCACGCCGGTCAATTGCCTGGTGGTGGAGTGGACTGCCGAAGGGCAGCAGTCTCTCGCGCCGCTGGTGGCGAAGGGCAAAGCCGCGGGACTTGCGTTCGTGGGGATGGTCCGGGGCGGTGACCGCGCTTCCGCTTTCGCCAGCGCCAGATCCGCGGGCTTGGACGCCGTCATCGCTGAAGATGCCGCGCCCCTTGCGGCTCTGCCGGCACTGCCGCTCTGCGAACGGGCCAAGACGCCCTGGCAATCGTCTTCGCCGATTCTCGTTGTCCAAGACAATGTCTGGCCCGCGATTGCCCTGGCGCCGGAACGCGGCGAAGCGCTGTCCGGGCCGACCGCCAGTCCCTGGATCGATTCCAACGGCTGGTTTCTCCGCCTGGCTCGTGTTCGTGCGCCCGCCAAGACGTTGTGGCTGCTGTGCGATCCTCCAGGACCTCCCGACATCGTGCCGACGGAGACATACGTCCGTGCGGTGGCCGATGCCGTCTCGTTTGGCGGCCGCTGGGTGGTCTCGCTGGACCAGAACCTTCGCGCCGGGTTGGCCGCGAAGGACCCGGGCTCCGCGGAAGCCTGGAAAGCACTCGCAAATGCCCTGGCTTTTTTCGAAAAGCATCGCGGATGGGCCTCTCTGGAGCCACAGGGCGTCGTGGGCGTCATTTCCGATTTCGCGGGGGCCAACGAGATGATGGGCTCGGAACTGCTGAACCTGATCGGCCGCCGCAACCTGCCGTATCGCATCCTGGAAAAATCGGCGGCTGAATCCGCTTCACTCGCGAGCTTCAAGGCGCTGGTCGCGATGGACGAAGAACCTCCGATCCCGGCTCTGCGGCGAAAGCTGCTCGCTTTTACACAACAGGGAGGCGTGTTGCTCGCCAGCCGGAGTTGGCATGGTGAACGCGGCGTGCCGGCCGGCCAAAGCCACCCCAGGATCGACATCCGCCGGCTCGGAAAAGGCAAACTCGCGATCGTCAAAGGCGATTCGGCGGACCCCTACATGGTCGCGCGCGACATCCAAGTGCTACTGGGACGGGCTGAAGACCTTACGCGATTCTACAATATCGAAGCCTTCCTCTCGAACTACACCGCGTCCCGGGATGGTACCCACGCGCTCTTTCAGGTGATCAATTTCGCCCAGCGACTCGCCGACGACCGCGTGTCCATCTGGTTCCGTAACCGGTATCGCGCCGCGCAGTTGTGGACCATCGGAGACGAGACCCCGCGTCCGGCTACGCAGGCGCCGGAGAACGGCGGCACTGTCGTACAGATTCCCGGCATGAAGAACTACGCGGCGATCGAGCTTTCCGGGTGACAGTCCCCGTGATCGCGGGCGGCGAGTTGCGGCCGAGTTGAGTTCTTCCAGCATTGACACTACCTACAACGTGTGATAGATGTTCCGGCCAGGATATGGAACCAAAAGTCGAGCGTGCTCAGAGGATGATCGGGACTTCCGCTCTGGCCTGCCCAGGTGGAGTGCGGAGCATGTTTCGCAATGGAATCTTCACAAGGAGGTCTTATGCCAAGACATGAACTATCGCGACGCAGTTTCTTCGGCGTTTCGGCGGCGGCGGGAGCGGCGACCGTGGCCCACCCGGTCAACCTGGCCGCGCAGGCAGCCGCAATTAAGGCCGGCGACTTGCCGGACCTCACCATCAAAGAGGCCAAAGTCTACGTAGCCGATATCGGCGATGCCCGTCGTCTCAATAGTTCCGAGAGTGGGGAGATCGTCTCTCTGGTGACCGCCGGCGGGATTGAGGGCAACTTCACCCTGGGCAACCGGGGGAACCCTCCGGGGTGGCTTGACTTCGCTAAGTCCGCGTGTGTTGGCAAGAACCTGTTTGACCTTCTTCCCACCGTGGCGTACATCCCCAATCCGGCGCGAGCAAGCGGGCTCGGCGGAGGCGCAGGCGGCGCTCGCGGCGGAGCGGGAGCAGCAGGCGCCGGTGCGGCTGCCGGAGCCCGAGGCGGTGCGGTTGCCGGCGCAACGGCAGGAGCCCAGGGCGGAACCGGAGCGCCGGCCGGAGCCAGAGGTGGTGGTGGCGGTAGAGGCGGACCATTTGTCGGCGGCTTTGGCTTCGCCAACCGAGGCGGCAGCTCCGGCGCGGGGCCGAACTTGCACGCGGCCATCTGCGATTTCTGTCTGTGGGACATTCTGGGCAAGGCGGTAAATAGGCCCATCTACAAGATCCTGGGCGGCACTAAGGATCGGATGTTGGCTTACGCCAGTTCGCAACACCTGCCTAATGTGGAGGATTTCGGACCGGACGCGCTGAAAGCCAAGGCGGCGGGACTCAAGGCCTATAAAATCCACCCCGGTGGGGGCCAGCGCAGGACCGGCGGCCAAATCCCGAGCTACCTGGGCCACATCGAGGAGATCAAGGAAGTCCGCAAGGCGGTGGGAGACGACTTCACGCTGTTGTTCGACCCGGTGCAACGCTACAACTACTTCGAGGCGTTGAAGGTTGGGCGGGTGCTGGATCAGTGCGGCTACGTGTCCTTTGAAGACCCCGTTCCGACGACGAATATCGAAGCGCTGATTGAGTTGCGGAAGAACTTGGACACCCCCATTGAAGTGGGAGAGTTTCTTCTGAGCGTCTACGACTTTGGCGAGTACATCCGCCGGGGTGCGATGGACGTTGTACGGCTGATCGCGGACAACATCGGCGGCATCACCGGTTCGTTCCGGGTGGGCCAGTTGGCCGACACATTCGGCCTGCCGTGTACGCCGCACAACTGGGGCAACGGGATGGACCTGGCGGCGCATTTCCAATTGGAGTTGGCTCTGCCGAACACTTACTGGTTCGAAATGCCGTGGCCGTGGGAGTACGTGGACCGGCCCTACATGCGGGACAAGTTTCGGACCGACGCGAACGGGTTCGTCTTGGCGCCAACCGAGCCGGGGCTGGGATACCCGTTCGACCGTGCAGCCCTCGACAAGATCATGATTCGGATTGACCGCTGAGGCACGCCGCTCCCCGCTCTCCCGTCGCGGGGACTCACCTCAGCGCGCCACCAGGCGAACCGGGCCCAACAGGCCGGAAACCGACGGCTGCGCCGCGCCGCGGCCCCCTCCTCCGCCGACGGATCCGTATACGCCAGCCGCGCCCGGCGTGGCAGTAGTTCCCGGAGCGCCTTGCGCCCTGGCGCCTCGGCCGGGTGCGGCAGCCGGAGGCGCACCGCCAGAGCCCCCGCGGCCTGAAGGCGTCGCGTTCACCTGTATCTCCAGATCATTGGGGCCGGCTTTCAACGCGCTGGTGATGTCCCAGCGATAGGGTTGCCAGGCGTGCGCTTCGAATTCCTTCCCATTCAACCTGACCCGCGCGTAGTCGCGCACATCGGCGATTTCCAGAAACAGCCGCTTGCCGGCCGGCGCGGCGGGAGACGTGAACTGCTTGCGATATGTGGCCGGGCCGGCGAAGGATTGCGTGCCGAGGTCCTCCCACGATTTCAGCGGCGTGGTCACCTGTTTGCCGTTCAGGTCCAACGTCCAGTCTCCCCCCAGTTCCACGAGAGGAGTGCCAGACGCCGAAGAGGGTTCTGGAGCGGCGGCCCCGCTCGGAAGTGGCCCGACCACGACGACCTTCGCCTCGTAGGGTCCGAGCACCAGCGGAAAGTGCACCGAGTCGCTCTCGGCAAGCGCGCCTGCGATGGGATGAATCTCGCCCGTAGCCAGGTCCCAGGCTTGCGCCTGGCCGCGCCCGGCGATGGTTGCGGTACGCGATTCCTCCTTATTGCTCTCATTGAAGAAAAAGTACATTTCGGCGTCGCGCCAGCTCCGGCGCGTGTAGGTCAACCTCGGAAACTCGGAGTCGAGCTTCACATCCGGCTTGGGAAGCGCCGCGAGTACGCGCGGCGTAATGTCGCCCGAGGGCTCGATCAGCGTGGCGAAGCTCAGGTCGGGTGTGTCCTTGGCATTCAAGAACGTCTTGTCAACCACCAGCCCTGGAGTCTTACCCACGAAAATCACTTTGCCGCCCGATTTGGCGAAGGCCTGAAAGCGTTCGAGACCGGTCCGTGTGATCACCGTGGAGGACGGGACTACGATGGCCCGGTAAAGCTGCCCACTGAGATTCTTGAAGCCACCGTCCGCAATGGTGGCCACCGAGCTGAGCGACTGCTCGTCGAAGTAATCCCAATCCACCTGGTGTTCGAGCAACTGCCAGCCCAGCTTGGTTGTGCTGCGGTCGGCTTCTTCGTCCCCCATCCATATGCTCTGCGTGGGATGATAAAGGCCCACCTGCGCCGCCGGGCGTCCGATAGCCATCAAATAGCCGGCGCGGTTGGCGTACCACGCCAACATGGGGGCCTGTGGCGGCACGGCGGGCGGCGGCGAGGCCGCATTTCCGCCGCCACCGCCTCCCCGGACCGGGACCCGAATCTGCAGCGTGTTTACTCCTCTCACCAGTTGAAAATCCAACGAGTACTTGCCGTCGATGCCCGGTCCGCCAGCCCCTTCGGTCCAGACCTTGGGCTTACCGAACAGGTGCGCCGCCGAAGACGAGAGCTTGGGGAAATTGTTGTTGATACGCCACGTTCCGTCCGGCGTGTGCACCAGATTTGGCAGAAGCTGGCTCAGGTTATCGATTCCGGGCACCTGCACGTACCGCATGTCTCTGAAGAAGTCGCCCTCGCTGCGAACCAGGGCCGCCATGGTTTCTTCGTGGTTCAGGTGCATCAGGTATTCCACGTTGTATTTCGCGCACCAGTCGGCTTGCGTTCTGAAGAAAGTATTTTGAAAGATGCCGCTCCACACGTCCCAGTAGTCGGCTTTGGCCCGCGACGCCTCATCGGTTAGTTTGCCGGTGAAGAACATCGGGATGTAGGGCTGCAGATCGTAACCTTTCCGCTTCTGAAACTCTTCCAGCAGCTTGGGCGTCCAGGGCATGCCGCTGATGGAATAATCCGGCTCATCGCTGAAGAAGCCCAGAACGGTCTTGCCGAACTCGCCGCCGATGGCCTGCCTGTAGGTTTCGTGCGTGATCTTGAGGAAGGCGCGCGTGGCATCGGCGTCCAGGTAGTCGATGAGCGTGTACAGGCCGTCTTTGGCGCGCGTGCCGTCCTCGCGATTGAAATTACGCGTCGGCGAGCTGACGTAAATGTGCCGTACGAAAACCACCTCCCACAAGTAACGGGGCTCGTTCGGGGTTGAGCCTTCGTTCGGCACGATCCACTTGAGCTGGCCGTTGGCGGGAACCGGAATCGGAACGATGCCTTGTACCTGTTGGTCGGGGGATGCCTTCACCGCGTAGATGGCGAGTGTGTCCGGCGGCGCCGGCATGGAGAGCGTCTGGCCGGGCGCGACGCGGACGTGGATATCGGCGACGATACCCTGCATGCCGAGTTGCGAGTATTGCTTGCTGATCTTGCCGCCGGCAAACCCGCTGGGGTAGTCGGATTCGTCCTGGAGCCACAGCTTCATCCCCCGCTTGGCCGCTTCCTGGACCACGAACTTCATCTGGTTCATGTGCTCCGGCGTGAGGTACAGCGGCTCGCCGCGTCCTGGCGAGACGTTCACCACAAAGATGCCATTGGCCGCGAGACGGTCGAGATCCTGGACGATCCGCGCCATCCTCTCCGTGGCGTCCGGGCCGTTCCAACTTGTAAACGGCTGGATGGCGCCATATTCGTGCGGCGGCGATTTGAAATTGGCGGCTGCCTCGCGCACCGATGGAACCGTGACCTGCTGCCAGGGCCGCTGAGCCAGCAGCGTCACGGAGAAAAACATGAGTACGCAAGATCTTGCTACTTGGGCCATTTGGGTCCTCCTGCCTGCATGATACATCCGCGATGATATGCGCTGGTTACGGGTCGGAATACGTATCCGTCGGCAATCCCGGCCGCCGATGTCCACGCATCGATTGCCACCTTTACCCATGTCGGCATCGGCACCGTCCGGACGCGGCCGTGCTTTCCAACCAGATCTATGATGCACCACCGCCCGTCGCGCTGTTGGACGTGGGGGACGGTGAGCGCAGCCACCTCCGAGCGCCGGAGCCCGCAGCCCAGGAGGACCGCCAGGATCGCGCGATCCCGGAGCCCCTTGGTCGTGGTGGCGTCCGGCGCGTTCAGGAGCGTCTGCGCCTGCCGCACCGTCAGCCAGTTCCCCAAGCGGACCCCCTTGGATGCGACACCCTTCACCCGCGTAATCCCATTGGCGAGTTCGGGCGCCAGCAGCCCGTTGTCGGCGGCTTCCACCGCCAGCTTGCGCACCGCCGTGATCCGCACATTGATGGAGACGGCGCCGAGCCCGCGGGCCTCCAGAGCAACTCGCCACGCGCACACCGTCGCGTTCGTGAATCCGGGCCGGGGTTCGTGCCCGTACCACTCGAAGAATTCGTCGAGCCCGAGATTGTACACTCGACGGGTAATCGGCGACGAGACGCTGTCGAGCACCAACCCCTTCCACCTTCGCCAGTCGGTAGGCTGCGGAACAACAATGAAATCAGTCATTTAGGTCCTCTTAATGGGCGATATCGGTAGCCATGTGGACATTACCTCGCGGTGGCGTGGACATCAAGCAAAACTGGGACGGGCAGTTGCTGGTTCAATGACAGCCGCAATCGTCGCAGCAAGCCTCACCCCGGAGCCCGTCGATGCCTTCCTTCGCTGTGATCGGCACCATGACCAATCCTGCAACCGGATCGGCCCACCACCAGCCCAACAACGCATTCAGGAGCAAGCTACCCAACAAAATCGCAGACACGTAGGCGCAAAAATCGGTCTGTCTGGAATCCGCTCTCAAGGCCCCACTCCCAATCTCGGCAGCAACCTGACGCTTCGCTCGCGCCGCAAGCATGGACAGCTACGTTTGGTGAATTCTCTTCGTTAATTAACGCCCCGGGGCGTGCGGATCCGGAAATGGCCACGAACAGGTACCCGGCGTTACCGGAAAAGTGCGGCATCATTCCGAAAAAATAGATTGACATTCGCCCGTTTTTGCATTATCTATGTGCAGGGTCAGTTTCGGCTTTGTTGGTCTGGTTATCATTAATAATAACCACGCGCCCCGCTTGGCTGGGGCTGGATGGCCGGTCTACTGTGATCAGTGTCAGGGGTGTGAGCGTCGCCTCTCCTTCTAACCCGCGATTATGGTCGATGAATAGCCAGAAAACCATCCGAAGGGAGCTGCTATGAACAAAATCTCGACGGTCAGCGTAGTTTTTCTCGCCGCACTGCTGCTCGCGGTCCCCGGCTTCGGCCAGATCGGCGGCGCCGGTTCAATCCAGGGCGTAGTTTCGGACCCTTCAGGGGCTGTTGTTCCCGGGGCATCGGTGACTGCGACCAATGTAGAAACCCAGGTTAAGACCACTCGCGAGACCAGCGGGGCGGGGTTGTATAACCTCTCGCCTCTACAGGCGGGGGAATACTCGGTGACCGTAAGCGCCGGCGGTTTCCAAACCGCCGTCCAGCAGCACATGGTCGTGGACGCTCTGGCGACCGTGGGTTTGAACTTCAGTTTGAAAATAGGCAGTGCGAGCGAACAGGTTACCGTGGTGGACACGCCGCCCCAGTTGAACACGGTGGATGCCCGTGTAGGGGAAACCGTTCGGAAGGATCTCTACATGGCCCTGCCGCTGTTCATGGGCAACGCCCCCAGGGACCCCACCGCGTTTGCCAGCCTCCTCCCCGGCGCGAACTCCAGCACCGGGAACTACAGTTTCGCCGATGTCTTCAGTGCGCAGGGCAATTCGGGCGAGATGTTCGTGGAGGGAATGCCGATCACGAACCCGGCGGTCCAGGGCGAGGTACGCAACGTCTCGCTGGGCGTTTCGGCGGAAGCCATCGAGCAGTTCCAGTTGGAAACGGCAGGTTCGCCGGCGATGTATGGAGGTCAGGGCGCCGCCAACTTCGTCCTGAAATCGGGGACCAACAGCTTCCACGGCGCGGTATACGAGTACTTCCGCAACACGGTCCTGGACGCGCGCTCGTGGTTCGCCAACAGCCGGAGTGCCGAGCACCAGAACGAGTACGGCGAGAACGTGGGCGGCCCGATTCTCAAAAACCGCGCCTTCTTCTTCCATTCGTACGATGGGTTCCGGTACATCACCGGCAGCCAGGCCTTCTATACGCTGCCGCCGACGGGGGCGCGAACCGGCGATTTCAGCATGTTCCCCAGCACCCAACTCATTTACGATCCCACGTCGCAGAATTGCTCGGCGGGCCCATGCACCCGGACGGCTTTTCCGGGCATGCAGATTCCCGCCAACCGCATATCGCCGATCTCCAAATACCTGCAATCGAAGCTGCCGGACGTCACGGCGACGGGAGTGGCGAACAACTATTTCGGCGGGACCGCCTACGGGTTCAACAGTTACAGCGTCACCCAGAAGGTGGATTTCAACCTCAGCGACAAGCACCGGTTTTTCGGGCTTTACAGCCGCGGACATCGCAATCAGGCGACCGCGTACAGGGGCGGAACGCTGCCGATCCCCTACAACAGCGGGAGCAGCGCCCTGCTGGTGGACGAAGTAACCACCACGGCCCAGGCGCGGTACACGTATGTGGTTACGCCGACCGTTCTGAACCAGCTCAGCTACAACTTCGCCCGGTTCTTCCAGCCGCAGGGCGCCAACACGGCGGACGGCCAGTGGGCCAGCAAAGCCGGCATCCAGGGACTGCCGCCCGGAGGGGCTCAACTGGAATTCCCCAGCATCACGTTCAGCGGCAACAACTCGCCCACCGTCTGGAGCAAGACCCATCCGGTTTACGAGGTGGACCAGTCGTTCACTTTGCAGGACAACCTGCAGTGGACGAAGGGCAAGCACCTGCTCACGTTCGGCGTGCAGATCCAGTGGTCGCAGATCAACTACATGAATCACGCGCTCGTCACGGCGGCGGATTGGACGTTCAGCGCCGCCCAGACGGGCGGGTTTACCAACGGGACCATCAACGCCAGCACGGGCAACGGCTACGCGTCGTTCCTGCTGGGGGCGGTGAGTTCCGCCAGCGTTGTGGAAGATTCCGTGGGGACCACGGGGGGCCGGTTCAAAGACTACTCCGGGTGGGTGCAGGACACCTACAGGATTGCCCCAAAGCTGACGTTGAACCTCGGACTGCGGTACGATCTCATGACGCCGTTCGTCGAAGTCCGGAATCGGGAATCGTTCTTCAACCCGAATCAGGCCAATCCGGCGGTGGGCGGCTTTAACGGCGCGCTGATGTTCTACGGCGACGGGACCAATAGCTGCCATTGCAGCACCAACATCGCCACTTTCCACAATGGGTTCCAGCCGCGCATCGGGTTAGCCTATAGCATCAACTCGAAGACCGTTTTCCGCGGCGGTTACGACATGACCTATTCGCACCGCGGCGCGGTGGGCGGCCGCGGCGGCGCCAGGCAGGGAACGGGGACTCTGGGCTACACTGCCAACCCGTCTTTTACCAGCCTGGCCAATTCCGTCCCGGCTTTCTACTGGGATGCCGGGGTACCGTCGTACATCAGAGCGCCGTTCTTCGATTCGACGCTGAACACGGGGTACAACACGACGACGCCGCAGGGCGGGGGTATCACCTACGGCGACCCGCAGATATCCGGGCACCCGCCCCGGTATCAGAACTGGAGCGTCGGCGTACAGCGGGTGATCGCCAACACGCTCACGGTGACGGCGAGCTACGTAGCGAGCAACGGTCACTACCTGGAAGGCGGCATGCGCAGCGCGTGGGGCGGCCAAATCAACCCGAAGTACATGAAACTCGGCAGCATTCTGTCGAATACGGTCAGCCCGACGGCCACCACATCCCTCAAGCAAGCGCAGGCGATGTTCCCTGAAATCCAGATGCCGTACGCCAACTACCAGGGTTCGCTCGCCCAGATGCTGAAGCAGTTCCCGCAGTACTCCGGGGTCACCGATCTGTGGCCGATGGTGGGCAACTCGAACTACAATTCGCTGCAAGTCACCGCGGTCAAAACCGTGTCGCACGGCCTGGTGTTCAACGTGAACTACACGTTCATGAAGGGGTTCGACGACCTCGGCAGCCGGAGTTCCTGGTGGACCGAGAAGGCCCAGACGACCCTCCCGCCCCAGATTCTCAACGCCATGTGGGTTTACCAACTGCCGTTTGGAAAGGGCAAGAAGTTCGCCTCCGCCAACCCGGTATTATCCAGGGTGCTGGGCGGCTGGCAGCTTTCCGGGACCACGACGGCCCGCCAGGGTGGCGGATGGGGATCGGTGGCCGCGAACTGCACCGTCCCCAGCGCCGGCAGTTGCTACGCCGACCTGAACCCGAACTTCTCGGGCCCGATCTTCATCAACGGCAGCCCGTCGGACGCGAACCTTCGCGCGACGAACGCGCCGTCCTTCCTGGCTACGGGCGTGTTCCAGAACCCGGCTGCGTACACCTATGGTAATAGTCCGCGGACGCTGGTTTACAAGCTGCACAACGTGAACTCGTTCAACCAGAACGCGAGCTTGAAGCGCGATTTCAAGATTCGCGAGAAGATGACCCTGGCGTTCCAGATCGACGCGAGCAATGTGTACAACATGGTGATCTTCGGAAATCCGTCGAACAACATCAACTCCACCGCCTACGGCAAGGTCACCGGCGCGAACTCGCCTCGGGTGGTGCAGCTCAATGGCCGTCTTACGTTCTAGTGCCATGACCGCGAGAAAGTGTTCAATTGTGGGGCAGCTTGGCAAGCTAATGCCACTCGTTTTTCCGGTGCTGGGCGCCTGCATAAATCGTGGGGCGGTCCCCCTGGA
>Ga0208716_1000731_pt1 | contig 13313 bp, 10 predicted proteins | sample NGESurdeep092012_8_FD_184482 | JGI IMG/M metagenome (GOLD analysis project Ga0208716, IMG submission 184482) | Arctic peat soil microbial communities from Barrow, Alaska - NGEE Surface sample 415-3 deep-092012 (SPAdes) | ecosystem: Environmental > Terrestrial > Soil > Wetlands > Peat ...
CACCGTACAGTGTCCCGACATAGGAGCAGACGAGAATGAGAATGGCGTCGTTTGCGGGAAGCTTTACTGTGAGCGTGGTCAGCAGTGCGATGCAAAGCGTGGCGGAGAGTCCCGGCATACAGCCCACGAGAATGCCGGTCAGCGCGCCGGCCATGCCGAGGGCGAGCGACGTCGGGCTGAGCAGGAGTGCCAGATACGCGTGACCCAGTGAGACTAAACCGTCGAGCATGGCAGAACCTGCTTGTCCACGTCGTTCAAGGAAGGCGCACCAGGAAGAATTCCTGGAAAACGAGTGTGACGCCGACTCCGGCACAAAGTCCGATCATGATCGACAGAGCGATTCCGCGCAGCACCTGGTTGGCGGCACGGCGCTGTGAGTATTGCAGAACGGAGATCGTGGCGGAGACGAAAATGGTGCCCGCGAGCCAGAAGGGCAGGCCGTGGCCCACCAGGACGATGCCGAACGTCAGGCATAGGCTCAGCACGATCAGGAAGCGTTTGCGCTCGGCCATCGACATGCCGGCTGCCTGAATAGCGTCTTTGGCGAGCGCACCCTGGCTCCAGGCGCGCGCCAGCATCAGCGTGCTGAAAAAGACGATGGCGAGACCGAGAAAGAAGGGCAGGAGACCGGGAACGGCATATGGGGCGACGTCCTGATTTTCCAGGCGATCCATTTGCCAGGAGCCGATGGCGACCGCAATGCCGAATGCGATCCAGCCGAGCGCGGCAATGAAGTCCGACCGCGGCGTTATGAGGCTCCCGGCCGAACGAGCAGCCCCATCCAGGCCGGGATTTTCTTTGGAAGATTGCATCGCTTGATGACGCCCCTGTGCCGAGCCACGGGCGACTCTTTGGAACGCTTACGGCCTCGGGATGCCGATGGTGTCCGGCGAGACTTTCGCCTTATTGCTGTCAAACATGAGCCAAGCATTCAGCTGGATGGCTGGGAACACGGCCTTTTGCGCTTGCTCGCCATAGAGCGGCGAAAACAGCGCACCGCGCGTGACCGCGTACTTCTTCAGAGCTTCGTTCTTGACGATGTTCTGTGCCCAAATCTTTTCGAGCGTCTGCACCACCTCGTCGGGCACGCCCTTCGGAATGAAGATACCGAAGTAGTTGGCCGGCGCGGTGAAGCCGGGAATTACCGAGGACAACGGCGGGATCGTGCCGTAGCCTTCGATCTCCAGCGGCTGGTCCCCCACCACCGCGAGTGGACGCAGGCGCTTGCCGCGGATCATGTCGACCTGCTCGACGGCGGACTGTGCGGTAACGTCCGTTTCGCCCGCGACGACGGACACCACCGCCGGAGTGCCGCCGTCATAGGCGACATGGCGATATTTCACACCGGTCGCCTTGGCGATGGCTTCCATCGCGTTGTGTCCGGTCGAGGTGACGCCGGCTGTACCGACCGAAATCTGTCCCGGCTTCGCCTTCATCGCGTCGAGCAATTCCTTCACGGTCTTGTAGGGTGAATTAGCACTGACGCTGAGCACCTGGATGTTGGCCACGTTGGTGAAAACGTGCCAGTCGGTGATGCGAGTCTTGAGGAGGCCCAATGTCTCGTACACGCCCAGGTCCTGCGCAGCACCAGCGGTCCAGGTATAGCCATCCTTGGTAGCCTCAAGCGCGCTTCTGGTTCCCAGCGCCCCGGAGGCGCCCCCCTGATTCACGATCACTATCGTCTGCCCGAGCAGCGGCTCCAGCTGGGCTGCAGTGAGGCGGGTGATCTGGTCGGTCGACCCGCCGGCCGCCCAAGGCACAATCAAATTGATCGGCCGGTTCGGTTTCCAGTCGGCGGCAATCGCAGGAAGCGGCGTCGCGACGGCCGCTGCGAGGACCGATGCGAGGGCGGAACAGAAAATCAGTTTCGAAGCGCCAAGTTGTTTCATACGACATCCCCCAGATAATCTTTGGAACGGACGACACACGGCTACCACCTCGGCCATCGCGAAGATGACGTAGGCGACATGGGCGCTGGACGGCGTTGGCGACGAATAGCGCCAGGGCCGATTTTATATAACTAACTAGATACTTATACAAGTCTAATTCCGTAGAAGGATCGATGTCTCTCCGAATCGATGGTCTCTCGACGAATGGCTAGATGGGTCGATCGTCGTCAGCTGCCTCCTTGTGCGCTTTGATCAAAATCTCGCGAAGCTCGGCTAACCTGCCGCACGCGGAATATGAAGCCCGCGCTATGCGCTTCCGAAGATGGTCGGGCTCGAAGGTTTCGAGCGAAAGTATCCATGCGAGCTGTCGGGCGGCATGCAGCAGCGCTGCGGCGATCTGCCGCGCTTTGGCGAATGCCCCAAAATCCTTTTGATGGACGAACCGTTCGACGCGCTCAATGCGATGACCCGGGAGCGCATGAACGGAGAGCTGCAGCAAATTCATCTGGAAACACGAAAGACGGCGCTCCTGATAACATACTCGATTCCGGAAGCGGTATTCCTGGCCGATCGGGTTGTGGTCATGGCAAAACGGCCCGGATCGATCGCGGCGATCTATGACGTGCCCATTGCCAAACCGCGGCGGCTCGACGTCATCGGCGATCCGGTTTTTCTGGAGTTCACCCGGACCATCCGCCGCCACTTCAACGCGGAGATGGACGGTCACTAATTTTTTTTACAGTCGGCTGATGGTCAGTCCACCGTCGACATTCACCACCGTTCCTGTGGCGAACCCGAGAATGCCTTTGGCCAAGGCGCTGACGGCGGCGGCGACGTCAGCCGGTTCGCCCCAGCGCTTGGCGGGAACCAAGCCAGCCGCGATGAGTGCGTCGTATTTCTGCACCACGCCGGCCGTCATGTCGGTGCGGATAATGCCGGGGCGTACTTCGAATACGGCGATGCCCTCAGCGGCGAGACGAACGGCAAATCCCTCGACCGCCATGGCAAGGCCGGCCTTGGAAATGCAGTATTCAATGCGATTGAGCGATACCATTTCCGCCGAGGACGAACTGATGAAGATCAGCGCGCGCCCGGCATCCTTTTTGCCCCGCGAGATCATCCGTTTGGCGACCGCCTGACCGAGAAAGAACGCCCCACGCAAATTGACGCCGAGAACGACGTCAAAATTCTCTTCCGTCGTCTCCAGCAGATCCAGCCGCTGCGGCGGAGCGATCCCCGCATTGGACACCAGAAGGTCGATCGGGCCGAGCGCGGATTCGACTGCATCAAGCACGCGGGCATGATCGCCCACCATCCTGACGTCACCGGCGACGAAGGTGGCGGCGACACCGAAGGATTCGAGCTTGGCGACCGCTTCTTTGGACGCATCGTCATCGCGGGTGCCGGTGATCGCCACATCGAATCCATCGGCAGCCAATCCCTCGGCCACGGCCAGCCCGATGCCACGACGCCCGCCGGTGACCAACGCCACACGCCGTCCGGTACGCTGTATCATCTATGATCTCCGGTCTTCCCTCGTGTGGGCGCTTCAGGGTGCGAAGAAGGTCAAATACGGACCCTTCTCGGCCAGCCTTTGAACATAGAGGGCAAGCTCGCGCATGTGGTAGTCGCCCCACATGGTGGCCTCGCCGCAAGGGTTCTTGCGACCGGGCGGCACGTAGTCCCAACCGTTCGGACGATGGTACTGGCTATGCAGCACAAGCCCCTGATGGTTGGGGTCCCGGCTCAAATAGCGATCAGACAGCAGCGTCTTGAGCACCGTCAGTCCGGCCTGGCGGTACCGCTCGCCGCCATCGCGCCCGCTCGCCTGCCGCCACGCGCCATACCGCAGAAGCCCCTGCGCGGCGATCGCCGCCGCCGAACTGTCGACGGGTTCGATGTCGTTCTCCGGCTCCGACACGCGACCGTAGGGATCGTCGAGATCCCGCATTCCTGGCGCGCCCGTGTCCCAATAGGGGATTCCGTCGGCGGCGGTGTGGTCGATGAAGAAATCGCAAGTTGCCGCGGCCGCAAGTTCCATTACGGCCGTAATCTCGACCTTGCCGGCGAAGGGCGCAAGGTCCGCCTCAGGAAGTGTTTCGACGAATTCGAGCAGCTCCGCGAATCCGCACATGGCCCAGCTCAGACCGCGGGTCCAGGTCGAGAAGCCGGAATAGCCCTGCTGGGTGCCGACGCAACGGAAGACGCCATTCGCCACGTTGAAGATCGCTTCATGGGCGGTGCGGCCGCGCACATCGTAGATGTCACGTCCTTCGCCATAGAAGACGCCGTACTTGGCGGTGGTGCGGGCATGCGCGACGAGCCGGCCGAGAAGCGGAATCACCTGATCGCCCTCGCCCTTCATCACATGCCCGAGCTTGTGGGCGAGCGCCAAAACCCGGAGGGTGCGCATGGTGTCGATGAACAGCGAGTGCGGCCCATTGAACGACTGGATGTAGCCAAACCCGTTTCCGAGTTCGGTCCAGCGATGCGCCTGCACGGCGCCGGAGCATCTGATCGCGAGGTTGAAATACTCCATCTGCCAACGATCGTGTGCAATCCGCCCCTCGCCGACCAACCGGCGCAGATTTCCGTAGGTGCTTATCTGATTGAAGCCGTGGTCGTGCACACCGAAATGGGTGACATGGGCAGGCATCTCCAACCGGATGCGGTCGAGCCCTAAAGCCAGGAACTGCTGATCGCCGGTCGCATCGAACTGCAGGATGGCGCTGCCGAACTCGAACCCCTGCGTCCAGTCGGTCCATCCGCGCGGCCGATATTGTCCCGCCACCGTGTGCACCGGCGCTCCTTTGGACCGGTCCATCGTCCGGTCGATGGATACAATCTTGGCGCCTGAGACCTCCCACATCCGGCGGATTGCCGGCAGCAGATCGACGGGAAGAACGGCAGTATCGATTTTCATGGGCGTTCGGCCCCTTTTCGAGAGTTGGTCGGATACTGGTGAATGCGGTTGATGATATTGGGGCTCTTCCTGCCGCGGTCAGGGTCAAGCCGTCGATATATCCATCTGCCCGTCGTCCAGCAGTGATCAGCGGATCACGCGAGCGCCCTTCCCCTTCATGATGGCTTCAACCTCCTTGACGTTCACCATAGAGGTGTCGCCGGGGGTGGTCATCGCCAGCGCGCCGTGGGCCGCGCCGTACTCGACCGCCGCCTGCGGACCCTTGCCTTCCAGGAAACCGTAGGTCAGTCCCGAGGCGAAGCCGTCGCCGCCTCCGACGCGATCGTAGATTTCGAGGTTCTCGCGCAACGGCGCTTCGTAGAACTGGCCGCCGGCAAAAATAATGGCACCCCAGTCGTTGAAGCTCGCGGTCTTGGCGTTGCGCAGAGTGGTGGCCGCCACCTTGAAATTGGGGAACGCCTTGACCGCGGTGGCAATCATCTTCTTGAAATTGGCTGGGTCGATTTCGGAGATATGCTCGTCCAGGCCCTCAACTTTAAAGCCCAGACAGGCGGTGAAGTCCTCCTCGTTGCCGAGCATCACGTCTACATGCGGAGCTATGCTGCGGTTGACCTTCTGCGCGGCGGCCTGGCCACCCTGGCTCTTCCACAGGGAGGCGCGGTAATTCAGGTCATAGGAGACAACGGTTCCGTATTCGTGAGCCGCTTCCACCGCTTCGATCACGGCTTCGGCGGTGTTCGACGCCAGCGCGGCAAAGATGCCGCCAGTGTGGAACCAGCGCACGCCTTCCTCGCCAAACAGCTTTTCCCAGTTCACTTCACCGGGCCTGATCTGTGACGCGGCTGAGTGGCCGCGGTCCGAGCAACCGAGTGCCGCGCGCATACCGAAGCCTTTTTCGGTAAAATTCAGGCCGACCCGTGTATTGCGGCCAATGCCGTCGAAATCACGCCAGATGAGATGGGACGTGTCGACACCCCCCTGCCAGATCAGGTCCTGAACCAGCCAGCCGAGATCGTTCTGCGGCAGAGCAGTGACGACCGTGGCGCGCTTGCCCCAGCACTTGCGCATAGCACGCGCCACATTGTATTCGCCGCCGCCTTCCCAGACCTGGAAGCTCCGCGCATTGCGCACGCGGCCGAAGCCGGGATCGAATCGCAGCATTACCTCGCCTAACGCGGCGCAATCCCATTTAGTCTCGCTGGCCGGTCGGATTTTCAAGATCTCGCTCATTGCTCACTTCCCGCGAATGGTCTTGATCAACTGAATGGTGTCCCGGACCTTCTTCTCGACACCGGCATAATCCTGGGCGTCGAGAAGTTGTTTGGTGATCAGATTGGAGCCCATGCCGACGCAGGCGACGCCGGCATTGAACCACTTTCTCAGCGAGTCTTCGGTGCAGTCCACACCGCCGGTCGGCATGATGCGCGTCCACGGACAGGGAGCGAGCACCGATTTGACGAAATCCGGCCCGCCGACCGAGTTGCCGGGGAAAATCTTGACGATCTCGCAGCCCAACTCTTCAGCATAGCTTATTTCGGACATCGATCCGCAACCGGGGCTGTAGGCGATCTTGCGACGGTTGCACACCTTGGCGACATCGGCGTTCAACAGCGGACCGACGACAAATTTCGCTCCGTTGGCGATATAGATACCGGCGGTCGGCGCGTCGACGACAGAGCCGACACCCATGATCACGCTCGGATCCGCCTTGGCGAAGTGCCGCGCGACGTCAAGGAAGACATGGGACGCGAAATCGCCGCGATTGGTGAACTCAATGCATTTAGCGCCGCCATTGGCGCAGGCCTGGATGACCTTCTTACAGACCTCGGCATCGGGATGATTAAAGACCGGGATCACTCCCTGATCCAACATCGCCGACAGAACTGCCATGCGGTCGACTGCCATTTTTCGCCTCCTCAGCGGTATGTAAGCGTTCAGCTCGGCTTACCCGTGCTCCCGCGTCAAATCAATTTCGAAAGGCCACCGCTGCGCGCCACCGCCACCGCTTTGTCGAGCGTGTCGGCGATCGGCTTCTCGCGATAGACGCGCTTGCCCGCCTCGATCGCCTGCGACACCAAGTCGCCACGACATCTGTGTCGTCGCAGCGTCAAAGAACATTGTGTCGTTGGGGTTCTTCAGCGCCGCAGCGAGATCAGTGGTTGATCGCTCGATGCCATATTGGCGCGCAAGGGTTGCACTTTGTCCGCATTGCTACCCATCAGGATCGTATCCGGCATGACGTGATCGCCGTTCGGCAACGCGACGCCGCCCCGTTGACGGACGGCAACGATCGAACGCACGAGCTGCTGATTGAAGCCCCCATGCGTCCGGTGAGGCCATTCATGATGATACCGAGACGATGCGATGCCACTGAGGGTCCTCGCTGCTTCGAACGCGATCCGACCGCTCGGACCGGAGCCGTTAAGTAACTGGATGGTTACTAATTCAACATGCCAGGGTCTTTCCCGTCAAGAGGCGCTGCGCCGCAGGGATACCAGCATTGCTTACCGATCGGGTCCCGCCTGTCAGCGCCTGAGGTATGTCAACATACGCGGCTTGACAGTAAAGTAACTATCTAGTTACATACTTACAAACGGTGAGAACTGGCCGCCGCATTGTTGCACTTCCTCAATGTCCGATAACGGTGCGACGAGTTGAGTTCGTGCGAACATTGTGGACGACAACACGAGCAACAACACGGGTAGGTCATTTATGGGCGCTACGGCTGCCAATTCTCGCATCTTAACCGCAACCGTCGGGTCTTACCCGCTACCCGACTGGCTGATTGCTTTGCCTTCGGAGCAAGCGCTCTTGGACGCAACACGGGTTTTCAGATCGTCTTATGAGTGGCGTGAAGTGGGCCGCCCATGACTGCCAGTCTCGTTCTCGGCTTCGACGTTCAATTTGACGCGCTCTACAGCCGAGATGGCTTGGCAGCTCTCGATGACCGTTTCATTGAATTCCTGCGGCAACGAAATCCCGAACTGCACGATCGGCTCGCATCGGCACGAGCGACGCCAGATGTCGCGGTCGCCAAGACGGAGGAGGACCTGATCGTCGACTTGGCGCCTGCGTTGGATGACTTCGTCGCCGAGTTGTTCGGCATCTCCGCCGAGGTGGGTGCTCTGCGTGCGCGCGATCGGGCGCTGGCGCCGATCTATTCGGTCAAACGGCTGTTCGTGCAGCGCCGCGCCGCTAAGAAATTCGGTCCCGAGCAAGCCGAGACCTTCGACGGCCGGGCGTTGCGCGAGCAACTTGAGCGCCATTTCGGCGGCGAGCTCACGGAGTTGCGTTTCGCCGAACAGGTCGAATCCTGGATGCGCGCCGAAGCTGAACACGCCGAGGCGCTCGATATTGCCGCGCGCTACGCCGCATGGGCAACCCATAGCGAGGACGGAAAGCGCCGGCACGGGCGCGGCGTGCTGTTCAAGATTCCGCATAAGGTCGAGCCGGAGCGCTTGGTGCCGGTCGAGACCGCGGTCATTGACGGCGTTCGTTCGCTGTGTTTTCCGGAATCCCGACTGCGCGAGCGCGAAGGTTTCGCTCTTACCGATCCCGGCGCCGGCATGGAAGGCGCGCTCGATCAGGCCAATTACTGCATCTGGTGTCACAACCAGGGCAAAGACAGTTGCGCCAAGGGTATGCGAGAAAAGACGGGCGCGTTCAAACTGAATTCATTCGGCGTCGTTCTGGCCGGCTGCCCGCTGGAAGAAAAAATCTCCGAGATGAACCTGGTCGCGGTCGAAGGGCATACGCTCGGTGCACTCGCCATCGCGGTGATCGACAATCCGATGTGCGCCGCCACCGGCCACCGTATCTGCAATGACTGCATGAAGGCCTGCATTTACCAGAAACAGGAACCGGTTGATATTCCGCAGATCGAGACACGGGTGCTCAAGAACGTCCTGGCGCTGCCTTGGGGTTTCGAAATCTATGGTCTGCTGACGCGCTGGAACCCGCTCAATCTGCGGCGGCCGCTGCCGCGGCCGGCGACCGGCCGGAAAGTCTTGATCGTCGGCCTCGGCCCGGCTGGTTTCACACTCGCCCATCACCTAATCAACGACGGGCACACAGTGGTGGCAATCGATGGCCTGAAGATTGAGCCGCTGGCGGCCGAGATTTCCGGCGTCGATCCGCGCGGCGCTCGCCGGCCGTTCCGTCCCATCCGCGACGTCGAGGAGCTGCGCGAGCCTTTGGGTAGCCGCGTGATGGCCGGGTTCGGCGGTGTCGCCGAATACGGCATTACCGTGCGCTGGGACAAGAACTTCCTGAAGATCATCCGCCTGCTGTTGGAGCGGCGTGCCGAATTCAAGATGTTCGGCGGCGTGCGGTTCGGCGGGGCGTTGACCATCGACAGCGCTTTCGCGCTCGGCTTCGACCATATTGCGCTGTGCGCTGGCGCTGGCCGGCCGACGATTGTGCCGATGAAGAACGGGCTTGCGCCCGGAGTGCGTCAGGCCTCCGATTTCCTCATGGCGCTCCAGCTCACGGGCGCGGCCAAGACCGACAGCCTTGCAAATCTGCAGGTGCGCCTGCCCGTCATTGTAATTGGTGGCGGCTTGACCGCGATCGATACGGCCACCGAATCACTCGCTTATTACCCGCTGCAGGTGGAGAAATTCCTCGCCCGTTACGAGGCGTTGGTCGCCGAAGTCGGCGAACCGGCGGTGCGCGAGGGTTGGAGCGACAAGGAGCGCGAGGTCGCTGAGGAGTTCCTCGCCCACGCCCGGGCGATCCGCGCCGAGCGGGAAGCGGCTGCACGCGAAGGCCGGCGGTTGCGCTTGGTCGAGCTGCTGCGCAGCTGGGGCGGCGCCACCATCGTCTACCGGCGCCGGCTGATCGATTCGCCCAGCTATACCTTGAACCACGAGGAAGTGACCAAGGCGATGGAAGAGGGCATCCGCTTCGCCGAACAATTCGTGCCGGAGGAAGTGCTCCTGGACGTCCACGGTCACGCCCGCGCGCTCCGCGTTCTTTCCCGGTCAGGTGGTGAAACCGATCGGGCAGAGTTCGAAATCCCGGCCCGCACGATCCTCGTCGCCGCCGGAACCCAGCCGAACACGGTGCTCGGCCGAGAGAACCCCGAGCACGTACTCGTTGATGGCAGGTATTTTCAGGCGCTCGACGAGCATGGCGCGCGGGTGGCGCCCGAGCGAGTCACCAAGCCCGCCTCTGTCGATGTGCTGATGAACCTTCGGCCGGACGGCCGCGCCATCAGCTTTTTCGGCGATCTCCATCCCTCCTATGCCGGCAACGTGGTGAAGGCGATGGCCAGCGCCAAGCAAGGCTATCCAGTGATAACTCGCAAGCTGACGGAGTGCCCGGCGGCCTCGGACGTAACCGCCGACGCGCGGTTCGCCCGTCTCGACGATGAGCTGCGGCCGACCGTGCACGAGGTGATCCGTCTCACGCCGACTATCGTCGAAGTGGTGGTGCGCGCACCGATGGCGGCGCGCGCCTTCAAACCGGGCCAGTTCTACCGGCTGCAGAACTACGAGACACTGGCGCGGTGCGCCGACGGCACGCGGTTGGCCATGGAGGGGGTGGCACTCACTGGTGCCTGGGTCGACCGCGCCAAAGGCCTGCTATCGACTATCGTGCTGGAGATGGGCGGCTCATCGGACCTGTGCGCGCACCTGCAACCGGGCGAACCGGTGGTGCTCATGGGGCCGACCGGGCACGCCACCGAGATCCACGGCGGCGAAACCGTGCTGCTGATCGGCGGCGGGCTCGGCAACGCGGTGCTGTTCTCGATCGGGCAGGCGTTTCGCGCGCAAGGGAGCCGGGTGATCTACTTCGCCGGCTACAAGCGTGCGATCGACCGTTACAAAGTCAGCGAGATCGAGCGTGCCGCCGACGCCATTGTGTGGTGCTGCGACGAAGCACCCGGCTTCCGGGCCGAGCGCCCGCAGGACCGCGCCTTCGTCGGCAATATCGTCGCGGCGCTCGACGCCTATGGATCGGGTGCGCTCGGCGAGCCATCGATCCCGCTCACCGCCGTCGACCGCGTGGTCGCTATCGGCTCCGACGGCATGATGGCAGCGGTCACACGGGCGCGTCACAGCGTCCTTGCACCGCACCTCAAGCCCAGCCACCGGGCGATCGGCTCGATTAATTCGCCGATGCAATGCATGATGAAAGAAATCTGCGGGCAGTGCCTGCAGGTGCACCACGATCCAGCGACCGGTCTTGAAAGCGTGGTTTTCTCCTGCTTCGATCAGGATCAGGACCTCGACCGCGTCGACTTCGCCAATTTGCGCGGGCGGTTAGGCCAGAATAGCTTACAGGAAAAGCTGACTCGATTGTGGATCGATCGTTCTCTGCGACGGCTCGGCTTGCGACGGTCGGCGACTCTTTGAGGGAAAAAGAAGACGCACGAAAGAACGGCTCAAAGGAAGGAACCCCATGGCGTGCGCGATCACATGACCGTCCATGCGAGTATCCAGGCGTCTTATTACGTGCACCTTATGCTGACGCAGATTCTCGATACGGACATATCCAGAATCCGGGTTATCAAGCCGCACGTCGGCGGATTAGGTTGCCACACCGAAACGCTGAACGTCGAGCTGCAAAAAATACAGTGCGAAACAGGCAAGACGGTGCTACCGATCACTCATTCGACTCTGGAAGCGATGTTTCTGGCTGATCGCATCATGGTGATGATGTCGCGGCCGGGCGAAATCGCTGCAGTGTACAATGTCCCGCTGCCGCGTCCGCACACTCTCGACGTGATGGCGAACCCGCTGTTGGTCGAGATAGCGCAGAAACTTCTTGGCCATTTTCCAGACGCTTATATCGATTAAGGCTCATGACGCCAAAACTGAAGGTGAAAAATATCGAGCTTTCGGAGCGACGTGTCGATTTTCGGCACCCGTTCCGTTTCGGCGACGTGACGGTGATGTCGGCGCCACAGGCATTCGTGCATGTCGAAATCGAGGTCGATGGCCGGCGGACAACCGGCGCCAGCGCCGAATTGATGGTGCCAAAATGGTTCGATAAGAATCCGACGCTGAGCATCGAGCAAACGATTGATGAGCTTCGTACATCGCTTCTGATCGCGCGCGACCTTTATCTTGCAGAACGCAGGCCGGACACGGCCTTCGGACTTCACGCAACGATCTACGAGAGACAAATTAAAGCATGCGCGACTTCAGGATTGCCTCCGCTTCCGTCGCTATTTGGTCCGGCCGAAATCGACAAGGCGATTATCGATGCCTTGCTGCGCTCGCTTGGCATGAACTTCTTCGAAGGGTTGAGGCAAAACGTCATCGGGATCGACAATCGGCTGACGCCAGAGCTTGATACATCGGAACTCTTGGAGTTTCTCGAAAACCGGAAGCCGACTTCTTTAAATATTAATCTCCGGCACACGGTTGGCATGGCCGATCCGATTGAGAGCGTGCGCGAAGTCGCGGCTGACAATGGGGTACGCTACTTCAAAATTAAACTCTGCGGCAATCCTGATCGTGACATCGAGCGCCTCGATAGTCTCGCTGCCGTTCTCGACAACATGAAGATCGATTACCAGGCTACACTTGACGCCAACGAGCAATATGCCGAGCATTCTCGGTTGCTTGATCTCGTCACTCGCCTGGGGAACGTGAGCCGGCTGGCCGAATTTGCACGTCGTGTTCTCTATATTGAGCAACCGTTGCCACGCGAACTGACTTGGCAGGTGCCGCTCGGCGAGGCCAGCAAGCGCTTCGCCTTCATCATCGACGAGGCGGACGACAGTTACGATGCATTCCCGCGCGCCGTGCGCCTTGGCTATCGCGGAATTTCCTCTAAATCCTGCAAGGGACTCTACAAGTCGCTGCTCAACGGCGCTCGCGCTCTGGTGTGGAGCAGGGAACATAAGACGTTCATCACCGCGGAGGACCTCACCTGCCAAGCAGGGCTCGCCGTTCAGCAGGATACAGCGTTAGCGGTCTTCCTTGGCTGTACGCACATCGAGCGCAATGGCCATCATTACGTCGATGGTTTTGCCGATACGCCGGGCCAGGAAGCGGATGCATTTTTGGCCGCACACTCCGATCTCTATGCCAAGAGCAATGGTAGAGTGCGCCTCAAGATTGACGACGGCGCATTGCCGATTGGCTCGCTTTGGGTTCCCGGTTTTGGCTCCGGCGTGCCGCCAGAACAAGTCGGACACGCATCGACAACACCCATCAAAAATAGGGGCTACGCGACGTGAGCACCCGGCGCCTTGGCATCATCGTGAACGGCGTCACGGGCCGTATGGAATGAACCGGCGTCTGATCCTGTCGATCCTCTCCATCCCGCGCGACCTCTACGTGGACGTCCCGGGCCACGGCAAGCAGAAGATCAACTTCGCCTATGCGTCCGGTGGAGGAGCGCTGACCATCCGGACGGTGAAGGAGCTCACCGGGATCGACATAAAGCAGTACATGGAGGTCGACTTCAACGCGTTCAAGGACATTACGAACACGGTTGGTGGCGTCTACGTCGACGTGGATAAGCGCTACTACTACGACGGGCTC
>Ga0208716_1000732_pt1 | contig 13309 bp, 12 predicted proteins | sample NGESurdeep092012_8_FD_184482 | JGI IMG/M metagenome (GOLD analysis project Ga0208716, IMG submission 184482) | Arctic peat soil microbial communities from Barrow, Alaska - NGEE Surface sample 415-3 deep-092012 (SPAdes) | ecosystem: Environmental > Terrestrial > Soil > Wetlands > Peat ...
GAGGCGGCGGTCGCGGTTGCAGTCAGCGCGGCGGCGGAGCCGGCGCTCGCCGTGGCGGTGGTCGCGGACGCAGCGGCAGCGCTGGACGCGCCCGGCACCAGCGCGAACGCGCGGAATATGCCGGAAATCGGCAGCAGCACCTGGGCCAGGATGGACGCGATGATCTTGGTGGCGGCGTTCTCGTTATGATGACTCCCGATCACATGGCCCATTTCGCGTGCGAGGATGAACGCGAGCGCCGGGTCCGACAGTTCGAGCGCGCGCGTGCCGCTGAAAATCACCACCGTGCCGGAGGCGTTGGAAGTGGTTCCGGGCTCGGCTTTTTCGGCAATCACGAAATCGAATCGCCCGATGCGCTGGTTCAGGTCCGGGTAGAGCTCGAATGCCTTGCCGGCCAGGCGCTCGCCCAGGCGCGCGACGTGCAGCTCGAACTCCTTGCTGGCGTCGCATTCGGACTCGGTGCAATTGCCTTTCGCATCGGCCGTGGTCACCAGCTTGAGGCGCATATTGACCTCGGAATAGACCGCGCTCACCGTTTGCGGCATGGTCAACTGCGTACGGCCGTAGGGCGAGGTGGAGCACGCCCCGAGCAAGCTGGAGGCAAGGATCGGCCAGATCAAGGCGCGCATCAGGCGCATCGGATTAACCCCGGACGTAACGATAGAAACGCTTGCCCCTGCCGCAGGTGGATGTCTCGCCAATCGGACTCGAGGAACGGACGAACCATAAGGATAGTACGCCTATGGGTGGCCCACAAGGCTTAATCGAAATCGCCTGCATTTTCATTAAGTTGTCCCGCAAGCCTGGATTTCAGGAGCCGCGCCCGGGAGGACGCGTTCAAGCCGTGCTAGGATTGCGGGCGATACAAATACACGAGAGGCAGGGTTGATGGATCAGTTTATCGGCACCATGCCGGTGGCGGAGAAGCAGCGCTTCGACGTCGCCCGCCTGGAAACTTATTTGCGTGCGCATGTCGAGGGGTTCTCAGGCGCGCTCGAAGTCGAGCAGTTCAAGGGCGGGCAGTCCAATCCGACCTATCGCCTGAGCGCCGGCGGCAAGCGCTATGCGATGCGCACCAAGCCCGGGCCCGCGGCGAAACTGCTGCCCTCGGCGCATGCGATCGAGCGCGAGTTCCGCGTTATCACCGCGCTGGGCAAGACCGATATCCCGGTGCCCAAGACCTACGCCCTGTGCGAGGACGAAGGCGTGATCGGGCGCGCGTTCTACGTCATGGACTGCGTCGCGGGGCGCGTCTTGTGGGAGCAGTCGCTCCCCGGCATGTCCAAGGCCGAGCGCGCCGCGATCTACGACGAAATGAACCGCGTGATCGCGGCGCTGCACACCGTCGATTACGCCGCCATCGGCCTCTCCGACTTCGGCAAGCCCGGCAATTATTTCGCGCGCCAGATCGGACGCTGGAGCAAGCAATACCAGGCGTCCGAGACCGAAAAAATCGAGGCCATGGACAATCTCATCGCCTGGCTGCCGCACAACATTCCCGCAGGCGACGAAACCGCGATAGTGCACGGCGACTACCGCATGGACAATCTGATTTTCCACCCGAGCGAGCCGCGGATTCTCGCCATCCTCGACTGGGAGCTCTCCACTTTGGGGCATCCGCTGGCGGACATTTCCTATCACTGCATGAGCTGGCGCATTCCGCCGGGCCAGTTCCGCGGCATCGGCGGGCTCGACCTCCCGGCGCTGGGCATACCGACGGAAGGCGAATACGTCGCCGCCTACTGCAGGCGCACCGGGCGCGAGCGCATCGACAACTGGGACTTCTACCTCGCCTACAACATGTTTCGCATCGCCGCCATCCTGCAGGGCATCAAGAAGCGCTCGGTGGACGGCACCGCCGCCAGCGCGCATGCGGCCGATGCCGGCGCGCGTGTGCAGCCCCTGGCCAAGATGGCCTGGGAGTACGCGCAAAAAGTCATCGCCGCCGGAAAATAGCCCGGCAGCGCCCGCATCACTTTCACTTTACGAAAGGCAAGCCATGGATTTCGCATATACCGACAAGGTCAAGGCCATGCAGGCCAAGCTCATCGCGTTCATGGATGAGCATATCTATCCGAACGAGCATCGTTTCCATCAGGAGATCCTGGAAAACCGGCGCAAGGGCAACCCGTGGATACCGACCAAAATCGTCGAGGAACTGAAGCCCAAGGCGCGCGCCGCCGGACTGTGGAACCTGTTCCTGCCGCATTCGAAACGCGCCCCCGAGGGGTTGTCCAACCTCGAGTACGCGCCCTTGTGCGAGATCATGGGGCGTGTGACGTTTGCCTCGGAGGTGTTCAACTGCTCGGCGCCCGACACCGGCAACATGGAGACCATCGAGCGCTACGGCAGCGAGGAAAACAAGCGCCAGTGGCTCGAGCCGCTGCTGCGCGGCGAGATGCGTTCGGCCTTTCTCATGACCGAGCCCGACGTCGCCTCGAGCGACGCCACCAACATCCAGTGCCGCATCGAGAAGCAGGGCAACGAATACGTCATCAACGGACGCAAGTGGTGGTCCTCCGGCGGCGGCGATCCGCGCTGCAAGCTGTACATCGTCATGGGCAGGACCAACCCGGACGCGCCCAAGCACAGCCAGCAGTCCATGATCCTAGTGCCCGCCGACGCGCCCGGGGTCAAGGTGCTGCGCTCCCTGTCGGTGTTCGGCTACGACGACGCGCCGCACGGGCACATGGAAATCGAGCTGAAGAACGTGCGCGTGCCGGCATCGAACCTCCTGCTGGGCGAAGGCCGCGGCTTCGAGATCGCGCAGGGGCGCCTGGGACCGGGCCGCATCCACCATTGCATGCGCCAGATCGGCGTGGCCGAACGCGCGCTCGAACTCATGTGCAAGCGTTCGCTGTCGCGGGTCGCGTTCGGCCGGACCATCGCCGAGCAGGGCGTGACGCGCGAGCGCATCGCCCAGGCGCGCATCATGATCGATTCGACGCGCTGGCTGGTGCTCAATGCCGCCTACATGATGGACACCGTGGGCAACAAGGTGGCCAAGGCCGAGATCGCGATGATCAAGGTGCTCGCGCCCAACATGACCCTGCAGGTGATCGACTGGGCGATGCAGGCCCACGGCGGCGCCGGCGTCTCGGACGACTTCCCGCTCGCGATGATGTACGCGCATTCGCGCACCCTGCGTTTCGCCGACGGCCCGGACGAGGTGCACCGCAACGCCATCGCCAAGGTGGAACTGGCCAAGCACATGAGCGTGCCGAAGTCGGCCAAGACCGCTTGAACATACTCATTTGAAGGGGAGCCAACGATGTTGAAGCTGGGCGGATTTGCAGTCAGCAATTATTACAACAAGGTCAAGGTGGCACTGCTGGAAAAGGGCATCCCGTTCGAGGAGGTGTTCTCCATGACCTCGCAGGACGAGGCCTACCTGCAGCGCTCGCCCATGGGCAAGGTGCCCTACCTCGACATCGACGGCCAGTTCCTGTGCGAGTCGCAGGTGATCTGCGAATACCTCGAAGACCACTATCCGGCCAATCCGCTCTACCCGAAAGACGTGTTCGAGCGCGCGCGGGTGCGCGAACTCATCACAGTCATGGAACTGCACATGGAGCTGGTGGCGCGCCGCTTGTATCCGCAGGCCTTCTTCGGCGGCACGGCATCCGACGAGGTCAAGAAGCATGTGGAGAAGGACCTGGCCAAGGGCGTGCGCGCGTTCAAGCAACTGGCCAGGTTCTCGCCCTTCATCGCCGGCACCGACCTGACCTACGCCGACTGCGCCGCAGGCGTGCACCTGCCGCTGGTGTCGCTCTCGAGCAAAATCGTCTATGGGCGCGACGTGCTCGAGGATTGCGCGCCGGTGAAGCCATACCTGAAGATGCTCAACGAGCGCCCGGCGTTCAGGAAAATGAACGACGACCGCAAGGCCGCCACCGAGGCCATGGCGGCTGCTGCGCGGGCGAAGAAGGGATAGGGCGGAAGCGAAGCGTCTACCCGTTAAATCGCGGATCTCGAGATCGAGGGCTGGTCGGGCGAGCCGGCACTCGCGGGCCGCTATCGACCCCCTTGAAGACGGTCAGCGCGATTGCCACGAGCGTCTGCTGCTCGGCCGAAGCTGCCGTTGACTCCGCTGTGCACTGGGGTCTGGTGTCAATTCCTAACCGGCCTTTCGCGCGAAAAGCCTATTGAACGGCGGCTTTGCAATTCGCGCTACGGCAGAACTCGACCCATTACCGCCTCTGGTGAATATTGGGAGCGGCCATTCGCCGCGAGCGCTCAAAACCGCGAAGCGGCCGTTTGCAGTACACAGACCATATATGCGCCTGGAACGTCAGGTTCGGAATGTATTGCGGCCACTTGCCATAGCTCGAGGTACTTCAGCACCCGGCCATCAAGAGACGCTGTCGAGTCAGGGAAGTTGCCACACAGGGCGTCCGGTCCGCACTCGACAGCCGACCTTCAAGAACGAATACGCTATGACAGTTGATTGGCCGATGTAGGCGGTGGCGTACTGCCCAAGAACTAATCAGAGCAACCTGTTGGAATGTCCAATCCTAAGACGCATGAGATAATCGGTAGCGCTATCCTTGATATCCATAAACAAAATGAAACAAAAGAATAGAACAGAACGACGCGTCCGAAGGGGTACCGGTGCTGTAACTCTGCACGATGTCGCCAAGCTTGCCGGGGTGGCCCCTATCACTGCATCACGGGCGGTTAATACGCCCGGACAGGTATCTGCCGAGGTGCTGAAGAAAGTGACCGACGCAGTCGCTCGCACCGGCTATGTGCGCAACCGGCTCGCCGGCGGTCTCGCTTCCACGCGCAGCCGTCTGGTTGCGGCCGTTGTCCCAACCATCTCCGGACCTGTGTTCCTGCAGACCGTGCAGTCGCTCACCGAGGCCCTCGCCGAGCGAGGTTACCAGCTGATGCTCGGTCAGAGTGGTTATGTCGATTCGCGCGAGGATGCGCTGCTGGAAGCCATCATCGGTCGCCGCCCGGACGGCATCGTGCTCACCGGCATCATGCATTCTCCAGAGGGGCGCAAGCGCCTGCTGGCCGCCGGCATCCCGGTGGTCGAGACTTGGGATCTCACGCCCACTCCGCTCGACATGCTGGTAGGTTTCTCGCACGTCGACGTTGGGCGTGCCGTGGTGGACTTTCTTCACGCAAAGGGCCGTCGCCGACTCGCCGTAGTGGGGGGCGATGACGAGCGCTCAAAGAGGCGCCAGCAGGCGTTTCAGGCGGAGGCGCGTGCCATGGGGATGCGCGGTGTTTCAGTGGTGAACGTGCCCGCACCTGCCACCTTGAAAAGCGGCCGCAGAGCGCTAGCCGAGTTGTTGCAGACTTCATCTGACCTAGACGCGCTGTTTTGCAGTTCCGACTTGCTCGCTCTCGGTGTAATGACCGAAGCGCAGTCACGCGGCATTGAGGTGCCCGGGCAGATCGCGGTCGTCGGCTTCGGCGACCTCGAGTACGCCGCAGACCTGCATCCCGCCTTGACCACCGTGCGTATCGATGGCATAGCCATCGGCCGCCAGGCCGCGCAGTTCATCGTAGACCGCGCGGAAGGGCGCAAGGTGGACGTGCGGGTGGTCGATGTCGGCTTCTCCATAGTCGATCGCCAGAGCGCCTGATGCGTACGAAGCTTCGTCGTGTTTGGCTTGACTTTTGAAAATGGTAGCGCTACCGTTCTGTGCATGAATTATTGGCACTACCTTTTCCAAAGGAGATCCATTCCATGAAGAAGCTGCTTTTCGCACTCGTGTTCGGTCTCGTCGCGTCGCTCGGCGTCAACGCACAAACCTGGCCCGCGAAGCCGGTGACTCTGGTAGTGCCGTTCCCGCCAGGTGGCTCGACTGACGTGATCGCGCGCACGCTCGCGCCCAAGCTGCAGGAGAAGCTCGGCGGAACCTTCGTCGTCGAGAACAAGCCCGGCGCAACCGGCACTATCGGCGCGACGGCAGTCAAGCGTGCGTCGCCGGACGGCTACACGCTGTTCGTCTCCTCGCTCGGGCCGTTCGTGATCGTTCCGCATCTCATCAAGAATCTGCCCTATGACCCCCTGAAAGATTTCGATTACATCACCGTCGCAGTGCAGGCACCCAACGTCCTGGCGGTGCGGTCCGACTCGCCGCACAAATCCCTCGCCGACGTGATCGCATACCACAAGGCCAACCCCGGCAAGATGAGTTTCGCTTCCGCGGGCAGCGGTACAAGCGATCACCTCACTGCGGAATTGTTCTGGCAACAGACAGGCACCAGCGGGCTGCACGTTCCGTATAAAGGCGGCGCCCCGGCAATGTCCGACCTGCTGGGCGGACAGGTTGATGCGACCTTCATGAACGTCAATACCGGCATGCAGCAAATTCGGAGCGGCAAGCTGAAGGCGCTGGCCATAACGAGTACCAAGCGTTCCCCGCTCCTTCCCGACGTGCCGACGATGGGCGAGGCCGGCGTCAAGAATTTCACTGTCTATTCGTGGCAGGCGGTGGCGGCACCGCGCGGGCTGCCGGCCGACATCAAGGCCAAATTGCATTCGGCCATAGTCGCCTCGCTGAACGACCCGCAGGTCAAGTCCAGGCTGCTGGACCTCGGATTCGAGATTGTTGGCAACACGCCGGAGCAGTTCACTGCCTTCCAAGCAGCCGAGTTTGCGCGCTGGAAGAAAGTGATCGAGATAGGCAAGATCACCGCCGATTGAGCTGAACCCCGTGCCCACCGTCTCTACACCGCTGATCACCGACTTGCGCGTGATCCCCGTCGCTGGCCGCGACAGCATGCTGCTCAACCTGAGCGGCGCGCACGGCCCATTCTTCACGCGCAACCTGCTTATCCTCAGCGACAATGCTGGCCGCACTGGCGTGGGCGAGGTTCCCGGTGGCGAAAACATACGACAGACGCTCGAAGACGCCCGCGCCCTTGTCGTCGGCCAGGCAATCGGCGCGCAGCAGAGCATCCTGCAGAAGGTGCGGCGGCAGTTTGCCGATCGCGATGCCGGCGGGCGCGGGTTGCAGACTTTCGACCTGCGCACGACCATACACGCAGTCACGGCAATCGAGTCGGCGCTGCTCGACCTCTTGGGCCAGCATCTCGAGGTTCCGGTCGCCGCGCTGCTCGGCGAAGGCCAGCAGCGCGAAGCGGTCGAAATACTTGGTTACCTCTTCTTCATTGGGGACCGCGCCAAGACAGATCTTCCTTACGCCGCAGAGCCGCAAGCCGGGAATGCCTGGTTCCGGCTGCGTCATGAAACGGCGATGACCCCGACGGCGGTGGTACGCCTCGCTGAGGCTGCCCATGAGCATTACGGTTTCAATGATTTCAAGCTGAAGGGCGGTGTGCTGCGCGCCGAAGAGGAAATCGAAGCCATGAAAGCGTTGCACGAGCGCTTTCCGAACGCGCGCGTGACGCTTGACCCGAACGGGGGCTGGCTGCTGAAAGACGCGATCCGCCTGATGCGCGACATGCGTGGGGTCGTCGCCTACGCCGAAGACCCGTGCGGCGCCGAGGACAGTTTTTCCGGCCGCGAGGTGATGGCCGAGTTCCGTCGTGCCACCGGCTTGCCGACTGCGACCAACATGATCGCCACCGATTGGCGGCAGTTGAGCCATGCGCTCGCGCTGCAGTCGGTCGACATCCCGCTCGCCGATCCGCACTTCTGGACCATGGCCGGCTCGGTGCGCGTGGCGCAGACCTGCCGTGACTGGGGCCTGACCTGGGGCTCGCATTCCAACAATCACTTCGACGTGTCGCTGGCGATGTTTACGCACGTGGGCGCCGCCGCGCCGGGCCGCGTGACGGCGATCGACACCCACTGGATCTGGCAGGACGGCCAGCGCCTGACGAAGAAGCCGCTGCGCATCGAGGGCGGCATGGTGCGGGTGCCGAAGACACCCGGCCTCGGCGTCGAGCTCGACATGGCAGAGGTGGAAAAGGCGCACCGGCTCTACAAGCAGCACGGCCTTGGAGCGCGCGACGACGCAACCGCCATGCGGTACCTGATTCCCGGATGGAAATTTAACCCCAAGCGCCCCGCGCTCGACCGCTGAATGAAATACATCTAACGAAAGGACCGCAAATGAAGATCGGATTCATCGGACTCGGCATCATGGGCGCGCCCATGGCGCTGCACCTCATCAACGCCGGCCACCAGCTGTTCGTCAACACCATCGGCAAGCTGCCCGACAGCATCGCCTCGACGTCCGCCACGCCCTGCGCCAGCGCCGAAGAGGTGGCGCGCAATGGCGACGTCATCATCATCATGGTGCCGGACACGCCCGACGTCGAGCAGGTGCTCTTCGGCAAGGGCGGCGTCGCGGCCGGCCTCCAAGCCGGTAGCGGCGGCGCGCGCAAGATCGTCGTCGACATGAGCTCGATCTCGCCCATCGCGACCAAGGCCTTCGCGCAGAAGATCAACGCGCTCGGCGCTGACTACATCGACGCACCCGTTTCCGGCGGAGAGGTCGGCGCCAAGGCGGCGTCGCTCACCATCATGTGTGGCGGTTCCGAAGCGGTGTTCGAGAAGGTGCGCCCGCTGTTCGAGAAGATGGGCAAGAACATTACGCTGGTCGGAGGCAACGGCGATGGTCAGACGACGAAGGTGGCGAACCAGATCATCGTGGCGCTCACCATTGCCGCGGTCGGCGAAGCGCTTTTGTTCGCCAGCAAGGCCGGTGCCGATCCGGCCAAGGTGCGACAGGCGCTGATGGGCGGGTTCGCTTCCAGCCGCATCCTCGAAGTGCACGGCGAGCGCATGATCAAGCGCACCTTCGCGCCGGGCTTCCGCATCCGGCTGCACCAGAAAGATCTGAACCTCGCTTTGCAGGGCGCGCGCGAACTCGGCGTGGCGCTGCCGCAGACGGCCAACGCCGCGCAGCTGATGCAGGCCTGCGCCGCCAACGGCATGGCCGACCTCGACCATTCGGCGCTCGTCAAGGCGCTGGAGCAGATGGCCGCACATGAAGTGGCGCAGGCCTGACGCGCCGCCATCAACAAGCGCACACCAGACCGATACGTTTCCCAGGGCGACCTGCGGTACCGAGCGGCCGGACGCCGCATTTCACTAGACGAAGCAACCAAGGAGGAAAACCATGCAAGACGAGATCATTAACCCCCGCCGCAGCTTCCTGAAGGCGGCTGCAGGCACTGGCCTTGCCGCCTTTGGCGGTATTGCCAGCGCGCAATCATTCGACTTCAAACCGAATCAGCGCTACCCGGACGCTTCGGTGCAAATCCTCGACCCGAGTTTCGGCAAGTACCGGTTATACAGCAGCACCGTCGAGCAGATAGGGACCGACATGCGCTGGGCAGAGGGGCCAGTGTATTTTCCCGCAGGTCGCTACCTGCTGGTGAGCGACATCCCCAATAACCGCATCATGAAATACGACGAGACCAATGGGGCGTTCAGCGTATTTCGTGACAACGCCAACTATGCCAACGGCAATACGCGAGACCGCCAGGGTCGACTGGTCACCTGCGAGCATTCGGTGACCCGGCGTGTCACGCGCACGGAGCACAACGGCAAGATCACGGTATTGGCTGACAGCTTCGAGGGCAAGCGCCTCAACGCTCCCAACGACATCGTGGTCAAGTCCGACGACAGCATCTGGTTCACTGACCCGCTGTTCGGCATCAACGGCGAATGGGAAGGTTCAAGAGCAAAACCCGAGCAGGCCACGACCAACGTGTATCGCATCGGCACCGATGGCAAGGTCAAGGCGATGATCAGCGATCTGGTCAACCCCAATGGCCTCGCATTTTCTCCCGACGAGAAGAAGCTCTACGTGGTGGAGTGGAAGGGCACTCCGAACCGCAGCATCTGGGGCTATGACGCGGGCGCCGACGGCAGCCTGTCCAACAAGACCAAAGTGGTTGACGCCAATGGCCCTGGCTCGCTGGACGGATTCAGGGTCGATACCGAGGGCAACCTGTGGTGCGGTTGGGGCAGCAGCGGTGCGCCCGGCGTGAATCCGGCTGACCTCGACGGGGTGATGGTGTTCAACCCGCAAGGCAAGGCTATCGGCCACATCCGCCTGCCCGAGCGCTGCGCCAATCTGACCTTCGGTGGCCCCAAGAACAATCGCCTGTTCATGGCGAGCTCCCATTCGCTGTACGCGCTTTACGTCGAAGCACACGGCGCGGTCTGAACGACTATTTCACGGCAATTGGCGCGCGACTCAGGCGGTCAGATCCGACCGCCTGAGGACCATCGCCTTTCGACGCCGCCGTGTATTGTCGGTCAGGTCTGGCATCGCGTACCACGCGGTGAAGGCAATCTACGAGTTGTTTAGTCCTTAGCCTCCGGTGGCCGATAGCCAACTAGAGTAATAGTCTTGCAGAGGTGTTACCGGCATTGTGCCGAATTATCGACGCTGGTTCAGTTTTTCCGGAATTGAACGTTCCCGCCGGCTGCTCTGATTACCTCTTTAGTGGATCGCGAGCGCCTGCTTAGGCCGATCACCCGGCGTCGGCGATCTCCACGTCCAAGGTGGTCTCTACCCGTGTTTGACGATATTCCAGATCCTGTCCGCTACTTTGTCGCTGCTGCGGGCGGGTACAAATCGGGTTATTGGCCCTTTCCGGAACCCAGTCGCGAATTCCCGAGGACCGAGGCCGGAGACGTGAAACTGTGGGGACCACTTGAAACCGAAGACGTTCTTGACCTCCTATGGAGGGACAGCAGTGTTCCACATTGGATCGACATTTGTCTGCCAACAATCGAAAAGCAATCCACCTGCCTCGTGTTGCTCGCATCCGTTTCGTGGACATCGACTTACGACGACCTGTACTACCGTCCGGGTGGCCAGCTCCCGAGCCAGTCACCTGATCTCGATTGTCCCCCGTTCCAGGTTACCAGAATGGAATTCTCCTTTCAGCGAGGACTCATCATGGGGGGCACAGATGCCGCCGCCAAGGACGGGAACATGACTGGAAGTCAGAAAGTCGAAGTTGAGATGGAGTTCTGGCACGCGATCAAGGATCGCAACGACCCCGACGATTTCGACCTGTACATTCAGCAGTTCCCGACCGGCATTTTCATAGAGCTCGCCAAGCGCAGGCTCGCCAACCTGCGCGGTGTCGCGCCCGCTGACTGCCCACGTTAAAGGTCTGCTTTTTGGGAAGGCGAGGGTCGGCTCAGGGTCGAGAGGGTGAGTTCGCGTTCTTAAAATGCGGACGTTCCGCCGAAAATCAGTTCTGGCTCGTGGTAGCCCATTACCACCTGCGTCCCCGTCGCTGGCGCACAATCGTTCTTGCGCGTTGCGGTGCATTAATCGCGAAGCCACATTACCACCCCAAAAAGGAGATTCCCATGGCAGCAAAACGCATTCTTATGCTCGTAGGCGATTTCGGCGAAGATTACGAGATCATGGTGCCGTTTCAGGCATTGCTCGCGGTCGGGCACACCGTGCATGCGGTATGCCCAGACAAGAAATCTGGCGATGCCGTAGCCACCGCCATTCACGATTTTGAGGGCCAGCAGACCTATTCGGAAAAGCGAGGTCATAACTTCACGCTCAATGCCAGCTTCGCCGAGGTCAAGGCCGAAGCCTATGACGCCTTGGTTATTCCGGGCGGAAGGGCGCCAGAGTATCTGCGCCTAAATACTCAGGTTCTGGAAATCGTGCGACACTTTTTCAGCAAGGGCAAGCCGGTAGCGGCCATCTGCCACGGCGCGCAGGTATTGGCCGGAGCCGGAGTGCTCAAGGGCCGCAAGTGCTCAGCCTATCCTGCCTGTCGTGCAGAGGTGGAGGTCGCCGGCGGCACCTACGCTGACATCGCCATTGACGGCGCCTTCACCGATGGCAATCTGGTTTCCGCCCCTGCCTGGCCGGCACACCCGGCGTGGATCGCTCAATTCCTGAAGCTTCTCGGCACCAAGATCACACTCTGATCCGGGTCCTCCGATCGTGCTATAAAATGGGTCGCTGGGCGTCGTGTCCGGCGACCTGCCAGCGAGGAGACACCACCATGTGCCAGATATTCATCAACGCAGACCCCAATCTGTGGCAATCGAAAGCGCGTTCGCTTAGGCTTCACGGTGTGGCGACCAGTATCCGTCTGGAAACGCTCTATTGGCAGATACTGGAGGAAATAGGCAAGCGCGATGGCCTGAGCATAAACCAACTCATCACCCGGTTGCACGACGAACTGCTTGACGCGCACGGCGAAGTCGACAATTTTGCATCCTTCCTGCGCGTTTGTTGTGGCCGTTACCTGATGCTGCAGTTGGCCAAGCGTATTCCCGCCGATCTTACCATCCCCATCCGCTCACTTGACCCGGCCTATGTGCTAGCTGGCGAGCCTGCGCACGGCGGCAATACTGCGCAGCGACCGATGCGCGCTAAGGCGGCTGCACGTCAAGTGCAAGCTTAGTCCCTCCGTCAATCTGACGTGTAGAGCGTTCACCTGATGCAGGCCGGTTGCATCAACCTTTGAAGGTCCGCGATTTAGACATGTGAACGTCGGCTCAGGGTCGCGTGCTGTCCTTGGCACGTTCGGTTAGCAGACGTTGGCCGGAATTTGAGTAGGGAGCGGGTGTTAGAGGCAGCAACCGGCCATGACCGGCCTCTGGCGCTTTTCCTCCAAACCGGCCGTTGATCCTGTGCAGTCACCCGAAAGCAGCCGCTGGATTGGAGACGCTCATTTTTTCCGATTGAAGTTCGGCTGTGCAGCGGGACCGGTCACTCATCTTACGAGGGCGAACTCACACTCCCGGCCACAAACTGCCACTTGCAGGGCCAAAAAACTGCACTCTTAAGCGGCTGCTTGCAGCTACAAAGCGGCCTGTGGTGCAAACGCAGGGGCTGGGACGCAGCGTCGGCAGCGCCCGTACCTGCAATCTATTCTTGCTATGTTCGCCAACGCACAGATCGAATGATTCCGAGGGAAGAAACTTTTCAACAGAGTGCTGATAGTAGTTAAGGGCACCCAACCCGCAGTGTTATAGCGCCAGTGAATAACCGTGGGACGCGCGAGTGGCTTTCCATCTCCGAAGGAGGACCTTATGAAAACGGAAGAGACTCATTCCCCTAAAAAACTGAAAAACGCACCAACCACAGCAAACCTATTCCAGGCAAGTAGGACGAGTGCTTCCCCCTCCAGAGAAAAGGCCGGCAAACCCGGCAACCACCCCGCCAGATTGAATAGCGAGGAGAGTCATCTCGCGGTTGAGCTCGCGCCACATTGGCGCGCCGAGCGCCAGAGTTTTTCCCATGATGCTGATGAACAGGAATGCCTCGAAGCGGAAATCGGGATCGAACTCGACCGGATGCGGAAACGTGATTCGCAGCAATCTGACTGACCCGCGTGGGCACTATCGCACAGACATTACGGTCGCGGCGGGGCATTA
>Ga0208716_1000733_pt1 | contig 13304 bp, 11 predicted proteins | sample NGESurdeep092012_8_FD_184482 | JGI IMG/M metagenome (GOLD analysis project Ga0208716, IMG submission 184482) | Arctic peat soil microbial communities from Barrow, Alaska - NGEE Surface sample 415-3 deep-092012 (SPAdes) | ecosystem: Environmental > Terrestrial > Soil > Wetlands > Peat ...
AGGTCAAAAAAAGAAGCCAGGGAACCGGGGGAACGGCGTCCCCTGTCCGCTGGCCTCGGGGTCTGTGTGGTAGGCGCGATTGGACTCGAACCAACGACCCCCACCATGTCAAGGTGATGCTCTAACCAGCTGAGCTACGCGCCTAAAAGAACGCGCATTCTAGCCCAAAGCAGGTAGCGGCACAAACCGCGTGCCGGATTCTGGCCCTTTTCGCCAGAGCACGGCGTTCGAAATCACTGCGCCAGAACTTGTTTAAGTACCGGTTAACCGGCCCACGCCCTTGATTTCGAATCGTACTGATAAGGCTTGAACTTGAACAACACTTCCTGACAGGTGAGCGTATATTCCGCCCCGGCCGGCTTGTACGCGTAGGGCTGGCCGTTGGGACACTTGGCCAGCGTCGGGAGGTGCTTGGGCACGAGTTTCTCCAGCGCATCGGGCAGGCCGCCGGTTTCGCTCTTATAACCCGACAGCGCACCAACGATGGCGTAGCCGCGTCCTTCCGCCATGCTCGCATTCTGCTGTCCGCCGGTATAGAAATCCAACGCAACATAGGCGCAAGCGAGTATCACGACCAGTACCACCATCGATATTACCCGCGCCGAACCGGCCGCGGATTTGAACGGTTTCAACTGTCGCATCATGCCCCCCTAGTTTGTTGGAAATAACCTCATTTTTCCTAGCTTAGCGCAGACTCAACATTTCCGCAGCATGTTTGCGCGTAGTGGCGGTGATTTCGGTACCGCCCAGCATGCGCGCCACCTCCTCGATCCGCGCTTTCTGGTCGAGCACCGAGACCATGGTCTTCACCCTGCCCTCGATGCCGAATTTGCTCACCGACCATTGCTGATCGGCCTGGGCGGCCACCTGGGGCAGGTGCGTGACGCACAGCACCTGGCGTTCGCGCCCCAGGGTTTTTAGTTGGCGGCCGACGATCTCGGCCACGCCGCCGCCTATGCCGGCGTCCACCTCGTCGAAAATCAGGGTCGGCACCAGGGCTGCCTTGCTGGTGATCACCTGGACGGCAAGACTGATGCGCGACAGTTCGCCGCCGGAGGCGACCTTGGCGAGCGCTCGCGGCTCCACCCCCGGATTGGCGGCGACCAGAAACTCGACCTGTTCGACACCGTGTACGCTGCCCTCCGGCGGATACGGGTTGAGCGCCACCTCGAACTTGCCCCCTGCCATGGCGAGCTGCTGCATCGCCTGCGTCACCTCCTTGCCGAGCTTGGCTGCGGCCTTTTTCCTGCCCGCGCTCAGCTTGGCCGCCAGGTCGAAGTAGCTGGTGCGCGCCTGCTGCTCCTGTTTCACCAGGGCCTCCAGATTGGAGGCAATCTCGAGTTCACCCAGACGCGCTTGCAGCTGTCGCAGGTGTTCGGGCAGTTCCTGCGGCGCAAGACGGAACTTGCGCGCACTGCTGTGGATCGCCTCCATGCGCGCCTCGACCGCGGCGAGCCGCTGCGGGTCCAGCTCGACGCGATCCACGTAATGGCGCAGCGCGTAGACCGCCTCCTGCACCTGCGTCTCGCCCGAGCGGATGAGTTCAAGCGCCTCCCGCAGGCGCGCGTCATAGCCGGTCAGAGCCTCCAGCCGCGCACCCGTGCCCGACAGCAGCGGTAGGCAGGCGCCATCGGCCTCAGACAGGGTATCCAGCGCCGCCTGCACGCCCTCGATCAGGCCGGCCGCATGCGCGAGACGGGTGTGCTCAGCCTGCACCGCGTCCCATTCGTCGGGTTGCAGGGCCAGTTGCTCGAGTTCGCGCGCCTGCCATTGCAGCTGCTCGCGTTCGGCATTGCGCTGCGCTGCATGGGTCTCGTATTCCGTGCGCGCCTGCGCCAACTTCTGCCATTGCCGATAAGCCGCCGCGACCTCGGCTGCGAGCGGCGCCAGACCGGCGTGCACATCCAGCAGCGCGCGCTGGGCGTCGGGCTTGAGCAGGGACTGGTGCGCATGCTGGCCATGGATGTCGACCAACCATTCGCCTGCCTCGCGCAACTGGGCCTGCGTGGCGGGCCGGCCGTTGACGAATGCGCGCGAGCGCCCGTTCTTGTCGATTACCCGGCGCAACAGGACCATGCCGGGATCGCCCTCGAGCTCGGCCGCGCGCAGCCATTGGGCGAGTTCGGGCAGCGGCTGAATATCGAACTCGGCGCTGATGTCCGCGCGCTCGCAGCCGGCGCGCACCACGGCCGCGTCGCCGCGCTCGCCCAAGGCCAGCGCCAGAGCATCGATGAGGATGGATTTGCCTGCTCCGGTCTCGCCGGTGAGCACGGTGAAGCCGGAGTGGAATTCGAGTTCGAGCGAATCGACAATGACGAAATCGCGGATGCTGAGCGTCCGCAACATGTTTACATTTCGCTCCAGTGCAGCTTCTCGCGCAGCATGGCGTAGTAGCTGTACCCGGGCGGATGGACGAAGCGAATCGAATGCGCCGCACGCCGCACGATCACCTTGTCATCGGCCGCAAGCTCGGAATGCGGCTGACCGTCGAAATGCAGGCGCGCGCCGATAGCGCGCTGCTTGATGGTAATCTCGATCACGCATTGGTCGCTCACGGTGATCGGGCGGTTCGAGAGCGTATGCGGGCAAACCGGGACCAGGGCGATACCGGGCACATTGGGCTGCAGAATCGGTCCATTGGATGAAAGCGCATAGGCCGTAGAACCGGTCGGCGTGGCTACAATAATGCCGTCGGAGCGCAGATCGTAGACGAACTGGCCGTCGATATGCACCAGGAACTCGATCATGCGGCCGGTGGCGCCCTTGTTCACTACGATGTCGTTTAGAGCCTGGGTGCTGAAAACCTCCTTGTCCCCGCGCAGGACGCTGGCCTCGAGCATGGTGCGCTCTTCAATGGTGTACCGGCCGGAGAGCAGCAGCTCGATGGTTTCCCGCATGTGCGAGTACGCGATGTCGGTCATGAACCCCAGCCGTCCCTGGTTGACGCCGACCAAAGGCACCCCGTGGGCGGCGAGGTGACGCGCAGCCGAGAGCATGCTACCGTCGCCACCCAGCACCACCGCGAGGTCGGCCCGTGCGCCGATGGCGGCGTAATCGCCAGCGGCAAAGCCGCTACTGCCGATATTGGCGGCGGTCTCTTTCTCGATCAGCACGTCGCAGCCGCGTTGCTGCAGCAGGGCGGCCAAACCGAGCAGGGACTCGGCGATTTCGGCGGTGTTGTAGCGGCCGATTACGGCAACAGTTTTGAAAGCGGGGAGCATCGCGTTGAAATTAGAACACATCGTCCCCATTTCGTGTTGATGAAGACGCGGAAATATTGGGTAGAATAGAAGCATGCTTGACCGTCGCGCTAAGATCCTGCTCAAAACCCTGGTGGAACGCTACATCGCAGAAGGCCAGCCGGTGGGCTCGCGTGCGCTGTCGCGCTATTCCGGCCTGGACCTGTCGCCGGCGACCATCCGCAACATCATGTCGGACCTTGAGGAACTGGGCTTCATCTCCAGTCCCCATACCTCGGCCGGGCGCATACCCACGCCGCGCGGCTACCGCATTTTCGTGGACACACTGCTCACCATCAAGCCGCTGGAACAGGTCGAATTGAGCCAGATCGAAGGCAATCTGCATCCTGACAATCCGCAGCGCCTGATCAGCACGGCCTCGCTGTTGCTGTCGCAGCTTTCCCATTTCGCCGGAGTGGTGGCCTCGCCGCGGCGCAAGAACGCTGCTTTCCGCCATATTGAGTTCCTCGCCCTTTCGGAAAAGCGCATCCTGCTCATCATCGTCACCCCGGACGGGAACGTGCAGAACCGGATCCTATTCACCGAAAAGACCTATTCCCCGGCACAACTCACCATGGCGGCAAATTTTCTCAATCAGAACTACGCCGGGCTCACCTTCGACGACATCCGCCAACGCGTGCAGGCCGAACTGAAGCAGCTGCACCAGGATATGACCGCGCTCATGACCGCTGCGCTGGAAGCGGGCGATCAGGCCTTGAACGAAACCAGCGGCAACTACGTCATCTCAGGGGAAAAGAACCTGCTCGACTCGACCGACCTCGCCTCCAACATGGCGCGGCTGCGGGAACTGTTCGATCTGTTCGACAAGAAAACCATGTTCGTGCAAATCCTCGACATGAGCACGCGCGCCCAAGGCGTGCAGATTTTCATCGGCGGCGAGTCCGGCGCCGCGCTGCTGGACGAGTGCAGCGTGATCACCGCGCCCTACACCGTGGACGGGCAGGTGGTCGGGACCGTGGGCGTGATCGGTCCGACGCGCATGGCTTACGAACGCGTGATTCCCATCGTCGACATCACGGCGAAGCTGCTCTCCAGCGCGCTTTCCAGCAACTAATCTCCCTGGCAACTGCCCATGTCTTTCCTGGCCGAACCGGCGTATGCGCACGGCACGCCCGCGCGCACCGCGATCCTGCTCGTCAACCTCGGCACGCCCGAGGCGCCGAACAGCGGGGCGGTGCGCCGCTACTTGAAGGAATTCTTGTCCGATCCACGCGTGGTCGAAATACCAAGGCCGCTGTGGTGGCTGATCCTGAACGGCATCATCCTCAACCTGCGACCGGCAGAATCGGCGGCGAAATACGCACAGATCTGGGACAAGGACGGCTCGCCGCTCAGGGTGCATACCGAGCGCCAGACAAAGCTTTTGCGCGGCTACTTGGGTGAGCAGGGCCACGCCGGGCTGATTGTGGATTACGCCATGCGCTATGGCAATCCTTCGATCGCCTCGGCATTGGCGCGTTTGAAGGTACAACATTGCGAGCGCATTCTCATCCTGCCGCTTTACCCGCAATATGCCGCCAGCACCACGGCAACCGCACTCGACGCGGTGTCCGATTTTTTCCGGCACACGCGCAACATTCCCGAGCTGCGCATGGTGAAACACTTTCACGACCACCCCGCCTACATCGCCGCACTGGCCGAGGGTGTGCGCAAGCATTGGGCGCAACATGGCAAACCGGACAGGCTGCTGATGAGTTTTCACGGCCTGCCGCGTTACACCCTGGAGCGGGGCGATCCTTACCACTGCGAATGCCAGAAGACTGCGCGCCTCCTCGCGGAGGCGCTGACACTGGCTCCGGAACAATCCGGGCTTAGCTTCCAGTCCCGCTTCGGCCGTGCCGAGTGGCTCCAGCCCTATACCGCAGCGACGCTGGCGCATTGGGGCAATGAGGGTCTGCGCCGCGTCGATGTAGTCTGCCCGGGCTTCGTCGCCGACTGCCTGGAGACGCTGGAAGAAATCGGCATGGAGGGCAAGGCCGAGTTCCTCAAGGCGGGCGGCAGGGAATTCCACGCCATCCCCTGCCTCAACGAAAGCGACGCCTGGATCAAGGCGCTGGCGCAAATCGCCAGTGAGCACTTGCAGGGCTGGGGCGGCGCCGGCGCAAGCCCGGACGAGCTGCAACAGTCGAGCCGGCGCGCGCGTGCCTTGGGCGCACCACGCTAGAGGTCGCAGAGCGCGGGCGGCGCAAATTTCTCGGCGCCGCATTTTCGGCACCCCCCACTTGAAATGCGCTGACTAGTCCCCATCTGTCGAAGGGTCAATAAGAGACCAGAGATCAACAATGACGGATCACGAACCTAGCTATTCCCAAACTGCGCCCGACCAGAACACGGCTGCGCCCGCAACCGATGCCGGCGCCGCGGCGAACGCGGAAACAACGCCCAGTCCGGAAGAGCAACTGCGCCAGGCCGAGCAAAAGGCCCAGGAGCATATGGAGTCCTGGCTCCGTGCAAAGGCCGAGACCGAAAACCTGCGCAAGCGCGCCCAGGCCGACATCGCCAGCGCGCACAAATATGCCGTGGAAAACCTGGCCGAAGCCCTGTTGCCGGTGCGCGACAGCCTGGAGGCCGCGCTAGCGATCGAAAATGTCACGCTGGAGAGCCTGAAAAGCGGGGTTGAGCTGACTTTGAAACAACTCAATGCCGTGTTCGAAAAGGCGAGCCTCAGGGAGATCAATCCGGTCAACGAGAAATTCGACCCGCACAAGCACCAGGCCATGACCATGGTGCCGCACGCGGGCGAACCCAACCAGGTGGTGAGCGTGATGCAGAAGGGCTATCTGCTGCACGAACGCGTCATCCGCCCGGCTCTGGTGACGGTTTCAAAAGCAAAGGACGCTTGAAGCCCGTGGATTCAACCCCACATTGCTGACAAGCCCACTTCAATCATCGAGGAACACACCATGGCTAAAATTATCGGCATCGACCTGGGAACGACCAACTCCTGCGTCGCCATCATCGAAGGCGGGCAGACCAAGATTATCGAGAACTCCGAGGGCGCCCGCACCACGCCGTCAATCGTGGCCTACCAGGAGGACGGTGAGATTTTGTGCGGCGCGTCAGCCAAGCGCCAGGCCGTCACCAACGCCAAGAACACCCTGTACGCGGTCAAGCGTCTGATCGGCCGCCGCTTCGAGGAAAAAGAGGTGCAGAAAGACCTCGACCTCATGCCCTACAAGATAGTCAAGCATGACAATGGCGATGCCTGGGTCGAAGTGCGGGGCAAGAGAATCGCCCCGCAGGAGGTTTCCGCGCAGGTGCTGGTCAAGATGAAAAAGACCGCCGAAGACTATCTCGGCGAACCCGTGACCGAGGCGGTGATCACCGTTCCCGCCTACTTCAACGACAGCCAGCGCCAGGCGACGAAGGACGCGGGCCGTATCGCCGGTCTGGAGGTGAAGCGCATCATCAACGAGCCGACGGCCGCGGCGCTCGCCTTCGGCGTGGACAAGCAGGGCGGAGACCGCAAGATCGCGGTCTATGACCTGGGCGGTGGCACCTTCGACATTTCCATCATCGAGATAGCCGATGTCGAGGGCGAGAAACAGTTCGAAGTGCTCTCCACCAATGGCGACACTTTCCTCGGCGGCGAGGACTTTGACCAGCGCATCATGGATTACCTCTGCGACGAGTTCAAGCGCGACCAGGGCATAGACCTGAGGAAGGACGTGCTCGCGCTGCAGCGGCTGAAGGAAGCCGCCGAGAAAGCCAAGATCGAGCTTTCGTCCTCGACGCAGACCGAGGTCAACCTGGCCTATATCACCGCCGATGCGAGCGGACCCAAGCACCTGTCGATCAAGCTCACCCGGGCCAAACTTGAGAGCCTGGTCGATGAACTGATCGAGAAGACCGTGGCACCGTGCCTGACCGCGATCAAGGATTCCGGCCTCAAAGTGTCCGACATCAGCGACGTGATCCTGGTGGGCGGCATGACGCGCATGCCCAAGGTGCAGGAAAAGGTGAAGGAGATTTTCGGCAGGGAACCGCGCAAGGACGTGAACCCGGACGAGGCGGTAGCCGCGGGTGCGGCCATCCAGGCTTCGGTGCTCTCCGGCGAAAGGAAAGACGTGCTGCTGCTCGACGTCACACCGCTGTCGCTGGGCATCGAGACGCTCGGCGGCGTGATGACCAAGCTCATCCAGAAGAACACCACCATCCCGACCAAGGCGCAGCAGGTTTTCTCCACTGCCGACGACAACCAGACGGCGGTGACCATACACGTGCTGCAGGGCGAGCGCGACATCGCTTCCGGCAACAAGAGCCTGGGCCAGTTCAACCTCGCCGACATCCCGCCGGCGCCGCGCGGGCTGCCGCAGATCGAGGTCGCCTTCGACATCGACGCCAACGGCATCCTGCATGTGTCGGCCAAGGACAAGGCCACCGGCAAGGAGAACAAGATCAAGATCCAGGCCTCGAGCGGGTTGAACGAAGCGGAAATCGAGAAAATGGTGAAAGACGCCGAGGTCCATGCCGAAGAGGACAGGAAGGCGCTGGAACTGGTGAACGCACGCAATCAGTGCGAAGCGCTGGTGCACTCGGTCAAGAAATCGCTCACCGAATACGGCGACAAGCTGGAAGCAGGCGAGAAGGAAAAAATAGAGGCGGCGATCAAGGAGGCCGAGGCCGTGCTCAAGTCCGAGGACAAGGCTGCGATCGAAGCCAAGTCGCAGGCCCTCGCGCAGGCAGCACAGAAGTTGGGCGAGAAAATGTACGCCGATGCCCAGGCTGCGAGCGAGCAGGCGGCGCCGGGGGCAAAAAGCGAGGCCAAAGCCGACGAGGGCGAAGTGGTCGATGCCGAGTACACCGAGGTCAAGGACGGCAAGAAGTAAGCGGCCGCGGATATACGCCGGTTGTTTTCGTCCCGCGGAGAGGCTCTGCCCCTCCGCGGGATTTTCGCTTGCAGACAACGAACTGAACGGATTTTGACAGCATGCCTTATCCGCACATCGCCGCGTTAATCCGCAGCTAAGAACGCATATGGCCAAAAGAGACTACTACGAAATCCTCGGTGTGAATCGCGACGCGGAAGACGACGCGATCAAGAAAGCGTACCGCAGGCTCGCGATGAAGCACCATCCGGACCGCAATCCGGAGGACAAGGGCAAGGGCGCCGAGGAGAGATTCAAGGAGGCGAAGGAAGCCTACGAGATACTATCCGATCCGGACAAGCGCGCCGCCTACGACCGTTACGGGCATGCGGGCGTGGACCCGTCCGCGGCGGCTGGCGCCCATGGCGCCGGATTCTCCAACTTCGCCGACGCCTTCGGCGACATCTTCGGCGACATCTTCGGCCAGGCGCGCGGCGGCCGGTCCAATGTCTACCGCGGCGCCGATCTGCGCTACAACCTCGAGATCTCGTTGGAGGCGGCGGCGCATGGCACCGAGACCAAGATCCGCATTCCCACCATGGATGAATGCGCGACCTGCCACGGCTCAGGGGCGAAACCCGGCACCCAGCCAAAGACCTGCCCGACCTGCAATGGCCAGGGCCAGGTGCGCATGCAGCAGGGATTTTTCTCCATCCAGCAGGCCTGCCCCAAGTGCCACGGCACCGGCAAGGTCATATCCGACCCCTGCACCAGTTGCCAGGGCGCAGGACGCATCAAGCAGCACAAGACGCTGTCGGTCAAAATCCCGGCGGGCGTGGACGAGGGCGACCGCATCCGCTTGAGCGGCGAAGGCGAGGCCGGCGTCAACGGCGGGCCTCCGGGCGACCTGTACGTGCAGCTGCACCTGAAACCGCATGCGGTGTTCCAGCGTGATCACGACGACCTGCACTGCGAAATGCCGATCAGTTTCACCATCGCGGCACTGGGCGGCGAGATTGAAATCCCGACGCTCTCCGGCTCGGCCAGAATCAAGATCCCGGCCGAAACCCAGAGCGGCAAGATCTTTCGCCTGCGCGGCAAGGGCATCAAGGGCGTGCGCAGCCACGCCCACGGCGACCTCCTGTGCCATGTGGTGGTCGAAACCCCGGTGCACCTTACCGAGCGGCAAAAGGAACTGCTGCGCGAACTGGAAGCGATCAACGTAAAAGACGCAGACCGGCACAACCCGCGCGCCAAATCCTGGATGGACAAGGTCAAAGAATTCTTTGCTGAGTAGCAAAGAATGCGCGCTTGCAGCTTCGGCCCCGTCTGAAACGGCCGCTGCGACAGGTTCAACCTCAAGCCCGACGCCAGGTCGTGCCCTGCGGCGCATCCTCGAGCACGACCCCGGCATCGAGCAGGTCCTTCCTGATGCGGTCGGCCTCGGCGTAGTCCCTGCCCTTCTTGGCCGCGGCGCGTTCCTGAATCAGTGCGGCAATCCGCTCGGGGGAATAAGCTTGGAGCGCGGCGCCTCCCGCTCCCTCCCCGGCAGCTGCGCCAGCTAGGCGAGCTCCCGCATCCTGCGGCCGTTGCAGGAACTCCATCGCATCCCTTTGCAGCAGTCCCAGCACGCCGCCCAAGGCGCGCAGCAGGGCGGCCTTTCGTTCATCCGCCGTCCTGTTGACTTCGTTCGCCAGATCGAACAGCACGGCGACGGCTTCGGGCGTATTGAAATCATCATTCATGGCCGCGCGAAAGCGCGCCGCATACGCATCGCTCCAATCGATGGCGCCGCCGGTGGGCGGCGCGCGCTTGAGCGCCGTGTACAAGCGCGCAAGCGCGCTCTTCGCATCATCCAGGTGCTGGTCGGAGTAGTTGAGCGGGCTGCGGTAGTGCGCACGCAGGATGAAAAAACGCACCACCTCCGCATCGTATTGTTTCAGCACCTCGCGGATGGTGAAGAAATTGCCGAGCGACTTGGACATCTTCTCGTCGTCGACGCGCACAAATCCGTTGTGCATCCAGTAATTCACGAAACCATCGCCGTGCGCGCCCTCCGACTGCGCGATCTCGTTCTCGTGGTGGGGGAACTGCAAGTCCTGGCCGCCACCATGAATATCGAAATGCGCGCCAAGCAGCCCGCTCGACATGACCGAGCACTCGATATGCCAGCCGGGGCGACCCTCGCCCCAAGGGGATGCCCAGGCGGGCTCTCCCTCCTTGGCCCGCTTCCACAGGACGAAGTCGAGCGGGTCGTGCTTGCTCGGGTCGGCTTCAACGCGCTCGCCCGCACGCAGCTCGTCCAGAGTCTTGCCCGAAAGCTTGCCGTAGCCGGGAAACTTGCGCACCGAGTAGTTGATGTCGCCGCTCGCCGCCTGATAGGCCAGGCCCTTTTGCTGCAGCACCCTGATCATATCGAGCATACCGCCGATGTATTGCGTGGCGCGCGGCTCATGATCGGGTTTCTCCACCCCCAGGGCGGCCGCATCCTCGTCCATGTAACGAATGAAACGCTGCGTCAGCTCGCCTATGGTTTCGCCGCTCTCGAGCGCGCGGCGGATGATTTTGTCGTCGACGTCGGTGATGTTGCGTACATAGGTGACCTCGAACCCGGAGGCGCGCAGCCAGCGCTGCACCATGTCGAACACCACCATGACGCGCGCATGGCCCAGGTGGCAATAGTCGTAGACGGTCATGCCGCACACGTACATGCGCACCCTGCCCGGCTCGATCGGGGCGAAATCCTGCTTGCGGCGGGCAAGGGTGTTGTATATCTTCAGCATGCGCAAAAAGCGGCCAGGATGCGGTCGGCTACGCCGCGTTTTCCACGCGAAGGCGGCGCCACGACCGAAACTTTGACAGCGGCCTCTATTGTGGAGGTTCGGGTGTTCTTGCTAGAATGCGGAGTTATATCTAACTGGCGCGAGAAAGTATAACACAATGCACCCCGTCCTTCGCCGCACCGCAGTCGCGCTGAGCCTCGTTTTGGCTGCCGCCGCCGTCCACGCAGACGAACTGCAGGACATCAATCGCATGATGCGACAGGGCCAGTTGCCCCAGTCCCTGGAACGTGTCGACAAGTTCCTGGCCGGCAAACCGCGAGACGCGCAGGGGCGTTTTCTCAAAGGCCTGATCCTGACGGAGATGAACCGACCGGCCGAGGCGATCCAGATGTTCGCGAAACTGTCCGAGGACTACCCCGAACTGCCGGAGCCCTACAACAATCTGGCCGTTCTGTACGCCTCGCAGGGCCAGTACGAAAAAGCCAGGGTTGCCTTGGAAACTTCAATCCGCACCCATCCGAGCTACGCCACCGCGCATGAGAACCTCGGCGATATCTACGCCAAGCTCGCCAGCCAGGCCTACGACAAGGCGCTGCAACTCGACTCCTCCAATACCGGCGCCAAGACCAAGCTGGCGATGATAGGCGAACTGATCGGCGGCGGGGCGCGCACGGCGCGCGCCCCTGCGCGCCCGGAACCGGTCAAGGCGGCTGAGACGGCCTCGGCCAAGGCCGCCGATGCCGGCAAGGCCAGCATCGTGGTCGCAAGCGCCGTCAAATCAGACACCGAAGCCAAGCCGGCCGAACCCAAGGCGGCCGAACCAAAAGCGGCCGTGCCCGCCAAGGCCGGCGGAGGCCAGGCTGGTGAAACCGACGAACTGATCAAGACTGTGCACGCCTGGGCCGGCGCCTGGGCCAAGAAAGATGTGGCCGGCTACCTCGCGTATTACGCCAAGGACTTCAAGACGCCCAAGGGCGAGGCCCGCGGCGACTGGGAAAAAGCGCGCAAGCAGCGCATCAGCGCACCGAAGAAAATCGAGGTCGAAATCGACTCGCCCAAGGTCAGTATCAGCGGCGACAACGCCGCGAGCGTAAGCTTCCGCCAGATTTACCGTTCCGACGTGATCAAGACCTCGGGAACCAAAACGCTGGTCATGGTCAAAGCCAATGGCAAATGGCTTATACGCGAAGAACGGGTCAACTAATTGATGCGGTTGCGGCGCGGATTCTCTAACACACTGATCGCCGGGGCCCTGGGCCTCGCCAGTGCCTTCTTCCTTGCCGCCGCCCCCGTGCGGGCAGACCAGAACGCCGACGACCTGCTGGGCAAAGCATTCCAGGAAATCGAGAGCAACCGGCTCGATCAGGCACTCAATCACATCGAGGCGCTGCTACAGGCCAAACCCAATTTCCGCCTGGCGTACCTGATTAAGGGCGACCTGCTCCTGGCTCGAGGCCGTGCGCTCAAGACCCTCGGCGACGCCCCCAACGGCCCAAGCGAACGGCTCGATGGCTTGCGCGCCGAAGCCCTGGCGCGCCTGCATGCCTATCGCGACCGCCCGTCCCAGGACCAGGTGCCGCGCTATCTGATGCAGATGCGCGAGGACCAACGCTACGCCATCGTCGTCGATAACAAACGCTCGCGCCTGTACCTGTATCAAAACGAGAACGGGCGGCCGCGCTTCGTCGCCGATTATTACATCAGCACCGGCAAACGCAGCGGCGAGAAAACACGCGAAGGCGACGAAAAAACCCCCGTGGGCGTGTACCACGTCACCGGCAGCCTGCCGCGGAACAAGCTCTCCGATTTCTACGGCAGCGGCGCCTTCCCCATCAGCTACCCGAACGAATGGGACAAGCGCCATGGCAGGAACGGCCATGGTATCTGGCTGCACGGCACGCCCAGCGATACCTACAGCCGCGCGCCGCGCGCCAGCAACGGCTGCGTCGTCCTCGCCAACGCAGACCTGGACGCATTATCGAAGAAGCTGCAAATCGGACTAACGCCGGTGATCATCAGCGAACAGATCGAATGGCTGTCGCTGGATGACTGGGACGCTGAGCGCAACGCGCTCAATGCGGAAATCGAGCGCTGGCGCAGCGACTGGGAAAGCCTCGATACCGAGCGCTACCTGACCCACTATTCGAAGAACTTTTCGGCCGACCGCGAGAACTTCGCCGACTGGGGACGGCACAAGCGCCAAGTCAACAGCGGCAAGAGCTGGATCAAGCTGAACCTCTCCAATTTCAGCATGTTCCGCGATCCTGGCAAGGACGAGTTGGTGGTAGTGACCTTCGACCAGGATTACCGCTCGAACAACCTGTCCAATACCATGAAGAAGCGTCAATATTGGACCAAGGAAGGCGGCAAGTGGCGCATCATCTCCGAACGTGCGGCATAACCGTCGGATTCGGTGCAAACAGCGCAATCGACGCGAGCAGATCAACAGAGCG
>Ga0208716_1000734_pt1 | contig 13300 bp, 8 predicted proteins | sample NGESurdeep092012_8_FD_184482 | JGI IMG/M metagenome (GOLD analysis project Ga0208716, IMG submission 184482) | Arctic peat soil microbial communities from Barrow, Alaska - NGEE Surface sample 415-3 deep-092012 (SPAdes) | ecosystem: Environmental > Terrestrial > Soil > Wetlands > Peat ...
CATCGCCGAGGCCGAGAGCATCAGGCCCGACCTGGCCGCCGTCCGCTCGCGCGCCGCCGCGGCCCGTGCCCACGTGCGCTCCGTCCGCGCGGCGGGCCTCCCCGCCCTCGGGGCCTCGGCCTCCGTGAGCCGCCCGTATTACGACAACGCCGACGCGGCTCTTCCCTATGCCAGCAACTATTCGCTCGGGCTGTTCCTCCGCGTCCCGCTCTTCACGGGATTCAAGACGGCCTACGACACGAAGAGCGCCGAGGCGCAGGCGGACGCCGCGGACGCGGGCGCCGAGAGCACGTCGCAGCTCGTGATCTTCCAGGTGTGGAACAGCTACTACGGCCTCACGACCGCCGCCGAGCAGGTGCGGGCCTCCCGCGATCTCCTCGAGAGCGCCCGGGAGTCCGCGGAAGTCGCCCGCGGCCGCTACCGCGAGGGCGTCGGAAGCATCCTCGATCTCCTCATTGCCGAAAGCGCCTACGCAAACGCGCTCGCCCAGGATGTGCGGAGCCGCGCCGGCTTCCTCCTCGCCATGGCGCAGCTCGCGCACGACACCGGAACCGTCGATCTCGGGCCCGGCGCGCCCGAAAAGAAGGGAACTCCATGAAGCTCCGGCGTCTCGCCGCTCTCGTTTCGGTCGCCTTTCTCGCTGGCTCCTGTGGCGCGAAAGACAAGAAGCCGGCGGCGCCACCGGGCGTTCCTGTCACTGCCGGCGTCGTCGAGAAGAAAGACGTGCCGCTCGAGGCCGTTGCGGTCGGACACGTCGACGCCTTCTCCACGGTCGCGGTGCGGACGCGCGTGGGCGGCGAGGTCACGAGCGTCGGTTTCCGCGAAGGCCAGGACGTGAAGCAAGGCGACCTGCTGTTCGAGATCGACCGCCGGTCCTACCAGGCCGCGCTGGCCGAGGCCGAGGCGAACCTCGAGCGGGATCGCGCCCGCGCCCGCGAGGCGGACGAGAACCTGAAGCGTTACGCCGAGCTCGTCAAGAAGGACTACGTCACGCAGGAGCAGTTCTCTCAGGCGACGGCAAACGCGGATGCCCTGAAGGCCACCGTGAAGGCGGACGACGCCGCCGTCGAGACGGCGCGCTTGAACGTCTCGTACTGCCAGATCGCCGCGCCGATCTCGGGCCGGACGGGCGGCCTCCTCGTGCACTCCGGCAACATGATCAAGGCGAACGACGACCGCGCTCTCGTCGTCATCAACCAGGTCGAGCCCATCTACGTCACGTTCGCGTTGCCCGAGGCGGTCCTCGCGGACGTCAAGAGGCGTGCGGCGGCCGGCGCGCTGAAGGTGAGCGCGTTGCCGAACGGACCGGGCCTGACGCCCTCCGAGGGCACGCTCTCCTTCATCGACAACACGGTGGACACGACCACCGGCACGATCAACCTGAGGGCCACGTTCCTGAACCACGACCGCGCGCTCTGGCCCGGACAGTTCACGAACGTCTCGCTCACGCTCGCGACCGAAGCGAACGCCGTCGTCGCGCTCACGCCCGCGGTCCAGGCCGGGCAACAGGGCTCCTACGTGTATGTCATCAAGTCGGACGGCACGGTCGAGGCCCGGACCGTCGTCGTGCGCCGCACCTGGCAGCAGTGGTCCGTGATCGACAAGGGGCTCGCTCCCGGCGAGCGGGTCGTGACCGACGGACAGCTTCGTCTCGCGCCCGGGGCGAAGGTCGCGATCAAGTGAATATTTCCGAGGTCTTCATCCGGCGCCCGGTCGCCACCACGCTCGTGATGCTCGGGATCCTGTTTTTCGGCATCGTGGGCTACCGGCTCCTCCCGGTTTCGGCCCTGCCGAACGTTGACTTTCCGACGATCCAGGTGACCGCGGCGCTCCCGGGAGCGAGCCCCGAGACGATGGCCTCCGCGGTCGCGACGCCGCTCGAGCGCCAGTTCACGACGATCGCAGGCCTCGACAACATGAACTCGACGAGCATCCTCGGCGTCACGCAGGTGACGCTTCAGTTCAGCCTGAACCGCAACCTCGACGCGGCCGCCCAGGACGTGCAGGCCGCCATCGGCGCCGCCTCGCGCCAGCTCCCTCCCGGGATGCCGAGCCCTCCGACCTACCAGAAGGTCAATCCGGCCGACCAGCCCATCCTCTTCATCGCCCTCACCTCGCCGACGCTCGCCCTCTCGACGCTCGACGAGTACGCCGAGACGATCATGGCGCAACGCATCTCGACGGTCTCCGGCGTCGCGCAGGTGCAGGTGTACGGCGCGCAGAAATACGCCGTGCGCGTCCAGGTCGACCCGCGCGCGCTCGCCTACCGGGGCATCGGAATCGACGAGGCTTCCGCCGCCGTCGCGGCCGCGAACGTGAACATTCCGACGGGGACGCTCTGGGGCCAGGACACGGCATACACGGTGCAGGCCACCGGCCAGCTCACGGAGGCGGCCGAGTACGGCCCGCTCATCGTGGCCTACCGGAACGGGTCGCCGGTGAGGGTGAAGGACATCGGCCGCGCCATCGACAGCGTCGAGAACGACAAGACGGCGTCGTGGTTTATCGACAAGAACGGCCCGACCCGCAGCATCGTCCTCGCGATCCAGAAGCAGCCCGGCGAGAACACGGTCGAGGTCGTCTCGAACATCAGGAAGCTGATTCCCGCGTTCCAAGGCATGCTCCCGGGCTCGGCGAAGCTCAACATCCTCTTCGACCGCTCGCAGTCCATCCGAGAGTCCGTCTCCGACGTTAAGTTCACGCTGTGGCTGACGCTCGCGCTCGTCGTCCTCGTGATCTTCCTGTTCCTGAGAAACCTCTCGGCGACCGTCATCCCGTCGCTCGCCCTGCCGCTCTCGATCGCCGGGACTTTCGCCGCGATGTATGCGCTCGGCTACAGCATGGACAACCTGTCGCTGATGGCGCTCACGCTCTCGGTGGGGTTCGTCGTGGACGACGCGATCGTGGTCCTCGAGAACATCGTCCGGCACATCGAGATGGGCGAGAAGGTCTTCGAGGCCGCCCTGAACGGCACGAAGGAGATCGGATTCACGATCCTCTCCATGACGTTGTCCCTCGCCGCCGTGTTCATTCCGCTGCTCTTCATGGGCGGGATCATCGGACGGCTGTTTCGCGAGTTCGCGGTCACGATCACCGTCGCGATCCTCGTGTCCGGTTTCGTCTCGCTGACACTCACGCCCATGCTCTGCGCCCGCTACCTGAAGGCGCGCGACGAGAAGAGACAGCCCGGCCGCCTCTACGTGGCCTCCGAACGCGTCTTCGACGCGTCGCTCGCCTTCTACGAACGCGGCCTGAAGTGGGCTCTGAAGCAGAAACGGCTGATGCTGGCCTTCTCGGCTCTCATCCTTCTCGCCACGATCTGGCTCTTCCGGATCGTCCCGAAGGGCTTCATTCCGAGCGACGACACCGGGCAGATCTTCGCCCCCACCGAGGCGGCGCAGGGCATCTCGTTCGAGGCCATGGTTCACCACCAGCAGGCGGCCGCGGAGGTCGTGAGGGCCAACCCGAACGTCGAGGCCTTCATGTCGAGCTGCGGCAACCGCGGCAACAACGTCCAGGGCGGAAATACGGGCACAATCATGATGCGCCTGAAGCCCCGCGACGAGCGCACGCTCTCGGCCGACCAGATCATCCAGCAACTGCGCCCGGGGCTCGCGCAGATCCCCGGAATCCGGGTCTATCCCCAGAACCTGCCGCCGATCCGGCTGGGAGGAGCGCTCACGCGGGCGCAGTACCAGTTCACGCTGCAGGCGTCCGACACGAAGGACCTCTACCTGGCCGCGCCCCTTCTCGAGGAGAAGATGCGCGGGATCCCGGGTCTTCAGGACGTCAACAGCGACCTTCAGCTCCGCAACCCGACCGCCTATCTCACGATCGACCGCGATCGGACGGCCGCGCTCGGCGTCACGCCGGAATCCATCGAGAACGCGCTCTACACGGCGTACGGCTCGCGCCAGATCTCCACGATCTACTCTCCCAACAACGAGTACCAGGTGATCATGGAGCTGATGCCGCAGTTCCAGCGCGACCCGTCGGCGTTCCAGCTCCTGTACGTCCGGTCGAAAAAGGGCGACCTCATCCCTCTCTCGGCGATCACGAAGCTCGAAAAGACCGTGGGCCCCCTCGCCGTCAACCACGTGGGCCAGCTTCCGGCCGTGACGATCTCCTTCAACCTGCCGCCCGGCGTCTCGCTCGGCGAGGCGGTCGCGAGAATCAGCAAGGTCGCGCGCGAGACGCTGCCCGCCACCATTCAGACGACCTTCCAGGGGACGGCCCAGGCGTTCGAAGCATCGCAGAAGGGACTCGGGATCCTCCTCCTCGTCGCGATCCTCGTGATCTACATGGTGCTCGGCATCCTGTACGAGGACTTCCTGCACCCGCTCACGATCCTGTCGGCTCTCCCCTTCGCCGGCTTCGGAGCGCTGCTCACTCTGCTCATCTTCAAGGTGGAGCTGTCGATCTACGCCTTCGTGGGCGTCATCCTGCTCGTCGGCCTCGTGAAGAAGAACGGCATCATGATGGTTGACTTCGCCGCCGAAGGGCGCCGCGCGGGCAAGAGCGCCGAGGAAGCGATTTACGAGGCCTGTGTCGTGCGCTTCCGCCCGATCATGATGACGACGATGGCCGCGCTCATGGGCACGCTTCCGATCGCGCTCGGTTTCGGAGCGGGCGCCGAGTCGCGGCGACCGCTCGGCCTCGCCGTCGTCGGCGGACTCCTCTTCTCACAGATGATCACGCTTTACGTCACGCCGGTCTTCTATGTTTACATGGACCATCTGGACCAGTGGATCGGGCGGCGGAGGCGCAAGCGCGCGGAGGACGGCTCCTATGAGGCCACGCCGAGCAGCCGCGCGACGACGTCCGCGGCGCTGTAGGACGCCGCGCCGGGCGCGAGGAAGCGGGCGGTGTCGGCGACGTCGTCGCCCGAGGTGACGAGCGTCTTCTCGACGATCCCCCCGGCCCGCGTCTGGCCGATCCCGATGTCCGCCATGAGCGCGTTGCAGAGGCACTTGCGGCCCTGCGCGTTCTCTTCCCCGCCGCCCTTGGCGATGTAGTGGGCCACGGGCTCGGACGCGCAGCGATACCCCGTCGACCCGTCTTCCTTGCGATACGGCTCGCGCAGATACCCGAGATCGCAGATGCGCGTGCGCGCGAGGTACTCGGCCTCGCTCGACAGTGTGCCCTCGAGCTGCACGACCTTGAACGGGAAGCCCGTCGGCGACGCGACGGGATCCGTGAAGATGCGCGCTGAGCCTGCGGCCGCGAGGCGTAGGACGCGCTCCTTCGTCGCGGTATCCAGCCCGGACTCGACGCAGTAGGCGAACGCGGTGCCGACCTGGATGCCCGCCGCCCCGCGCGCGAGCGCGTCGCGCAGGCCCTCGGCCGTGCCGCGCCCGCCCGCGAGCCAGAACGGGAGCCCGAGCTCGCGCATCTTCGCGAGATCGACGACGTCGCGCTCCCCGTACACGGGCTCGCCTGCCGCCGAGAGAGGCGGCTTGCCGCGCGGCGGCGCGTTGTGCCCGCCCGCCGTGGGGCCTTCGATGATGAACCCGTCGACGCGCCCGTTCGCCTTGCGGCTGAGCGTGAGGGCGAGCGTATTCGACGCGATGATCGGCAGGAAGAGCGGCCGCTTCATCGCGGGCGGCGTGCCTTCGATCCAGTCGGACGGCGAGAACCGCATGAGTGTGTCGTCGCCCTCGATCGAGCCCGTGATGCTGAGCGCGTACTCCGCCGCCTCATGGAGGGCGAAGTGGTCCAGGACGCCGGGGACGCGGATCGGGATGCCCGCGCCCATCAGGACGGCCGCTACGCCGGCGAGCATCGCGCCGTAAATCGACGGCAGCACCGGCAGCTGGATCTTCTCGAGGTAGTTGATCCCGACGGGCCCGTCGTGTCCCTCGCGCGCGAGGAAGACCTCGGCGAAGTTCGCGACGATGCAGAGCTCGATCAGCTCGCGCGCCGAGCCCGTCCGCGCGTACATCGGGATCGCCCGGTAGGGCGTGCCCGCGGGCCGGCCGCCCTCGACGAAATGGCGCGCGAGAACGCGTCCGGCCATCTCCGGGAACGGGAAGCGGGCGATCGCGCGGCGCATGTGCCCGCCCGGGTCGCCGTCCTGCAGGCGCCTCGAGACGATCACGTCGAGCGCGGTCCCCGAGACCACGCCGAGCTGGCCGAGGCGCGACACCGCATTCGCGAGCGTCCAGTTCGAGACGCCGGCGCCCATTCCACCTTGGATGATTTTCGGCAACACCGACACGGGGGCCTTTCCGGCCTGGAGGTCGGCCAGCTTCAGGATATACCCCGGGTCGGGCGCGTCGTATAACGCATCGAGTTGACGCAGCGCGTAATAAGCCCTATATTGTTGCCGGGATACCGCCCAGGGGAGGTGCCCTGTGAACCAAACGCCGAATCCCGCCCCGAGCCCCCGAAGATCGAGGCCGGTCGCACCGGTCGAGGCCGGCCAATACACGTGTCTCCAGTGTCCGGCATGCGGCAGCGAGGCCTGCCCCACGCTGCAGGATCTCGGGATGTACTGCGACACCCTCTGTGCCGCGTCGGAAGCCACGCGGGCCGAAAAGCACCCGAAGAGCAGGCCCGCCGCCGCCTGAACGTCAGCCGAGGATCAGCCCAGGAAGAGCGTGACGAGCCGGTTCGCGACGAACGCGCCGGAGTACGCGAGAAGGCCCATGTACGCGAACTGGATGGCCGGCCACTTCCAGCCGCCCGTCTCGCGCCGCACGACGGCGACCGTCGAGAGGCACTGCATCGCGAACGCGAAGAAGACGAGGAGCGCGACCGCTCCGCCCGGCGTGAGGTCGTGCCGGAGCGCGGCCTGCAGGCCAACGCTTCCGGCCTTCGGGTCCATGCCGTAGAGCGTGCCGAGCGTGCCGACGATGACCTCGCGCGCCGCGAGAGACATCACGATGCCGATGCCGATCCGCCAGTCGAATCCGAGCGGCCTCACGAACGGCTCGATCACGCGGCCGATCGTGCCGGCCACGCTGCTCGCGATCTCAGGCATCTTCCCCCCCGAGAGGGGCAGGTGCGCGAGGATCCACAGCACGACCGCGACGCCGAGGATCACCGTGCCGGCGCGGCGGAGAAAGATCTTCGCGCGGTCGAACATCCGGAGGCCGATCTGCCGGAGCGTGGGCCGCCGGTAGGGCGGCATCTCGAGCAGGAACGGCGCCCCGTCGCTCTTCAGGACGGACGACTTCAGGAGCCGTGCGGTGCCGAAAGCGGCGAGGAATCCGAGGAGATAGAGGCCGAGCATCGCGGCCGCGCGCGTGCCGAGAAGCGGCCCGAGCAGCGGACGCTCGGGAAGGAAGGCCGCGATGATGAGCGTGTAGACGGGCAGCCGCGCCGAGCAGGTCATGAAGGGCGCGATGAGGATCGTCGCGATGCGGTCGCGCTTGTTCTCGATCGTCCGGGCCGCGAGCACGGCGGGCACGGCGCAGGCGTAGGCGGAGAGGAGGGGCAGGAACGACTTGCCCTGGAGGCCCGCCTTCCGCATCGTCCGGTCGGCGATCAGCGCGGCGCGTGCGAGATACCCCGAGTCCTCGAGAAGGCCGATGAAGAGGAAGAGCAGCAGGATTTGCGGAAGGAACACGACGACGGAACCCACGCCGCCCCACACCCCTTCGATGAGAAGCGACTTGAGCGCGGAGGCGGGCAGAACGCCCGAGAGCCAGGAGCCCGAAGCCGACACGGCGTGGTCCACCGCGTCCATGAGGGGTCGCGCCGCCGAGAAGATCGTCTGGAACACCGCGACGACGACGAAAAGGAAGACGAGCGGGCCCGCGACGGGATGCAGGAACACGGCGTCGAGGCGGCGCGTCCAGACCGGCGGCGCGGGCTGGGAGTAGCCCGCCTTGTCCCCGATCGCCACCGCCCACTGCCGGCATTTCGGAATGTCGGCGAGGACCGGCAGGTCGAGGGACGGCGGCAGGCCCACCGCCCCGCTCAGGAACTCCCGCACCATCTCGAGGCCCTCGCCCCGGGCCGCGCTGACGAGCGCGACCGGCACGCCGAGACGCGTCGCGAGCGCCTCGGGATCCACCGCGCCCCCGCGGTTCGCGAGCTCGTCGGCCATGTTCAGGACGACGAGCGTCGGCAGACCCAAGGCGAGGACGGGCGCCGCGAGCACGAGATGGCGGTTCAGATTCGTGGAGTCGAGAATCAGGATGACGGCGTCGGGCTTCGGGGTTCCCGCCATCTCGCCCGCGAGAACGTCGCGCGTCACGCGCTCGTCCTCCGAGCGCGGAATCAGGCTGTAGACGCCGGGCAGGTCGATGAGGACGACTTCGCGTTCCCCGGCCAGCCGCGCACGGCCGCGCCGCTGCTCCACGGTGACGCCCGGGAAGTTCGCGACCTTCTGTCGAAGGCCCGTCAGCCGGTTGAAAAGAGTCGACTTGCCGGAATTCGGCGGTCCGACGAGCGCGACGAGCCGGGGAGCGCTGCCATGGACCGGAAGCGCCGCCACCGGGCATCCCTCGCAGCTGTGGAGGAGGCTCACACGGCCCCCTCTCTCGCGACCTCGACGAGGAGGCGCCGCGCCGTGTCACGCCTGAGGGCGAACTCGGTGCCGTCCACGCGGAAAACGCGCGGGTCGCCCCCGGGCGCGCTCCCGGCCGCCACGATGCTCGCTCCCGGCAGAAATCCCAGCTCCATGAGGCGCGCCGCATCGGCCTCCGGCAGGTCGATCCGCGCGAGGACGGCCGATGCGCCCGGGACGAGGTCGTCGAGGCTGACGGGATTCCGGCGGCTGGCCCCGCCTGTCCTGAGACTGAGTCGCATCTTCGCCATTATGCACCAACCGGACCCCGGGGTGTCGATGATGCGAATGCGTCAGGCTTGCGGCCGGCCCGCTTCAGGAGATCGAAGCCGGCGAACCCGCCAAAACCTGCCCCGGCAGCCATCGCGATGTCCACGGCCGAGAGCGATCCGAACCTCAGAAGCTCGCGCATGGGCGCGAGCCCGAGGCAGAGGCCGAGGACGGAGAGCGCGCCGCCGACGACCCACCAGATCGCCGGATTCGGCGCACGGAGCGACTTGGCAATGGTCAGGCCGGTCGAACGATGCGTGAGGATGAGCCCCAAATTCAGGAGAAGGAGCGTCGAGAAGGTGAGCGCTCGCGTTCTTCCCTCGGCATCGCCCCGCGCAACGGAGAAGGCGGCGATTCCGAGCACGGCGATCAACGCGAGGACGCCGTCGAGCAGCGCGCGGACCACGATCCGCGCCGGAAGGAGCGGCTCCTTCGGGTCCCGCGGCGGGCGGCGCATGAGGCCGGGGTCCTCCGGCTCGGCTTCGAACGCGATCGAGCACGCCGGATCGATGACCAGCTCGAGGAGCACGATGTGCACCGGCAGGAGGACCAGCGGCCAACCCACGAGCGCCGGCACGAGAGCGGCGCCCGCGATCGGGACGTGGACCGACAGCACGTACGCCATGGCCTTCCGGATGTTCTCGAAGATGCGCCGCCCGAGCCGGATCGCCGCGACGATCGAGGAATAGTCGTCGTCGAGAAGGACGAGCGCGGACGCCTCCCGGGCGACGTCCGTTCCCCGTCCGCCCATCGCGATCCCGATGTGCGCGGCCTTGAGGGCGGGCGCGTCATTCACCCCGTCTCCCGTCATCGCGACGACCTCGCCGTTCGCCTTGAGGGCATTCACGAGCCGCAGCTTTTGCTCGGGCACGACCCGCGCGAAGACCCGCGTGCCCGTGACGCGCGACGAGAGAGCCGCATCGTCGAGAGCATCCAGCTCGGGCCCGGTCAAAACGTCGCCGGACGGCAGGCCGGCTCCGGCCGCGATCGCCCGCGCGGTGCCAGGGTAATCCCCCGTGATCATCACCGTCCGCACGCCGGCCCGCTCGCACTCGGCCACGGCGTCGGAGATGCCCGGGCGGAGCGGATCCGCAAGGCAGACGAGGCCGAGACACTCATAGGTGAGATCGTGGGCGGAGGGCGGGAGAGCGCCCGGCGGCGCCGTCGCACGGGCGACGGCGAGCACGCGCAGACCGCGCTCGGCGAACCGCGCCACGGCGGCGAGCAGCGCCTGCGCCGAGGCTGGCGGGAGATGGCAGAGGTCGACGACGGCCTCAGGAGCTCCTTTCGTCGCCACCACACGGGGTCCTCCCACGCTCGGCTCCCAGACGTGGGTGACGGCGAGAAGCTCCTGGCCAAGCGGATACTCGTGAACGAGCGTCCAGCCGCCGTGAAGATGCTCCGTGCCGGCCAGCGCATCCTTCGCGAGCGCTTCCACGGCCCGCTCCATCGGGTCGAAAGGTTTCTGCCGGCTCGCGAGGAGCGCGAATTCGACGAGCGGGTGAAACGTCTCGGGCAGCGGCTCACCTCGGCTCTTCGCCACGTCCCACGTCCGCCCGCCGGCCTCGAGCGCGGCCACGGCCATCCGGTTCTCCGTGAGCGTTCCCGTCTTGTCCACGCACAGCACCGTGGCCGACCCGAGCGCCTCGATGGCTGCCGCGCGCCGCGTGAGGACGTGCCGCCGGGAGATGCGCCACGCGCCCAGGGCGAGGAAGACCGTGAGGATCACCGGAAACTCCTCGGGTACGAGCGCCATCGCGAGGGCCAGCCCGGCGAGGAGGCCTTCGAGCCACCCGCCCCGGAAGAATCCGAAGGCGAGCGCGAGGAGGGCGCACAGAGCGAGTCCCGCGGCGGCGAGGACGCGCACCCATCGCGCCGTCTGCGTCTGGAGCGGCGTCGCGCCCGTATCGAGCGTCTGCAGCGCCTTGCCGATTTTTCCCAGCTCGGTCTTCGGGCCCGTGGCGCTCACACGGGCAACGCCCTGCCCCCGCACGACGAGCGTGCCCGACCAAACGTGCGGCAGCCCGTCGCCTCCCGGCCGCCCCGTCTCCGCAGCGCTCTCGTTCGCGAGCTTCGTCACCGGGACCGACTCTCCGGTGAGAAGAGACTCGTCTGCCGAGAGGCTCATCGCATGGAGGAGCACCCCGTCGGCCGGCACGCGGTCGCCCTCCGCGAGGACGACGAGGTCGCCCGGCACCACCTCGCGGCCCGGTATCCGGCGCTCCTGCCCATCGCGCACGACGAGCGCGCGCGGGCTCGAGAGATCGCGCAGAGCGTCCAAGGCGCGCTCCGTCTTGCGCGACTGGTACAGGGAAAGCCCCACGACCCCGAAGACGGATGCGAGGAGGACGAGCGCTTCCTCCCGGTCGCCCAGGAGAACATAGACCCCGCCGCACGCGAGGAGGAGCAGGATCATCGGCTCTTTCAGGATCTCGGCCGCGAGCACCGCGAGACTCCGGCGTCGCGTCGACGGCAGCTCGTTCGGGCCCTCGGAGGCCAGACGCGACATGGCCTCGGCCTCGGAAAGCCCCCCGAAGCGCCGCGGGTCGCGATCGGATGCCATCGGGCGATTCTCGCCCCGGTTCGAGCCGGAACCGATGATGCAGCGGCTCCCGGGATAGGATTCATTCATGGCCCGAGACACCGTCTCCGTCCTCGTCGCCGTGGACTTCTCGCCCGCTTCAATCAAGGCGCTGCGCGAGGCAGGCAGGCTCGCGGGCCGGATGGGCGCGTCGCTCACGCTCCTCCACGTTCGGCCGATCTCCGACGTCCGCGCCGCCATCGCCGAAGGGCGGGAAGACCTCCTCAAGGGAACGTCGCGGGCGCTCGCCGCGGCGATGAAGAGCCACTACGCCGTGCGCCTCGCGGGGCTCGCCGCGCGCTCGGGGGCGCTCGAGACGTGCCTCGTTTCCGGCCGCGCGAGCCGCGAGATCCTGCGCGCCGCGAAGGGCTTCGACCTCGTCGTCATGGGCCGGACGGGCCGCGGCGGGCTGTCCGGGCTCCTCGGCGGCACGACCCACAAGGTCCTCGCCGCCTGCACCGTCCCGGTCATCGTCGTCCCGGCGTGAGCCCCCAGGAATGGCCCCGTTGAGAACCCGTCATGTGCCTGCCTCCTCGAGGAGCTTCACGAGCGTCGCGAGCGTGCGATTCACGGGCGCAGGAACGCCGAGCGCCTCTCCCCGATGCGCGACGAAGCCATTCAGGTCGTCGATCTCCGTGCGCCGCCCGCGCGCGAGGTCCTGTGCCATCGAGGACGTCGCCTCGGGCATCAAGCCCGCGAGCTTCAGGGTCTCGCCGAGGACGTCCCTTCCTTCCAACGCGACGCCGCTCGCGGAAGCGACGGCGAGGACTTCCGCGACGACGTCCTCGAAGAGGCGCCACCGGTCCGAATTCGCCGTCACGCGCGCGTACCTCGCGTGTCCAAGCGCAGAGACCGCGTTGTATGCGCAGTTCGTCGCGAGCTTCGCCCAGAGCTCCCCCGCGATGTTCTCCGACACGAGGCACGGGACACCCGCACGCGCGAAGAGCGCCGCCACGGCGTCCAGCGCTCTTCTTCTCTCTGGCGCCCCAGCCACCGACGGCGCCTCGTCGCCGATCACGAGGTCGCCGCGGCCCGCGTGCGTGAGCATCCCCGGCGCCGTCATCTCGGCCGCAACCCAGACGACGGCCGGGAAGGCGTCGCGGCCCGTCCCCTCCCGGAGACGCGCCGCGTTCTCGACGCCGTTCTGGAGGCTGAGGACGGTGGCACCCTCGGCGAGGTGGGGCGCGAGCGCGAGCGCCGCCTCTTCCGTGTCCCACGACTTCACCGCGACGAGGACGAGGCTCGCTCCCCTCGCTGCTCCGGCGTCCGTCGACGCGGCGACGCGCACGCGCTCCGTGAACGTCGTCGTCTTGAGGAGGAGGCCCTCGGCGGCGATCGCGTCGACGTGGCGCGGCCTTCCGATGAGCGTGACCGGGACGCCCGACCGGGCCAGCATCCCGCCGAAGTAGCACCCGACCGCGCCCGCGCCGAAGACGGCGACCGCGTCGCGATTCTCCGCGCTCGCGCTCACGCGCTCACCTCCCCGCCTCCGGCCGCATCTCGCGCTCCAAGCACGCGGCATTCTGCCCCGCCCGCGCGGCCGACGCGACGGCGCTTGACGAACCCCCTCTGCTGCAAGTACTTTCGTCCCCGCCACAGCCACCGCGAGCGGGTGTAGTTCAGTGGTAGAACGTCAGCTTCCCAAGCTGAATGTCGTGGGTTCGATCCCCATCACCCGCTCCATTGAGCCGTAACGACTTAGCGGCTCCCCCACCCCCCGCAGCAACGGCCGACAGTTCGCGAAATAGTTCCGATTGGGGCGCGTCGAGGGCCTCGCGCACCGCCCGGAACGCCCGCTCGTCGGGCCTAGCGTACCGCTCAGACATCCGCGTTGAGGTGTGGCCCAAGCCCCGCGAGATGAGCAGGAGGTTTACTCCATTCGAGGCCAGTCTCGAGGCGAAAGTGTGGCGAAGATCGTGGACTCTCAGGCGGCG
>Ga0208716_1000736_pt1 | contig 13281 bp, 10 predicted proteins | sample NGESurdeep092012_8_FD_184482 | JGI IMG/M metagenome (GOLD analysis project Ga0208716, IMG submission 184482) | Arctic peat soil microbial communities from Barrow, Alaska - NGEE Surface sample 415-3 deep-092012 (SPAdes) | ecosystem: Environmental > Terrestrial > Soil > Wetlands > Peat ...
GAAGTGCCCCCGGCAGTCGTTTCTGCCGCTTCAGTGCGGCTCCTCGCCCGGCACGGCTCGTGCTTTTCCGGGCTCATGCCGATGCGAGAGGACGAGTTTGACCGCTGCGTGACGGACCTCAAGCTGCGTGCTGCTCGAGAGCGCATACGGGCACGCGAGGAGCGCGGCGAAGGGCATAGAGCCTTCGGTGGCTTGCCGGCCGGGAAGAAGCCTCTGGATCGAATCCTCGAGCTCCGCAGGGTTGACGCACACCGGTGCCGCTTGGGCCTGGATGCACGGGAGCTCGGGTGAGCCCGTTCCACGATCTCGGCCCGCGTTGGGGTGGTCCTCCCCCGACCGAACGCGCGCGCAGTCTCCCGTCGTCCGGCCATACGCCAGCGGCCGGCTCGCGCCCTGCGGCGCCCGCCGAGGTTCAGGGCATTCCGCTCCGCCGGTTCGCGTGGCTGCTCGCGCTGGGCGCCCTCGGATTGGCCGGACTCCTCGCGCTCGGTGTGGGCGGAGTGGTTCTCGTCCAGGACCAATCTCCCCGGCTTCAAGTGCGCGACGGCAATTGACCACCGATTCCGATTACCACGAACCCCGCGAGATCCCTCATTCGATCTCCTAGTCCCGCAAGGGCGCGGGTCCGCCCCGCCTCGTCGCTCACCGTCGAATTGAAGGAGCGGCTCCATCATTTCGACTGATCCGATGAGGCAGGGATTCGTCGCCACTCGATCAGCGCACTTCGCGGGTACCGATCTCCGTCGCCTCGGGATCGGCTCGCTCGACGACACCGACCTTGTGCTCGAACGTGAGCTTGCCGCCTAGCCAGCCCGAGAAGCCGAGGGCGAGGAATGTCACGACCTCGAGACCGAAGACGAGCATCCAGCGGTTCGTATGCAGCGCGCCGTCGTTCCGGCGAAGGAGCCAATTCACGGTATAGAGCACCACGCCAGTGAGGTTCAGAATCATGTGCATCCTCGCGATGCGAAACCCGTCAGCGCTCATCAGCACGCCGAAGTAGTCAACGAAACCGAAGGCGGCGGCGAGAAGAGCGGCGAGGATTCCGATCCCGAGACACGTAAAAGCGAACTGGTACCAAAAGTCGCCTCCGCCGAAAGCGTGTGCGAGGTCTCCCACAAACACGAGGAAGAACGCTCCGATGGGAAGAGCTACTAGAGCGGGATGAATCGGATGGGATCCGATTGCGGCGCGAGCCTTCATGGGATGCCTCCGAGGCTACCCGCGCAATACGGATGCCAGCCGCTGCTCTCTATCTGGACGAGCAGATTCCACGATAGAAGCCGGTGGAACGCTTCATGGTCTATCGTCGACGCACCTTGAAGAAGCCTGCGCGCCACCTCGAGCGGCACAACACGCATCGGATCGGCTGGCTCCGCGCGGCCGTGCTCGGTGCGAACGACGGAGTCCTGTCCACGTCGAGCCTCGTGATCGGGATCGCCGCCTCGAATGTGACTCACGGGGCAATCCTCGTCTCCGGTGTCGCAGGTCTCGTCGCAGGTTCCATGTCGATGGCCGCGGGCGAGTACGTCTCCGTAAGCTCTCAGAGCGACACGGAGAAAGCGGACACCGATGTCGAGCGCCGCGAGCTTGCGGAGGACGAGGTGGGCGAGCGCGCGGAGCTTGCCGCCATTTATCGCCGACGCGGTCTAGGCGCAGCTCTCGCGAAGGAGGTCGCCCGGCAGCTCATGGAGAAGGACGCACTCGGCGCGCATGTCCGCGACGAACTGGGCATCTCCCCACACTTGAAGGCGAGGCCTCTCCAGGCAGCCTTCACGTCGGCCATCACATTCGCCCTCGGCGCTGCCGTGCCCGTCGCGGCGGTCGCTCTCGTTCCCGGGAAGCATCTGATCCCGTACGTTGCCGGCGTATCGCTCGTCTTCCTGACGGCTCTCGGCGCGCTCGCGGCGAAGGCCGGCGGCGCCCCCCTTGCTGCCGGGGCCCTCCGGGTGACCTTTTGGGGAGCGCTCGCGATGGCGGTGACCGCGGCCGTCGGCGCGCTCTTCGGCGTGACGACCTGATCGTACGACCCGAGCCCTACAGGGTGCGGTGTGTCGGAGACGGCGGGGTGTTCGAAGAGCGCCCTTCCCTAAGTCTATGGAGAACTCCAAACCCAGGAAGGCTAGTTTTCGGGGGCAAGGTGGCCAGCTCGTCATCCTTCAGCCTCGGGAGTTTGCTCAACGCGTCTGCTCGGCCGGCGCGAGAAAGGAGTACACGATTTAGTGGACCGCTCCATAGGGAGCCGCGAACCTGCCGCCCGGGTCAGGTATGAGCTGAGGCGTTTACACCGCGTGCGACCTGTTAACCAGCGGCAGGGTCACCCCGAAGGGCCTGTTAACCGCTCTCAGCCGCTCTCGACATTTCGAGCCATCAGAGAGCGGCTTCGGGGCCGGATTCAGCCCCTCGAGCGCGGCCTGCCGTTCTCTGTTTTCGCAGCAGGTAACCAGACCTCTCGGGCGTGCCGTCGCAAACACTTCTGACTCCACGCCCTTTAGACGCGAAACCCCGCGAGGGATCTCGCGGGGTACGTGTTAACCGCGAACTCGTCTCAAGTTCGCGGGGGAGAAGATTGGCTCCGCACTCGGTCGGCTAGGCGAACCACGTTCTCAGGTCTAAGGGCCGAGATTCAACTCGTTCTCAACCCCGAACCGCTTCTGAATGCATGGCTTGTCCCGGAGTACGCGGGGCCTTCGTGACACTGCCACCCCCGATCAGCGCACGGCGAAGAAGTGGGTCGATGTCACGGCGCGAGGCGGTGGAGGTGGAGAACCTTGCCTGTGAATGTAGCGTGCGGCACGACGCGCTCGACCTCGGGAAGACCCGCGCCGCACCATACCGCCGCCATCACCTGGTCGGCACCGGATCCCGCGCCCAGGCCCGAGAGGAACGTCTCCCGGACGGCGGTGACATCAACCGCCCCAACCCTTGGGTGGACCCGGAGGCGCACCAGAGGGTGACCTTCGGAGGTCTCCCCTTCGACCAGCTGGTAGTCGGTCGGGCTGCCTCCGAAGCGGCCCGGCAGCACCTCTTCCAGGATCCGGATCACGTCGGCGTCGTGGAACGTCATCCCTGCCCCGCTCAGCTTCTCGAAGCTGCGCACCGTGTGGAGGTGGCGCGTCCAACCGAGCCGCTCGAGTCCGCAGCCGCAGCGGCGGTCGCTGAGGACTCCAGCGTCGCCCATCGAGACATTGAGGAACACGAACGGAGCGGAAGAGCGAAGCGTCGTCACGAGGAGGGCGCCGCCGGGAAGGCCGGCTGCCTGGCCCTCCGCGACCCGGATCAGTCCGTGCATGTCGTCAATGACGTGAAGGTCGTCCGGCTCCTTCGCGGTGAGACATCCCCAGGCGATCGCACCGACCTCGATCGTTCCGTACCGCACGATGACGTGAAGCCCCTGCCGTCGAATCGCCGAGAGCCGAACGGCCGTCATCGGCTCGCCGGTCGTGATGACGTGGGCTCCGGCGAGGCTCGTCCCGCGCGAGGCGGCTCTCTCGGCCAGACGAAGGGCCGCGCTGGGGAAGCTGAAGAGCAGGGGTTCCCTTCCGGAGCGAAGCACATCCTCCATCCAGAGGACAATCGGCAGCGGGTCCTCCAGCGGCGCGTACTGCGGACGCGGGACGTCGACGCCGGCGAGCCTCCCCCCCAGACGGAGCGTCTTCACGCTCCAGCGATAGCGGGGATGGAGGCCCGGCAGGTCGGGAGGAAGCTGGGAGAACCATCGCGCGAGGGGCCTTCCGCAGGAGCCCAGTTCGAGGTGCCGGACGAGGGCGCCGCCGCCCGGCACCTCCCAGGTCGCCCGAAGCGTCCTCGCCGCTCCCAGGACGCCGAGCATGGCCTCGGTATCTACCGCCGCGTCGCGGATGTAGGCGAGGTCGAGGAGCACCGGTGTTCCGGCACCCCGGCTTCCGCTCGTCCGGAGCGGTACATGGAACCTCGCGAGCGGATTCCGAACTGCATCCGGCCCTCCTTCCAGCACCGTGCTCCCCCGGATGACCGGACATCGCCCTTTGAATTCGTCCAACGTAAGATAGACGCCCGCCCGGCAGAGCGCGTCGAGAGCTCCCTCCACCCCGAGGCGCCCGAGCAGGGAGGAGAGGTCCGCTGCCTCACAGCCTGCGAGCTTCAGGAGCCGGGCATAGAGAGACTCCGGCCGTGAGAAGGCGCTCGAAGTGACAAGTGACATCAGGTCGTCGGCCCGGCGCTTCATCCGGCCGTGGATCTCGCGCTCCCGATCCGCGTGCGAAAGGGGCCGCTCCGAGAGATGCGACGGCAGGTCCCTCAGGAAGCGCGAGCCGATGACGATGTCCCGAGCCAGAGAGCGAAAAGCGCCGGGCGGGGACCCGTTCATCGCTCAGCCTTTCCTTCGAAGGCAACGGAGGAAAAGCAGAGAGCCCGGGGCCGGCCGTCAGCCCCCAGTAACGCGTAGAGATCGCCTCCGAGCGTCCGGGACACCGTCGCGAACCAGCGCTGGAAGAGCGGGTCTTGGATCCTCACCTCCGGCGCCCCTGGCGGCCGCGCGCGGCTGACGTAGAGAAAGTTCACGCCCCAGCCCAAGAGGACTTCCCGGAGCCGCTCCGGATCCCCGAGCATCGGCTCCACGCGGTCCCTTGCGAACGGACCTCCCGCGTGGCCCAGGAATCTCCCCTCCGCGTAGTAGGCCAAGTTCTGCCCACCGATCACGAAGAGCGTGTACTCAGCGCCGCAGCTCGCGTTCAGGATGCGGATCGCGTCGTAGCCCGGCAGCTCTCTCGCGAGGAAAGCTTCCCGCGCGGCCGGGGTCGACGGGGGAACGCCTCGCCGGACGATCTTGTAGACGGCGTAGGCCGGTCCGAGGGCTGCAAGACTGAGCGCCAGGAACGCCGCGACTCTCTCCCCACGGAGTGAGGCGACGCGCGACCCGTCAAGGACTCGCGACAGAGCGATTCCTCCGGCGGTCGCAAGAAGCGCGGCGCTCGGAAGCTGGAATCTGAGGTCATAGGCGGTTCCCACCGCGACGTAAGCGACGAGGAGAAGGAGCCAGCGACGGAACCGCGGATCTCTGCGGGCCTGCCAGGCCACCAGCGGGAGAACGACGAGGTAGTAGGGCGAGAGTGGCGACATGTGGCTGAATCCCGCCGCGTCGAAGGCGACGCGCCAAGGAAGCGTAAACAGGGACCATGGGTGCCGCAGCCCGCCGAGCAACGTCTCCGTGAACCAGCTCCCCGAGCCCGCCCAGAGGGACGCGGCCTTTGCCGCCCGCTCTCCGGGGACCCAGTCCGAGAGAAGCGGGAAGATCGGGCTCCCGGCCACGAGGGTGTTCCGGAGATACCAAGGCGTCATGGAGACCGCTGCGGAGGCGGCAAAGAGGCCGACGCGCGAGGATCGCGAGCCGCAGGGAGCCGCCAGGAACGTGGCGACCGCAAGCATCCCGAGCCAGTAGAGCCCCAAGTACTTCGTGTCCGCCGCGAAGCCAACCAGAATCCCGCTGGCCACGAGCCACGAGAGAATCTTCTCCTCGTGCCAAAACTCCCATGCGAAGACTGCGAGAACGGCGAACAGCGTATAGCCCAGGTCGATGTAAGCGGTGGCCGCCTGGTAGTGGACCAGGGGGTTCGCGAACCAGAGCGCGACGCCCAGCAGTCCGGCTCTCCGGCCGCTGAATCGCTGTCCGAATGCGAAGACCGCGGCTGCGGTCATGGCCATGCAGAGGAATTGGACGGTGTGCGTCGCCGCGTCCGCGGCGAGCAGCAACACGGCCGAGAAGAGCAGCTCGAGAAGCTGCGGATAGACGGGGAAGAGATGCTCTGGCACAACGGCGAGGTGGTGGCTCGCCGCGAATGCCGACGCGAACGGAAGGTGGTACATCGTCTCGTCGAATCCCGTCGGCGGGTAGAGCGAGAGGACAAAGGCCGGGAAGGCGAGAAGGACCGTGATGACGACGTCCCGGCGCCGGAGTCCGCCAGACCCGCGTGCGTCGGCCGGGTCCCTGCTCCTCCCTGGGACGAAGACCAGGAGCGCAGCCACTCCGACGAGCATCAGAACAGCAACCCGCGTGAGGTAGCCGAAAAGGCCCAGGAGAAAAAGCGCAACGCTGAGCGTTCCGAGTCCCGCCCCAACGGAGAAAACGAACCTTTCGACCGGTCCGCGGAAAGGCAGCCTGACGATGGCGCGGCCGACTAGCCAGCTCGTGGCGGTCAGCACTGTGAGGGTGGCGAGCTGGCGGAGAAAGAGAACAGCTAGCGTCATATTCCCTACGTGACCGGACGGCGAGTTCCCCATCCGGCCTCGAGGAGGGGACAGACCTCGCAGCGGATCAACACGGCGCGACAAGAACGGATCGTGCATTTCACCGGGCGCCCCGAGAGGATCAAGGCCGCGCGGCCCAGCTTCTGGTCGATGCGCCCCTTCAGTAGAACGACGTCTCCCGCACGCAGCTCTTTGCGCAGCGCCTCCGCGAGGGCGTGAACGTCCGTGTGGGCCGTCACGTTTCCGCGCGCGAGGCCACGCTGACGCGCCCCGTTCGCGAGGGGTCCGAATTTGTGGCCGACGTACAGGATCCGGGAGGCCACGGATGCCGTGCGCTCTCCCAGGCGTTGGTAGACCTCCCGCTGCGGTCCTTCAGGCTCGCTGATGTCGCCGAAGGCGGCGATCCGGCGAAGGGCCGGGATCTCGGCGAGGGTCTCTAGGGCCCTCAAAATCGTCTCGAATCCCGACTTGAAGTCGTCGCGCAGGAGGATGGCGCCCGATGGCAGGAGGACGGGCTGCATCCTTCCCGGAGTAGGAGTCACGGCCGAGAGCCGATCCACGATCGTCTCCGGCGGGATGCCAAGCTCGCGGGCTACGGCCACAGCGGCTAGTGCCGCACCGAGTGAGTGCGTACCGACGAGCCCGACTTGCGCCGCGAGCTCGAGCCGGGGGCCGGTGAGCGCGAAGGCCGTTCCCCGCGGCCAGTCGACTCGGACGCGCACGGCCCGAACGTCGTTCCCTTCCCGGAGGCCGAACCTGACGACTCGACCTGGGGCGAGGGGAGCCATTCCTTCCACGAGGTCGTCGTCTCCATTCAGGATCGCAACGCCTCCCGGCGCCAGGCCGGAGACCATTCGGGACTTCTCCCGCTGGGCGGTCTCGATCCCGTCGAGCGAGATCCGGTGCTCCCCGCCGACGGAGGTGACGACGACCAGATCAGGGCGGAGCATCCGGGCGTAGGCGCGCATCTGTCCGGGCCGCGAGATCCCCACCTCGATCACGAGAGGAGAGCCGACACGATGCCGCAGGACACTCCAGGCGAGATAGCTCCAGGAGTTCCCGCGCTCGGGCTGCTCGCCGAGGCCGAGGGCGGCCGCAACCGCGCGAGTCGTCGTCGTCTTGCCATACGAACCGACGACGGCCACGACCGTCGTCCGCCGAAGAATGGTGCGCCTGCGGAGTGCTGCGAGGGACCCCAGGACGGGCCAGGCGAACCACGACGCGCCCATCCATAGCCGCTCCCGGCCAACCGGCGTCCACAATAGATCCCAGAGGTCCCTCGGTCGTCTGGGCAACCGGCGTCGCAGGTGGCTGAGGCGCCCCATCACTTCAGGCACGCTGGTCCTGAAGGAGAAGCGTCGGCGAAGGCGGAACGACTTCCGCAGGGTCGATGAAGATCCGGTGCCACGCCTCGATCAGGACGAACTGGTTGAGACGGCTCTGGTCGAACGGGAGCGCGCGGCCGCGCTCGATCCGGCGTAGGAGGCCCTGCAAGTACGAGCTCCTGAAGAGCCCACGCCGTTTCACGGCATCTGGGTGAAGAAGGGCGCGGGCGACGTCCAGAAAGCCGGAGCGGACGAAGGTGCGCAGCGGATTGCGCTGCCCGTACTTCGGGCGGTCGCAGATCGCCGCCGGCAGGAACGAGCGGGCCGCCGCCCGCAGGATCCTCTTCTCTCCCCGCAGGCGAGTCTTCCAGCCCAGCGGAAGGCGGTTCGCGAACTCGACTACGCGCCGGTCGAGGAACGGCAGACGCGCTTCTACCGAGTGCGCCATCGAGAGAAGGTCGACGCGCATGAGGTGACCGTTCGGGAGGCGCTCCTTTTGCTCGTAGCCGAGCAAGGCCTGCCCACGCCGCTCGCCTCGCCGGAGGAAGACCCGCTCGAGGGCCTCGTCCGAAGGGAGAGGCTCCAGCCCGTCGCGGAGCGCCGGGAGAAACGCTACCCGGTCCTCGGTGCCGCCGCGCTGGGCGGCCATGTAGGCAGCGCGGCCGAGAGGAGCCGGAAGAAAGCCGAGCGGACCGAGGGCAGTCTTGAACCGGAGGTATCCGCCGAAGAGTTCGTCTGCCCCCTCGCCGACCAGCACCACCCGCACGTCCTCCGCAGCTCTTTCAAAGAGAAGGTCGTTCGGGAGGAGCGGGCCGTTCCGCGGCTCCTCGAGGTGCCAAAGAAGCCGTGGAATCGCGCACAGAACGTCTTGGCTCGAAAGTGTCACTTCCCGATGGTCGGTCCGGCAATGGGCCGCGACGAGGCGGGCCCAGGGCCGCTCGTCCACTTCGTCAGGGAAGCCAACCGAGAAGGTTTTCACGGCGGCCCCCGTCAGCCGACTCATCGCCGCCACCACGAGGCTCGAGTCGAGGCCGCCCGAGAGAGACGCGCCGAGCGGGACCTCGCTCATCAGGTGGCTTTCCACGGCGCCGGTAAGAAGCCTGACGAACTCAGGCACCGGATTGGTTCCGGTTTCGCCTTGCGACCCGGGTTCGGGCAGGCGCCAGTAGGGCTCCTGGTGGGCGCCGCCGGCTGGCACCACGCGCAGCAGGTGTCCCGGAGGAAGACGGCGGACACCTTCAAAAAGCGTTCGGTCGCCCGGCACGATCCCGTTTCTTAGGAGGCCGGAGAGCGCGGCGAGATCGACGCGCCGCTCGAGCCCCGGAAGACAGAGGAGAGCCTTGACCTCGGACGCAAAGGCGAACCGCCCGTCGTGGCGGACGAAGAAGAGCGGCTTCATCCCCATCGGGTCGCGCGCGAGGAGAAGCTGGCGCTTCCTCTCGTCCCAGATGGCCAAGGCGAACATCCCTTCGAGGCGGGCGAACGAGGCCTCCCCTTCCTCTTCGTAAAGATGGAGGATCACCTCGCTGTCCGTCGTGGTGGCGAATCGGTGCCCGAGCCGTTCGAGGTCAGGGCGGAGGTCGCCGGCGTTGTAAATCTCGCCATTCACGACGAGGACGAGATTTCCGTCCTCGCTGAAGAGGGGCTGACGTCCGTCCGCGACGCCGACAATCGCTAGCCGATCTGCCCCCATCGAGATCCCGGGCGATTCGTGCGTTCCCCTGTCGTCCGGCCCACGGTGGCGTAAGCGCTCCGCCATCTCCGCCAAGAGGCGGGGAGCGGAGGGGCCGGTGAAACCGAAGATTCCGCACATCGTTGCACTCTCTCTCGACGGCTAATCCGACGTCGGGGGTCTGCCGTCAGTCCGCCAGATCCTCCGGGGCGCGCCTCGCCACCATCGCCATCAGATAGCCCGACTTCGCCGCCGCCGGGAACCTCATCTCGCAATACTCGAAGAGCGCGCTCACCGCCGACATCAATCCGCCAAGCCGGACGCCGCGTTTGTGGAGGAAGAGGTCGAGCATGCGCAGTACTCCCGGAAGGGCCAGGATGCCTGTCCGCTCCATGACCTCGAGGTCGGCCCCTTCGATATCCCGTCGCAGCTCGCGCGCCCCGAACGACTTCTCCGGGGCATACGGGTACCGTCCGAGCAGTTCGAGGACGCCGACGAGCAACGGGCGAAGAAACGGGTTCCACTTGTAGGGCACACCGATCACGGCCCGCCCTCCGTCGCGCAGCACCCGCCGGACCTCCCGCAGGCACTGCTGGTATTCCTGGATGTGCTCGATCGTACCCATCGTGTAGACGAAATCAAACGAGCGATCCGCGAACGGGAATTCCCGGATGTCCGCGCACGCCGCCCGGAGGGAATGTCCGCGACCGGCGCATCGCCGTCGCGCCGTCGCAGTGACCGTCGGGCTCGCGTCGAATCCGACAACCTCGGCTCCCGCGTCCGCAACCCAGTCGAGGATGCGGGTGTTGAAGGCCTCGTTCCAAAGGTCAAGCTTGAGAACCCGCTTCCCCGACAGCGGCCCGAACGCGCGCTGGATGAGCGCGACCTCCATCCTCCGGTAATACTGCGTGGTCGGGGCGTCCCAAAGATCGAGGAAGTTCTCGGCGGTGTTCTGCCAGTGGAGTCGCTCGAGGTGCCGGTTGCTCCGCCCTCCGTCGGAGGGGAAGGACGTCAAATACACCCCCACTCACTCCCGGGCGATTTCGTGTCACTCACGCCTGGATGATGTCATGGCGATGGACGGCCGAGGCGCTGGGGCCGTCCATGCGTGTGAGTTGGGTTCTTCACCCTGACCTGCTCCCCTCCTCTGGCCAGATCGGCTTGGGAGACTCCGCGTTGAGGGAACCCGCCGCCATAGCCGCGCCAGGCGGAGTCTTTCTGAGTCCACGACCCTTAGACGCGAAGCCCCGCGAGGTCGTCGCGGGGTTTCGTCAACCGCGGACCCTCGTGAGGTTAGCGGGAAAGTGAAGTGGCTCCCCGAGTGGATGGCTCAGAGCGCGGTGGTCCGGGACTACCGGGCGCTGGAGATCGGGCGACGACGGGCGAACCGGCTCGTCCTAACCGTCGCGTGATGAACCTCCTGCCATTCTCTGTAGGGGTGCAATGGGAATTGCGGCGAGCCGTGGCGCGTAGAGACTAGAGTCACGCCCCCGGTTTCTTTCTAGATTCCGCCCCGTAGAAAGCATTCTGTCCTGACGGGGGTCCCCTCATGCGCTCTTCTCGGCCGCCGCGAGGCAGCAGTTCTGGCCATGCTGTCGGAAACCGTTCGCTCGACCCGGCTGCCCTTCCCGCCCTCCTGCGCGCCACACACCTTTTCGGCCTCGCCCTCGGGTCGGCTCTCGGTCGGCTGCGGGAATCGGGCGCGAGGTGAAGAACGTGTTGTCGAAGAAGCGCGCCGCGGCCCCGTACACAGGGTCCGCGGTGCCCTCGACGACGTCCTTTAGCCGAGCCGCGAACATCTCGTCCGTCAACTCGCCTTTCAGGACCTCCTCGCGAGGCCTGCAGGTCTCGAAGATGGTCCTCACAGCTCTGTGAGTCTACCGCCGTCGATTGGTGGACGGGATCGCCCTTTCGTTCCCGACGGCGGCGACGGGAAGGTACGCGCCTCCGGGTTCAACCCGGTATCCTTAACGCATGACGTTCTGTATCGACCGGATTTAGGTGAGGCAGAGACTGAAGGTGCTGATGGATCTCCGAGTTGCTCGTCAGACCGAAGAAGTTATGGAAGGAGACCTCGATGCGAGAGGCTGATCTGCGCGCGAAGATCGTCGGCTACCTCGAAACAGAGGTCGAAGGGGACCTCCTAAGGAGCATCGGCATGATTGCCGAGGCGATCGGAGCGGAGCGGGACACCGTTCGGGAGCACGTTCGCGAAATGGTGAGGAAGGGCGAGGTCTTCGAGCCCATTCCGCGGCGCTATTTGCGGCGCGAGCGCCGGATGGGCAGCTCCATCGCCAAGCACGTACCAGAGAGGCGGGCGAGAAGAGAATGACCTGACCGCCGACGCGACGGCCGAGACTTCGGATCGAGGAACCCACAACCGCTCTCTTGGCCCACGATGCGCTCCTGCGCCTATCTCCAATCCTACCGGCCGTTTCTGATTACGCCCAATCACTCTGCCACTTGCGCCCTCTTCTCTACACACGGTCCGATAACGTGTCTAGTGTCAAAACGACGGGTTCTAATCAGGCCGCATCAACGCCACCCTCAAAGGTATAGGGGTCGATCGCAGGAGCCGGATCTCGAGCCAGATTATGGGATGGGCGCTAGTCGGGATTTCGCCCGACCGGGGGGTCGGAATAAGTTGGCTTAATCAGTTTATTGGCAACCTCTGGGGGGTCAGAACTCGCTGACTGATTGCCCGTAATCAGGTTCTTTCGACCTGCCGGCGCGCGGCCAGAAGTGACTCAATAATAAGCACTTATCTTGACGACGAGGGAGCGTCGCAGCGCCGCTTTCTCACCTGGCACTGCCGCCCGGATAAATACCGCACCCCAATAAACTCCCCTCTCCATTTCCGAGCCACACGGGCCAACGTCGCGCGACGGAACGGCCTCGTGGACGACGCGCCGATCACCCGATCCGCCGCGCGTCCTCCCGGCCCTGGAGCCCCGCCGCCCCCACGCGCCAATCAGAGGGGGTTTTCCGCACTTTCTCGACCGGTTCTCGCCCTCTTCAGCCCCGATGTGGCCCAATGTGGCCTGATGTCGCGCGGAGCTAGGTCCTCTGCCCGATTCGCGTTTGGAGCCTTTTCCGGGCTTTCCGGGCTCGCGAGTCAGGGGTTCGTCGGACACCATGCCGAAGATCGAGGGGCCAACAGGCCCCCCGCCTCGAGGCCGGGCGCACCCCCTTCGAGCTACCCGCCCAGCTTCTCGATCAGATGCGCGTGCTTGCCGAGCGCAGCGGCCACCTTGCCCCGGTTCTCCTCGGTCACGCCCTCCTTCACCAGCACTTCGACACGGTCGCGGTAGCGCTCCCACGCCCGCTCGAGGGCGACCAGCGGATCGCTTGCGGGACGGGGCGGCTTGATGAGGCCCCAGAAGATGTAACCGTTCTGGGTCTTGTTCTTCAGGTCGAGGTCCTTTGCGGCAGCCATCGCCGCACCCGAAAGCGACGTGTAGACCTTCCCCGCATAGCGAATCCCGCCCTCCTCGACGGTACACTTGCAGCGGACGGCGCCGTGGCGGTCGTGCTTCTCGATCGTGGTTCCCTGGGCGGGCAGGCGCGGGTCGGGCGCGAGCGCTTTCGCCGTCTTGGCTGCGGGTGCCACCGACGTGTCCTTACTCCTCGTGGACTTCTTCGCCGTGGAGCCGGCAGTCGCTTTCAACCGCTTTTTCTGGGCCTTTTCACTCTGCTTCTTCGACATGCTCGTCCTCCTTCTGTTCTCAGTTGGCGCGAGAGCGCACCAGGAAACGGAACGCTTCCAGATCGATCGCTCGTGGATCGCTCGTCACGAACGACAAGCCCTCCTTGGGCAGAATCACGCCGACCTCTACGCGGTCGTCCGGGCCGACGCCACCAGCGGCGCGCACCGCGTCCTCGGTGGTGAGGTACTCGTACTCTTCGGTCCGAAGCGCGTTCTTCAACACCGCGACCACGACCACCTCGTAGCCGCGCAGATAGGGAAGGCGCTGTCTGCCGAGATGACCGAGCATCTCGGATACGAAAAGCACGAGTCGGCCGGTCGAGGCTCGGGCAACTCGCGAAACGGCACGAGCG
>Ga0208716_1000738_pt1 | contig 13263 bp, 11 predicted proteins | sample NGESurdeep092012_8_FD_184482 | JGI IMG/M metagenome (GOLD analysis project Ga0208716, IMG submission 184482) | Arctic peat soil microbial communities from Barrow, Alaska - NGEE Surface sample 415-3 deep-092012 (SPAdes) | ecosystem: Environmental > Terrestrial > Soil > Wetlands > Peat ...
ACCCGCCGCCGTCCCGCACTACGGGCTGCCCTCCGCACTCACCATCAAGCCCGGCACCTTTGTGACCGTTCGCGTGGAACAGGAGCTTTCCAGCGACCGCAACCAGCAGGGCGACGTATTCAACGCCAGCCTGGCGCAACCCATCGTGGTCGATGGCGTGGTAGTCGCGCAACGCGGCCAGACGGTAATGGGCCGCGTGGCCGAAGCCTTGAAAGCCGGACGCGCGCAGGGTACCAGCCGCCTCGCCCTGCAGTTGACCGGACTTACTCTGGCCGACGGCACGCAGGCCAACGTGCAATCGCAACTGGTCAGCCGTAACGGCCAGACCAGCGTGGGCAGGGACGTCGCCACAGTGGCCACCACCACCGCCCTGGGCGCCGCCATCGGGGCCGCCGCCGATTGGGGACGCGGCGCCGCCATCGGCGCCGGAGCGGGCGCCACCGCCGGTATCATCGGCGTGCTGCTGACCCGCGGCCACCCCACCGTGGTCTACCCGGAAACCCTGCTCACCTTCCGCATCGACGCGCCGGTGAACGTCGACCTTACTCGCGCCCCGCAAGCTTTCCGGTATGTGGGCCCGGACGAATACGACCGCCCCGTGCAGACCACGGTGGCTCGCCGCCCGTCGACGCGCCCCTACTACAGTCCGTATCCCTACTATTACGGCGGCTACCCCGGCTACTACGGCTACCCCGGATACTACGGTTACTCCCCGTATGGCTACGGCCCGAGCTTCGGCATCGGCATCGGCATCCGCGGTGGAGGCTGGGGCCGCCGCCGGTAGCGTAGCCTTCCAGGCTGCCATGCCCCCATTCGTGGGGGCATGCTTCCTGGGCGTCCCCGCGCCGTGGCGCTCGGTTTCTTACCAGAACTTCAGATAAGGTTTCCCCTCCATCAGCCGCAACAGATACAGGCCCACCTCGCGAGCGTGATAGTCGCCCCACATCGATGACTCCCCTGCCGGAACCTTGGCGTTAGCCGGAACCAGATCCCATCCGTTGGGGCGATGATACACCGAGTGGAGAATCAGTCCCTGATGGTTCTCATCGGTACTCAAATAGGGTTCGTCGAAAAGCGTATTGCAGACCTTCAATCCCGCATTGAAATAGCGATCGTCCTTCAGGCGGCGGCCCAGGCGGAGCAGGCCTTGCGCGCCGATGGCGGCGGCGGAGCTGTCCACCGGCTCGCTGTCGTTGTAGGGGTCGGCCGGCGTGGTGCGCCAATCGCCCAGATTGGCCAGGCCGGGCGCCCCGGTATCCCAGTAAGGAATGCCGTCCGGCGGCGTGTGCGCGATGTAGAAATCGCAGGTGGCGCGGGCGGCTTTTTCCATAATGGCAATGGTCTCTTCGTGCCCCGGCAGGGTGTCGAAGAGTTCCAGTTGCTCGGCGAAACCGCACATTGCCCAGGCGAGCCCGCGCGTCCAGGTGCTGAAGGGCGAGTAGCCCTGCTGCGAATTGGGGCAGCGGTAGTTGCCATCGTTGACGTTGAAGATGCTCTCGTGCGCGGTGCGCCCCCGTACGTCGTAGGCGTCACGGCCTTCGCCATACCAGACGGCGTACTTGGCGGTGGCGCGGGCGTGCTGGGCGACACGGTCGATCAGCGAAATCTTCTGGTCGTTCTCCCCCATCAGCACATGCCCCAGCAGGTGGCTGACAGCGGGCGCGCGAAGCGTGCGGATGGTGTCCACGAAGAGCGAGTGCGGGCCGTTGAACGAGTAGATATACCCGCCGCCCTCGGCGGTGCGCGACCAGCGCGCGGCCTGCACGGCGCCGGACACCTTCAGCGCCACCTCGTAGAAACGGCGCTCCCAGAGATTCTCCGCAATCCGTCCCTCCCTCATCAGGCGGAGCAGGTTGCCGTAGGTGCTGACGTTGTTGAACCCGTGATCGTGAACGCCGGTGTGGCTGAGGTGCGGCGCCATCACGTCGACGGTGCGCTCGCGCCCGATCTCCAGGAATTCGGTTTCGCCCGTGGCATCGAACTGAAGGATGGCCGATCCGAATTGGAAGCCCTGCGTCCACTCGGTCCAGCCGCGGCTGGTATACTTGCCGCCGAAGGTGAAGACGGGCGCGCCTTGGGCGGGCGCCCAGGATTTCTCAATCGAACGGATTTTGGCGGCGGAGAGTTCGAACAGCCGGCGCACTTTGGGCGCGAGTGCGCTCAGCGCGGGAGCGGATTGCGTATCTACCATTCCCCGCAATTTTAGCTTAGAGCGCGAAGTGGCGGCCGGGATTCCTGGTATTGCCCCCAATGCGCGAATTCATGCTCCATCTCGCGGCCACGGAGTTTGAAAACTTGAGGTCACAATTTGTGACCTCAAGTTGGGGCGCCCCAATTTCCTTTGAGAACATTCGTCCGTTCGGTACCCTTATAGGACGATGGCAAAGAAACTCGCCACGCAAACGGGTCTGGTGCCACTGGAAGTCGTCGAGCGACGAATCGTCCTGATTCGGGGACATAAGGTGCTGCTCGATATCAACCTGGCCGAGTTGTATGAAGTGACCACCGGAAACCTGAACCTGGCCGTGCGGCGCAATGAGGATCGCTTTCCGGAAGATTTCATGTTCCAGCTCACGGCCGCGGAGTTTGAAAACTTGAGATTGCAATTTGCAAGATCAAGTTGGGGCGGCCGGCGGCGCCCACCCTACGCCTTCACCGAGCAGGGTGTCGCCATGCTCTCCAGCGTCCTCAAGAGCCCCCGCGCCGTGCAGGTCAACATCGCCATCATGCGCGCGTTCGTGCGTCTGCGGCAGCTTCTGGCCACCCACCGGGATCTGGCGGAAAAGCTGGCTGAGATGGAGAAGAAATACGATAAGCAATTCAAGATCGTGTTTGAAATCATCCACCAACTGATGGAGCCGCCCGCGGAGCCAAAGAAAGGCCGGATGGGTTTCGCGCCCGGCCCGAAGAAGCATTAGAGAACTGATTTCGGTTGTTCGGCCCGGCGCTGCCGCTACAATAGAAGGTCTATGCCATTTCAGGAAGTGGTCGAAGCCGAAGGCCACCTGATCGACTCCCACATCATGGAGAACATCTTCGACAAGGTCGTGGAGTATCACGGCCGGTTCGAGGTGGAGCAGTTCCGCATCGGCAAGACCAACAGCGAACCGTCCTACTTGAGGCTCAAGGTGGAGACGCCGGACGAGGTGTCGCTCGACCGGCTGCTCCACGAACTGCTGAGCCTGGGATGCGCCCCGGCCGACTCCAGCGACGCTCAGATGGCGGCGGTGGAGCGCGACCGGTGCGCGCCGGAAGATTTCTACTCCACCACCAATCACAAGACCCACGTGCGCAACAGCCAGCAGTGGATCGAAGTGGAGAACCAGCGCATGGACGCCATGGTGGTGGTGGCCGAAGGGCGCGCGTACTGCCGCCGCCTGCGCGATCTGCGCGCTGGCGACCGGATCGTGGTGGGGCTGCGCGGCATCCGCGTGACGCCGGAATCGAAGGAGCGCGACCGCCTCTCGTTTGCCTTCATGTCCAACGGCATCTCCTCGGAGCGCCAGGTGGAGACGGCGGTGCGGCAGACGGCGGATCTGGTGCGGCACGCGGTGGAGCAAAAGCAGAGGGTGCTGGTGGTGGCCGGACCGGTGGTGGTGCACACCGGCGGAGTGGCGGGGCTCGCGTCGCTGATTCGGGGCGGCTGGGTGCACGGCGTGCTCAGCGGCAACGCGCTGGGCGTCCACGACGTGGAGGCGGCGCTGCTCGGCACCTCGCTGGGCGTGCGGCTGAGCGACGGCCGGCAGGAAGAGCACGGGCATCGCAACCACATGCGCGCCATCAATGCCATCAATCACGCCGGGTCAGTGCGGCAAGCGGTGGAGAGCGGACGCCTGTCCCAGGGGATCCTGTACGAGTGCGTCAAGGCGGGCATCCCGTTCGTGCTGGCCGGCAGCCTGCGCGACGACGGCCCCTTGCCCGACACGATCACCGACATGAACGCCGCCCAGGACGCCTACGCCGCGCAGTTGAAGGGCGCCGGCCTGGTGATCTGCCTGGGCTCGATGCTGCACTCCATCGCCACCGGCAATATGCTGCCCAGTTGGGTCAAAATCGTGTGTGTGGATATCAACCCGGCGGTGGCCACCAAGGTCAGCGACCGCGGCACCGGCCAGGCGGTGGGCATTGTGGCCGATGTCGGCCTGTTCCTTCATCTACTCTCGAAAGACCTGCTTTCGAAGGCCTTAGCATGAAACGCGCCTATACCGACGAACACGCGTGCGGCGGACTCGATGCCGCGCTGCCCGAGATCGAGACCTGGCCCAACCAGTTTCGCGATTACGAAATCGAGATCGTGCTGCCGGAGTTCAGCAGCGTGTGCCCCAAAACCGGGCTGCCGGATTTCGGCAGGCTGGTGCTGCGCTACGTTCCGGACAAGCTGTGCCTGGAGCTGAAATCGTACAAGATGTACCTGCTGGCATACCGCAATCTGGGGATTTTTCAGGAGAACGTGGTCAACCGGGTGTTGCAGGATGTAGTGGCGGCAACCCAGCCGGTGAGCGCCACCGTGATCGGCGATTTCACGCCGCGCGGGGGCTTGAGCACGCTGATCACCGCCACGTGGAGTGCGGCCCGGAGGGCGCCCCGTGGAAAGCGTTGAACTGATCGCGCTGCTGCGCGAGGTCCGCGACCGGGTGCGCGCGCGCAATCCCGAGACTGCCGCCGGCGGGGTGGAAATCGCCTTGCCCGACCTGATGCCGCTGGCGCACGCGCGCGACACCGCGCTCGGCAAAGTGGCCGCCATCGGGACCGTGAACCCGCGCTCGGGCGGCGTGGCGAACTCGCTGGTGCAGGCGTGGAAGCGCCTGGTGGCGCGCGTGCTGGATTGGCACGTGCGCGAGCAGGTGGAATTCAACCGCCAGTCGGTGGCCTGTATCGACGCTGCCATCGAAGCCATGAACGATTTCAACCGCGCGCTGGTGGCCATGGGGAATCGCCTGGCCGCGCAGGAAAAGGTCGGCGAGGAGTTGAAGGACATCCGCAACCACTGGGCCGACTGGCGCTTCGAGTGGGAGCACAAGCTGCAACAGAACGAGGTGCAGTTTCTGCGCTCCGTGGCGGATTTGCAGGGCGGCTTCCAGCATCGCGTCACCCTGATGGACGCCAACTATCGCGACGCCCTGCGCGGCCAGCACACCGAGTTCACCGGCGCCCTGGAGCGCTTCTCGCTCGACATACAGCAGCGCCTGTGGGCCGACGTGGAGCGCATCCGGCTGGACTATGAGCATCTGATCTACTCCGAGCTGAAAACCGCCCGGCAGAGGACGGCAATCGGCGCCGGATCCGTGGCGGCTGCCCCGCGCCACGAAGCCGGCGCGGTTCCTCCGTTGGGGTTTGACTACGGCCGCTTTGCGGAGCGCTTCCGCGGCACCGAGGAATACGTCAAGGCGGGCCAGCAGTTCTATCTGCCCTACTTCCGCGCCTGCCGCAACGTGCTCGATATCGGGTGCGGCCGCGGCGAATTCCTGGAAATGATGCAGGCCGCCGGCATCCCCGCCAAGGGCATCGATCTCAGCCAGGAATCGGTGGCCACCTGCCGCCACAAAACCCTCGATGCCGAAGTGGCGGACCTGTTCGTGTATCTGGAAAACCTGCCCGAAGCCTCGTTGGACGGCATCTTCTGTTCGCAGGTGGTGGAGCATCTGCCGCCGGAACGCCTGCCGGAGATGATCCGTTTGTGCGCCAGCCGGTTGCAGCGCCACGGCGTCGTCGCCATCGAGACGCCCAACCCGGAGTGCCTGGCGATCTTCGCCACGCACTTCTATCTGGACCCCACGCATCGGCGGCCGGTGCCGCACCCCTTGCTGGCGTTTTACCTGGATGAATTCGGCGTGGGACGGCTCGAAGTGCGCAAACTCTCGCCCGCGGTGGAATCGATGCCCTCCGTGAAGAGTCTGCCGGAGGAGTTCCGGGAGGCGTTCTTTGGCGGGTTGGACTACGCGATTTTGGGGAAGAAGCTGTAGCGTAGCCTTTCAGGCTGCCACGCCCCCATTCATGGGGGCGTTCTTCCTCTAGCAGTTCACTTCCGCCATGGCGGCTCGGACCGTGCTGCCGGTAGATTCCATGGTCACGGTGAGCGGCATCTCTTTCCTGTTGCGCACGACGGTGACGCCGAAAGTCTTCTTGGACTTCAAGCCGCGCAGGACGCGGGTGATCTCGGTGCTGCTGGTGACCTTGGAATCGTCGACTTTGGTGATCACGTCGCCGGCCTTGATCCCCGCCTTTTCGGCGGCAGAGCCCTTTTTCACCGAGCGCACCAGAACGCCCTCCTGTACGCCGAAAAAGTCGGCGAGCTGATCTTCCTGCCCCAGCGACTCGCCCACGATGCCCAGCATCGGGTTCTGCGAGGATATCTGAAAGCGCGGGATTTCAATGTTCGGCATGGCGGGAATGCGGGGCATGGAAAAGTTCCACGAGCCATCCCCCGGCGCGATCATGGTGGTCTGCTTGTTCTCGCCGACGGTCGCTGTGAGGGTCTGCGCCGCGCCGCCGCGCCACACGGTGATCTTCACCTGACGCCCCACCGGGGTTTCGCGCACCAAACGCTGAAACTGTGCGGTGCCCTCCACCGGCTGGCCGTTGAATTCCAGCACGACGTCGCCTTGCTTGATGCCGGCTTTGGCCGCCGGACCATCTTCGGCCAGGCTGGAAACTTCCACGCCGCGCTCTTCCTTGAGGTTGAGAGCCTTGGCGCGTTCGGGGCTGATGTCGAGCCCGCCGATCCCCAGATATCCGCCACTCGCCTTCTGCACGACATACCCTTGCGCGGAGTGCTCGCGCGGTATCACGACTTGCTGCGCAAATGCGGCGGACGAGACAAGGCTCACCGCCGCGGCTAATGCAATTCCCAGACTCGTTTTCATGTCTCTACCTCTACTGTTGTTTTCTGATAAAGATGGTGCCCACGGTGGCGGAAATCTGAAGCAGCGGTCCCCCGCCGTTCACAGGGCCTTCCGCAACAATCAGGCGTCCCTGCCGGCGAACCCGCACGCCGGGAAACTCCACGGCGATTCGCCTGATGGAATCGGCCAGATCGTTTTGTGCGCGAATGTTCACCCCTACGTTAGACGGAATAAAAACCGTGATGTCACCATTGCCGGTGGCGAGGTATGAATCCGCCAGTTTGCCGGCCAGCAGGGTCGCCATGATGTTGCCCAGGGATGTGGAAACCCGCATTCCGCCGGCGATATTGCTCAGGTTGATGCCGCCCGAGCCGGACTCGCACTGCACGCCCCAGGCCGCGCCTATCTTTACCGGTCCCGCCATATTGCGGGCGGTGACAATACCGCTAGCGTGATCGACGACGATCTGGCCGCCGACGGTCCCGGCAGTCACCGCGCCACCGGCTTTGACAATGTGAATGCCGCCGCCGCCGGTTTCGGCGCGCACCGTACCGCCGATATCCGCGGCGGTGATGTCGCCGCCCACGGTTTCCAACTCGGCGGCGCCGCGCACCGTGCCGACGTGAATCTTCCCGGCCCCGCTTGAACAGCGCAGCCCGCCACCCACCGTCCCGACACGAATATCGCCGCCGCCGGTGACCAGCCTGCAATCGCCGCCGATGCGGTCCGCCGAGAGTTCCCCGGCGCGGGTATCGACCTCGAGCGATCCCTCGATGCCGCCGGCGTCCACCGCGCCATCGGAAGTGGAGACCACCAGGTGGTCCAGGCGCGGGGCTTTGACGGTGACCGTGGAGATCACCGGACCGCCGGGCGCGGTGAGCACGACCCACTCGCCCCGCGGGCTTATCTGCACGTTGTAGCGCCGCATGACGTAGCGCGCTTCGGCCTCGGTGCGCGCGCGGACGCTCAAGTGGACCGTGTAAGAGATGCTGTTGGCCACACCCGCCTGCACGCTGACCGGCCCGTGGGCATTGATCCGCAGGCGGCGCCCTGGCGGCGCGATGCCGTGGAAATCGCGCACAAAGCGGTCGCCCTCGCGGACGATGCCGGTTGGCTGCGGCACGGCCACCAGAGGCAGCAGCAGGAGGATGGCGAGTGTCTTAAAATCTACCGGGCGACGCATTCATGTCCCTGAGCGCCTTCTCCAGCTTGAGGCGTACCGAATTGTTATTTTCCTGCTGAACCAAACCCTGCATCATGCCCACCATATTGTCGTCGCGGTTGGCCACCAACAGGTCGATCACCAGCATGCGCACGGCGACGTTGTCGTCGGCCAGGAGCACGCGCCGCAGAGTCTTGCGGACTTCGGAATCGCCGGCCAGCGGTTTGAGACCTTCCAACGCCTTGAGCCGCACGCCGGCGTTGGAGTCTGCCGACAACACGTTGAGCAGCGCGTCGCGCACTTCGGTGGAACCGGACTGGCTGCGCAGCAAGTCCACCGATTCCACACGCACCGCGGGATTGTCTTCGTGCGCGGCGGCCAGCAGCAGACGCTGGATGTTGGCGTTGTCCATGCGGCCCTTGACCACCTTACGGCGGGTCTCGTCGAGGGAGATGGCGACGCCGCCCGAGTTATCCGGCTGCACCGAGCGGACGGTGGAATACACGTCATCGGTGGGCGAGGTGACGGAACTCAGGAGCGCGCCGGTGGCGGATGGCGCGGCGGTATTGATCAGGCGCGCGGCGAAGAATCCGATGGCGAGGAGGGCCAGCGCGCCGAGGGGCTGGCGAAGGCGGGCGATGCCACTCAGCATGCCGCTCAACGGGGCGCCGGACAACGACGCCGCCATGGCGTCCAGGAAGAGGCGCCAGGCGCGCTTCGCCGAAGGGTCGACGTGCGGGGCGCCGCCCTGAATCGCGGCCATGAGGTCGCTCCGGCAGTCTTCCAGAAGCATCGGCGCGGCAACCACCTGCCGCTTATCCAGCGCCGCCGCCAGTGCCCGCTGTTGCGCCATTTCACGCGTACAGGCGGGACACCCGTGGGTGTGCTCTTCGACGCGTTCTTCCTCGCCGGGCGTGAGTTCGCCGTAATAGTAAAGAGGAATGAGTCTTAGAATCGAGTCGCAATTCATGTGAAATCTCCCAACACGGCGCGCATCTTTTGGGTAGCGCGGAACAGGCAATTCTTGGCGGCCTCTTCGGTGGTGCCCAGCAGTTCGCCGATGTTCCGCAAACGCAGGCCCTGGTAGTGCCGCAGTTCGAATACCATGCGTTCGCGCGGCGTCAGATCTTCCAGCGCGGTTTCAATCCGCTGCTTCAATTGCCGGTTCCATAAGCTGCGCTCCGGGTCCGCGTGCGCGGCTTCCTCTTGAAAGGTGTCCATGCGGTCGATCGGCCCGTCTTGGGTTTCGATGGTCGGAGACTCCTCCTTGCGGACCTTCCGTTTGCGCAACTGATCCAAACAAATATTGGTCACAATCCGGTACAACCAGGTATGGAAACTGCAATCGAAACGGAAGGCGTGCAGGTTCCGATATACCTTGAGAAACGCCTCCTGGTAGACATCGCGGGCATCCTCCGTCGAGCGGAGGAGGTTGATGGCCAGTCTGAGCACACTTTGGTCGTAGGTGCGAACCAACTGCTCGAAAGCATCCTGGTCGCCGGCCTGGGCCGCCCGAATTAATGAATCAACTTGTGGACTCACTCGGGCGCCTACGGTACCGGCTGCATCCTGCGCCATAACTCACGTAACGTCTTTTCCCGCCGCCTGCTAGCCTGTCTGTGAAATTGGACGCGTCTGTTGTCATAATGTCACGGTCTCGACTGTGCGAATTTGAGACGCGTGAGACAACAACTGCCTATGGAGTTTACAGGTAAAGCCGGGGCACACGACGAAAACGGGGCGTATCCTGCCAGGCAAACCGGGGTCAGACAGCGAATTCCCGGCAAACTGCGCCGCAAATTCATGTCAGTCCCCGGTTTGCGGCGTATTCATGGCCAGTTTTCCCGAAAACGTTTAAGCACCCCGGCGCACCCCCTAAAAGACCGCTCCTGGGAGTAGCCTGTTACCATAGGACACATGTCTCCCAATCAGCCGGGCCAGATGCCCAAACTGCCGATTCCCGGTGTCAAGAAGCTGATCGCCGTCGGATCGGGGAAAGGCGGCGTGGGCAAAACCACGGTCGCCGTCAATTTGGCGGTGGGCCTCGCGGCGTTAGGCCACAAGACCGGTCTCATGGATGCCGACGTCTACGGTCCCAATGTGCCGCTCATGATGGGGATCAACCAGACGCCGATGGCCTTCGGCGACCGCATCCAGCCGCTCGAGCAATACGGCGTCAAGCTCATGTCGATGGGCTTTCTGAGCCCCGGCGATAAGCCGCTGGTGTGGCGCGGTCCCATGCTGCACTCGGTGATCCAGCAGTTCCTGCGCGGCGTCGATTGGGGCGAACTGGATTACCTGGTGATCGACCTGCCGCCGGGAACCGGCGACGTGCAGCTTTCGCTGATCCAGAGCGCGCCGGTGACGGGCGCGATCGTGGTCACCACGCCCTCGGATGTCTCGCTGGAAGATGCCCGCAAGGCGGTCATGATGTTCCACCAGGTGAAGGTGCCGGTTCTCGGGATTGTCGAGAACATGAGCTATCTGACCTGCCCGCACTGTGCGGAGCGCATCGACGTGTTCAGCCACGGCGGCGGGCGGCGCACGGCGCACGAGATGCAGGTCCACTTCCTCGGCGAACTCCCGCTCGATCCCGAGGTGCGCATCGGCGGCGACACGGGCGAGCCCATCGTGCAGCGCAAGGGCAAGGGCGAGCCCTTCCTCGAACTGGCGCGCAACGCCATCGCGCGCCTGGAAGAAGTGGCCAAGGACGAAGGCCCCAAGATCGAAATCAGCGACTGACGCTGCGGGCCAAGTCGAGAAGCTGTGAAAAGAAACGCTGGGACCGCCGTGTTGACGGACGAAAGCGTCTGTCCCACGTTGGTGCGACCATCTTTCGCCTGGTCTCCGCTTGCCGCTCGCCATTATGAACGGCCTTGCGGAAACATGCAATTTCATGTAAATATCAATCATGGCCCTCGACCTCGCCAACATCCATTCTCTGAGCGATTTTCAACGTAACGCCAAGGACCACATCCGCAAGCTGAAGGAGTCTGGTAAGCCGGCCATTCTCACAGTGAACGGAGAAGCGGAGGTGGTTGTACAGAGCGCCGAAGCGTATCAAAAGCTCCTGGACGACCGCGAGTTGTTGGACAGCATCCGCGGCATCAGCCGCGGACTGGAACAAGCAAAGCGTGGAGAAGGACGGCCGATGCGAGAATTCCTTGAGACTCTCGCCAAGGGGCACGGCATCTCGCTGAAGTGAAATATCACGTTATTGTCACCCCCGAGGCGCAAGCCGAAATTCGAGAATCCTTCGCATACATTCACGAACGGTCCCCACTGAATGCGGCGCGATGGCTTCAGGCACTCTACGGCCAGGTTGATACCTTGGAAAGGTTCCCGGAACGTTGTGCGTTCGCGCGTGAGCGGGAATACCTCGACGAGGACCTCCGGCAACTGGTGTTCAAATCTCATCGCATTGTGTTCACGGTCGAAAGCAAAGAGAAGCGGGTTGACGTTCTCTATGTGCGTCATGCCAGCCGGCGAGCTGTTGGTGAACCCGCCGGGGAGGATGAAGAATAAGGTCGGCAGGTCAGCCGCGCTCTGCCGTGCGGGTGCCGGTACTCGTACCGGCGTGCTTCGAAGAACGCCGGCAAGGACGCCGGCGTGGCAGCCTAAAAGGCTACGCTACCCCGCCACCGGCGCTTCGCGGGGCAGCGCGCTCTTCTTGCCCCGGTGCCTCCAGGCGTTTACGCGATCCTGTCCCGCCGACATGTAGATGTAGAAGACCGGCGTGAGGTAGAGGGTCACCAACTGGGAGAACAGCAGTCCGCCGACCACTACCAGGCCCAGCGGTTGGCGCGCCTCGCCGCCCGCGCCGTAGCCGAGGGCGATCGGGACCGCGCCCAAGAGCGCCGCCATGGTGGTCATCATGATCGGGCGGAAGCGGATCAGGCAGCCTTGATAGATGGCGCGCTCGGCGGTCAGGTTCTGCTCGCGTTCGGCTTGGAGAGCGAAATCGATCTGCATGATGGCGTTCTTCTCCACGATGCCGATCAGCATGATCAAGCCGACAAAGGCGTAGATGCTCAGGTCGATATGAAAGACCACCAGGGTGAGCAGCGCGCCAAAACCCGCCGACGGCAGACCGGAGAGAATGGTGATGGGGTGGATGTAGCTCTCGTACAAAATTCCCAGCACGATGTACACCACCATGATGGCGATAATCAGCAGCACCCACAGGTTGCCCAGCGAACTCTGGAAGGCTTTGGCGGCGCCCTGGAATTGCGTGCTGATGGTGGCGGGCAGGGTCTGGTCGCCGAGCTGCTGGACCTGATCGACCACACTACCCAAGGCCGCGCCGGGTTTCAGGTTGAACGAGACCGTTGCCGCCGGAATCTGCCCATAGTGGTTGATGGTTTGCGGCCCGGTCTCGGTCTTGAAGCTGGCCAGGGTGTCGAGCGGGATCAGCTTGCCGGCCGGGTTCTTGAAGTATAACAGCGAGAGCGCTCGCGGGTCCGCCTGGTATCTCGGTTCCAGTTCGAGCAGAACCTTGTATTCGTTGATCGATCCGTAGATGGTGGAGACCCAACGCGGGCCGTAGGCGTCGTAGAGCGCGTTTTCGATCAGGTTGGCGTTGACGCCCATGGCGCCGGCCTTGTCGCGATCGATGTCGACGTTGACCTGCGGAGTGCGGATGGCGACATCGTTAGCGACGTCTTCCACGCCGGGCAGTTTTTCGATTGCGAGCGTCAGCTTTTCGGTTTCGCTGTAGAGCTCGTTCTTGTCCGGTGTCTGCATCGAGAACTGGTACAGACTCTTGGTCACCTGGCCGCCGATGCGGATGGTGGGCGGATTTTGCAGGTAAATCTTCATGCCGGCGATGGCGGAGAGCTTGGGGCGCAGTTCCTTGATGATGTCCTCGACGCCGATTTTGCGCTGGTTGCGCCGTTTGAGGTGCACCACGAGTTGGCCATAGTTGGGGCCGCCGAGGTTGGATGAGGTAGTGCCGCCGACGCTGGCCATCAGCGAATCGACGTTCGCGTCGGCGGCCACGGCCTGGGCGATTTCCTGCTCGTAGCCCACCATCTGGTAATAGGAGGTGCCCTGCGCGGCTTCGGTGATGACGGTCAACTGGTCGGTATCCTGATCGGGGATGAAGCCTTTGGGGATCTTGACGAACATGTACATGGTGGCGCCGAGGACCAAGATGAAGCTGAGCATCATGAACACGCGGTGGCGCAGCGCCAACTGCAGCGTGACGTCGTAAGCATGCAGCATTCCGTCGAAGAACTTTTCCGTAGCCTTGTAGAACCA
>Ga0208716_1000740_pt1 | contig 13218 bp, 10 predicted proteins | sample NGESurdeep092012_8_FD_184482 | JGI IMG/M metagenome (GOLD analysis project Ga0208716, IMG submission 184482) | Arctic peat soil microbial communities from Barrow, Alaska - NGEE Surface sample 415-3 deep-092012 (SPAdes) | ecosystem: Environmental > Terrestrial > Soil > Wetlands > Peat ...
GGTGGAGCGCCAGGCCACGGGGGACGTGCGGATGTTCCGCGCCACGGCGTCGGGCGCCGCGATCGGCGACGCGCGCGCGGCCCTCGTGGCGGCGGGCGACCTCGGCGCGTTCCGCGACGCGGTGCAGAACGCGTCGGTGTCGCTCGGGGAGGCGCTGAAGCAGGGGGACGCGGCGCGGGCGGCGGAGCTGGTGCGGGCGCTCGCGGAGGCGAGCCGCGACGAGCGGCCCGCTTTCCGGCAGGAGGCGGCCACGGCCCTCCGGGCCTGCGGCGCGAACCTGGGGGTGGTCGAGGCGCTCGGGCGGCTCTGGCTCCAGCCCGCGGCGGACGCCCAGGCCGCGGCGGAGGACGCGCTGGCGAGCCTGATGCCCGACGCTGGTCCCGCCCTCGTCCTGCTGGCCCGCCGCGAGCGGCGCGCGGAGCTCCTCCTCCTCGCGGACCGCACCGGCGCGCTCGGCGAGCAGGACGCGCTCGCGCTGGTCCGGGATCCGAGCGCGGGCGTGGCCGGCCTCCTGATCGGCGTGCTCGTGGAGAGCCAGCGCCCGCCGGAAGCCGTGGAGCGGTGGCTCGGCGCTGCGCTCCGCCATCCCCACGCCGAGGTGCGGCGCGCGGCGCTCGCGACGGCGGTGCAGCGGGGCGGGGCGCTCGCCGAGCGCCTGGGCCGCCAGGGCCTGGCGGACCGCGACGCCGCCGTGCGCCTCGACGCCATCGACGCGCTCGGCGCGTCGCGCCGCAAGGAGGCCGTCCCCGACCTGGCCACCCTCCTCGAAGCGAGCACGGCGACGGAGCAGCGGCGGGCCGCGGAGGCGCTCGGGCACCTCGGCGTCGGAGAGGCCATCGGCCCGCTGCGCCGCGCGCTGTCGCGCCGCCGGCTGTTCGGCTTCCGCGCGTCCCCCGTCGAGGAGGCCGCGCTCGACGCCCTCGCCCGGATCCCCGGGCACGACGCGGCGTCGGAGCTCCAGGCGCTCGCTGCGCGCAGCGGGCACCTCGGCGCGCTCGCGCGCCAGGCCCTCGACCGCCAGAGCGGCGCCTTCACTCCCGCGCACTGAACCCCGCGGTCCCTCGCACGCGCCGCACGCCGCGTGTGACCCCGGCCGAACTTCCACGCCTTCCCGTGATGCGTGACGGGGCTTCCTTGTGACCGTCCGTACGGCCATCGTTACGTATAGACGAGAGATTCAGTCATCATTGCGGTAGGTGCTTGTACCGCAAGCGTTTGTGATGTGAATCACCGTCCCTCTGGAGGAGGAGCGATGCCGGTGCGTCCCGTTCGACCCCTGGTACTGAGTCTGACCTTCGTCGTCGCCGCCCTGTCGGCGTGCAGTGATACGAGCACGAACCTCGCGGCCGGCACCGGTCAGAACATGTCGCTCTCGTTCAGCGGCCGGGCCCCCGTGCCGGTCAGCGGCGCGATGTCCGTGGCGAGCGCGCAGACGGACACCCTCGTCCAGGCGAGCGGCAGCGACACCCTGCGGATCACGTCGGTGGGGATCGTGCCGCCGCTGGTGGTGGACGCGAGCGGCTCCTCCACGAACCTCACGATCCGGCTCGACGTCTCCACGTGGTTCCGGGTCGGCGGGACGGGGGCGGTCATCGACCCGTCCACGGCGAATCCGGGCGGCGCCAACGAGGGTGCCGTGAAGGACAACATCAAGCACTCCGTCAAGGCGTTCCGGGACGAGAACCACGACGGCGACGAGCACAACGGGTAGCGTCGCCGGCGGGGGCGGTCGTAGCTTTGCGATGCGCGCGCTTGCTGGCCGAGGGCGCGCATTCGCTAGGCACCCCAGCCAGGCCCGGGAGCGATGCCGCCACTCGTCCTCGCCGAGATCGTCTTCCCCGGGTGGGACCCGGTCGCCGTGCACCTGGGCCCGCTCGCGGTCCGCTGGTACGGCCTCGGGTACCTCGCCGGGTTCCTCATCGCGGGCTGGCTCCTCGACCGCCTGAGCCGCGACCGCTTCCTGCCGATCACCACGGGGGCGGTGAGCGATCTGATCGGCTGGCTCGTCGTCGGCGTGATCGGCGGCGGGCGGCTCGGCTACGCGCTCTTCTACGACCACGCGATGCTCGTCCACCCGCTGGAGCTGGTGAAGCTCTGGACGGGCGGCCTCTCCTTCCACGGCGGGCTCCTCGGCGTCGTGGTGGCGTCGGCGCTCTTCGCACGGCGGCACGGGCTCGCCTGGCGGCGCCTCGCCGACGCGCTCGCGCTCGCGGCGCCCGTTGGGATCTTCCTCGTGCGCTGCGCGAACTTCGTGAACGGCGAACTGTACGGCCGGGTGGCGCCGACGGGGCTCCCGTGGGCGATGCGCTTCCCCACCGACCCCGCCGCCGCCGCGGCGTCGCCGGCGCTCGCGGCCGCGGGCTCGTTCGGGTGGCACGACGTGTACCGGGACCTGCGCGCCAGCGGCGCGTGGGAGCGGCTCGCGGCGCAGGTGCCCCTCCGGCACCCCTCGCAGCTCTACGAGGCGTTGCTCGAGGGGCTCCTCCTCGCGGCGCTGCTGTGGGCGCTGTACCAGTGGCGCGTCCGTCCCCGGCTCGGGGCGGCGGCGGGAGCGGCGGAGGGCCTGGCGCGCCCCGGCGCGCTCGCCGGCGTCTTCCTCCTCGGCTACGCCGCGGGGCGCTTCCTCCTCGAGTTCACGCGGCAGCCCGACGCGCAGTTCGCCGGCCCGGCGAACCCGCTGGGCACGGTGCTCGGCCCCCTCTCTATGGGGCAGGTGTTGAGTCTCGCGCTGGTCGCCGGGGGGGCGCTCCTCGTCTGGTGGCGGCCGCGTGGCGCGGGCCCCGGAAGGGACGCCGGCGCTCGCTTGTGAATCGTGGGACCGCTTGGTAGACTGTCCCGTCACCACACCACAGCGGATCGGCGCTCCAACGACTCTCGAAGGAGCTGGATGAAGCGCTCTACGATCGTCATCGCCGGCGGGGCGTGCCTGCTCGTACTGGGCGCTGCCTTCGCCGGCGTTTCGCTCGCGGGCGGGCAGGACACCGCGGGCGCGCGGAGCGGCGCGGCCGCGGGCACGGACTCCGCCTGGAGCTTCCCGCTCCCGGCGCTGCGCGGCGGCGGTTACTCGAACCTGACGGGCGTGCGGCCCGGCGGCGAGTGGCCGAAGCTCCCGCGCCGGGTCCTCGGCCCGGTGCAGCCGATCTTCTACCGCCACGACATCCACGCCGGCCAGTACCGGATGCCGTGCCTCTACTGCCACAACAACGCGGGCAACTCGTGGACCGCGAACATCCCCACCGAGTCCACCTGCATGGGGTGCCACCTCGTCACGTCCGCGCCCGACACGGCGGGGAACCCGAACCCCGAGATCCAGAAGCTCCGGGACTTCTATTCCAAGGGGGAGAACATCCCCTGGGTGCGGATCAACAAGATCGCCGAGCACGCGCACTTCCCGCACATGCGTCACGTGAACGCGGGACTCACGTGCCAGTCCTGCCACGGCAACATCCAGCAGATGCCGCGGGTCTTCCCCGCGAACGACGTGAACCGGATGGGGTGGTGCACCGACTGCCACATGCGGCGCGGCATCACGCGGGACTGCACCGCGTGCCACTTCTAGCCCCGAGGCGCGGCGCGTGATGAAGCGGCGGCGGTTCCTGCAGGTGGCCGGCGTGGCGGGGGCGGGTCTCGCCGCGGGGTGCGGCAATGACACCGGCGACCACCTGTTGCCCTACCTCGTCCCCTCGGACGACCTGATCCCCGGCATCCCGACCTTCTACGCCAGCACCTGCCGCGAGTGCCCGGCGGGGTGCGGCATCCTGGTGAAGGCGCGCGAAGGGCGGGCGATCAAGGTCGAGGGGAACCCGCAGCACCCGGTGAACCGCGGCCGCCTCTGCGCCCGCGGACAGGCGGCGCTCCAGGGGCTGTACGATCCCGACCGGGTCCAGCGCCCCTACAGCCGCACGGCGCGGGGGATGGAGCCGATCGGCTGGGATCAGGCCATCAAGGAGATCGCCGACGCGCTCGGCGCCTCCGCGGCGGCAGGGCCCGACCGGGTGGCGCTGGTGACGGGCGCCGAGTCGGGCCCGCTCGACGGGCTGTACGACCGCTTCGTCGCGGCGTTCCGCTCCACGAAGCGCCTCCGGTACGAGGCCTTCGCCTACGAGCCGCTGCGCGAGGCGAACCGCCTCACCTTCGGCGTGGCCTCGGTGCCGCGGCACGACTTCGCGGCGGCGCGGTACATCCTCTCCTTCGGCGCCGACTTCCTCGAGACGTGGGTCTCGCCGGTGGAGTACGCGCGCGGCTTCGCGGAAGCGCACGGGTACCGGGACGGGCGGATGGCGCGGTTCGTCGCGGTGGAGCCGCGGCGCGGGCTCACGGGCTTCAGCGCCGACGAGTGGGTGGCGCCGAAGCCGGGGACCGAGGGGCTGCTGGCGCTGGCGATCGCCGCGTCGGTCGTGCGGCAGGGCCGCTCCCGGCTCACGGGCGGGGAAGGGGACCGCGTGCGGGGCTTCCTCGCGCGGTTCGACGCCCGGGGCGCGGCGGAGGCGACGGGGGTCGCCGAGGCCGTCATCGACCGCCTCGCGCGGGAGTTCACCGAGGCGCAGCCCAGTCTCGCGGTCGCGGGGGGCGTCGCGCACCAGCACCGCGCGGCGACGCAGACGGCGGTCGCGGTGAACCTCCTCAACGCGGTGGCGGGGAACGTCGGGCGCACGGTCACCTTCCCCGCGGCGTCGGCGTGGGACAAGGTCGCGCGCTACCGGGACGTCACGGCGCTCATCGGGGAGATGGCCTCCGGGCACGTGGACGTGGCGTTCGTGCACGGCGCGAACCCCGCGTTCACCCTCCCCAAGGCCGCCGGCTTCGCCGCCGCGTTCGCCAAGGTGGGGCTCAAGGTCGCCTTCGCGAGCCATCTCGACGAGACGGCGATGCTCGCGGACCTCATCCTGCCCGATCACACCCCCCTCGAGCAGTGGGGCGAGGTCGAGCCGGCGGCGGGCGTGCGGGGCGCGGTGCAGCCGTCGCTCACGCCGGTCTTCGAGACGCGGCAGACGGCGGACGTCCTCCTCGCCATCGCGCAGCAGGCGGGGCGCACGATCGCCCCGGCGGAGGTCACGGCGGCCCGCGACCTGATCCGCGCGGGACGGACCGAGCACGACTTCGATCAGGCGTTGCAGCGGGGCGGCGACTTCGCCGAGGCGCGGGCGCGGCCGGTGCGCATCGGCGGCGAGTTCGCGCGGCTGGCGTACCAGGCCCCCGCGTTCGACGGCCCGGCCGACGGGCTCGTGCTCGTGGCGTATCCCTCGGCGACCCTCTACGACGGGCGCGGCGCGAACAAGGGGTGGCTCCAGGAGCTCCCCGACGTCGCCGCGAAGATCACCTGGCAGACGTGGGTCGAGCTCCATCCCGAGACCGCGGCGCGGCTCGGCGTGGTGAACGGCGACGTCGTGCGCGTCACCTCGCCGCACGGCGCGGTCGAGGTGCCGGCGTACGTGTACCCCGGCGTGCGCCGCGACGTGGCGGCGATGCCGATCGGGCAGGGGCACACCGCGTACGGCCGCTACGCGCGAGGCCGCGGCGCCAACGTCCTCGACCTCCTCGCGGGGGATGCCACGGATCCCGCGGGCGCCCTGGCCTTCTGCTCGACCCGCGTGGCCCTCGCGAAGACGGGGCGGCGGATGCCCCTCGCCACGACCGAGGGAAGCGCCCGCCAGCACGACCGCGGCATCGCGCGGGCGGTGACCCTCGCCGCGGCGCGCAGCGGCGAGATCGAGGGGCCGGAGCACGCCCGCCCGACCGAGGTCGAGCGGGCGGCCATCGCGGCCGCCGCCGCCTCGCAGAAGGAGCGGGCCGACCTCGGCACGTACGCCAAGCCGCAGCCCAAGTGGGAGATGACGATCGACCTCTCCCGCTGCACCGGCTGCTCGGCGTGCGTCACCGCGTGTTACGCCGAGAACAACCTCGCGGTGGTGGGCGAGGACCAGGTCGTCCGCAGCCGCGAGATGAGCTGGATCCGCCTCGAGCGCTACTACGAGGGCGACATCGGCGGCACCGACTGGTCGGTGCGCCAGATCCCGATGCTCTGCCAGCAGTGCGCCAACGCGCCCTGCGAGCCGGTCTGCCCCGTCTACGCCGCGTACCACACCCCCGACGGTCTCAACGGCCAGGTGTACAATCGCTGCGTCGGGACGCGGTACTGCGCGGCCAACTGCCCATACAAGGTCCGCTACTTCAACTTCTGGGACTACAGCGACCCCGACGCGCCGCACCCCGCGTGGCCCGGCGTCCTCACCTGGCAGCTGAACCCCGACGTGACGGTGCGGACCAAGGGCGTGATGGAGAAGTGCACCTTCTGCGTGCAGCGCATCCGGTTCGCGCAGAACACCGCCCGCGCCCTGCGCCGCGAGCTGGCCGACGGCGAGATCGTCCCCGCGTGCGCGCAGACGTGCCCGGCGGACGCGATCGTCTTCGGCGACGCCCACGATCCGGCGAGCCGCCTCACGCAGGCCAAGCAGGACGCACGCGGCTACGCCGTGTTCGCCCAGCTCAACACCCAGCCCGGGATCACGTATCTGCAGCGCGTCCTCCACGACGGGGAGGCCTAGGCCATGGCCACCCTCGCCGCGCCCGTGACCGACCTCTCCGAGCCGACCTACGCCGAGGTCAACCGCGACATCGTCGCGACCCTCGCGCCCCCGACGCGCACCTGGCTCCTGGGGATGGGGCTCGTGGTGCTGGGCGTCGCCTTCGGCGGGTTCTGCTGGGCCTACCAGATCAAGGACGGCCTCGGCATCACCGGCTACACGCCGCCGATCTTCTGGGGCTCGTACATCACCACCTTCGTCTTCTGGGTCGGCATCGCGCACTCGGGGACGCTGATCAGCGCCATCCTGCTGCTCTTCCGGGCGGCGTGGCGCACCGCCATCTACCGGGCGGCGGAGGCGATGACGGTCTTCGCCGTGATGACCGCCGGCCTCTTCCCGATCCTGCACCTCGGCCGCGCCTGGTTCTTCTACTGGGTGATGCCGTACCCGAACTTCCGCGGCCTCTGGTCGAACTTCAAATCCCCCCTGGTGTGGGACGTCTTCGCCATCTCCACCTACCTCACGGTCTCGGCGACCTTCCTCTTCATGGGGCTGATCCCGGACGTCGCCGCGGTCCGCGACATGGCGGCGGGGTGGCGGAAGAAGGTGTATGGCGTCGTCTCCCTCGGCTGGAAGAACTCCGACCGCGAGTGGCAGCACTTCGGGCGGATGTACCTCTTCCTCGCCGCCCTCGCGACGCCCCTGGTGCTGTCGGTGCACAGCGTGGTGTCGTGGGACTTCGCGATGGCGATCGTGCCCGGCTGGCACGCCACCATCTTCGCCCCGTACTTCGTCGCCGGCGCCATCTTCTCGGGGTGCGGGATGGTCATCACGATCCTCGTGCCGCTCCGGAAGGCGCTCCACCTCGAGCGCTACATCCAGGTGCGGCACTTCGAGAGCCTCGCCAAGCTGTGCCTGGTGACGTCCACGATCGTGGCGTACGCCTACGGCACCGAGTTCTTCATCGCGTGGTACAGCGGCGACGCGATCGAGCGCGCGACGTTCTACAACCGCGCCTTCGGCCCGTACTGGTGGGCGACGTGGACGATGTTCACCTGCAACGTCTTCATCCCGCTGCTGCTCTGGTTCAAGCGGATCCGGACGGACCTGCGGGCGCTGTTCGTGATCTCGATCTTCATCAACATCGGGATGTGGTTCGAGCGCTTCGTGATCATCGTGACCAGCCTCTCGCACGAGTACGAGCCGTGGCAGTGGGCCTACTACCTGCCGCGCTGGCCGGAGCTGGGGATCCTGGTCGGCAGCTTCTGCTGGTTCTCGATGTGGTTCCTGCTGTTCGTCCGTTTCTTCCCGGTCGTCGCCATCGCCGAGGTGAAGGAAGCGCTGCCGCCGCCGATGCGGGGAGGCCACCGATGAGCGCCACCGGGGTCGTCGGCGTCTTCGGATACCTGGACGACGCCGTCCACGCGCTGACCGAGCTGAAGGGGCGGGGGTATACGCAGCTCACCGTCTATTCCCCGGTGCCGCGCCACGAGCTGGACGCGGTGCTGGCGAAGAAGGAGAGCCCGGTCCGCCTCTTCACCCTCGTCGGCGGGCTCACCGGCGTCTCCTTCGGCTTCTTCTACGCCATCGCCACCTCGCTCGACTGGCCGCTGGTGACGGGGGGCAAGCCGATCGTCTCCCTCCCGCCCTACATCGTCATCGGGTTCGAGACGACCATCCTCCTCGGGGCACTGGTCACGGTCGCGGGGATGTTCCTCAACGCGCGGCTCCCCAAACTGGGGCGCTCCCCCGGCTACGACCCGCGGTTCAGCTGCGACAAGATCGGCATCGTCGCCTTCGGCGGCCCCTCCCAGCTGGAGGGGGCGCGCGAGGTGCTCCGCGACGCCGGCGCCGAGGAGGTCCGGGATGTCTGACCTCGGGACCGGCGCACCGATGCACCGCCACACCGCCGCACCGACCTCGCTCCTGCGAGCGGCCGCGCTCGGGCTCGCCCTTGTCGCGATGGGCTGCACGACGCTCGACAAGGCCGTCGGCAAGGTGCCGTGGTTCACGACGATGCGGAACCAGCCGGCGATCCGCCCCTTCGAGCTCCCGCGCACACCGCCCGCCGGCTCGGTGCCGGTGACGGGGCACGAGGACTCGCTCGACCTCCTCCTCGATCTCAAGAACGTCGTGAACCCGGTGGCGCCCACCGCGGCCTCCCTGAAGCGCGGCAAGCTCGTCTACGAGCAGTACTGCATCGTCTGCCACGGGCCCGCGGGGCACAGCGACGGCACGGTGGTGCCGAAGTTCGTGCCGCCGCCGGACATCACCCAGGCGTCCAGCCAGCAGCGCAGCGACGGCTACCTCTACGCGATGATCCGCCAGGGACGCGGTATCATGCCCCGCTACGGCGACAAGATCCGCGGCGCGGACCGCTGGAGCGTCGTGAACTACGTGCGGGTGCTGCAGGGCCTCCTTGCCGCGCCCGACACGGCCGCGACGGCGGGGGCGCGGTGAGCGCCCGCTCCCTCCGCGAGGACGTCCTCGCCCGCGTCGCGCGGCCCCTGCCGCCGTTCGTCGTGCCGGCGCTCGGCCTCCTCGCCAGCATCGGCATCGTCGCCTTCGTGCTGATGACCCTCGGCAGCGGCTCGACGCGCGCGTGGCGCATCTACCACGTGAACTGGCTCTTCTGGACGGGGCTCAGCCAGGCCGGCGTCATCTTCGCCGCCTCGCAGGTCATCGTCGGAGCGCGCTGGAGCCACCCCATCCGGCGGATGGCGGAGGCCGCGGGCGCGTTCCTCCCCGTCTCCTTCGTGCTCTTCCTCACGCTCTGGCTGGGCCGCGCCGAGGTGTTCCCCTGGATCCGCCACCCGGTGCTGGAGCCGGCGGTGAAGGCGTTCTGGCTGCGCGGCGGCTTCCTCTTCGGGCGCGACATCGCGTGCCTGGTCGTCCTCTACGGCCTCAGCGCGTGGTTCCTCTACCATTCCCTGCGGCTGGACGACGCGCACCTGTCGCCCGAGCAGGGCGCCCGCTCCAGGGACCGGCTGACGCGGCTCGCGCCCGGCCTGGTCATCGCCTACGCCCTCACCTGGTCGTTCCTGACGTTCGACCTGGTGCAGTCCCTCGCGCCGCAATGGGCGTCGAACCTCCTCGGGGCGTACTCGTTCATGGCGGCGTGGCTCGAGGCGCTGATGGCGCTCGCGCTCCTCGCCATCTTCTGGCGCCGGCATCTGGGACTGCAGGACCTCGTGACGCCGGCGACCTTCCACGACCTCGGGAAGTTGTGCTTCGGGTTCACCGTCTTCTGGGCGTACCTCTTCTTCTCGCAGTTCCTGGTCATCTGGTACGGCAACCTCCCGGAAGAGACGAGCTTCCTCTTCCTGCGGATGGTGCGGCCCGAGTGGCGGGGGATCAGCACGGCGATGCTGGTGCTGGTCTTCCTCATCCCCTTCTGGGGGCTGATCGGCGTGAAGCCGAAGAAGACGCCGGCGCTCCTCGGCACGTTCGCCACGATCTCCCTCGTGGGCCTCTGGACCGATCGCTACGTCTTCACGATGCCCTCGATGGTGCAGGAAGCGCCGAAGCTGCCGCTGGGCTGGCCCGAGCTGGCCGTCACCGCCGGGTTCCTCGGACTCTGGGGGCTGGCGTACGTGTGGTTCGCGCGCCGGTTCCCGATCGTCTCGCCCCGGCTGATGGACGAGCTGGAGGCGGAGGGCCGGGGAGGGCACTGAGCGGCACGGTGAGAGGGTGAGAGGTCAGAGGTGAGAGGAGACGGGTGACGGGGGCGGCGAGGGGCCGCCCCCGTTCGTTCTGTGGTCTCAGCGATCCAGGCGCAGGGCGGCGCCGGGCGCCGTTCCCTTTCGCATCCGCCGCGGCAGCCCTAACTTCAGACCTTCTCGGCGACTAAGGAATCTTCCCTCATGGCCACTCGGTACCTTCTCGTCGGCGGCGGACTCGCGGCGGCCAGCGCCATCGAGGGCATCCGCGAGATCGACACGGCAGGGGAGATCGTCCTCCTCACCGCGGAGAAGGAGCTGCCGTACCACCGGCCGCCCCTCTCCAAGGGCTATCTGGGAGGGCGGGAGCCGATCGAGTCGGTCCGCTTGCACGATCCGGCGTGGTACCGCGCGCACGGCGTCCGGGTGAAGCTCGGCCAGGTCGCGAAGTCGGTCCACCTGAAGAAGCGGAGCGTGACCCTCGAGTCGGGGGAGCGCGAGGCGTACGACCGCCTCCTCGTCGCCACCGGGAGCCGCTCCCGCCACGTGAACATCCCCGGCGTGGAGACGCCCGGCGTCGTCTACCTGCGGACCCTCGGCGAGAGCAGCCACCTCCGCTCCCTGTTGAAGCCGGGCGCCAAGGTGATCTGCATCGGCGCGGGCTTCATCGGCGCGGAGGTCGCGTGCACCGCGCGGGACCTCGGGGCCGACGTGACCGTGGTGGACACGGGGCCCGGCGTCTACCGCGCGTTCGCGGATCCCGACCTCTCGGGCTTCTTCCAGCGGTTGCTCGAGAGCAAGGGGATCGTGATCCGGCTGAACGACCGGGTGACCCGGTTCCGCGCGGAGGGGGGACGCCTGGCGGGAGTCACGCTCGAGGGCAACGAGCAGCTGCCGGCCGACGTGGCCTTGGTCGGGGTGGGGGCCGAGCCGAACACCGAGTGGCTCGCGAACTCCGGGTTCCAGATCGACCGGGGTGGGGTGGTCGTGAACATCCGGCTTGAGACGCAGGGTGAGGGGGTGTGGGCCGCGGGCGACATCGCCCGGTTCCCCGACCCGATCTCGCACCAGCCGCGCCGCTTGGAGCACTGGGACAACGCCCTGGCGCAGGGGAAACACGCCGGGCGGAACATGGCGGGCGCCGACGCGGCGTACGACCACCAGTCGCTCTTCTTCTCCGACCTGTCCGACGTGACGGTGAACGTGCTGGGCGATACCGAGCGGCCGGACCGGGTGGAGACGCTGGGGAGCACCGACGTGAAGGCGCCGCAGTTCACCGTGTACTACGTCCGCGCGAACAGGCTCATCGGCGCGGTGCTCGTGAACCTCGCCAGCGCCGACCGCACCGCGGAGATCGACGCCCTCACCAAGCACCTGGCGGCGGGAACGACTCCCGAGCTCTAGCCCGACCTGTCAGCGCACCCGCGCGAGCAGCGCCCGCAGCGTGTCCGCGGGCACATTCCCCGACAGCGAGATCCACAGTCCCGACCGATCGAGCCACCGGAGCCGCGACGCGGCGCCCGGTCCGCTCGTGGCGACGGTGTCCCCCCACGCGAGTCCGAGGATGGTGGGCGTGACGCGATCGCGCGCGAGCCGGCCGGGGCCGGGATCCGGCGGCAGCGGGAACCGCTGCTGATCGAGCTGCAGGCGGCGGCCCTGCGGGTCCAGGTAGACCACCCGCACGACCTCCCGCGCCGGGTCGGCGCCGGGCACGAGCGAGCCCGGGCCGATCTTCACCCCGTCCGGCGCCAGTCCCTCCACGTACCGCAGGTTCCCGGAAAGCAGCGCCGAGGCCTCGTCCAGGTCGCTGGCGCGGAAGATGGGACGGGGCGCCGCCGCCGACGGCCGGGCGCGGGCCGCGGGGGACGGTGCCGGCGCGTTCGCGGCGAGGTTGCCGCCGCCAGCGGCGGGCGCCGCGCCCCGGCGTCGCGCCTGATCCGCCCGCTCCTGCGCCGCGGCGTTGGCCGGCGCCGCGCCGACCCCCGCCACCTGTGTCTGGACGGAAGCGCCCTCCGTCCCGGCGGCAGGCGTGCGCGCCGGCTGACGGAGCGCGTCCGCGAGTGGGGTCGCCTCCGTCGCCGGTGGCTGCGCGAGCTTCCGGCCCTGCGCGGCGGCCGGCTTGGCGGCGAGGACTCTGTGTGCCGGCGCGGCGCCGCTCTTCACGCGACCGCCCGCGCTCTCGCGCGGCGTGCGCGGGCCGCCCCGAGCGGTGGTCCGCGTCGCCGGCGCGGCGGGGGCCGGGCCGATCGCGACCGGACCCTCACCAGGCGCCGTGAACCGCTGGGCATGGCGCACCTCGTTGGCGAGGTATCCCACGCCGAGGGCGAGGATCACGCTCGCCGCCCAGGCGAGGGTCGGCCAATCGGTCGCGCGCCGGCTCCCGCGCGCGGGAGCACTCCCCTCGAACAGGGGGCGCCCGCTGGGGCCCCGGGTCGGGATCGGGACGACTTCCCCTTCTCGCGGGAAGTTGGGAGGGATGGCGGGGCTCTTGTGGGTCGAGCCGTCGATGTCGATCGCCACCTCGCGCGCCGTCTTCGAGACTCGGCGGGGCGGCGGACCCGCCGGTACGGCCCCGGCCGAGAGCGGTGGCGCGGGAGCGGCGGCGTGGGGCCACTCCTCGACGGAGGGCGGCGTCAGGGCCCCGAGAAGATCGGCCGCCTCGGCGAGGAACCGCTTCGCCTCCTCGAACCGGCCCGCGCACTCGGCGCACCCGGCGAGGTGGGCGCGGACCGCCACGCCCTCCTCGGCCGTCAGCTCGCCATCCAGCAGCGCGTTCAGGGTGCCGTCGTCAACGTGCGACATCGCCCCGCTTCTCCCCGGCGCGGTACGCTTCCACCAGCCGGCGCCGCGCCCGCGCCAGCGTCGTGCCGACGGCGCCCGGGGCGAGCCCGAGCGCGGCGGCGATCTCCGCGTAGTTGCACCCCTCGGCCTGCAGGAGCAACGCCTCGCGGTCCTTCTCCGACAGATGCCCCAGCGCCGCGCGGACCGACGCCGCCTTCTCTTCCCGTTCCAGCTCCGCGTCCGGCGGCGGCGCC
>Ga0208716_1000741_pt1 | contig 13213 bp, 9 predicted proteins | sample NGESurdeep092012_8_FD_184482 | JGI IMG/M metagenome (GOLD analysis project Ga0208716, IMG submission 184482) | Arctic peat soil microbial communities from Barrow, Alaska - NGEE Surface sample 415-3 deep-092012 (SPAdes) | ecosystem: Environmental > Terrestrial > Soil > Wetlands > Peat ...
CGCCGCGACCGCGGGCTCCGCCTCCGCCAGCCGGCACTGCGCGCGGACGCGCGCCACCTCTTCGTCGGCCCGCGCCTCGAACGCCGCGAGCGACTGCTGCTCCGCGTCGCGATAGGCGGTGTTGCGCATCGCCAGGACCTTGAAGTCCACCTCGTGCGCGTCGAACTCGGGCCCGTCCACGCAGGCGAACTTCGCCTTCCCGCTGGTGATGACGCGGCAACCGCCGCACATCCCCGTGCCGTCCACCATGATCGAGTTGAGGCTCACGATCGTCCGGATGCCGCGCGGCCTGGTCAGCTCCGCCACCGCCGCCATCATCGGGACGGGGCCGATGGCGAGGACGAGGTCCACCGTCCGGCCCGCGTCGAGGAGCGCCTGCAGCCGCGTGGTGACGAACCCCTTCTCGCCGTAGGAGCCGTCGTCGGTGGTGATGAACGCCTCGTCGCTGACGGCGCGGACCTCCGTCTCGAGGATCACGTACTCCTTCGAGCGCGCGCCGACGATGGAGAGGACGGTGTTCCCCGCCTCCTTCATCGCCTTCGCCGTGGGATACGCGATCGCCGTGCCGACGCCGCCCCCCATCACCACCACCGTGCCGTACTTCTTCACCTTCGAGGCGTGGCCGAGGGGGCCGACGACGTCGAGGATGGCGTCGCCCTTCTCGAGGCGGTTCATCAAGCGGGTGGTCTTGCCGACCCCCTGGACGATCAGCGTGATCGTGCCCTCGTCGGGGCGCGAGCCGGCGATGGTGAGGGGGATGCGCTCGCCATGGTCGTGCAGGCGCACGATGACGAACTGCCCCGCCTGCTGCTTCCGCGCGACGCGGGGCGCCGCGATGCGGAAGAGCTTGATGTCGGGGGCGAGGAAGCGGGCTTCGCGGATCGGATACACGGGTCGAAGTCTCGCGGCCGTTCGTGAGGGGTCAACTGCGCGACGCGCTTTGGCTTAAGAAACATTCGCAATTCTCGCGCCAGAGGCGTTGGCACGGCCGGAGGGGGTCTGACGAGGGGCTAGCCGGTGGCCTCCGTCCCCCACAGGCGGCGGGCGTCCTGCAGGACGGTGAGGGCGTCCGGAGGGGTGGAGATGCGCTCCACGGGGTCCCCCGCGGCGACGTCCCCCTCCTCGAGCACCCGGCAGTAGAATCCCACGCGGCCGCTGGCGAGGAAGGTCTTCTGGAAGTCGGGGAGGCCCATGCGCGCGACGAGCTTGAAGCAGGGCGAGCGCGGCTTGGTCACCTGCAGGACCGCGGTGCCGAAGCGGTAGATGTCGCCGATCCTCACCTCCGTCTCGAGCATCTCCTCCACGGTCAGGTTCTCCCCGAAGGTGCCGGGAACGAGGTCGTTCCTCGCCAGCTCGCGGGTCCAGGGCGCGTAGTGGTCGAGGGAGTAGACGTAGACCGCTTTGTCGGGGCCGCCGTGCACCTTGAGGTCCCCCTGGCCGTCGCCGGCGAGGCCGAGGCGCCGCACCGCGACGCGGCCGCGCACGGGGAGCTTCCGGATGCCGGAGAGGACCTCCCCCTTCGCGGTGACCAGCGGGGCGGGGAGGGCGACGTTGACGGAGGAGACCATGAGGGAAGTGTACAGGGGCCAGACGCCAAGACGCCAAGGGCCCGGGATTGTCCCGGCGGCCCAGCAAGGGTTACAATGACCCTTCCCCGTCTTCGGACCCTGTCATGACGCCCGACGAACGCTCCAAGCTCATCCGCCAGTACGCCGACGGGCCCGCCGTCCTCAAGGCCGCGCTCTCCCGCGTCCCCGGACAGGCGATGAAGTGGCGGCCGGCGCCGACGAAATGGTCGGTGCACGAGGTGGTCTGCCACTGCGCGGACAGCGAGATGAACGCCGCGCTCCGCATCCGCTACCTGGCGGGCGAGAGCGTGCCGAGGATCGTGGGCTACGACCAGGACGCGTGGACCAGGCTCTTCGACTACCACGCCCTCGACGCCGATCTCGCGCTCTCCCTTGCCGAGGGGGCGCGCCGCTGGACGGTGCCGCTGCTCGAGCGGTTCTCCGGAGAGCAGTGGCTGAAGGAGGGGATGCACACGGAGATCGGGCGGTACACCGCGGAGGACTGGCTCAAGATCTACGCCGAGCACCTGCACGTCCACGCCCGGCAGATCGACCGCAACCTGGCGGCGTGGAAGGCGCGGCCCTCAGGGGGCGCGACCAAGGGGTCCATCGTGGCGTAGGGCCGGCCCGCGGTGGCGCGCGCTACGCGGCGCGCGCCGCCGCCATCCCCCTCCGCTCGTCCACGCCCAGCAGGATCACAAACCCCACCACGAAGAAGCCGATCACCGTCGCCACGCCGAAGCGCTGGCCGCCGTAGGCCTGCGTCGCCGCACCCAGGAGCAGCGGGCCGAAGAACGACGCCAGCTTCCCCGTGAAGGCGAAGAAGCCGAAGAACTCCGCCTCCCGGTCCTTGGGCGTGAAGCGGCCCATCAGCGACCGGCTCGCCGCCTGGTTCGGCCCCGAGAAGATCCCGATCAGGATGCCCGCCACCCAGAGCCACGCCCGGGTCGGCGCCAGCACCGCCATCGCCGTCGCGCCGACGAGCGCGACGAGGCTCACCAGCACGGTCCGCTTCCCGCCGATCCGGTCGTCCACGAAGCCGAAGGCCAGGGCGCCGAGCCCCGCCGTGACGTTCAGCACGATCCCGAAGACGAGGATCTCGCTGAACGACATCCCGAAGGTCCCCGCCGCGTAGATCCCGCCGAACGAGAAGACGGTGTTGAGCCCGTCGTTGAAGAAGAGCCGCGCCAGGAGGAGACGGGCCGCGTCGGCGAACTGTCGCACCTCGTGGAAGGTCGCCCACAACTCGCGGAAGGTGCCGCGGACGTCCACCCGCGCCGGGCCCCGCACCACTTCCTTCGGCGCGAGGACGAAGAAGGGCAGGGCGAACACCAGGAACCACGCCGCGACGAGGAGGTTCGTCGCGCGGATGTTGAAGCCCGCCGCCCTCGTCATCCCGAACCACGGCGCCGCCGGCTGGACGAACCCCACCAGCGCCACGACGAGGGCGCCGAGGCCCCCTACGTAGCCCACGGCCCAGCCGTACCCCGAGATGCGACCGATGCGCGCGGGGGAGGCGATGTCGGGGAGATAGGCGTTGTAGAAGACGATTCCCAGCTCGAACCCGACGTTCCCCGCCACGAAGAGTGCCAGCGCGCTGAGGGCGGCGTGCGGCGCCCCCGGCACCACGAAGGTGAGGGCCGCGCTCGCCCCGATGCTGAGCGCGCTCGTCAGGATGAGGAGGGTGCGGCGGAGCCCCCCGCGGTCTGCCATCGCGCCGAGGATGGGGGAGAGGAGCACCACCACCACCGAGGTCAGCGAAACCCCCCGCGACCACCAGGCGGTGCCGAGGACCTCGTTGGGGGCGATGGCCTTGGTGAAGTAGGTGGCGTAGACGAACGTCACGACGAGCGTCGTGAAGCCGGAGTTCGCCCAGTCGTACAGGCACCAGGCCGCGATCGTCCGGAAGTCGTCCCGGCGCGGTGCGGGCCCGGTCATCGTCCCCGGTGCGTCGGTGCGCCGTCTCACCGAGCGCCGCTTCTCGGCGCGCTCACCCTTCCAGCCGCTCCATCCAGATGTGCCTGCCGTCGAGGACGTGCTGCGCCAGGCGGTAGGTCCGCACGTCGTTGTTCCGGAAGACCCGGCTGAAGGCGTGGTTCACCCGTCCCCGCGCGTAGCGGCAGAAGAGGTCGGCGACCTCCACCGCCTCCGGCTGCCCCTGCTTCCGCAGCATCTCCGCCCGCGCGCACGCCGCCGCCATAGCGAACAGCTCGGCACCGACGTCCACCAGGCGGAACAGCACCATCTGCCGCTTCTCGAGCTTGGGGCCGTAGCGCAGCATCGCGTGGAAGGTGGCGCGGGCCAGCCGGCGCGACGCCCGGTCCACGAAGCGCACGTGTCGCGCCAGCCGCCCGAAGTCGCCGTAGCGCGGCCAGCGGCCCCAGCCGAGCCAGCGGGCGGGGTACCAGGTGGCGTAGAACGCCGCCCCACGCGCAAGCGCGGCGACCTTCTGGCCGGCGGACGCGTGCGGGTCGGCGAGCGCCCCCGCCACCTTGAGGTGCCGGTCCACCGCCTCGCGGGCGATGAACAGGTGCATGATCTCCGACGTCCCCTCGAAGATCAGGTTGATGCGGAAGTCTCGCATGATCCGCTCGACGGGGTGCGGCTTCTCCCCGCGCGCCTTCAGCGAATCCGCCGTCTCGTACCCGCGCCCCCCGCGGATCTGCACCGTGTCGTCGATCAGCTCCCAGGCGCGCTCGGAGTTCCACAGCTTGGCGATCGCCGCCTCGAGGCGGATGTCGTAGCCCCCGGTGTCGGCGAGCATCGAGCACAGCTCCGCCACCGCCTCGATCGCGAAGGTGTGCGCCGCCATCCGGCCGATCATCTGCGCCACCGCGTCGTGCTTCCCGATCGCCTGCCCCCACTGCACCCGCTCGCCCGCCCATTCGCGCACGATGGCGAGGCAGCGCTTCGCCGCCGCCGTGGCGGTGGCGGGGAGGGTGAGCCGGCCGGTGTTGAGCGTGACCAGGGCGAGCTTGAGTCCCTTCCCTTCCTCCCAGAGGATGTTCTCGCGGGGTACCCGGACGTTCGTGAAGCGGAGGACCCCGTTCTCCATCCCCTTGATGCCCATGAAATCGCAGCGGTGCGTCACCTCGACGCCCGGCCACGAGCGCTCCACGACGAACGCGGTGATCTGCTTGCGGGACTTCCCCTTCACCACCTTGTCCGGCGTCCGTGCCATCACGACGAACAGCTCGGCGACGGTGCCGTTGGTGCACCACAGCTTCTCGCCGTTGAGGACGAAGGCCTGGCCGTCGGGCGTCGGCTCGGCGCGGGTCTCGACGGCCGCGGGGTCGGAGCCGACCCCGGTCTCCGTCAGCGCGAAGGCGGAGATCGCGCCCTTGGCGAGACGGGGGAGGTATTTCGCTTTCTGCTCCGGCGTCCCGAAGAGCTTCACCGGTCCCGGCACGCCGATGGACTGGTGGGCTGAGAGGAGGGCCGTCGTCGCGCCGCAGACCGCCCCCACCATCTCCATCGCGCGGATGTACGAGAGCTGCGAGAGGCCGAGGCCGCCGTACTCCTTCGGGATCTTGATGCCGAAGGCCCCGATGTCCTTGAGGGCCTGGACGAACACCGGCGGGAGCGTGCGGGTGCGGTCCACCGCGTCGGGATCGAGATGCGCGTCCATCGCGCGCCGGAGCGCGGCGAAGAACGGGGCGGCGGCGGCGGCGTCCGCGGGATCCTGGACGGGGTGCGGATGGATGAGGTCCATCCGGAGCCGGCCGTCGAACAGCTCGGCGACGAAACTGGGGCGGCTCCACTCGGTCTCGCGGGCCGCTTCGGCGACCTCGCGGGCTTCCTGGGCCGTGACGCGGGGTGCCACGGGGTGTGCGCTCATGGGGCAATTATACCCGGCGTCCCCGCTTCTCGCCCTCGCGTACCTCGCGGTGTAGGTTAGGCGGCCGATGCTGTCCCTGCTCCTTGCCCTCGCCACGAGCTTCCAGGCTCCGCCGCCCTTCCCCGCCGCGGCCGTGACGGAGCTGCGCGCCGGGTGGCGCTTCGCGGTCGGCGACAGCGCCGTCTGGGCGAGGCCCGGCCACCCAGACGGGACGTGGCACCCCTTGGCGGCCCCGGCCGTCTTCGCGTCGCTCGGCTTCCCCGGCTATCGGGGGTATGCCTGGTACCGCTACCGCTATCAGGTGGATTCGGCCGTCACGGAGCCGATGGGGCTGCGCGTCCAGAGCATCATCGCCGCCTACGAGGTCTTCGTGGACGGCCGCCGCATCGGCGGCTTCGGCGATTTCCCGCCTCGCTACCGGCCCCGGTCCGATGTCCCGCTGACGTTCGCCGTGCCTGCGGCGGCGCTGGCCCACGGGGAGCACGTCATCGCCGTGCGGGTGTACTCCGACGAGCGGGCCGGCGGGATCGAGCTGCCGGTGCTCGCCGGTCCCATGGACAGCCTCCGCGACGGGGAGCAACAGCTCTCGGCGTTCCTCCTCGGGTCCGCGTTCCTCCTCCTCGGCCTCGCGATCACCCAGCTCTTCTTCTGGGCGCGGCGCCCCGAGACGACGGAACACCTCTCCTTCTTCGGCTTCGTCGTCGCGTTGGCCCTCCTCTTCATCCTCGGGGCGCCGCCGGTGCGGGCCGCCGTGGGCGAGCGGGTGGACGTCTACCGCCTCTATCTCCTCTTCAGTGGGCTGGCGGGCGCGCTCTTCTGCTTCTCGATCCAGCGCTCGTACGACCTGGAGCACGGCCTGCTGCTCACCGTGCTCGGCGCGGTGCTGACGACGGTCGGCCTCGTGGGCGTGATGCTTCCCGGCTGGGACGAGCAGCGCGCGGCGGGCCGGTACCTCCTCAACCCCGCGCTCGCCGTCGTCGCCGTGACCGTCACCGTCGTCGCCGTCCAGCAGGTGCGTCGCGGGGGCGAGCATGCGCGGACGCTCCTCTGGGGGATCGGGATCCTCGCCGTCACCCTCGTCCACGACCTGCTCGCGGACTGGGGTCTCACCCGCCCCAACCCCGGGACGCCGTGGCTGCTGGCCGGCGCGGTGCTCTTCGTCCTCGTCGCGTCATTCGTGACCACGCGGAAGATCGTGGACGCCGTGACGATCGCCCTCAACGACCGGCTGACCGGCCTCTATCGCCGCGAGGTGGTGCTCGACGCCCTGAAGAGAGAGATCCGCCGCGCGGCCCGCACACATCAGCCGCTGGCGCTGATCATGATGGACCTGGACCGATTCAAGACGGTGAACGACTCCCTCGGACACCAGGCGGGGGACCGCGTGCTGGGGGAGGTGGGGCGCCGCCTCGCCGAGGCCGGTCGCGCGGTGGATTGGCTGTGTCGCTACGGCGGTGAAGAGTTCCTCGCGGTGCTGGCGGGCTCGCCCGAAGAGGGCGCGCGGTTGGCGGCCGAGCGGTTCCGCAGCGCGGTGGGCTCGCTGCCGATCGACGCCGGGCGGACTGCGCGCAGCATCACCATTTCGGCGGGGATCAGCGTCTACGATGGCGGACCCGAGTGGCCGACCGTCGAGACGCTGGTGGGCGCGGCCGATGCGGCGATGTACCGGGCGAAGGAGGCGGGAAGGAACCAGGTGAGCTCGTAGCCCCCTACGGCCGCCACTCCCTCCCCGGCTCGTACACGTCCTTGTAGATCGTCCCGCCTTTCATCACCCACCGCACGCGCTCCAGCTCCCGGATGTCCTGGAGGGGATCGCCGGCCACCGCGATGAGGTCGGCGTACCGGCCCACGGCCACGGTGCCGATGTTCTCCTGCTGGCCCAGCAGCTCCGCCGCGACGCTGGTCGCGGAGCGGATGGCCTGCATCGGCGTCATCCCGTACTCCACCATGTAGCGGAAGTCGCTCGCGACGGGCTCCGTCCAGGGGAACCCGCCGGCGTCGGTACCGTAGGTGATCTTCACCCCGGCCCGGAGGGCGCTCGCGAAGGCGCGCCGCTCCTGGGCGATCATCTGGCCGTAGATGGGGTTCCCGTCGGAGGAGCGGCCCGGCGCCACGTAGATGTTCACGAAGATGGTGGGGCACCAGTACACGCCCCGCTGCGCCATCACCTGCGCGATCGAATCGGTGATGCCGTACCCGTGCTCGATGGAGTTGACGCCGGCGCGGAGCGCGGCCTCGATGCCGTCCTTCCCGACGGCGTGCGCCGCCACCGGCCGGCCGAGGCGATGCGCCTCGTCCACCATCGCGCGCAGCTCCTCATCGGTGAAGTTCACCCAGCTGCGGAGCGTGCCGGAGGCGTCGAAGTGGTAGCGGCGGTCGGCGTAGAACTTGATCACGTCGGCGCCGAACCGCACCTGCTCCCGCACGGCGCGGAGGATCTCCCCGGGGCCGTCCACCACCTGCACGCCGTGGGGCAGGTCGAGTTCCCAGTTGGGCGTGGTGATCGGGTACATCCCAGTGGGGGCGAAGGAGCGCGTCGAGACCCACAGGCGCGGCCCCGGGATCTCGTGCGCATCGATCGCGCGCTTGATGTCCACGTCGGCGTACATCGCGCCCTCGGACTCCATGTCGCGCAGGGCGGTGAACCCCTCCGTGAGGGCGTGGTAGGCGTTCCGCGCGCCGAGGATGGCGCGGTAGGGGGTGGACTGCCGGAGGAGCTGGTCCTCGTAGGAGGCGGCGGTCGGGTCGCCCTGGAGGAGCAGGTGGACGTGGTCGTCGATGAGGCCGGGGAGGACGGTGGCGCGGGTGAGGTCGATCACGCGGGCGCCGGGGCGCTGGCGCCGCGCCTCGTCCCACGGGCCGACGAAGGTGACGCGCTCGTCGGTCACGACGATGCCGACGTCGGAGCGCACCTGGTCGCTCACGCCGTCGATGAGCCGGCCGGCGTGGATCAGTGTCACCGACGGCTCCGCGGTCACGCTGGCGGTCATCGTCGCGGCGTGCGCCTGGCCCGGAGGGGCGGGGATGGGCGTGGGGCGCTGCGCGGCGAGGAGCGCGGGGACGGTCAGGCAGACGCAGGCCGCGAGCGCGGCGCGAGTGGCGCGGATAGTCACGGGTCGGTCCTCCGGGTGGCGTGCCGCCGGCGCGGGCTCCGGGCGGCGGGTCAGAGTTCGCGAAGCAGCGCCCGCACCGGCGCCGCGTCCATGCCGGCGAGGCGGAGGGGGAGCGCCAGCAGCTCGTAGGGGCCGTCCGGGACGCCGTCGAGGGCGAGCCCCTCGAGGATGACGGCGCCGCGGTGCCAGAGGGCGTGGTGCACGTCGAGCGCGGCGGCGCCCTCGGGGTCCACCGACGCCGCGTCGGTGCCGAAGAGGCGGAGGCCGGCGAGCGCCGCGATCCCGGCCGCGGTCGGCGCGCCCCCGGCCGCGCGCACCAGCACGCGCTCGTGCCCGGCGGCCTCGGCGAGCCGGGCGAGGGGCATGACGACGCAGGGGCCCACGCACGCCTGGAGCGGGACCTGGTCCACCGTCGCGCCGGTGAGCGCGAGATGGAACGGCGCGTCGATGTGGGTGCCGGCGTGACAGCTCATCGAGATCGCACCCACGTTGCACGCCGCGCCCGCCTCGAGGCGCGCGGTCCAGACGCGCTCGTAGGGCCGGTCGCCGGGCCACACCGGGATCCCCGGCGCGAGAGGGCGCGTGATGTCCCAGATCCTCCGCATCGGGCGGACAGATACGCCTTCTCGGCCGCCCCGTCAACCTGTTAGCTTGGTGGACCGTCATCCCAGCTGGAAGGACACCGATGCGTCGGTCCGTCGCCCTCGCCGCCGTGGTGTGCGTCGCCGTTCTCGCCGCGCGTCCCGCCGCGGCGCAGCAGATCGCCCCGCCCGGCACGGGGGGCATCGGCGCGCTCGAGCGGATCCTCGACCGCCTCACGGGGAACGGGCGCGTCCTCGTGATCGGCGCGCATCCCGACGACGAGGACACCGAGCTCCTGGCCTACCTCTCCCGCGGCGCGGGCGTGGACGCTGCGTACCTGTCGCTGTCGCGCGGGGAGGGGGGGCAGAACCTCATCGGGCCTGAGCTGGGTGCGACGCTGGGCCTGATCCGCACCGGCGAGCTCCTCGCCGCGCGCGCGGTGGACGGGGCGCACCAGTACTTCACCCGCGGCTTCGATTTCGGCTACTCCAAGACCCTCGACGAGGCGTTCCGGTTCTGGCCGCGCGATTCCCTCCTCGCCGACGTGGTGAGCGTGGTGCGGCGGTTCCGGCCCCAGGTCATCGTCTCGATCTTCAGCGGCACGCCGCGCGACGGCCACGGCCAGCACCAGGAGTCGGGCGTCCTCGCGCGCCAGGCGTTCGAGCTGCTCCGCGACTCGGTGTGGGGCCCGAAGCGCTTCTTCCGCGCCGCGCGCTTCGACACCGCCGGGACCACCGTCACGCTGGCCTCGGGCGCGCTCGACCCCGTGAGCGGGAAGTCGTATCACCAGCTCGCGATGGCGGGCCGCAGCCTGCATCGGTCGCAGGAGATGGGGCAGATCCAGGGGCTCGGCGCGTCGCTGACGCGGCTCGCACTGGTGGCGACGGCGGGGACGGGGGCACAGGGGAGCAGCGGCCCAGGGGACCTGTTCGACGGCATCGACACCACCCTCGGGCCGGCCCTCGCACGGTATACGGCGCTGGTCGACTCGGCGCGGGCGCTCCTCACCCCGCGGGACGCGGCGCGCATCGTGCCCCTCCTCACGGGCGCCCTCGACGAACTTCGCCGCAACGCGCCTCCGGAGATCCGCGCCGCGAAGGAGCCCTTCCTCGAAGAGGCGATCGCGAGCGCCGCCGGCGTGGTCGTGGACGCTTACGCGGGAGCCGGACTCCTCGTGGCGGGCGACAGCGTGCCGGTGACGGCGGCGGTGTGGGGCGCCGGTGCCGCACGGGTCGCGGTGGAGCGGGTGACGCTCGTGGCGCCGGCGGGTTGGACCTCCGCGGAGGGTGCGACCGGCGCCGGCGAGGGGACGCCGGCGTTCTTCGGCGTGCAGCAAGGCAGCGTCGCCACCCGCCGCTTCACGCTCATGGTGGCGCCGGACGCGGCCCTCAGCGAGCCCTACTTCCTCGCCCGGCCCCTCGCGGGCGCGCTCTACGACTGGGGGGGCGCAGCCGCGTCGCTGCGCGGCGAGCCGCTCGACGCGCCCCTCGTGACCGCCCGGTTCGTCCTGAGTGTCGCGGGCGCGTCCCTCACGCTCGAGCGCGAGGTGGCGTGGCGCCGCAACGATCCGGCGAGCGGCGAGGTGCGCAAGCCGCTCCTCGTGGTGCCGGCGGTGGGCGTCGCGGTGAGCCCCGACCTCCTCGTCTGGCCCCTCGCGTCCCGCGACGCGCGGACGGTGACCGTGGATCTCACCGCCGGCGCCGCGGGGAGCACCACCGGCTCGGTACGGCTCGAGGTGCCCGCCGGATGGCCGGAGGTCGCGCCCCAGCCCTTCACCCTCGAGGGCCGCGGCACACGGCGGAGCTTCACCTTCCTGGTCCGCGCGCCGCGTACCCTCGCCGCCGGGTCGTACGCGATCCGCGCCGTGGCGGAGGTCGGCGCGCGGCGGTACGACCGCGCGAGCATCGTGGTGGACTACCCGCACATCCGGCCGATGGCGTACGTGCGGGAGGCCGTCGCCCGCGTGGAGGCGACGCCCCTCGTCCTGCCGCGCCTGGCGCGCGTGGGGTATGTCCGCGGCGCCGCCGACGTCGTCCCCGAGGCGCTGCGCGCCATCGGCGTGCCGGTCACCCTCCTCGGTCCCGACGACCTGGCACGCGGCGACCTCGCGCAGTACGACGTGATCGTGGTGGGGAGCCGCGCCTACGAGACCGATCCCGCCCTCGTCGCGAACAACGGGCGGCTCCTCGACTACGCGCGCGGCGGCGGGCGCGTGGTGGTCCAGTACCAGCAGTACCCGTTCATCGCCGGCCGCTTCGCGCCCTTCCCCCTGACCATCGCGCGGCCCCACGACCGGGTCACCGACGAGACGGCGCCGGTGCGCGTCCTGGTGCCGGACGATCCGCTCTTCCGGTCGCCCAACCTCATCGGCGACGCCGACTGGCAGGGGTGGGTGCAGGAGCGCGGCCTCTACTTCGCGCACGACTGGGATCCGGCGTACACGCCCCTCCTCGAGTCGGGGGACGCCGGGGAGCGGCTGCGGGGCGGGCTCCTGGTCGCGCCTCTCGGCCGAGGGCTCTACGTGTACACGGGGCTCGCGTTCTTCCGGCAGCTGCCGGCGGGCGTGCCCGGGGCGTACCGCCTCTTCCTGAACCTGCTCGCGCGGCCCGTCGCGGGTGGGGAGCGGCACGATGTTCCGTGATGCCAGTGATCAGATGACCAGACGCCAAGGAGTCCAGGGCAATGGGGCCCGGTTGCGCGCGGTGCGGCAGTTCCTGTCCCCTTGGCGTCTTGGCGTCTGGCTCCTGGTCGCGGGGTGCGGTGGGGGTGGGCGGATCCCTCTGGTCGTCTACTCGCCGCACGGGCGCGATCTCCTCACCCTGATGGAGAAGCGGTTCGAGGCGGCGCATCCCGGCGTGGACGTGCGCTGGCTCGACATGGGCTCCCAGGAGGCGCTCGACCGGGTGCGCTCGGAGCGCGCCAATCCCCAGGCCGATGTCTGGTTCGGCGGGCCGGCGTCCCTCTTCGCGACCGCGGCGCGCGAGTCGCTCCTGGCCCCCCTCGCCGGCGATTCCGTCTTCTGGCTCTCGGTCTACCGCACCCCCGCGGTCATCGCGTACAACCGCGCCGCCGTCCCCGACTCCGCCGCGCCGCGCGACTGGGACGCCGTCCTGGCGCCGCGCTGGAAGGACCGCATCCTCATCCGCGACCCGATGGCCAGCGGCACGATGCGCGCCATCTGGGGGATGGTCTTCGAACGCAGCCTCGCCGCCACCGGCGACACGGCGCAGGGCGCGGCGTGGCTCCGCCGGCTCGACGGGCAGACCCGGGAGTACGTGCAGAACCCGGCGATCATGACCGAGAAGCTGGTGCGCCAGGAGGGGTGGATCACCCTCTGGGACCTCCCCGACGTCCAGATCACCATCCGCCGCGGGCGGGACCTCGGCTACGTCTTCCCCTCGAGCGGCACGCCGGTCATCGACGACGCCGTGGCGGTGGTGCGCGGCGCCCGGCACGCCGACCTGGCGCGCGCCTACGTGGAGTTCGTGCGCAGCCCCGCGATGCAGATCCTCGCCGCCCGCGAGGTGTATCGCCTCCCGGCGCGGACCGACCTCCCCGCCGACTCGCTGCCCGACTGGGTGCGCCAGGTGGAAGCGACGATGAAGGCGGCGCCGATGGACTGGGAACGGCTCGACCGCGACGGCGCCGCGTGGATGGCGTACTGGGACCGGCACATCCGCGGGACGGGGAAGTCCGGCTCGTGAGCGGCGGCCCCTTCCTGTCCATCCAGGGCCTCGGGAAGACGTACGCGGACCGCCCGGCGGTGGCGGACCTCACGCTGGAGGTCGGCCGCGGCGAGGTGCTGGCGCTCCTCGGCCCCTCGGGGAGCGGCAAGACCACCACCCTCCGCCTCCTCGCCGGATTCGAGACGCCCGACACCGGCCGCATCGTGGTGGCGGGCGAGGACGTGACCGACGTGCGCCCCGAGGCACGGCGCTTCGGGATGGTCTTCCAGCACTACGCCCTCTTCCCGCACCTCGACGTGGGGGCCAACGTGGCCTTCGGCCTCGCGCTCCGCGGCGACGCGCAGGCGCGCCGGGTGGCCGAGGTGCTGGCGATGGTGGACCTGGCGGGTTACGAGCGGCGCGCCGTGGGCGAGCTATCGGGAGGCC
>Ga0208716_1000742_pt1 | contig 13211 bp, 10 predicted proteins | sample NGESurdeep092012_8_FD_184482 | JGI IMG/M metagenome (GOLD analysis project Ga0208716, IMG submission 184482) | Arctic peat soil microbial communities from Barrow, Alaska - NGEE Surface sample 415-3 deep-092012 (SPAdes) | ecosystem: Environmental > Terrestrial > Soil > Wetlands > Peat ...
GCGCTTGTCGCGGGCGGCGGCGCGGATGCCGCAGAGGCCGCCGAGACGCTCGGATCGCAACGGGGCATGTTGTACTTCTGTCTGCTGCTGGCGCGTCTGGAAGCGCGCGGCGAGATCGGCCGTGCGTCCGACGTAGCCGGATAACTGCTCACGACGAGTGCACAACAACCTCTTTCACGGCGTTACGGAGCCCACATGTCATCGATGGATCGCATCCTGGACGGCGAGGTGCTCGTCCACCATCTCACGCAGGACGAGCGGATGCTCGACCCCGAGCTCCTCGCCCGGCACGGCCGTACCGCGCGGACCCTCGTCAAGGAAGGGCCTCTCCGTCTCACCATCATGGGCATCGCCGCTGGCGGCGTGCTGCCGACGCACCGCACGGACGCGCACGTGAAGATCCATCTGCTCGAGGGTCAGGTGACGTTCACGGCTCGCGGCCGCGACTACACGCTGAACGTCGGCGACGTGCTCATCTTCGCGCCCAATGTGGAGCACGAGGCGCGCTCGGCGACGGGCGGCGTGTTTCTCCTCACCGTGCTGTATTTGGGACCTGAGAGCGCCGTCTCCGACTCCGTCCGCGCTTCATGACACCGGCGTAGGGACGCAACTCTCACCTTGCATACTCTGCGTTTCAATAGTATGTTCTTTCATACAAATCTTGACGCGGAGGTCGTATGCCGGGAAAGCGGCCCCCAACGGGGCGTGAAAATCCGTTTCGGATCAGCGGGACGGTGCGCGGGCCGTATTTCACGGATCGTGAGGACGAAATCACACGCATCGTACGCGCGCTCGGGGAACCCGGCGCCAAGCTCCTCGTCGCGGGCGCACGGCGCACCGGCAAGACGTCCACCCTCGAGCGAGCGGTCGAGGCCGTGACGGCGGCGGGTGGGGCAGCGTGCATGGCCGACCTCTCAACGGCCAGTACGCCGGTCGACATGGCCAATCGCATCCTGACGGCCGCGCTCCGGGTGGTGAAGCGCGGGTGGGCGACGGCCCTCGTCGATCGCCTGGCGCTCCTGAAGATGTCGCTGACGATGAAGCCCGATCCGGTCTCAGGGGGCATGGCCGTCAGTCTGGACATGAGCGTCCGGGACGCGGATGCCAAGACCCAGGAAGCGTCGCTCGCGCAGGTGCTCGACCTCCTCGATGAGCTGGCCGGAAAACGCAAGATGACCTTTGGCCTCGTGCTGGACGAGTTCCAAGAGATCGCCCGCTTTGGAGAGCACGCCGAGTGGCGGCTGCGGGGGGTGCTCCAGCGCCACCAGCATCTCAGCTACGTCGTCGCGGGCTCGCACCTCTCGCTGATCGACGCCATGCAAGGGAAGGGGCGGGCGTTCTACAAGCTCTTCGAGCGGTGCCCGTTCGGCCCGATTGCCCCCGACCACATGGCCGCGTGGATTGATGCGCGGATGCGCGCGGTCGGCCTGGCCCCGCAGGACGCCGGGGCGCGGTGCGTCGCGATGGCGGGAGCTCGCACACGCGACATTGTGCGCCTCGCGCGCAAGGGTGTCGACCGTGCCGAGGACACGCCGCGCATTGACGGGACCGCCGTGAACGCCGCCTTCCGGGAAATCCTCGAGGAAGACGCCGACAGCACGCAACGGTGGTGGAGCGGCCTCACCGTTGCCCAGCAGAACGTACTCCGCGCCGTGGCCGGCGCCTCCACGGGCCTCACGGCTCGGGTGACCCAGCAGCAGTACGGCCTGCGAGCCAGCACCACGACCACGGTGCAGGCGCTCGTCGCTGAGGGGGTGTTGCAGAAGACGTCACACGGGTCGGGGTACATGTTCGACGATCCCTTTGTCCGCGGCTGGGTCGTGCTCCACGCCCTGCCGGATCTCGGCATCGTCGAGCCGGCCACATTCATCGCCTCGCCAACGAGCGAGTACGGCGCACTGGGCTCGGCGCCGCCGAAGCGGCTGCCGCTCGACCGGTCCACCTAGAGCATTTTTGATTTAATCGTGCGAAATAGGCAGACGTCAGTTCAGTTCTTTGGAGTCACGGCATAGCCCCACCCCGAAGATCCAAACGAGAGCCAGCTCGCATCCCACCGACTTTATTGTCCTGTGACAGACGACACCGGGACGACACGGGACGACCGTCCCTTGACTCCATCCGTTCATCCGGATACAATGATGAAGTAGAAAATCGATCCCGTGGCGATTTGGAGGCAAATTGCGGCCACGTTAAACAATCTGCTAAAGCGCTAGCCCGGGCCGCCTCGTCGCCTCGGGCGTTTTTCGTTCCGCATTGCTGCTTGGTCGTTCCGATCTGCCGTCTGCCTTCCGCCTTCTGCCTTCTATATAAGTGCCCCTCAGCCTCGCCGTTCCCTTCAACGTCTCCTTCGAATTCTTCCCTCCGAAAACCCCGGAGATGGAAGAATCGCTTTGGCGCGCGGTGAAACGGCTCGAGCCGCTCGCGCCGAAATTCGTCTCGGTCACGTATGGCGCCGGCGGCAGCACGCGCGAACGCACGCACAAGACGGTCCAGCGCATCCTCAACGAGACGGCGCTCGTGCCCGCTGCGCACCTCACCTGCGCGGATGCGTCGCGCGATGAAGTGAACGAAGTCGCCCATTCCTACTGGGAGATGGGCGTCCGGCACATCGTCGCGCTGCGCGGCGATCCGCCCGCCGGCACGCCCGCCTACACGCCGCACCCGCAGGGCTACGCCTGGACATCGGAGCTCGTCGCCGCGCTGCGCACGCAGCACGATTTCGAGATCTCCGTCGCGACGTTTCCCGAGGGACATCCGGACTCGCGCTCGCTCGACGCCGAGCTCGACAACCTCAAGCGCAAGATCGACGCCGGCGCGACGCGCGCGATCACGCAGTTCTTCTTCGACAACTGGACCTACCTGCGCTTCGTGGATCGCGCGCGGAAGGCCGGGATCAGCGTGCCGATCGTGCCGGGCATCATGCCCGTCACGAACTTCACGCAGATGACGCGCTTCGCCGCCCAGGCCGGCGCGACCATTCCGCGCACGATGGCGCCGATGTTCGAGGGGCTCGAGAACGATCCGGAAACCCGCAAGCTCGTTGCCGCGACCGTCGCCGCCGAGCAGTGCCGCCAGCTCGCGGAAGCGGGCGTGACGGAATTCCATTTCTACACGTTGAATCGCGCCGACCTCGCGTACGCACTGTGCCACATTCTGGGATTGCGGCCGAAGAACGACGATGGAAGATCGAAGATGGAAGATGGAAGGCCACCAGACCGCCAAGCACCAACGACCAACAACCAATGACCGATTACCCGCCGTTCAATCGGTCCTCCCGCCTCACGCGCCTGAACGATGAGCTCCCCCGCCGCATCATCATCCTCGACGGCGGCATGGGCACCGAAATCCAGAAGTTCCGCCTCGGCGAAAAGGAGTATCGCGGCGAACGCTTCGCGAGCTGGCACCGCGATCTCAAGGGCAACAACGACCTCCTCACCCTCACCCGCCCCGCCGCCATAGCCGGCATCCACACCGCGTACCTCGATGCCGGCGCGGAGATCATCGAGACGAACACGTTCAACTCGACACGTGTCGCGATGGCCGACTACGGGATGGAGGAGCTGGCCGCCGAACTCTGCGAGGCCGGCGCGCGACTCGCGCGCGAACGATGCGACGCAGCCGAAGCACGCGACGGCCGTCCGCGCTGGGTCGCCGGCGTGCTCGGCCCCACCAATCGCACGGCCAGCATCTCGCCGCGCGTGGAGGACGCCGGGTTCCGCAACGTCTCGTTCGACGAGCTCGTCGTCGCGTACACGGAGTCCGCGCGCGCACTGCTCGACGGCGGTTCCGATCTCCTGCTCGTCGAGACGATCTTCGACACGCTGAACGCGAAGGCCGCGCTCTTCGCGATCGAAGAAGCGTTCGCCGCCGCCGGCGTGCGCGTGCCGGTCATGATCTCCGGCACGATCACGGACGCGAGCGGGCGCACGCTTTCCGGTCAAACGACCGAAGCGTTCTGGAACTCCGTCGCACATGCGCGGCCGATCTCCATCGGCCTCAACTGCGCGCTCGGCGCCAAGGACCTGCGCGCGTACATCCAGGAACTCGCCCGGGTCGCCCCGTGCTTCACGAGCGTGCATCCCAACGCGGGACTGCCGAACGAAATGGGCGAGTACGACGAGACGCCCGCGTACACGTCGGGAATTCTCAAGGAGTTCGCCGAGTCCGGATTCCTCAACATCGTCGGCGGTTGCTGCGGCACCACGCCCGCGCACATCACCGCCATCGCGCGCGCCGTCGAAGGAATCGCACCCCGCGCGATCCCCGACGTGCCGAAGCGCCTTCGCCTCTCCGGGCTCGAACCGCTCACGATCGGGCCCGACACGAATTTCGTGAACGTCGGCGAGCGCACGAACGTCACCGGCTCCGCGAAGTTCAAGAAGCTCATCCTCGCGGACGACTACGACGCCGCGCTCGAAGTCGCGCGCCAGCAGGTGGAAGCCGGTGCGGTGATCATCGACATCAACTTCGACGAGGGAATGCTCGACGCCGAAGCCGCGATGAAGAAGTTCCTGAACCTCGCCGCCACCGAGCCCGCGATCGCGAAGGTGCCCTTCATGCTCGACTCGTCCAAGTGGAAGGTGATCGAGACCGGGCTCAAGTGCCTGCAGGGAAAGGGCGTCGTCAACTCGATCTCCATGAAGGAGGGAGAGGAAGCGTTCATCCGCCAGGCGACGCTCGTGCGCCGCTACGGCGCCGCCGTGATCGTGATGGCGTTCGACGAGCTAGGGCAGGCCGATTCCAGCGAACGCAAGATTTCCATCTGCGAGCGCGCGTATCGCATTCTCACCGAGCGCGTCGGCTTCCCGCCCGAAGACATCATTTTCGACCCGAACATCTTCGCGATCGCGACGGGCATCGAGGAACACAACAACTACGCCGTGGATTTCATCGAGGCCACGCGTGAGATCAAGGCGCGGCTTCCACACGCGAAGGTAAGCGGCGGCGTGAGCAACGTGTCGTTCTCGTTCCGCGGCAACAACGCCGTGCGCGAGGCGATCCACACCGTGTTCCTCTATCACGCGGTGGCGGCGGGAATGGACATGGGGATCGTGAACGCCGGCGCGTTGCCGCTCTACACGGATCTTCCGCCGAAACTTCTCGAGATCGTCGAAGACGTCGTCCTCAATCGCCGCCCCGACGCCACCGAGCGCCTGCTGCAGGCCGCGGACTCGGTGAAAGGCGACGCCGCGCGACAGGCCACCAACCTCGAATGGCGCGCGGGACCGGTGCACGAGCGCCTGCAGCACGCGCTCGTCCACGGCATCGCGGACTTCGTCGTCGACGACACCGAGGAAGCGCGCAAGCTCGCCGAGCGCCCGATCGAGGTGATCGAGGGTCCGCTGATGGACGGCATGAACATCGTCGGCGACCTGTTCGGGTCCGGCAAGATGTTCCTGCCGCAGGTCGTGAAGAGCGCGCGCGTGATGAAGCGCGCCGTCGCTCACCTCATTCCGTACATCGAGGCGGAAAAGGTGAAGAACGCGGACACGCGCGCAAAGGGAAAGGTCGTCATGGCGACCGTGAAGGGCGACGTGCACGACATCGGCAAGAACATCGTGGGCGTGGTCCTGCAGTGCAACAACTATGAAGTGGTGGACCTCGGCGTGATGGTCCCGTGCGCGAAGATCCTCGAGACGGCGATTCGCGAAAAGGCCGACATCATCGGCCTCTCGGGACTCATCACGCCGTCGCTCGAGGAGATGGCGTTCGTCGCGGGCGAGATGGAGCGTGCGGGCTTCACCATTCCGCTCCTCATCGGCGGCGCGACGACGAGCAAGGTGCACACGGCCGTGAAGATCGAGCCGCACTACTCGGGGCCGGTCGTGTACGTGCTCGATGCGTCGCGCGCGGTAGGCGTAGTGAGCACGCTGCTTTCCGATGCAACGCGGGACTCGTTCGTGAAGGACTTGCGCGAGGAATATCGCGAGGTTCGCGAGCGGCGCGCCGAGCGGCGGCGCGAGACGAAGACGCAAACGCTGGAGCAGGCGCGCGCGAACAAGGTGACGGTGGACTGGAGCACGGTAGTGCCGCCGAAACCGAGCTTCACCGGTGTTCGCACGTACGACGAACACGAGTTTCCCCTCGGCGATCTCGTGCCGCGCATCGACTGGACGCCGTTCTTCCAGACGTGGGAGCTGGCGGGGCACTATCCGGACATCCTCGAAGATCCCCTCGTGGGACCGAGCGCGCGCAGCCTGTTCAGCGACGCGCAGGCGATGCTGCGGAAGATCGTGGAGGAACGCTGGCTGAAGGTGAGGGCGGTGGTCGGGTTCTTCCCGGCGAACTCGAATGGGGCGGAGGATATCGAGATATGGACCGACGAACGGCGATCGAAGATCGAAGATGGAAGATCGAGGACTGAAAAGCCCTTGGCGGTCATCCACACGATCCGGCAGCAGATGGTGAAGCCGGACGGGCGGCCGAACGTCGCGCTCGCGGATTTCGTCGCGCCGTGCTCGACCGGGCTCACCGATTGGATGGGGATGTTCGCCGTGACGACGGGCATCGGAGTCGACGAGAAAGTCGCCGAATTCGGGGCCGTGCACGACGACTACAGCTCGATCATGGTGAAAGCGCTCGCAGACCGCCTCGCCGAGGCACTGGCCGAGCGGCTGCACGAGCGCGTGCGGCGGGAGTTCTGGGGCTACGCGGCCGACGAGCACCTCGACAACTCCGCCATCATCCGCGAGCAGTATCAGGGTATCCGGCCTGCACCGGGGTATCCGGCCTGCCCCGACCACACCGAAAAGAAGACCCTCTTCGAGCTGCTCGGCGCCACCGAACGCGCGGGGATCGAGCTGACCGAGAGCTTTGCCATGTTCCCGACGGCGGCCGTGAGCGGCTATTTCTTCTGGAACCCCCAGTCCCGGTACTTCGGGGTGGGAAAGATCGAGCGCGACCAAGTGGAGGATTATGCGCGCCGCAAGGGAATGGAAATTAAAGATGTGGAGCGCTGGCTAGCGCCGATCCTCGCCTACGACCGATAATTAGGGTATGCCAATTACGAAACATCCGGCAGCCCAGGGCAATCTGTTCGGGGCGCCGTCGAAGGGGTTCGAGTCGCCGGCGCTCTGACCATGCCAGCAACCATCCACGCCCCGCTCAGCGTCCTCAGCGACGAAGAGAGTGCATTCCGCGACGCCGTGGCGTCGTTCGTCGACGGCGAGATTCGCCCGCGCGTCCACGCGATGGAGCTCGCTGCAAAGCTCGATCCCGACCTGATCCCGAAATACTTCGAGCTCGGGATGATGGGGATCCAGGTGCCCGAGAAGTACGGAGGCGGCGGCGGCTCCCTGATGATGGTCACGCTCGCCGTCGAGGAGATCAGCAAGGTCGACGCGGCCGCGGCGATCGTGGTCGACGTGCAGAACACACTCGTGCTCTATCCGATACTCGCGTACGGCACGGAAGAGCAGCGCGAGCAGTACCTGCCGCGCCTGTGCGAAAACACGGTCGGCGCCTACGCGCTCTCCGAGGCAGGCTCGGGATCGGATGCCTTCGGTCTCGCGACGCGCGCCGAGAAGAAGGGCGACACGTGGATCCTCACCGGCCGGAAGCTCTGGATCACCAACGGCGCCGAGGCCGGCGTGTTCATCGTCTTCGCGAACGCGGATCCGTCCAAGGGCTACAAGGGAATCACGGCGTTCATCGTCGAGAAGACGTTCCCGGGATTCAGCGTCGGAAAGAAGGAAGACAAGATGGGCATCCGCGCGTCGAGCACCACGGAAATCATCCTCGACGGCGTCGAGGTTCCCGCCGGCAACGTGCTCGGCCCGGTCGGCACGGGTTACAAGATCGCCATGGAGACACTGAACGAGGGACGCATCGGCATCGGCGCGCAGATGATCGGCAACGCGGAGGGCGCGCTCGCCGCGGCCATCGCGTACGTGAAGGAGCGCAAGCAGTTCGGAAAGGCGCTCGCGGAATTCCAGGGCGTGCAGTTCCAGCTCGCGCAGGTCGCGACGGAACTCGAGGCGGCGCGCCTGATGGTCTACAACGCCACGCGACTCAAGGAGGGCGGCCACGATATCGTCAAGGAAGCGGCGATGGCGAAACTCTACGCGTCGCAGGTGTGCGAACACGTCACGTCGCTCGCGCTGGAGTTGTTCGGGGGGAACGGGTATACGAAGGATTTTCCGGTGGAGAAATTCTACCGGGATGCGAAGATCGGGAAGATTTACGAGGGGACGTCGAACATGCAGCTCGCCACGATTGCGAAGGCGCTGCTCAAATAGCTGGCGGCTGTCGACCAGGAACGGGCGACGGTACAAACAGGAACGAGCGACGGTACAAACTGGGACGAGCGACGGGTGAGGGGCGACTTGGGGAAGAGCAACGGGTGAGGTGCGAAGAGACGTTCTCCTCGCTTCTCACCCGTCGCTTTTCGCCAGATCGCCCCTCACCCGTCGCTCGTCCCAGTTCGTTGGATGACGTCTAGTCCAACAACAAGATCGTGCCTTCGCCGTCGATCACGGTCTCGCCGCGCTGATTCTTGCAGACGGTCGAGACGGTGGCGCGTTTTTTCTCGGGGAACAGCTCCTTCACTTCCACGCGCCATGTGATCGTGTCGCCGAGCTTTACGGCCTGCTTGAACTTCAGCGCCTGCGCGACCCAGATGGTGCCGGGGCCCGGCAAATCCATTCCGAGCACCGCCGAGAGAAAGCTGACCGAGAGCATGCCGTGCGCGATGCGGGTGCCGAAGCGCGTCTTCGCTGCGGCGGCCTCATCGATGTGCACGGGGCTGAAGTCGCCCGTGAGTTCCGCGTAGGCGTTCACGAGAGATTCCGTCATCAGCTTCGTTCGCTCGGCGGACTGCCCGACTTTCAGTTCGGCGAATCGCATCGTCATGCCTCCATCACGAGTTGGATGTCGGCGTCGAGCTCGCTCGCGGCGTTCCGGCGCGTGATCCACGAGACCGCGAAGAACACGAGCAGCGACGTGATCAGCGAGAGCGAGGCGACGTCCACGCCGGTCGGCAGCTTGATGATCTTGAAGTAGCCGAGGGTCCCACCCACGAGCGTGAGCCCGAGTCCCGTGCAGATGGACGCGATCGCACCCGCCTTCGTCGCGCCCTCCCAGTTGAGCCCGATCGCGAGTGCCGGGGCGATCGTCGACGCGAAGAGTCCCCATCCGAAAATTCCGAGAAAGGCGACGAGCGTTCCGGACACCTGCGCGACGCCGGCCGCGATGATCGCGAGCACGATGGTGGTGATGCGTCCCCAGAGCAGCTCGTCGCTCAGCTTCCGTCCGAAGGCCGTCGGAATGTCGAGCGTGAGCGCCGCGGCGCCGGCGTTCATGAAGGAGTTCACCGTCGCCATGATCGCCGCGGCCACGCCGGAGAAGACGAGGCCGGCCACGAGCACCGGCGCGGCGTGCAGGAGGAACATCGGCGTGGCCTGATCCGCCTTCGCGAGCGGAGCCAGCGTACCCTGCGTGACGAGCGCCTTGACCACGACGCCGATCGCGATGTAGATCAGCTGCGCCGTCAGCAGCGCGACGGACATGAGCAGCAGATACCACTTGAGCTGCCGCGGATTCTTCAGCATGTAGAACTTGTGGATGACATTGGGCTGGCCGAGCGATCCGACGCTGAACACGAAAAAGAACGAGAGCGCCGTGATGGGTCCCGCGGTACCCCACGGTCCGAGGAACTTCGCGTCGGCCTGCATGATGGACTGCGAGATGTGGTGCAGTCCGCCGCCCGCCTTGAGCGCGAACGCGACGACCATCAGCGACGCGACCGCCATCACCGATCCCTGGAACACGTCGGTGTAGATCCCGGCGAGGATGCCGCCGGCCACCGAGTACGCGAGAATGACCGCCGTGCCGATCCAGATTCCCGCGGCGAGCGACGTTCCGAAGATGGCTTCGATCACGATGCCGAGCGCCAGCAGGTTGGTCGCCATGTAACCGATGACGGCGATGAGGATTCCAACCGCCGCGAGCCCCTGGGCCGCCGGCGAGCGGTACCGCGCACCGATCGCGGCCGGGACCGTCAGCAGTCCTCGCGTTTCGCCGAGCAGGCGCATCTTCTTCGCGAGCACCCACGCACCGAGTGCGTTCGAGAGCGCCCCCGGGAGGATGATGAACACCCCCGCAAGGCCGATCGTGTAGACGAGCCCCGGTCCCCCGACGAACGAGAATCCGGACAGCGACGCAGCCATCTTGGCGATCGCCAGCGTCCACAGGCCGACACCGGCCCCCGCGACGAAGAAGTCGCGCTCGTTCTTGGTTCGCCGCGTGGCCCACGTTGCGATCACCGCGACGACCGCGAAGTACAGGAGCGCGATCGTCACGATCAGCGGCTGCGTCATCCGCGGCAGCGACGCCTGAAGAAGCGCGATCACTTCGAGCCCTCGCCTGCGGCGGCGCGGCTCGCCAGCGCCATTGCCGCCTGGGCTTCACGCAGTCTTCGCAAGTCGTCCTCACTCAGCATCGAGGAGTCGAACGTGAGCGCCCACGCCAGCGGAAACACGAGGATCGGCACCACGGCCACTCCGAGAAGCACGATGGTCGAGCGAAGGGGAAAGCCGAACAGGAGCGTGCCGCCCGCCCCTTCGTTTGCCGGCAGTGCGAGCGCCACCGCAAAGCAGCCGCCGCACCAGAGAAACATCCCAGCGAACACCCATCGGAGGACAGGCGCGATGCGGCCGCGGCGCACCGCGCCGAGCGCCATGAGCGACATCAGCGCGCCGCAGGTTCCGGTCGAGAGGCACCAGGGCGCCCACGCGGTGGGACCGCCGGGCGCAAACGAGCCGGCGTACCCGGTGCCAACGACGATCAGCGAGAGTACGACGAGGCCAAGTATGGATGATTTCAGCACGCGCTCAACTTAGAGCACGGGCGCGGCTACGCGCTACGCGGGACGTCACGCGGATTCTTGTCGGCCGAACCCCAGGTGAGCTCCCATTCGCAAAATGCGTCGCCCTCGTGCTCGCAGCGGACGTGCCGCGTCGCCGCGTTGTCGCCGCCCGCGAGCTCGATCGCCTTCGTGAGGCCGCCGGTCTGTCGGCGGCAGAAGAGCGGCGTGCGCGACTCGAATCCGACGAGCCGGAGCACCGCGCGCCCCGGCACATGCTCCACCAGTTCGATGTCGCCCGGATGGTAGTAGAGCTTGAACAGCGAGATGCTCTGCGTGAGGAACTCCGCCGGATCCTTCTTGCGGAGTATCCCGCCGTACATCTGCGCGCCGCGCAGTCCTATCGAGAACGCGCCGGCACGCTCCATCCAGCCTGGATCGGCAGCACCGATAATCGCGTCGGTCGCCGCCCAGAGCTCCTGCAGCAGGTCGTAGTCCAGCTCGTCGGTGGCCGACGCGCGCTCCACGCTCGCGCGAGCCTCGGGACTCAGGTCCACGAGCACACGCGCGAGCATGGCGTCGCCGTATTCGGCGCGAACGAAGTCGGCCGTGGTGTGAAACGTCGAGCCTTTGGCGTGCAAGGCGGTTCCTCTCATGATGGCCTCATCGCATGTCCGCTGCTCATGGCCTCGGATGGCTGCGGAAGAACTCGAGCATCATCGTGGTGGCGTCCGGCGCGCCGGGATCGGCGTACGAACCCGCCGCCGATCCGCCGGACCACGCGTGCGCCAACCCCTCCACGCGCCACGCCTCCGCGAGCACCGTACCATTGGAAAGTACGTAGCGCAGCCCGGAGAGACGATGGTCCGCCGGATGGACCTCCACCGGTTCCGGCGGTTTCGCGCGCGCCGCGAGCGCGTTCGCGACCACCCACTGGCGCGCGATCGCCCGAAGGTTGACCACCGATACCGACGGGTCCAACACTCCATGGAACGCGATGACGGGCACCACGCGAGCATGCGCGCCCATTTCGTGGAACGCGAGCGCGCCGAGTTCGTCGGATTCCGCCGGTCCCTTGCTCATCACGGCGAGCGCAGACGCGACGTCGTTCGCGACGAGCGCCGGAAGTCCGGAATGGAACGCCACCGCGGCATACACCTCCGGATACCCGGCGGCGAGGTTCGCCGCCATCGCCGCGCCGGCGGAAATCCCCGCGAGAAACACGTGCCTGGGGTCGATCCCCTCCTCACGCGCGATCTTCAGCGTCAGGTTCGCGATGATCGCGGCCTCCCCTGCACCTCGACGGATCTGTGCCGGCTCGTACCAGTTCCAGCACTTGCGAGGATGCGCCGACTCGGGCTGCTCGGGATACAACACGACGAATCCATCGCGCGCGGCCGCCTCGTTGAAGCGCGTGCCGCGTGCGATGTCGTCGGCGTCCTGCGTGCACCCGTGAAGAACCACCACGAGGGTGCGCTGTCCGGCCGCCGGCATCTTCTCCGCCGACGGCCGGAACAGCTTATATCGCCGCGCGCCGGCGCCGTCCCTGAAGACGCCGGCGATGAACTCGTCTGAGCGGGAGGTGCTCAGCGCCCGTCCCACCGCACGCCGAGGAACACCAGCGGACCGATCGCGGGCATGTTCAGCATTTCCTGGTGCGTATGGCCGAAGCCGCACGACTGCTTGACGGTATACGTCGCGTTGCCCGTGGTCGCGGGATTGGTCGACGCGCTCGACGAAATACCGGCGGCCGGCGGCGTGGACGTTCCGCCGACGCACCCGAACAGGTTCTGCGCCTGCAGCGTGACCCGCGTGCCCGTCCGAACCAGGTAGCTCGCCGAAAAGTCGAGCGTACCGAACGACGGGATGATTCCGCGGTTCACGCCCGACGTAAAAGTGTAGCGATTCACGTACCGCATCGAGAAGCCGGCGTTCACGTTCGGCATCACGTTGGTCCAGTCCATTCCGGCGTTCACCTTCGCCGACGTGCTGTTGATGGCCGTCGCTTCGGGGTTCGTCGTCTTTATCGTGTCGACCTTCAGCAGGCCGATGTTGCCCGACATCGACACGTTGTCCGTGAAGTAGTACTTGAGGCCGGCATCGATGCCGCCGATCGTGGCCTCGCCGAGGTTGTAGTAGATGAGAACAATCTGCGGGCCGCCGGCCTGGTCCGTGACCTTCGCGCCGGTGGCGTGGTTGTAGGCGGTCGATCCGCCGAACGGGTTCGCAATCACGCTGAGCGGGCTCTGGAAGTTCTGGTACTTGGTCTGGTACGCGGTGACGTCGACGAACAGCTTATTGCTGATCTCACCCTTGTAGCCGACTTCCCACGTGTCGTTCTTCTCCGGCTGGATCGGGCCGTACGATGCGGTGATCGTCCCCGCCGCATTCTTGACGTCGTATCCCTGCG
>Ga0208716_1000743_pt1 | contig 13191 bp, 11 predicted proteins | sample NGESurdeep092012_8_FD_184482 | JGI IMG/M metagenome (GOLD analysis project Ga0208716, IMG submission 184482) | Arctic peat soil microbial communities from Barrow, Alaska - NGEE Surface sample 415-3 deep-092012 (SPAdes) | ecosystem: Environmental > Terrestrial > Soil > Wetlands > Peat ...
GACCCCGTCGATCCGGCATACCGAGGCGATCGTCGCCGTGATCCGGACGGCTTCGTCCTTGGCCGCGATGATCGCCGCGACCGAGGTGGGTGGCGTCGTGGGATCCATGACGGCCGGTCTCAGCGCAGGGTGACCTGGCGGCTCAGCAGGCCCGAACGGGCCCGCCGTTCCTCGCTGCTCAAGTCACCGCTTTGCGCCAGCGCCTCATGGAGGCGGACCGCCAGCTGCGCCAGCGCGTCCTCGTAGTCGGCGCCCGCACACTTCGGGTCAAGGTCCCAGACCGGGACCAACAGGCCGCACGCCCGGAAGGCTCCGAGCAGCCGGGTACCCTCCCCCATCGTGGTGGCCGACGCCGCGTGTAGTCGGGCCAGGGCATCAGTAGCCGCATCTTCGTTGTGCGGTAGCACCCAACGCAGGTAGGTACGTTCGCCTGCCCGACACCAGTACGCCGCCGGGGCGGACTCCATCTTGGTCGTTGGGATCGCCGAGGCGTTCGCGCGCTCCAGGGCTTCCTTGCCGTCGTCATCCAGCTCGCCGGTGTCCGGCACCCAGAAGTCGAATCCCTCATGCACGATGACCTCGAAGGAGTCGGCCGGGTCCAGGACATCCTGAAGCCGTGGCGTCGCTACGGTGGCGAGCGGCATGGATGGCAGCGGCATTCCGGGCTCGGCGGCAGCGGTGGCCAGCAGCACCTGAGCCACATCACGACTGGCATCACCCGTAGTCGAGCCGGACTGGAGCGCCACCATGACGGCACCGTCAGCGCGTCGCAGACCTGCCCACCCGAGTGGCAGAACCGTTGCCACTGTTGCTCTTCGGGGACCCGCGGCGGCACCAACGCCGTCTGCAAAGGTCACTGTTGCGGTGGCCGCCGGAACGACCTCGCGGATCGCCACCCAGTCGGTCTCGCCGGTAAGGCCCTCAAAGGGTCTGGCCGCAAACGGAGGCGGCGCCGCCGAAAGATCTCTGGTGCGGGTCTGCCGAACGTTGTCGCTGCCAGTCTTGCGACGCCTGGATGCTTTGCCCATGTTCGACAACCCTACTGCCCCGCCGGACTGGCAAGAGATGGACGGACGCGTCGCGGCAGGGGTCAATGACGGCCGGGTCAATGACTTCTACGGCGAGAGGGGCCGCCGAGCGAGACCCAGACCGTGCGGCCCCCGCGATCCTCCAGGACACCCCACTCGTGGGCAAAGCCTCGCACGATCCGCAGGCCCCTGCCAGTGGCGGCCAACAAGGAGCGCGGTGCCGGGCGTGGGATGGTGGGTCCTCCGCCATCGCTGACCTCGACCTCGACCACGCCGGCCCTGACGGTCCAGTTCACCCGGATCGTCCCGTCCGGCAATGGTCTGGCATGGCGAACCGCGTTGCCGACCAGCTCGGAGATCACGATCTCGGCCTCATCGACCACGGTCTCGTCCACCTCGAGCTCACGCAGCGAGGAGACCAGCGCGAGGCGTGCGTCCCGCCCCGAGCTCAGCTTCCACGGCACCCGCAGGGTCTGTGCTGACATGATTCTCCCCCCGCTCAACACGCTGTTCGCGCTCCACTGTTCATGTCCGGCGTTCGTGTCCCGGCCCCGCTGCTGAGATTAGCCCTTGCCGAAGACATAGTCACGAGCGAAAGCCGGACGGTTTGAGATGATGCCGTCCACTTCCAGCTCGAGACACAGGTCCAGGTCGGCTTCGTCATCAACCGTCCACACGTAGACCTGATGGCCACGATCGTGCTGTCTCTTCACCGTCTTGGGCCAGCGACGGATGATCGCCTTGTCCAGCCCGGCGATCCGCGACCCTTTGGGCAGGCCCCCGTCACGGAAACGCAGGGGCACCGACTCCCTGATGAGGTAGACCAGCGGCACCTCCGGACAGAGCTGGCGCATCCGGGCGATCGCCACTTGCGCGGTGGACATCACACACACGTGTGGGCGGCCCTGCACATACTCGCCGTCCAGACCGAACTCGCTGAGCACGTTCGCCAGCTCCCGCTCGACCTGACCGGCATACCTCGTGGGGTGCTTGGTCTCGATCGCCAGCCCGACCTCGCGCCCGCAGTTCAACACCGTGTCTATCAGGTGACGCAGCGTCAGGAGCATGTCCCGCTCGCGGTCCACGTCGGGCATCTCGATATCGGTGCTGTGAGCCTGCTTCCAGGAGCCGAAGTCCAGACCTTGGAGAGTGGCCAGCTCAAGTGTGGAGACCGGGCCCCTGCCGTTCGAGGTGCGGTCAACCCTGCGGTCGTGAACACACACCAGATGTGAGTCGGCGGTGAGCCTTACATCACACTCGAGGGCATCGGCACCTTCGGCGATCGCACGAACGTAGGCCTTGAGCGTCTGCTCGGGCATGTACTCACTGGCCCCCCGATGGGCAATGATCCACGGAGAACGGTCGAGGGTGGGCATGACAGCGTCTTGCACCAATCCATCCTGTCACCCCAGGCTGGAAGCTGCCGACTGACCCGCGTCGGCCGGCAGGCCTGGAGTCACGGTCATGTCCATGGTCGTTGCCCCTGTCAGGCGGCTCACCGCCCCACCCCACACTCGAGCCTCACACTCGAGCCCGCGTGAACGTTGAACTCCTGTGACACTGCCGCCCTTTCAGTATCTGGTCGACGCCCACTGGCGCGACGTCTCTGGGCTGGCTCATGCACTGGCGGGACCCGTCGACGGCGACGATGTGGCCCAGCAAGCATGGACGCAGGCACTCGCGGCCTATCCGAGACTGCGTTCGAGCACCAATCTGCGGGGCTGGCTGCTGACGATCACGTCCCACTGTGCAATGGACGCTCGTCGAGGACACCGCAGTCGGGCGAATGTTGTTGGCTCGCAATGAGTCTGGTGCCCTGATCACTTCGGCGTACGTCCCGGACACCGACGCCGAGGACGCCTGGCTGCAACGCCTGGCACGACAGGTCTCGCCCCGGGTGCTGCGCCTGCCCCGAGCCCTGGACGAGGCACGACGCGAGCTGGATGCCTACCTGCGCGGCCAGCGCAAGGACTTCGACGTGCCCATCGCCCTGGTCCTGGCCACATCGTTCCAGCGCATCGTTCTCGGACACCTGCCGGGGGCGGTCGCCTACGGCCACCGGACGACATACGGCGCGCTCGCCAAGGAGATCGAGCGCCCCAGCGCCTCCCGCGCGGTCGGCGCGGCGCTGGGCGCGAACCCGCTGTGCGTCGTCCTGCCATGCCACCGCGTGGTTGCCTCGTCCGGCGCCCTTACGGGGTATGCCGGTGGGCTGGCTGCCAAGGAGTACCTCCTCAGGCTGGACTCCAGCCCCTGAACCAGGGGCGCGGCACCCGATCCGCCTCTGGCAGGATGGTGCGGGTGAGAGAAGCGGAGTTTGCAGCCAGGCCGGGGATGACCGACGACGTGCTGTATGCGCGGGAGGGTCACCTCGGGCGCATCCTGCTCAACCGGCCCAGGGTCCTCAACGTCCTCAACCACGACATGGTGACCTCGATCTTGGCCCAGCTGCAGGACTGGGAGCGGGACGATGCGGTGGGCGCGGTCTCGATCCAGGGCGCCGGCGAGCGCGGTCTGTGTGCCGGTGGCGATATCCGGGCCCTGCGCACCGTCGTCATGGCGGGTTCGGGTGAAGCGGTGAAGTTCTGGGCTCACGAGTACCGGATGAACGCCGCCATTGCCGGCTACCCCAAACCCTTCGTGGCGTTCATGGACGGCATCGTCATGGGCGGTGGGGTCGGCCTCTCGTCCCACGGCAGTCTGCGACTGGTCACCGAGCGTTCGCGGGTCGCCATGCCGGAGACCACCATCGGTTTCTCCCCGGACGTTGGCTCGATGTTCCTGCTCTCCCGCGCGCCCGGTGAGATCGGGACGCACCTGGCCCTGACCGGGCTGCCGGTCGGCGGCGCTGATGCCATCGGCTGCGGCCTGGCCGATGCCCTGATCGCCAGCAAGGACATCCCCGGCATCATCGCCCGCCTGGCCGCCGGCGAGTCGCTGGACGCCGGCGTCGGCGACACCACGGCTGTGGGCGACCTTGCCGCAGAACGGGATTGGATCGACTCGTGTTATGCCGGAGACGACGCCGTCACCATTCTGCGGGCCCTTCGGGCACATCCGTCGCCTGGCGCCCAACACGATGCCGACGTGCTGGCGACCCGCGCACCCCTGGCTGTGTCCGTTGCCCTCGAAGCCATCCGCAGGGCCAGGCAGATGGAGACTGTCGAGCAGGTGCTGGAGCAGGACCTGATGCTGGCCGGCGCGATGGCGGACTCGATCGACTTCGTCGAGGGTGTGCGCGCCCTGCTCGTCGACCGCGACAATGCACCCAGCTGGCGACATCCCTCATTGGCGGATGTCGACCCGGGGGAAGTGGCTCAGACGTTCACCGGCGGTCGCCTGATGGAACCGGCGACCGCCGGGAACGACTAGCGACTGCGGAGACTGGAACCGGCGGAGAATGCCGCAGCGCCACCGGGCGACGAGGACGTCGAGTAGACCGAGGACGAACCGCCCTGACCACCTGAACGGCCCCCGCCCTGCGAGGACGAACGCTTGGCGCCCGCGGAACGCTGTGGGGTGCCGCCTGTTGCGCCGCCTCGCGACGACCCGCCGCCTGAAGTCGTATTGCGACCGTTTCCGTTACGGGGTGCGCCTCCTCGGCCGCCGGTCGCCCGACCGCCTGCTGCTCCGCCACCGGAACGGGCACCGCCGGAACGGGCACCGCCCGAGCGTGCACCGCCAACGCGTGAGCCACCGTTACGCCGAGGGGTGTTGCCCTCTTCCACCACGAGGACGAGCGGCTCGGTGAGGGTTCGCTCACCGGGTGCCAGCTGCTTGAGCAGGGGGTGGCTGGCGTCAAGGCGCGTCGTTGTCGCCTTGATGCCAGCCTTGCGGGTGAGGTCGCGCACGTCGGCCATCTGGTCGTCGGTCATCAGGGTGATGACGATGCCCTCGGCGCCGGCGCGTGCCGTGCGACCGGAGCGGTGCAGGTACGCCTTGTGCTCGACCGGCGGATCGGCATGGATGACCAGGTTGACGTCGTCGACGTGGATGCCGCGAGCCGCGATGTCAGTGGCGACCAGGGTGCTGGCCGCGCCGCCCTGAAACGCATCCATGTTGCGGGTGCGGGCGTTCTGGGAGAGGTTGCCGTGAAGCTCGACGGTCGGAATCCCGGAGGCGTTGAGCTGCTTGGAAAGCTTCTTGGCGCCGTGCTTGGTGCGGGTGAAGATCATCGTGCGGCCCGGGGCCGACGTGAGGTCGACCAGCACCGGAAGCCGGGCGTCCGCTCGCACATGGAAGATGTGGTGCGACATCGTCGAGATCTGCGAGAGGGCAGAGTCCGCGCTGTGGGTGACCGGGTTGGTCAGGAATCGCTTGACGATCACGTCGACGCCGGCATCCAGGGTGGCCGAGAACAGCATCCGCTGTCCGTTCCGGGGGGTGCGATCCATGATGCGACGCACGCCGGGCAGGAAGCCCATGTCGGCCATGTGGTCGGCCTCGTCGAGGATGGTGATCTCGATATTGTCCAGGGTCAGCGCGCCCTGACCCAGGAGGTCTTCAAGCCGGCCGGGGCAGGCGACGACGACGTCGACACCGCCGCGAAGGGCGCTGACCTGGGGGTTCTGGCCGACGCCACCGAAGATGGTCAGGCTGTTGATTCCGAGTGGCTTGGCCAAGGGAGTCATCGCCGCCTGGATCTGGTTCGCCAGCTCACGGGTCGGTGCCAGGATCAGCGCCCGCGGCTTGCGGGACTGGCGGATGCTCTTGCTGGCGGCCAGCCGGGTGAGCAGCGGAAGCAGGAAAGCGTAGGTCTTTCCCGAGCCGGTGCGGCCACGGCCGAGAACGTCGCGACCCGCGAGGGAGTCGGGCAGCGTTGCGGCCTGGATCGGAGTCGGGATGGTGATGCCTGCCGCCGTAAGAACGGTGGTCAGGGAAGTGGGCACGCCAAGGCTGGCGAAAGTCGTGTCAGACGACACAGGTGGGTACTCCATACGGTAAGTGAGTCGTTCTGCCCGGCGCAGACCCATGCGGTTGCGGCGCGTGGCTATCGACATAAAAAAGCAGGTCCGAGGCAGAACTGTGCGGACCGCTGAAAGGAGTCTAGCGGGTCAGAGCCGGCCCGATGGCACCGTGCGTGTCATCAGCCGGCCCAAAGCGACGCTGCAGGACGCTGATCCGTGCTTAGTCCTGGCCACCGATGTCGACGGAATACCCCTCGTACATGAGGTCGGATCCGCGCTGACGGTGGCGAACCAGGGATGCGATGAGTGTCGTGCCACGATCGCGCACCTCGTCCAGAGCGGCGAGCATCGAGTCGCCGCGGGCGAACGTCCCGGCCGCCTTGCCCACCACGGTCAGGAGATCTGAGATGAGCTCGGTCAGCGTTGCGTGGTCCTGGGTCAGCCTCTCGACCTGGTGGGCCAGCCGTGGCGACGAGCTGTTCACGCGGGCGTACAGACCGGCTGGTCCCTCAGTGAGCTCAACGTGGTCGTGGAAGTCGCCGGACAGCTCCAACAGGGCGTCGGAGACCCCCTGGACCCACTTGATCTGCCCGCTGGGCACTGGCGCCGCGAGTGCCTGTTCGAGCGCGTTGATCGACTCGAGCAACTCGGCTCGACGGCGACGCACCTCAGTAATGTGCTGAGGCTCAGCCTCGACCTCAGGCTCTGACTGTCCGCCGCCATTTGTTGTGGTCACAGGTGCAGTTTGGAGCCGGGCGCCCCTTGTTGTCCACTCCAGGCGACTCACCTGTATGGAGGTCGAACCTGAGTCAACCTTTGAGCGAGGAAACCGAGACCTGGTCGCGCCCCTGGGGAGCACCAGAATCCCCGCCAGCCGTCACTGAAAGCTGGCCTGCCACCGCACTAAACCTCGAGGCGGACACGAAGCTCACCCAGTCGCGCGCAGGTACCGGCCGAAGTGCGGCACGGTGAAGGCAATCCGTCCACGCTCGGCGCTGTAGATCAGGCCCTTCTTGAGCAGGGCGTCGCGGGCCACCGACAGTGACTGCGGCTTGCGGCGCAGAACCGCTGCCACCGACGCGGTCGTCACTGACTCGCTGTCGTCAAGGGCGGGCCCCTGCGCATCCTGATCGGTGATCTGGGCGGCATCGGCCATCGCCCGCAGGTACTCCCGCTCGCCAGGCGTCGCCCGTTCGTACCGTGACCCGAAGAAACCCACGGCAAGCTCGGCCTCGGCCTCCGGTGCGGCCAGCCGGATGTCCTCACCGGTGATCGGCGAGCCTGGCGCACTGTCCCAGGCGACCTTGCCGTACGCCTGGATGAAGTACGGATATCCGCCGGTCGCGGCATACATCGCCTCGAGGGCATCCTCGTGGAACTCTGCGCCCTCGTCCTTGGCCGGCGACTGAAGAGCCAGGTCCGCGGAGGACCGGTCGAGCCTGTCTATGCGTGAGTACCTGAACAGCCGCTCGCTGTAGGACTTGCTGGCGCTCAGAACCGCCGGCAGGTGGGGCAGCCCGGCTCCGACGACGATGACCGGCAGACCGCTCTGGCTGATCTCGTGGCACGCCGCACACAGAGCGGAGATGTCCTCGGGTGCCAGGTCCTGCATCTCGTCGATGAAGATCGCGACACCTCTGCCGACATCGGCGGCGAGCCCGCCGACATCGGTCAGAAGCTCCACCAGGTCGATCTCGATGTCCCCCGAGTCGGCTCGCCCGGTTACCGCTGCCACGTCGATTCCGGGGTTCCAGCGATCACGAAGCCTCGTGGTGGTCGCCGCCTCGCGCTGGGCGAACGCCTTGATGACGCCGAGAACGTAGTCGACGTCCTCGCTCTTGGGATGGCCGAGCTCGCGGACCGCGACATGCAGGGCGGCGCTGATGGGCCGCCGGAGCCGCTGGTCTGGACGCGCCTCGAGCTTGCCCGTGCCCCAGTGGGCGCGAACTGCCGCTGATCGCAGTGCGTTCAGCAGAACGGTCTTGCCCACCCCGCGCAGCCCGGTCAGCACGATGGAGCGCTCGGGCTTGGATCTGGCTATCCGCTCCAGCACCACGGCGAACGCTCGCAGCTGGTCGTCGCGACCGGCGAGCTCAGGCGGGCGCTGGCCCGCGCCGGGGGCATACGGATTTCGGATGGGGTCCACGATCGCAGGCTATCCGCCTGTATCGCGTTTTTGTGAGACATAGCGAGAGACACCAATCGTGTCGCATGCAACTGACATTGGCTCCGCGCGTGCACCTTGAAAAGCCAATGTCAGTTGCACGCGGTCGCAGTCGCAGTCGCACAACTGCAACTTGTCGCCTCGAAACGTCGTTTCGGGCTGATTCAGACCCACTTTCGGCGGTTTGGGGCAAGGAGCGGACGTCAGGGGCTATTTGAGCAGCCGTGACATCCGCCGGTCCGCGAGCGGCTTGCCGCCGGTCTGGCACGTGGCGCAGTACTGCAGGGATGACTCGGCGAACGACACCTCGCGCACGACATCGCCACAGACCGGGCACGCCGCACCCGTGCGCCCGTGCACCCGCATCCCGGCGCGCTTCGCATCCTTCAGCTCCTTGTCCGGCTTGCCCGACGCGGCACTGACCGCGCCGGCCAGCGTGTCCCGCAACGCGTCATACAGCCTCTGGACCTGCGCCTCATCCAGGCTCGAAGCCAACGCAAACGGCGAGAGCCGCGCGACGTGCAGCACCTCGTCCGAGTACGCGTTACCGACACCGGCCAGGAATCCCTGGTCCTTCAGCAGCCCCTTGACCTGCGTCCGGCGACCTTCGAGCAACGCCGCGAAGTCGGCCTCCGTGAAGTCCTCGGCCATCGGATCGGGTCCCAGGCGTGCGATGCCCGGCACTTCGGCAGGGTCGCGCACGATGTATGCCGCGAGTCGTTTCCGCGTTCCCGCCTCGGTCAGGTCAAAGCCGCTGCCATCAGAGAGCCTGCAACGCAACGCAATCGGCGACTTGCCCGGCCGGATCGTGGTGGCGGCCAGCGCGTCCGACCAGCGCAGCCAGCCGGCCCGGGCCAGGTGAAACACCAGGTGCAGGCCCTCGGCCTCGATGTCGATGAACTTGCCATGACGAGCGACGTTGTTGATCGGCAGTCCGTTCAGCGACGAGGGAGCCGGGTCATAGGTCTTCAGGACGCTTATTGACCCGAGCTCGACGCCGACGATGGCCAGCCCTTGGGTGCGCCCGCCCAGGAAGTCGACGAGCGCCTGAACCTCTGGGAGCTCGGGCACTGACCTATTCTCGCTCAGTGGCTTCCGAACCAGAAGGCGCAACGTTGCGGGTCGGTGACTCGCGCGGTCGGGTCGTGCTGCTCACCACCGTCCTGGGGAGCGCCGTCGCTGTGCTGGACAGCACGATCGTCAACGTGGCCCTGCCCACGATCGGCCGCGACCTGGGAGCCAACCTGGCGGGTCTCCAGTGGGTCGTCAGCGCGTACGCCCTGACCCTCGCGGCGCTGATCCTGCTCGGCGGATCCCTGGGTGACCGCTTCGGCCGCCGCCGGGCCTACATCTGGGGGGTTGCCGGGTTCGGGGTGGCCTCGATGTTGTGCGGGCTCAGCCCCGGCATTCAGATCCTCGTCGCCGCCCGGGCTGTGCAGGGCAGCGCCGCGGCACTGCTCACCCCGGGGAGCCTGGCCATCCTGCAGTCCTCCTTCCACCCGGCCGACCGGATGCGCGCCATCGGCGCCTGGACGGGGGCTCTGAGCATCGCCGTTGCCTCAGGTCCCCTGGTCGGCGGATGGCTCGTCGGCTACGACTGGCGCTGGGTGTTCTGGGTCAACGTCCCGCTCTGCGTCGCGGTCATTCTTCTGGCCGCGCGATACGTTCCCGAAACGCGAAACCCCGCGGCCAGCCACACCGTCGACGTCCCGGGAGTGCTCCTCGGCGCGCTGGGGCTGGCCGGGGTGACGTACACGCTGATTGCGTGGCCTGGTCACGGACTCGGTGGCCTGACGATCGTCACCGGGGTCGGCGGGGTCCTGGCCCTGACCGCTTTCGTGGTGACCGAAAGACGCGCCCGTCACCCGATGTTGCCGACCTCGCTGTTCGCCTCGCGCGTCTTCAGCGTCATCAACATGGTGACCTTCGCGGTCTATGCCGCACTCTCTGGAGCCGTGCTCTTCCTGGTGCTTTTCCTCCAGGTCGTCGCGGGCTGGACGGCGCTGCGGGCCGGCGCTGCGATCCTGCCGTCGAGCCTTCTTATGCTCCTGCTCGCGAGCCGCTTCGGCGGGGCGGCCGTCAGGATCGGCGCCCGCCCGCTGATGATCTGCGGATGCCTCACCGCAGCAACAGGGTTCGTCCTCCTGTCCCGCTCGCCCAGCGACCCGTCATACGCCCTGAACATCTTGCCCGGGGTCACCCTTCAGGGGCTGGGGCTTGCCATGACCGTCGCCCCGCTGACCGGCACCGTCCTTGCCGCAGCCCCCGACGAGCTGGCCGGGACGGCGAGCGGGGTCAACAACGCAGTGGCGCGAACGGCCGCGCTGATGGCCGTTGCCGCGCTGCCGGTGATCGTGGGACTGAGCGGCAGCGAGTACGCCGACCCCGCCAGCCTCGCCCCTGCCTATCGGACGGCACTACTGGTTTGTGCGGTGGCAATCGCCGCCGGCGCCGCGCTGACGATGGTCGGACTGCCTCGGTCTCGCGAAACGCCCGCAGACGCAACGGGGTAGCGGCCAGCGGCGATCAGCTCAACGAGTCACGAAAAGCCTTCAGCTGGCGCAGCAGGAGGTAGCCGTCGGGCGCGCGACACACCGGCACGTCCCGTCGCACCCGCGGGGCGAACTCCTCATTGGACACCGGTATGCCGTGCGAGAGCACCTGCTCGGTCGGGGTCAGCTCCCGGATCGCGATCGCCTCAACGACCTCAGGGCGATCCCTGGCGAAGTCGCCGTAGATCTTCGGGTCGTGCTGTCCGTCGTCGCCGATGAGAATCCACCGGATCCTGGGGAACTCCCGAGCCAACCGGTGCAGGGCCTCTGTCTTGTGCTCCTGCCCGCTGCGAAACCAACCGGTGTTGGTGGGCCCCCAGTCGGTCATCAGCATCGGGCCGGCCGGGTAGCCGTGGCGCTTGAGAAAGCGGGTCAGTGTCGGCGCGGTGTTCCAGGCACCGGTTGACAGATAGAAGGTCGGAGCGCCGGGGTTCTCACCGATCAGCGTGCGGAACATCGGTGCCATGCCGGGCACCAGGTGGCGGGCGGTCTCCTGCCGCACGAAGGTGTTCCAGGCTGCAATGAACGGACGCGGCAGGGAGGTGGAGATGACCGTATCGTCGATATCGCTGACGATGCCGAAACTAGCCTCGCGGTCGATGATCAGCACGGCAGCCTTGACCGGCGTGCCGCCCTCTGCCTCGATCGTGACGGCATGCCAGCCCGGCGTCAGGCCCGGTTCCGGAATCACCACGTCGATGTAGCCACTCCGGTCCGAGAACGTATCCGCCGTGCGGTCGCCGGCAACGATGTGGACCGGGACGTTCATTGCCCCCGCGGTGACGAAGGCCCGCCAACCACGCTGCTCGCCCGAGGTGTCTCGCAGCTCACGGATGTTCCCGTCCCCTTCGCCGGCCGCCTGCCCCTGCGTCTGACGGCTCAGCAGCACCCGGCCCAGGACCCGGACAAAGTCCTGACTGCCATACCCCGTGTGGCTGATCGTGCGGGTGCCCCATCCGCGTCCGCGCATCAGGGCATTCGAACGGCGGTGGAAGGCATCCTCGATGAGGGATGCGGCGTGGGGTCTGGCCATGCTCAAAACTTATCGCGCGGGACAACGTGCAATTGGCCAACTGCCCCCGTCGGAGGGGTGTTCCTCGGCCGGCGCAGGGACGGCGAGCCGGGAAGGGAAGCCGTCCTGTCGTGCAGTGGCTCGCTCAGCGTCGAGCGGTGGTGGGGCCAGCGCCGTGCGGTGGTGCGGTCAGCCGATGTAGGTCATGCCGTTCCAGCCGCTGCCGACCACCAGCGGCGGACCGAAGCCGCCGGCGTTGTCACCCGGGTAGAACCACAGGGTCCCCTCGGCGTCGCGTGTGAGCAGGTCGTTGCCCACCGCGCGGTTCCAGTTGCCGGGGGCGGCCAGGGCGGTCATTCCCTGCCACCCGCTGCTGACGAGGGTGCCAGAGCCGATGCCACCGATACCGTTGCCCCGGTAGAGCCAGAGCCCCCCGGTGGCATCCAGGCCCAGGATGTCGGCCCGCCCGTCGCCGGAGACGTCACCCGGGCCCAGGATGGACGTCATCGCGCTCCAGTCTGCGGCAACCTGGGTTCGGGTCCCCAGGATCGCGTTGCCGCTCAGAGGGTAGAGCCACAGGACTCCGCTGGTGTCGCGGGCGAGCAGGTCGGGTGCACCGGTCCCGTTCAGGTTCCCGGCACTGCTGATCGTGTAGTCCTGCCACCCAGAGCCGATCTGGCGCCTGGTGCCGAGGCCCGAGGCGCCGTTGCCCGGGTAGAGCCACAGGGCTCCCGCGCCGTCCACCGCGAGGACGTCGGCGTTGCCGTCGCCGGTCACGTCACCAGGGGTGACGATCGCCGTGAATACGTCCCACCCGGTGCCCATCTGGCGCGTGGCCGAGAAAGCTCCGGCGCCGTTGCCCGGGTAGAGCCACAGGACGCCGGCGGCATCTCGGGCGACCAGGTCGGTGAAGCCGTCCCTGTTGAAGTCGCTCTTCCGGGTGACTGCCGCAGTCGCTGCAGGTGTCACTGTGTACGACAGTGCCGAGTAGGGACTCACTCCCACCAGGTTCGTGGCCAGGACCTGGAACCTGTACGCGGTCCCGTTGGTCAGGCCGGTGACGGTGAGAATGGTTACGCCTGCGGCAGCGGGCCGCAGAGCACCGACCTGAAGGCTCGTCGCCGCGTTGACCACCCGGACCCTGTACCCCGTGACCGCCCGACCCCCATCACCGACCGGCGCCGTCCACGCCACCATCGCCTGCATGCTGCCCGGCGTTGCTGTCACAGCCGTCGGTGCATCTGGTGGGGTTGAGACGAACGGGGTGACCGCCGCACTATCCAACGACTCGGGCGAGGTGCCGATCGCGTTGGTGGCGGTCACCGTGAAGGTGTGCGCGGTGCCGTTGGCCAGGCCGGTGACCGTCGCAGACGTGGCCCCGGTCGTGTTTGCTGTCGCCCCATCAGGGGACGCCGTGACCGTATAGCCCGTGATCAACGAACCGCCACTGCTCGCGGGTGCCGTCCACGACACCACCGCCTGAGTGTCCCAGGGACTCGCCGTCACACCCGTCGGGGCGTCCGGAACC